>Ga0102593_1002104_pt1 | contig 13094 bp, 7 predicted proteins | sample AraplaCol_mMS_r2_2_FD_76862 | JGI IMG/M metagenome (GOLD analysis project Ga0102593, IMG submission 76862) | Arabidopsis root microbial communities from North Carolina, USA - plate scrape MF_Col_mMS_r2 (SPADES assembly) (version 2) | ecosystem: Host-associated > Plants > Roots > Endosphere...
TTTCGATTTGCGAGACGGCCCAATCGACCTCTTCCCTGGTGATGACCAGCGGCGGCGCGAATCGTATCGTATGGTCGTGCGTATCCTTGGCGAGCAGGCCGCGATCTTTCAAGGCGTAGCAATATTGCCGGGCGCCACCGGCTTCCGGCTCCAGTTCGATCGCGAGCATAAGACCACGCCCGCGCACCTCCTTGACGATGTTGGAGCGGATCGAGCGAAGACCTTCGAGGAAATAGTTGCCCATCGTCTCGGCGTTCTCGATCATCCCTTCTTCGGTCAGCACTTTCAGTGCCGCGCGGGCGACCGCGCAGGCCAGCGGGTTGCCGCCGAAGGTCGAGCCGTGCTGGCCGGGCTTGAGCACGCCGAGGACTTCCGAATTCGAAAGTACGGCCGAGACCGGATAGAAGCCGCCGGAAAGCGCCTTTCCGATGAGCGTCACGTCGGCTTCAATGCCTTCGTGTTCTTCGGCGAGCAGCTTGCCGGTGCGCCCGAGACCAGTCTGGATTTCGTCGAGGATGAGCGTGACGTTGTTTGCCGTGCAGAGTTCACGTACGCGGGTGAAGTAACCGGCCGGAGGGATGATAACGCCAGCCTCGCCCTGGATCGGCTCGATCAGTGCCGCGACGGTATTGGCATTGATGGCCGCTTCGAAGGCCTCGGCATCGCCGAAGGGAACGACGCGAAAGCCCGGCGTATAGGGCCCGAAGCCGGTACGGGCATCAGGGTCCGTCGAAAAGCTGATGATGCTCAGCGTACGGCCATGGAAATTATTGGCGCAGACAATGATCTCCGCCTTGCCTTCCGGCACACCTTTTACCTCATAACCCCATTTGCGAACCGCCTTGATGGCGGTCTCCACGGCTTCCGCGCCGGAGTTCATCGGCAGGATCTTGTGGGAGCCTGTGAGTGCAGCCAGCTCCTCATAGAGATAAGCGAGCTGGTCGTTGCGGAAAGCGCGCGAGGTGAGCGTCAGACGGCCGGCCTGCTCGACCATGGCGGCAAGGATCTTCGGATGGCAATGGCCCTGGTTGACGGCGGAATAGGCCGAGAGGCAATCGAGGTAGCGCTTGCCATCCGTATCCCAGACATGAACACCTTCTCCTCGCGTCAGCACGACATCGAGCGGCTTGTAGTTATTGGCTCCAAGACGCTGTTCGGTGGCGATGAGGTTCGACGAGATGTTCATGGCCGGTACTCCCTTATGCGGCGCGTGTAGGACGATCGAAGATGCGGCGACCGAAGAGGCTTGCCGTCATCTCCACCATGATGCGGGCGCTCTTGCCGCGATCATCAAGGAAAGGATTGAGTTCGACGAGGTCGAGCGAGGAGACGAGGCCGCTGTCGGACAGCATCTCCATGATGAGGTGCGCTTCGCGGAAGGTGGCGCCGCCGGGAACGGTGGTGCCTACGCCGGGCGCAAAATCCGGATCGAGGAAATCGACATCGAAACTGACATGCAGCAGGCCGTTCGCCTTCTCGACCGTTTCCAGAATCTGGCGGAGGATCACGGCCACGCCCTGTTCGTCGAGCGAACGCATATCGAAGACATTGACGCCGTGCCTGCGGATTTCGACCCGCTCGGCCGCATCGACTGAGCGGATGCCCACCTGAAAGATCTTCTCCGGATCGACGAATGCGCGGTCCCTCGGCAGGATCTCTGCAAAATCCGCCAGGCCGCAGAAGAAGGCGACGGGCATGCCGTGAATATTGCCTGACGGCGAGGTCTCGGGCGTATTGAAATCCGAATGGGCGTCGAGCCAAAGGACGAAGAGCGGGCGGCCCTTTTCGGCGGCATAACGCGCCATGCCTGAGACGCTACCCATGGAAAGGCTGTGGTCGCCACCGAGGATCAGCGGGAAATGGCCGGCTTTCGCTGCGTCATATGTGGCTGCTTCGAGCGCGCGCGTGTAGGCGCCGACCACGCGGAGATTATGCGCTTTCGGATGATTGGGAAGGTCCCTGGCCGGGACGACGCTGAGATCGCCCGTATCGACGACCGTGTGGCCGAGCTCGGCCAGAGCCTTGTCGATGCCTGCGATGCGCAATGCTGTCGGCCCCATTCCCGCGCCTCTGCGGCCGGAACCCTCCTCAAGGGGAACACCGATGAGGGCGACAGATTGAGATTGTACTTCCATTCGAAGGGCTCCGTTGTGAGGCCTGTTTTGGCCGATAGTGGGATAAAGACGCGGCGGCAAATAGATGGAAAAGTGTCAGAAATGGATTATGATTGCGCAGATTGATAAAGCTAATTTGACAAAGTGAAATCATGGACGACCTCGACAACGAGCTTTTGAGTGCGCTTCGGCACAATGCGCGAATCTCCGTTTCGTCGCTTGCGGCGCTGACCGGCGCTTCGCGTGCAACGGTGACTGCCCGCATCGACCGGCTCGTGGAAAACGGGACGATCGCAGGCTTTACCATCCGCACCGGTCACGAGACACGTTCGGCCGGCGTTCGGGCGATCGTCATGATCGAAGTGCATGGCAAGCTTGCCGACAAGGTTGCTGCCCAATTGCGTGGCCTGCCCCAGGTACGCGCATTGCACAGCACCAATGGCAAATGGGATTTCGTCGCCGAGCTCGAGGATCGGGACCTCGCCTCTTTCGATGAAACGCTGCGCCGGATACGTCTCGTCGACGGTATCAACACGACCGAAACCAACATTCTGCTCAAGACCAGCAAGACGAGCTTCTAGCCCGGCCTCAATACTCGTGTTCGTAGACGATCCCGGCTTCGCCCGATCCGTTGCCGCCGGCGGCACCGCGCAGCTTCACGCCGCGGCCGACATCGAGATTGATAATCGCCTTGGCACCGGCTTCTCCGCCCTGTTGCAGCTCGAAATAGGTCCGCTCGTTGAGATAGCGGCCGACGCTGACACTGGTCTGGCCCTTCGAGTCGGTGCTGATGTCGAGATCATCGACGCCGAGCTGGTTGCGCAGACCTTCGAAAAGCGAGGTCGAGCGGTTGCCGGCGAGCTGGCTGACGGCATCGGCAAGCTGGGCGATCTGCACCGGAGAAAGGCGTGACATGGACTGGCCGAAGATCAGCTGAGCCAGCACTTCATCCTGCGGCAGGGCGGGCGAGGAGGAGAAGGTGATAGCGGGGTCAGTCGCAAGGCCGGCAACATCTACTGTCAGCGTCGTGCTGCCCGAGGTGGAGGTTGCTTCCATGTCGAGGGCGGGCGTCAGGTCGCCGGCGAAAGTGATGCGGCTGCGGTCGGAGAAATCGAGGCGGCGGTTGAGGATCGTCAGACGCCCGCGGCGCATGGTGAAGGCGCCGGCAACTTCGGGTGCTGCGGCCGAGCCGCGGATCGTAATGTTGCCGCCGACTTCCGCGTCGATGCCACGGCCGCGCACGAAGATCTGCGAGGGCGCGTCGAGCTGGATATCCAGCATTATGGTCGAAGACTTTTCCCGTGGCTGCTGCTGCGCATTGTTTTTGAGCTGGGCAAGCACGGCAGGCGGCGCGTGGATGTGGCGTATATCGATTTCGCGCAGCGACGTCGGCAACCTCTCCGGCACGGTGATCGACGCCTTGTCGATGTGGAGCTTACCACTAAGCATGGGATTGGAGAGCAACGGTCCCTTTAGTCCGAGCGCCCCGTCCACGGTTGCGACAACCAAAGTGCCGTCGACATAGACTGCATGATCCAGACGAATGGAAAGGTCGGCGGGGAAGGTGCCGCTGATGCCGATCGAGCCGCTGGCCGAAATAGAGCCGCCGCTTGCGAGCCTGCCGTTCAGCCGAGAAATGACGGCCTGCTGGCCGTTGAAGGTAATGGTCGCGCCGAGGCCTTCGAGGGCGAGGTTGCGGCGCACGTCGATCAGCTTTGCGCCATCCGTGGTGACCGTGCCGTTGATAACAGGGGCGGCCGTCGTACCGCTGACTTCCAGGTTCACATTGGCGACGCCTTCGGCAACGAGACCTTGCTGGGCGAGTTGTGCGCCGAGAACGGCGAAGGGAAGGCTGCCGTTGAAACGCATCGACATGGCGCGGTTGCCTGTCATTGCGAGATTGCCGCCGCCTCTCAGCGACAATCCGCCGTCGCCGGCAAGGCTGGTGTCGACCGTCAGGCGATTGTCGGCCAGCTTGCCGCTTGCGCCGATGGTGAGAGGGGCAAGGCCGGCGCTCCTCGTCTGGCTCGTTTCGGCATTCTTCCAGTCGACCTTGAAATCAACCGAGGGAAGGGGAAGTGCGCCGGAAGCAGTTGCGGTTGCGGAGATGGCTCCGGCCGCACCAAGGTTCGGAACAAAACCGTTGGCTACGGCAGCCGGGAGATTGGTGACGTCGGCCTTGGCGTTGACGCCCTTGATGGTCGTTCCGGCTATATCGAGATTGCCGGATGCCTTCAGCGAGACGCCGCCGCTGCCGTTGAGATTGGCATCGAAATCCAGCCGATCCTTATTGAGTTTGCCCGAAGCGGCGAGCGCCAGGCCGGAGAGGCCGGCAGTTCTCGTCTGTTTCGTCCCGGCGTTTTTCCAGTCGATCTTGAAATTGGCCGTCGGGGCGGTCAGTGATCCTGAGGCCGTGGCCGTCGCTGTGATGATGCCTTCGGCACCAATATCGGGGACGAAACCATTGGCGACGGCGGCCGGCAGGTTGGTGATATCGGCCTTTGCATCGATGCCTTGGATCGTGGTGCCTGCCAGCGCGAGATTGCCGGCGGCTTTCAGCGACACGCCACCCTTGCCATTGAGATTGGCGTCGAAATCCAGACGGTTGGTGACATATTTGCCGGAAGCGGCAAGCGCGAGGCCAGAAAGACCGGCGCTCTTGGTTTGGCGCGTTGCCGCGTTCGTCCAGTCGAGCTTGAAATCGACCACCGGCTCCGTCGGCGTGCCTGAGGTGACTGCAGTGCCGGAGATTATGCCCTCGGCGCCAAGACCGGGCACGAAGCCATTGGCGAGGTTTGCGGGCAGTCCGGCAATGTCAGCGTTGACGGCGAGGTCGCGAATGGCGGTGCCGTCGATCGTTACCCCGCCGTTCGCCTTCAGCAGCGCGCCATTGCCACTGCCGAGATTGGCGTCGAAATCGACCCTGTTGTTTTCATATTTGCCCGTGGCCCGGGCGGAAAGATCGGTGAGGCCATTGCTCTTTGTCTGGCGCGTTGCCGCATTGGCCCAGGCGAGATCGAAGGTGACTGCCGGTGTCGGCAACGAGCCCGAGGCCGACGCCTTGCCGGAAATCGTTCCTTCAGCGCCGAGATCGGGAACGAAGCCGTTGGCGAGATTGGCAGGAAGGTTTGCCAGATCGGCGTCGACCTTGAGATTGCGCACCGCCGCCCCCGCAAGCTCGATATTGCCCGCCGCCTTCAGCGATAAGGTTTTCGGTCCGGTGAGGCTGGCATCGAAATCGAGTTTCTGATCGGCAAAATGGCCTGTTGCCGCAAGATCCAGTCCGGTCAGGCCGGCGGTCTTGGTGTGTCGTGTCGTGGCATCCTGCCAACTGAGCTTGAAATCCGCAGCCGGTGCGGCAAGCGTCCCCGATGCCGAGGCGGTGCCCGAAATCGTTCCGCCGGCGTCCAGATCCTTCACGAAACCATTGGCGATATTGGCGGGGACATTTGCGAGCTCGGCATCGACCTTGATGTTGCCGATCGTGGTTCCGGTAATCGCGACGTTGCCGAGAGCTTTCAGCGATAATTTGCCCTTGCCGGTGAGTGCCGTATCGAAATCGAGCTTGTTATCCGCAAACCTGCCGGATGCGTTGAGCGACAGACCGGCAAGTCCGGCGCTCTTTGTCTGGCTTGTCGCGGCGCCTTTCCAGTTCAGCTTGAAATCGGTCGCTGGTGCCGCGGGCGTGCCCGTCGCGGTGACCGTCCCCGAAACCGTGCCTTCGGCAGCAAGATCGGGAACAAAACCGTTGGCGAGCTTTGCCGGCAGACTGACGATGTCGGCGTTGATATTGAGAATTGGGCCGTTCGGATCCGCAAGGCCAACATCACCCCCAGCCTTCAGGGAAAGACCGTCAGCGCCGCTAATGCCGCCGTCGAAAGTCAGCTTGTTTTCGGCGAAGGTGCCTGATGTGGAGACACCAAGAGGGGCGATGCCGGCACCCTTCGTATGACTGGTGGCTGCATCCTTCCAGTCGAGCTTGAAATTGACGACGGGAGCGGCTGATGTGCCGGTCACGTTGACCGTCCCTGAAATCGCGCCGTCAGCGGCGAGATTGGGAACGAAACTGTTGGCGAGACTTGCGGGCAGGTCGGTGATGACGGCGTCGAGCTTCAGTGTCTCACCGGCAGAACCGGTAACCGATACCGAGCCGCTGCCGGTCTTCACGGTCAGACCGTTCAGACTGGCAACTCCCTTGGTGACGTTGACCTGCGCCGGTGATGCCAGTTCGACCGGAATGTTGCGTGGCTTCGCCGCGAAATGGTCAAGGCTGAGATCAATCATGCCGCCTGCGGACTGCACGCTGCCGCCCGCCTGCAGTGGATTGCCGTCATAGCCGGCATTCAGATTGAAGTCGGTGCGGGTTTGTTGCTGGGCGAAATCAAGCGCAATGCCGGTAAGCTTGTTGGTACCGATGCCGAATTCGTCGGCCCGTATTGTGCCGTTGGCGGCAAAAGCCTGGATATCGCTGACGGTCACGTCGATCGCAGGCATTGCGATCGTCAGCGTGTCGCGGCGAATGCCATTGCCGTTGGCGGCAATCTTGAGGCCGATCTTGCCGTCATTGCCGGTGATATCGACAGAGCCCTTGAGGTCGCCTTCCGCTTTCTGGCCGCCGAGGGCTGCAAGCAGGCCGATATCCGGGAAGTCAAAGGTCAGCACACCCGCCGGTGTCATGCCTGAGGAAAGCGTGAGATTGCCCGTCAGGCGATTGCCGCCGACATCGGCTGTCAGCGCGGGGATAGAAATCGTTCCGTTTTCGGATCTGACATCGCCGTTGATGCCGATCGGCTGGCCGTCGATCGTGCCCGTTGCGGCTACGCGGCCCTGCGGAGCGGCGGGATCGGCAGAGCCCGTCAGGTCGATGTTGAGATTGCCCACCTTGCGATCGGCCATCTGCAGGCTGGCGGCTTTTACATTGGCGGTGAGCGCAAGCGCCGGAAGCGTGCCGCTGGCTCTGACGTTATAATCCGCTTCCCCGCTCGTGCCCGAGAGCAGCTTGCCGATGTCGGGAAGCTTGCCGGCGAGATCGGCTGTCAGCACGTCATCCTCGAGCGCTACGTTGCCGCCTGCCTCGATGGTCGGAGATTTGATCGTGATGTTCGACAGCGCCACCTTTGAGGGGATAGTACCGGCGACCTGGGTCTCGAGATTGATCGGCGCATCGAACTTTTCAGCGACGGCCGGCGGCAGCGCGGCCGGCTGTACGACAAATTTCGCATTGCCGGTCAGTGTATTGTCGGCCAGGCGATAGGAGCCATTGAGATCGGCGCCGATATTGGCGCTTTCGATGGTCGTGCCGTTGAAGCCGATGCCGTTGCGTGAAATCTGAAGCGGAGCGACGAGTGTGATCGGGCCGCGAACGGCGCGGTTGAGGTTGGGCTCGGTGAATGTCGCGTCGCCGGCGACGAGACGCAGCTGGATATCGCCGGCGCCATTGGCGAGGTTGAAGGCATCGCTCTTGGCCGTCAGCTTGACGTTGCCGATGTCGGCTTGCGGCATTGTGGCGGAATCCAGCGATCCGCTCGCATTGATGCGCACGGCCTGTGCCTGTCCGGTCATCGCCAGGTTGAGGCCTGAAATCATGAAGCGTGCTTCGCCATCGGCAAGCGGCCAGCGGAAATCGACAGGGCCCGAGGTGCCCAGCACATTGGCATTCAGGCTGTTGTTGCCGGCAGGATCGAGTGTGCCGGATGCGGCGATGACGACGCTGCCGGTGGCGAGATTGCCGGTCTGAATATCGATCTTGCCGTGATCGTCGAAGGTCGCGGATACATCGATATTCGTCTGGCCTGCAAAAAGCGGCCGGAATGCCATGGGGAGCAACGAGCTCACATCGCCGCCGCCCTTAAGGTCGAGATGATGCAAGCCGTCGGCCGTGATTGCATGCTTGCCTTCCAGTGAGGCGCGCTGCTGGCCATCGAGGGCTGCCTGCAGCTTGCCGTTCCAATCCGAAATCGGGCCTTCGCCATTGAGCGCTATGTTAACGGCCGGGCTGCCGGGCAGACCGAGAAAGCCAGCAAGCAGGCCGCCCTGCGGTTCTGCAAGCTGGGCATTCAGCCGCAGGTGGCTGTTTGCCGGGGTAAAGGCAACGTCGGCGGAGAGTTTGGCGTCGGGAACCTGATGGCGGTTGACGTTGATAATTGCCTCGCCGCCGTCGCCATCGGCTCTGAGATTGCCGGTAGCGGCAAGCGAGAAGGCGCGTCCGGTCAGAGGCGCCGCGAGCGAAATATCCGGCAGGGCGATATGCTCGATATCGATCTTTATGGGTAGCCGAAAACCACTGCTGCCTTGTTCCTCCGAGGGCGCCGGCCTGGAAGGCAGAGTGCGTACCGGTTTACGGCGCACATCGATGGAGGCAACAGAGACCTGTTTGGCGCTGAACGTTCCGGTCAGCAGCGCCAGGGGATTCCAGTCGATGGCAATACCACGGACTTCTGCGAATGTGCCGCGCGTGTCCGAGAGGGTAATCTCGGCAGCGCGCAACCCACCGGTCAGCAGGCCTTCGGGTTCCCGTACTGAGATCGTCAAATCGCGGTTGGAAAGTGCCGAAGCGACATTTTCGGTGATGATGCGGGCGCCGAATGAGGTGAAGCCGAAAATCGCCAGAGCAATGACGGCAAGGATGAGCGCAGCGCCGAGGCCGTACCCGACAAGCCGCATTATCCAGTTCATGATTTTCGCCAACATTTGCATAAGAGCGGACACTATCCCGTTTTCATGACAGCTCACAGGTCGGAAAACACTGCGAAATCGGCATTCCAAAGGCATTCCCGTTTCCGGTCGCGGAAATACTCCATCATTTCTAGAATGACTGGCCTATGCCGGCATAAATTCCATATTCAGTTCCACCGTCGTACTTGTTCAGCGGTACGGCAAAATCAAGCCGAAGGGGACCGAAAGGCGTTGCATAGCGGATACCGGCGCCCGCACCGGCCCTGATATCGGAAAAATCAGGCGCAATACTGTCCGAAACCGTGCCGACATCGATAAAGGGCACGACGCCGATCGTATCGGTAATCCTGATGCGCGCTTCGAAGGAGCCGATTACATAGGAGCGGCCGCCAGTCGCCTCGTCGTTTTCGTTGTAGGGCGAGATTTCCTGATAACCGTAACCACGCACGGAACCGCCACCGCCGGCGAAGAAACGCTGGGTGGCGGGAATATCCTGAACGCCGTCGCCGCCGATCAGCGTGCCAGCTGCAAGCTTGCCGGCAAGTACGACGCCGTCTTCGGCGCCGAGACCGAGATAGCCTGATATCGAGCCCTCGAAGGCCGAATAGACCGTGCCGTTCATGAACTCATAGCCCGGCTTTGCCGACAGCGTGGCGTGGTAACCGCCGGTCGGATTGAATTTGTCATCACGGGCATCGCGATCATAGGTGATCGGCAGCGTGAAGGTCAGATAATTGTTGTTGCCGAAAGCGTCGTCGTCATTCTCGAAGCTCACCTCGCCGGCTGCCGAGATGGTGTCCTGATCCGTCAATTCATAAGAGAGGCCAAGCGAGGCGGTGATAAGCTTTGCATTATAGGCATCCGGATTCTGCGTCTTGGCGACGATGCCCGCCTTCAGAGTGGCGGACGGATGGATGAAGCCCGGTTTCGTGAAGAGGATGCCGGCGGAGTAGTCGAGATCGCCGAGGTCGGACGCTTCGCCGAGGCGCGAGACGGCGCCTTCGATGCGCAGCGATTCGGCCCCGCCGAACAGGTTGCGATGGCCCCAGTAGCCGTTGACGCCGAAACCGTCGATCGTCGAATATTGCGCGCCGATGCCGAGGTAGCGCCGCTTGCCTTCGGAAACCTCGATTGTCATGGGCAAGGTACCATCGGAAGCCAGTGCGTCGCTTTCGTGGATCGTCACGCTGGAGAACACGCCAAGCGCGCGCAGGCGCTCGCCTGCCTTCCTCAGCGCCTCCGGCGAATAGGCTTCGCCCTTCTGCAGACGGGAGTAGCGCTGGATGAATTCCGGCTTGACCCTTTCCTCCCCGGTCACGCCGACGTCGCCGATCGGAGCAACCGGACCACCTTCGGCAGCGAGAACGATATCGACGGTGTTCTTGCTGTGGTCGGCGACCACGCGCCGCTCGGTCAGCTTGGCAAAGGGCCTTCCTTCGCTCTTCAACTGGTCGACGATCGTATCGCCAGCCTTGATGATGGCGAGCGAGCCGGCTTGCTCGCCCGGTGCGAGATCGTAATCGGCGGGATTGCGGTGCGCAGCATCGCCGCCGAATTGGACCTCATCCACGGTGAAGACTGGACCAGGGGCTATATCCACTTTGACCGGAACCGGCTTCGAGCGATCAAAAGTCGGGTTGGGCGGGAGATCGTCTATGTTGCGGCCATCGATGGTGATCGTCACAACGCCGCCGTAACGCGCCTTTTCGTAAAGTGTCGCGATCAGCCTCTCGCGGTCGTCACGCGCTTTGACGACAATGCCAAGATCGCCTGAAACCGGCCTGCTCTTGTCACCGACAAGGCGAGAGCTGTTTTCCAGGGCCTCTTTCAGGTCGCTATCAGCTGCGCCGGTCTCAAGGTCGATGTCATAGCGCACCGGATCGGGGACCTGCAGGTTTTCGTCCTCGTCCTTGCCGAATATGGTGATGCCGAAAAGCTTGAATGCGTAAGCATTGCCCACGAGGACTGGTGAAAATGCAGCCGCCGCTGCGACCACCACCATGGCGCCTGCTCGATACGCAATACCCGTTCTCAGGCCCGTCCCTCTAATCCGCATCCGCCGCTTTTTGGTTACATTAAAATGAAGCTCTGCGTTGCCCAGCCGATAACAAGCTTAGCGGCAAAATCGCGCCACGTGTACCAATTTAAACTGTTGGCGCACTAATTTAGTACAAAAAAATCCCGGACGAGGGTCCGGGATTTCCATTTTTCCCATTCTGATTGCAGATCTCAGCGGCAATCATCGATGTAGCGGCGACCATACCGGTCTCGATAGTAGCATTGGCCGGGCTGCTCTGCGACCCTGCCAATCAATGCGCCTGAAACGCCGCCGATTGCTGCGCCGACTGCCGCGCCGCGCACGTCGCCGGTGACCACGCCGCCGATAACGGCACCAGACGCTGCGCCGATGCCGGCACCTTGTTGCGTGGGTGTGCAGCTTGCGATCGAAAGGCCGATCAATGCGAGTACGAGGACTTTCTTCATTCTTCTCTCCGAGGTTTTTGGCGCCCCAGCGGGCGGATGTCGTCCCTAACCTGTTTTTTCGCCAGGCTAGCCCGAAAACTATGTCGCAAGAAGGGCTTGTCCACCATGATCGAGCTTTTTTCGAAAGGCGCGGGTTTCTTTCCACGATTAAAAGCGAATTTTTTTGCCGGAATTGACGCCGATCAATTCCCCCGATCACGGCTCGCATATTTTTTATCTGGAATCATTCAAAAGTCTGCGCCTTTTGCCGCAGTTGATGTTAAATCAGGGACGTAAGGGTTGACGTGCGGTTGCGGTCTCAGCAAGAAACAGCCGTACGAACTGGAGCATATGATGGATTTCGAAGCGTTTTTCAAAAGCGAGCTGGACGGGCTTCACGCTGAGGGCCGTTACCGCGTTTTTGCCGATCTGGAGCGCCATCGCGGTAACTTTCCGCGGGCAACCCGTCACACGGCGAACGGCGAACAGGAAGTGACCGTCTGGTGCTCCAACGACTATCTCGGCATGGGCCAGCACCCCAAGGTGATCGAGGCGATGAAAGAAGCCATCGATCACTGTGGCGCGGGTGCGGGAGGCACCCGGAATATCTCTGGCACCAACCACTACCATGTTCTGCTTGAGCGGGAGCTTGCCGATCTGCACGGCAAGGAGGCCGCGCTGACCTTCACGTCAGGCTATGTTTCCAACTGGGCAGCGCTTGGCACGCTTGGTGCCAAGATCCCTGGCCTCATCATCTTCTCCGATGCCTTCAACCACGCCTCGATGATCGAGGGCATTCGCTACGCCAAGTGCGAGAAGGTCATCTGGAAGCACAATGACGTGGCCGATCTCGAAGCCAGGCTCGCTGCTGCCGATCCCAATGCGCCGAAGCTCATCGCCTTCGAATCCGTCTATTCGATGGATGGCGATATCGCGCCGATCAAGGAAATCTGCGATCTCGCCGACAAGTATGGCGCGATGACCTATCTCGACGAAGTGCATGCCGTCGGCATGTACGGTCCGCGCGGCGGCGGTATCGCCGAACGCGAAGGCCTGATGGATCGTGTCACGGTTATCGAAGGCACGCTTGCCAAGGGTTTTGGCGTCATGGGCGGCTACATCGCTGCATCTGCGGCGCTCTGCGATTTCATCCGCTCTTTTGCATCGGGCTTCATCTTCACGACGTCGCTGCCGCCGGCGCTTGCTGCCGGCTCGGTCGCTTCGATTCGGCATCTGAAGGCAAGCCCGTTCGAGCGTGCTCGCCATCAGGATCGGGTGCGGAAGCTGCGCATGCTGCTTGACCAGCAGGGCATTCCGCACATGCCGAACCCGAGCCATATCGTGCCGGTCATGGTCGGCGATGCCGCCAAGTGCAAGTGGATCTCGGATCTGCTGCTCGACAATTTCGGTGTCTACGTGCAGCCGATCAACTATCCGACGGTGCCTAAGAAGACCGAGCGCCTGCGCATCACGCCGACACCGCTGCATTCGGACGCGGATATCGAGCATCTCGTCAGCGCGCTGCATTCGCTCTGGTCGCGCTGCGCGCTTGCCCGCCACGTCGCCTGATTTTTCAGGAACAGCTTTTTATTGGATGAGCCCGGCAGCCCGCTGCCGGGCTTCCTTGTCTGCGGCGAACACATCGTCCATCGTCGCGGCCGCTGGCAGGCCGATGAGATCGTCCATCACCTTTTCGGTGATCTCGGCCATGGCGAGGAAGGGAAGGCGGCCGTCGATGAAGGCTTCGAGCGCCACTTCCTTGGCCCCGTTCAGCACCGCTCCCTGGACGCCGCCGCGCGTCATCGCCAGCCGTGCGAGCCGCAGGGCAGGGAAACGTTTTTC
>Ga0102593_1002679_pt1 | contig 13062 bp, 13 predicted proteins | sample AraplaCol_mMS_r2_2_FD_76862 | JGI IMG/M metagenome (GOLD analysis project Ga0102593, IMG submission 76862) | Arabidopsis root microbial communities from North Carolina, USA - plate scrape MF_Col_mMS_r2 (SPADES assembly) (version 2) | ecosystem: Host-associated > Plants > Roots > Endosphere...
AACATCAGGCCGATGTTCATGGGTGTGAGGATCACCGAGAAGCCCTGCATCAGGGCACTGATTTCATCCATTTCGCATTTGCTCCGTGAGATTCAGTAGCCGAGAAAACGAAGAGGATCGAGGGCGCCCTTGAACAGCGGCACCTTGAACCACACCTCGAACATGCAGAAGAACACCGTGTTGACCGCCAGCGCCGCAATGACGCTCTTCACCCACGAGTACTTGCCCAAGAACACCATGAACAGCGCGATGTAGATCGCCGAAGCCACGTACAGGCCGAGCACTGAAATGGCCGCCACGTAGACCGTGGCCGGCACCAGCACCGACAGCACGCGCTTGAGCTGCACCGTGTCGACGAAGACCTCGGTTTTCCTGTTCTTGCCGAGCAGCGCCTGGTACAGGATGCCGGCACCCGAGATGGTGATGATCACGCCGATGTAGAACGGGAAGTACCCCGCGCCAGGACCGTCGCTGGTCCAGCCCGAGCCCAGCCTCTGGCTCTCGTAGATCACCACCAGCCCAATCACCAGCAGGACCAGCGCAACCGCCGCCTCTACCACGTTGGTTGCTACGCCCCTGCGCGGCGCACCATCGGAAATCTCATCGTGCTCCATGGAGTCCCCATCGTTCGTGTGTGTGTATGTGCCGTCAAAAAAACGAGAGTGCAGCGCCCCGCCCGCCGCCTGGCCGGCGGCAGTTTCTTCAGTCGAAAAGCACTGCAGCGCGCTCGATTGCCGCCGTTGTCGTTGTCGTTACTTGTTGCTGGCCAGGAAGCCGGCTTCGCTCATCAACGTGCGGTGCGTGGCTTCCGCTTCGGTGAGCCACTTGGTGAACGCGTCGCCGCTCATGAAAGTCGGGTTGAAGGCACCCTTCTCCATGTACTCCTTCCAGTCCGGCGTGGCGGCGATCTTGGTCAGCAGGTCGACGTAGAACGCGCGCTGCTCGGGCGTCACGCCCGGCGGCATGAAGATGCCGCGCAGCATGGTGTACTTGGTGGGAACGCCGGCTTCCTTGCAGGTGGGAATGTCGTTCCACGATTGCGTGTCGGTCACCTTGGCCTTGAACGGCATGCGCTCATCATCGAACACGCACAGCGCACGCAGCTTGCCCGCGCGCCACTGGGCCACGGCCTCGATCGGGTTGTTGACCGTGGACTGCACGTGGCCGCCCACCAGCTGCACTGCCACCTCGCCACCGCCCTTGAACGGCACGTAGATGAACTTGGTGCCGGTGGCCTTCTCCAGCGCCACCGTGATGATCTGGTCTTCCTGCTTGGAGCCGGTGCCCGCCATCTTGAACTTGCTCGGGCCCGCAGCCTTGGCCGCCGCAATGTACTCCGCGGCGTTCTTGTACGGCTGCTCGGCATTGGTCCACAGCACGAACTGGTCGAGCGCCATCATCGCAACGGGCGTCATGTCCTTCCAGTTGAAAGGCACGCCCGTGGCCATCGGCGTAGTGAACAGGTTGGAGAGCGAAATGACGATCTTGTGCGGATCGCCCTTGGCTTCCTTGATTGCCAGGAAACCCTCGGCGCCCGCGCCGCCCGACTTGTTGACGACGATCAGCGGCTCCTTCATGAGCTTGTACTTGATGACGATGCCCTGCAGCAGCCGGCCCATCTGGTCGGCGCCTCCGCCGGTGCCCGCGGGGATCACGAACTCCACCGGTTTGGTGGGCTCCCATGCGAAGGCTGGTGTGGCCACCGCGAGCGCCAGCATGGCTGCGGTGAAGACTTTGGCCCGGCAAGTGCGGGTGCGCGAAAAGAAGTTCTTCATCCTGTTGTCTCCTGTGTAGGTGCGCTCTTTTTTAATGAATCTGAGCTGATTGCGAACAGGGCAGATGGTGCGCGCTGGAGGAACTTCGCTTGCTTGACCATGGTCAACTTTTTCAAGATTTTGTCTTGGGGTAACCCCGCGCCGCATGGTGGGCGATCCGGCGGGAACGGCGATCCGATGGGCCCTCCGCAGGTGAGCAAAGCCACGCGGAGCGGCACGCAGCGCGCCGTCTTTTTTTGGCCTTGCCGAGGGGAATTCGGGTAAACCCTAAAATGGAGGGCAATTCAGCCTATCCACCCAACGCAGGAGTTTTTATGCCTACCCTTGAACGATCGTCCGGCGCGAGCGCATCCGGTGGCTTGGCTGGCGCGCTCAAGGCATTTGCCGAAGAGGCCACCGTGCTCGTTCAGGCCTTGCTGAGCCCCGGCAAGGTCATCGACGAAGTCGAGCAGATGCGCGCCCTCCAAGTGCGCGCCAACCGCATCGAGGCATCAGACCCGCTGCGCGCCGACGTGCTGCGCTGGCACGCTTCGCGCATCGGGCTGCGCTGAGCAGCAGCAGGCCACGCGGCGGCTCAGGCAGTCGACGCGCCGGAGCCGCCCCGAACTGGTAAAGTCCGGGCCGCCCTCCGTCTTCGTAGTTCAATGGATAGAACGGGGTCCTCCTAAGACTCAGATACAGGTTCGATTCCTGTCGAAGGCACCAGCAATCGATGGGCGAGGAAGAACCGAAGCATCTCGCGGCTCGCGTCGACGCCTTCGGGCTGCGTATAGCTGCCGTGCGCGCTGCCACCCGACCACGCATGGCCGATCCCGTGTAGATGCCAATGCTCGGAATCTCCGCAGGCTTGGGACGCGGGATAGAGCGTTCGCGTGAAGCGCCGGCCCGATGGCGATTGACCGTCCTTGACTTCTCCCGGCATCGCCCCTGCGAGGATGGCCAGCCCGTTGTTGGCATGAACGGTCGTGTCCGCGTCGCCATGAAAAACAATGGTCGGCGGCCGCTTTGCTGTTGCACCGGCGGAACCCCGCGCCGAGCCTGTTCGCATCGCGCTCAAGGCCGACGCCACGTCATGCGCGGCGCCGTGCGGAAGTCCGGAATGCACGCCCACGGCGGCGTAGACATCGGGATAGCAATGACCCAGGACATCGGCCATGGCGCCCCCTGCGGACAGGCCTGCCACGTACACCCTGCGACGGTCTGCGTGCTGCTGCTGCGTGATGTGTTGGGTCAGCGCAGTCAACAACGCGGGTTCGCCCCGGTCGCGTTGCTGATGCTGGGACTTGAACCAGTTCCAGCATTTCTGGCCATTGGCCCTTTGCGCCTGTTCGGGATAGAGCACCATCGCGCCGCAGGCACGTGCGTGCTCGTTCATGCGCGTGCCGGCGGCGAAGTCGGCAGCGTTCTGGGTGCACCCGTGAAGCATCACGATCAGTGGCTGCGGCGACTCGCGCGGCTCTGCGGCTGGCACCGGGACGAAAAGCATGTAGTGAATGGTGCGGCCCTGGTGCGCGAACGTGCCCCTGACCCATTGTTCGGTGCCCTCTTTCGCCCGGGGCGCCTGCGTTGGGCGCTCCACGTCGATCACTCGGGCTTCGACCTCGATGACGTCTGAGTTGGCCTTGGACAAGTGCGATCCGTTGGGCGCTGCCGGCTGCGGCCCTGCCCCGCTCCGCAGTGCGCGCTGAATGGCCTCGGTGGCTTCGGCCAAGCGCCCGTGGCGCGTGAGATGGGCGGCCTTGTCCATCAGGCCCGCGAAAAGTGGATTCATTGATTGGTCCGGAGGTTGGGTGAGAAAACTAGCGGATGCGTCCCGCCAGGGCCGCCTTGACGGCCGGGGATGCGTGAAGCGCGCCGAGCACGGTCAGCGAGTCGATGGTCGCGCTGGCGAGCGCGGGACTGACATTCGGATCAATGACGGCAAGCCCAAGTACCCGAATCTGAAGTTTCTCGCCAGCGGCGCGGGCGGCCTCTAGGTCTGCGACCGAAAAACTCAACAGACCCAGCACCAGCATCTTGCGTGTCACGGCTTGGCGCAGCACGTCGGCATGGGTCGAAAGATGGGTACGGATGGCCGTGCGAATGAAGTCGGTACGGTTCGAATAGAAGCCTTCCGCCACGAGCAGGTCGATATGGCCCAGATCGACGAAGCCCATGTTGATGGTGATCTTCTCGGACTCCGGCGTCCTGGCGGCTGGAGGTGCAATTGCGGTTTTGGATGGCATGCACCATCCTATCACCATCCATGTGGATGGTGTATTTCCATTAGACGCGGCGTCTCTCCCTGCACACCGGCACCTGTCAAAAAGCCCGCTGCGACATGACAAATGCCCCTCGCGCCGGCACCTTTGCCGCCTTAGCCTATCGATGCACTCAATCCGAAAGGCGGTCCCCATGGACGTACTCGAATGGATCATGCTCAACGCGGTGGTTCTGGTCATCGCCGTAGCCATCTACGACTTCTGGCGAGGCTGCAAAGGCCTCTGACGCGAGGCCGCGATGACTATTTCAAGGTGCCTGGGCAGCGTGGGACATCGACTGTTCGTCGTGTTCCAGTGGACGACGGTCGCGCTGGTTGCCGCCGTTGGATGGGCTGCGCATCCGCAGCCGATCGATCAGCTGATTCCGTGGGAAAAGAAGGGAAGTGCTTTTGCTGGCCAGGGTCTGATGCCGCTGGACCGCGAACCCTTCGCCGTGAAAGCCGTGCCTGCGCCGAGGCGCGAAAAGCCCGTCAACTTTCCGACGAAGCCTGCGTCTTCGAGTCCTGCGACGCCTGCATCTGGCGTTGCGGTGGACCGACCAGTGCGGCAGGTCCGGTCTGCTCGCCCAGGTCTCTATGCCCAAGGCCTCTCACGAGGCGGCGCGGTATGTGGTGTGTTTTTAGAAACTGTGCCAGAGCCTCGCTGCGCGCAGGTTCGGATGCCGGTAGAAACATCTGCATCACGCTCATGATGTCGTCCCGTAAAAAGCCAGAAATGCAATATGGCTGGCTCGCTTCCTGAAGACCCGGAGCCGTGGGTTTGATGCGACTCTGGCGTGTCGCAGGCGCATTATGGGCGCCGGATTCGGGTGCGGTTGCACAGCCCCTTGGTAAGTAGTGTTGCTGGCATGCTTAGGGCTTACTGCTGGGTGCTTTTCTCGCCAATGCTTACTTAATACCAGCACTTTCCAACAAGTCGCCGTTGGTTTCTGAAAGCTGTAGGCACCCACCCACGCGCACGGACTGGCTTCTCCCGCAAGCCGCGGCTGCGGGCGCCCCCAATGTAGAGGCCTATCCACACAACGGAGACCCCGATCATGAAAAGCATCATCCTTTGGCTCTGCGGAGTGCCACTGGTCGTGATCATCGGCCTGAAGGTCTTCGGCATTCTTTGAAGAAGAAGAACAAGAGCAAGACGAAACGAACCCAGGTTCCTCCTCACGGCGCATTCGTGCGTCGTTAAGCGCTCCTCCGGGAGCGCTTTTTTTGTGCGGCAGCCGCACGCGGCTACGGCTGAGTCAGTGGGTCTCGTGGCGTAGCTGCTGCACGTCTTCACGCAGCGCCAGGGCCCATGCGCGGCGCTCTCGACCGATCGACGATTGCGGCTCGCCAAAGCGCACGATGGCCAGCAGAGGCGGCGCTCGCAGCGTGTTCCAGAGCGAGGTCAACAGGTTGTCGTCGTCGATGTAGCGTGGGGCCTGGCTGGTTTGGCCGGTGGCCGCGTCGGCAAAGCGCAGCGCGGCGGGCAGCACGGGTGCGCCGGAAGAAATGGCGGCTTGCAACAGGTTGGCGTGAAAGGGCAGCAGCCCGTTGCCATTGCTGGTGGTGCCTTCGGGGAACACGCCGATGCGGTCGCCGCCCTGCAGCGCCTCGGTCATGTGGTGCACCACGCGCATCGCGTCGCGCCGGCGCTCGCGCTCGATGTAGAGAGAGCCCGCGCCGGTGGAGAGCGTGCCGATGAGCGGCCAGTGCTTCACGCCCGATTTGGAGACAAAGCGCACGTGGCACGCGGCATGGATGGCCGTGATGTCGAGCCACGAGAGGTGATTGCAGATGAGCAGCACCGGCCCATCTCCCGGCGGGGTGCCCTGCACCTGGAGCGTGACGCCCATGATCTCCAGCAGACGCCGCGACCACTGCTGCACGCGAAGGTTGCGCTCTTGCTGCGAGAGGCCCGGAAAGGAGAAGCGGATCGTCCACCAGCCGCCGAGGGCGTGCCCCACCGCATGCAGCAGGCGCCAGCAAGCCTTCAGTGAATGAACCATCGAGATGCGGGCCCTCTTTTCAATCAGCCGTGGACGATGCGGCCGGCGACCAGGGTGTGGCGTGCGCGCCCCTGCAGCGGGTAGCCAGCGAACGGCGTGTGTTTGCCCTGGCTCCTGAGTGCCTCGGGCTGCACCTGCCACTCGATGGCGGGATCGAAGACGCACAGGTCGGCCACGCCGCCCTCGGAGAGCCGGCCGATGCCGGTGGCTGCGTCGGCGGCCGTCAGTAGCTTTGCCGGCGCAGAGCTGATGACCTCCAAGGCGCGCGACAGCCCGGCACCGCTGCGCTCGCCCCATTGCAGCGCGAGCGGCAGCAGCAGTTCGAGCCCGGTGGCGCCGGGTTCGGCTTCGGCAAATGGCAGTGTCTTGGCATCGGCCTCGACGGGCGTGTGATCGGACACCAGCGCGTCGATGGTGCCGTCGGCCAGCGCGGCCGAGAGCGCATCGCGGTCGCCCTGCTGGCGCAGCGGCGGGTTGAGGCGCGCGCGGCTGTCGAAAAAGCCGATGTCGGTGTCGGCAAGATGCAGCGAGTTGATGCTGACGTCGCAGGTGAGCGGCAGGCCTTGCGCCTTGGCCGCGCGCACCAGCGCCACGCCCGCGGCGCTGGAGATGCGGCACAGGTGCACGCGCGCGCCAGTGCTCTTCATGAGCTCGACGATGGTGAAGATGGCGATGGTTTCCGCGGACACCGGCACGCCAGAGAGGCCAAGGCGCGTGGCCAGCGGGCCGCTGGCGGCCACGCCCTTGCCCAGGTCGCGGTCTTGCGGCCGCAGCCACACGGTGTAGCCGAAGGTGCTGGCATAGAGCAGCGCGCGCTGCAGCACCTGGGTGTCGGCCAGCGCCACGTCGGCCTGGCTGAAGCCGATGCAGCCGGCCTCGGTGAGCTCGGCCATTTCGGTGAGCACGCCGCCGGCCAGGCCGCGCGTGAGCGCGCCGAGCGGGAACAGGCGCGCGCCCTGCAGTTTTTCGGCGCGGAACTTGAGCATCTCGACCAGGCCGGGCTCGTCGAGCACCGGGTCGGTGTCGGGCGGACACACGACGCTGGTCACGCCGCCCGCAATGGCCGCGGCCATTTCGCTTTCGAGCATGCCTTCGTGCTCGTAGCCCGGCTCGCGCAGGCGCGCCGCCAGGTCGACGAGACCGGGCGCCACGATGCAGCCCGCGGCGTCGATGGTGCGGTCGGCCTTGAATCCAGCCGGCGTGTGGCCGATGCCGGCGATCTTGCCGTCGGCAATGGCGATGTCAGCTTTCTTGTCGGTGCCCGAGGCGGGGTCGATGACGCGGCCGTTGGTGATCAGTGTTCTGCTCATGCTTCGTTTCCTGCGACGATGCTCATGACGGCCATACGCACGGCGATTCCAAAAGTGACCTGGGGCAGGATCACGCTCTGCTTGCCGTCGACCACGGCGGAGTCGATCTCGACACCACGATTGATCGGCCCGGGGTGCATGACGATGGCGTCGCTCTTGGCCAGTTGCAGCTTCTCGGGCGTGAGGCCGTAGGTCTTGAAGAACTCCTGCGACGAGGGCAGCAGCGCGCCGCTCATGCGTTCGTTCTGCAGGCGCAGCATGATGATGACGTCGCAGTCCTTGATGCCCTCTTCGAGCGTGTGGCACACGCGCACGCCCATGCCGGCCATGTCACCGGGCACGAGAGTCTTCGGGCCGACCACGCGCACTTCGGCGCAGCCGAGCGTGGTGAGCGCATGAATGTCGGAACGTGCCACGCGCGAGTGCAGCACGTCGCCGACTATCGCCACCGTGAGGTTCGAAAAATCCTTCTTGTAGTGACGGATCGTGTACATGTCGAGCAGCCCCTGCGTGGGGTGCGCGTGGCGGCCGTCGCCGGCATTCACCACGTGCACGTGGGGCGCCACATGCTGCGCGATCAGGTAGGGCGCGCCCGATTCGCTGTGCCGCACCACGAAGAGGTCGGCCGCCATCGCGCTCAGGTTGGCGATGGTGTCGAGCAGCGACTCGCCCTTGGTGGCCGAGGAGCGCGCGATGTCCAGGTTGATGACGTCGGCCGACAGGCGCTTGGCCGCGATCTCGAAGGTGGTGCGCGTGCGGGTGCTGTTCTCGAAGAACAGGTTGAACACGCTCTTGCCGCGCAGGAGCGGCACCTTCTTGACCTCGCGGTCGCTCACGCTGGTGAAGTTGGCGGCGGTGTCCAGGATGTGCGTGACGATGTCCCTGGGCAGCCCTTCGATCGACAGCAGGTGGATCAGTTCGCCGTTCTTGTTGAGTTGGGGATTTCGCTTGTAGAGCATCAGCGGTTCTCCTCGACTTTCAGACTGAAGGCGCCGTCGTCCGCACGTGCGAGCGCGAGCAGCTGCGTGTCGGGCAGCGTGAGTTTCGCGGCCGCGAAATCAGCCGCCACCGGCAGTTCGCGCCCGCCGCGGTCGACCAGCACGGCCAGCCGCACGCAGGCCGGGCGGCCAAAGTCGAACAGCTCGTTGAGCACGGCGCGGATGGTGCGGCCGGTGTAGAGGACGTCGTCGAGCAGCAGCACGTCGCAACCGTTCACGTCGAAGGGCAGCGCGGTCTGCGCGCTGGCCGAGAGGCCGCGGCGCGCGAAGTCGTCGCGGTGCATCGCCGACGAGATCACGCCGGGCGCGCCGGGCAGGCCCAGGTCTTTTTGCAGGCGCTCGACCAGCCAGGCGCCGCCGGAAGTGATGCCCACCAGCTTGGTTTGGGGTCGCACCAGCGCTTTCACGCCTTTCAGCAGCTCCTTGTAGAGCGCTTCGGCATCGGGTATTGAACTCACGGGATGCTCCTCAAAAATTGTTCCAGGATGATGCAGGCGGAGGCGGCATCGGCGTCGCGGGCGCCTGAGGCCAGCGCCTCGGTGGTGCTGTAGCGCTCGTCGACCTCGAACACCTGCAGGTTGAAGCGCCCGCGCAGCTGGCGCGCGAACTTCTGCGCGCGGCGGGTGTTCTCGTGCGGGGCGCCGTCGGGGTGGTAGGGCACGCCGACGACAAGCGCGTCGGGCTGCCATTCCTTGATTCGGGCCTCGACCAGCGCAAAGCGCGCATCGCCCTCGGCCTTGATGGTGGCTTGGGGGGTGGCGGTGCCCAGCAGCCGGTTGCCGCTGGCAACGCCGGTGCGCTTCAGGCCGAAGTCGAAGGCCAGGAAGCTCTGGAAATGCGGCGGAACGGCTGGAACGGGAACGGAAGAAGAAGCGGAGGATTCGGGAACGTCTGGCATGGCAGCGGCCATCACGCGTGCCCCGCTTCCGGCGAGAGCTTCCAGGCTTCCAGGCCCAGCAGCAGCAGCGCCTTGTCGTAGCGCTGCTCCACAGGGGTATCGAAGATCACGGCCGGATCGGCGCTCACGGTGAGCCAGCTGTTCTCGGCCAGTTCAGACTCCAGCTGGCCCTCGCCCCAGGCCGAATAGCCGAGCGAAACCAGCACCTTGCGAGGCCCGGCGCCGGTGGCCAGGGCCTCCAGCACGTCCTTGGAGGTGGTCATTTCGAGCCCGCCGGGAATGGTCATGGTCGAGGCATAGACCGATTCCTCCGGCTTTTCGGCATGGGAAAACACCGGCTCGTGCAGCACGAAGCCGCGTTCGGTCTGCACTGGCCCGCCTTGAAAGACGGGCGCGTTGCCGAGCTCGGGGCGCACCAGGTGGAGTTCGATCTTCTCGAACAGCTCCTTGAGGTTGAGGTCGCTGGGCTTGTTGATGACAAGGCCCAGCGCGCCGCGCTCGCTGTGCTCGCAGAGGTAGACGACGCTGCGGTTGAAAGTTTTATCTTCCATCCCCGGCATCGCAATCAGGAAATGATGCGTGAGGTTCATCGGGGCAGAATCGGCAGCCATATGCCGCCGATTTTACTGGCCGTCGACAAGACCTATCCCAAAGGGCTCATGTGGTTTCGCCGCGACCTGCGCGTGGACGACAACGCAGCGCTCTACCAGGCCCTGCGGGCCTGCCGGCAGGTGGTGTGCGTTTTCGTGTTCGACCGGGCGATTCTGGACCCCCTCCCCCGCGTCGACCGGCGGGTGGAATTCATCCGGGAATCGCTGGAGGAGCTCGACGCCGAGTTGCAGGCGCTCAGCGGCGGGCTGATCGTGCGGCACGCCGCCGCGGTCGATGAAATTCCGGCGCTGGCGCACGAACTGGACGTGCAAGCCGTTTTTGCCAACCGCGACGACGAACCAGACTCGCTCGCGCGGGACGCCCAGGTGCTCGGCGCCCTGGCCAACGCGGGCGTGAGCTTTCACACTTTCAAGGATTCGACCGTTTTCGACCGCGACGAGCTGCTGAACAAGACGGACCAGCCCTACACCGTGTTCACGCCGTACAAGCGGGCGTGGCTGGCCAAGGTGGATTCGTTCTTTCTCAAGTCTTACCCGGTTCGCGCCCACGCCGACGCGCTGGTGCCGCCGCCCGAAGACTATCGGGGGCCGGTTCCGACGCTGGAGGAAATCGGCTTTCGGAAAAGCAATCTTTCGGAGCTCGAGATCCCCACCGGCACCAGCGGCGCGGCGGCGCTGTTCGAAGATTTTTTCCAGCGCATCGACCGCTACGACGCGGCTCGCAATTTTCCGGCGGTCCGGGGGCCCAGCTATCTGGGCGTGCACCTGCGCTTCGGCACGGTGTCGGTGCGGCAGCTGGCGGGGGTGGCGCACCAGCTTTCGCTGCAGGGCGATCACGGCGCGGCGACCTGGCTCAGCGAGCTGATCTGGCGCGAGTTCTATTTCCAGATTCTGGCTCACTTTCCGCACGTGCATTCGGGCGGCGAATCGAAGAGCTTTCGCCCCGAATACGACAAGATCCAGTGGCACCACGGTAAGCATGCCGACCAGCTGTTCGAGGCCTGGTGCCAGGGCCGCACGGGCTACCCACTGGTCGACGCCGCCATGCTGCAGATCAACCAGAGCGGGTACATGCACAACCGGTTGCGCATGGTGGTGGCGAGCTTTCTCTGCAAGGATTTGGGGCTGGACTGGCGGCGCGGCGAGCGCTACTTTGCGCTGCACCTGAACGATTTCGAGCTGGCGTCGAACAACGGCGGCTGGCAATGGGCCAGCTCCAGCGGCTGCGACGCGCAGCCCTACTTCCGCATCTTCAACCCGGTGACGCAAAGCGAGCGCTTCGACCCCGAAGGCAAGTTCATCCGGCGCTATCTGCCGCAGCTTGCGGGGCTTTCGAATGCGGTGATTCACGCGCCCTGGACGGCTTCGCCAGTGGAACTGGAAGCGGCGGGCATCAAGCTGGGCGAGAACTACCCGAAGCCGGTGGTGGACCACGCCGAGGCGCGCGAGAAAACGCTGCAGCGCTACGGAGCTGCGCGGGCGAAGGCGCTGCAAAAGTAAAGGGGCCCGGCGGGCCCCTTTACTGGTCGAGCTCCGGAGAGCGTCAGGCCGCTGCAGCCAGCGCCGGCTCGCTCGTGTACGCACGCACCAGGCGCAGCAGTTCCTCTTCCGAGTAGGGCTTGCCGAGGTAGTGGTTCACACCCAGGGTGCGGGCGTAGTCGCGGTGCTTCTCGGCAATGCGCGAGGTGATCATGATGATCGGTAGCCCCGCCATCGAATCGTCAGCGCGGATGTTGCGTGCCAGGTCGAAGCCGTCCATGCGCGGCATCTCGATGTCGGACAGCACCACGGCCGGGCGCTCCTGCTGGAGCCGCTCGAGCGCCTGCAGGCCGTCGGCCGCAAGCGACACGCGATAGCCTTCGCGCTGCAGCAGGCGCTGCGTGACGCGGCGCACGGTGATGGAGTCGTCGACCACCAGCACCAGCGGAACCTGCGGCACCGGCGGCGCCAGTACCGGCAACGGTTCGTGCGGCACACCGCCCTGCTCGGCACCGGTAGAGGCGCCGTGCGCGGGTGCTGCCAGCGCGGCAGCCTGGCGCAGGCGGGCCTGTTCGCCATGCACCGCGGCCAGCGCCACCGGGTTGTAGATGAGGGCCACCGCGCCCGAAGCCAGCACCGAGATGCCGGCCAGACCCGGCAGGCGCGCCAGCTGCGGCCCGAGGTTCTTGACCACGACTTCCTGGTTGCCCAGTACTTCGTCCACGTGCAGGCCCACACGCTGCGCCGCGCTTCGCACGATCACGACGGTGTTGTTCTTGCTGGTAGGGTGCTCGCTGCGCGCCGAAGCTTGCAGCAGTGCGCCGGCCCAGTAGAACGGCACCTGTTCGCTGCCGAACGGATGGCTGTTGTGCAGGTAGGCAGCTTCGAGCTCGGTGCTGCTCACGCGCTGCACCAGCTCCACCAGATTGGACGGCACGCCAATCGACACCTCGCCGGCACGCAGCATCACCACGTGCGTCACCGCGGTGGTGAGCGGCAGCACCAGCTTGAAGGTGGTGCCCTGCCCGGCCGTGCTGTGCGTTTCGATGCGGCCGCCGAGCGCCGCGATCTGCGCGCGCACCACGTCCATGCCGATGCCGCGGCCCGCCAGTTCGGACACTTGCCCGGCGGTGGAGAAGCCTGGCTTGAAGATCAGCTCGGTGGCTTCCTCGGGTGACAGTTCCTGGTCCGCTGCCAGCAGGCCCAACGTGCGGGCACGCTCGGCAATGCGCGCGTGGTCCAGGCCGGCGCCGTCGTCGCGGAAGCTCACCGAGACGTCGTTGCCTTCGTGGTGCAGGTCGATCACGATCAGGCCGTTGGCGTCCTTGCCGGCCTGCTCGCGCGCAGCCGGCGCCTCGATGCCGTGCGCCACGCAATTGCGCAGCAAGTGCTCGAAGGCGGGCGTCATGCGGTCGAGCACGCCGCGGTCCATTTCGATGGAGCCGCCGACGATGTCCAGGCGCACCTGCTTGCCGGTGTCTTTCGACGCCTGGCGCACCACGCGGTAGAGGCGGTCGGAGATGCCCTCGAACTCCACCATGCGCGTGCGCAGCAGGCCGCGCTGCAGTTCGCGCGTCTGGCGTGCCTGCACGCTCAGGTCGTCTTCCGTGGCCTGTACCGTCTTTTGCAGCGTGCGCTGCACGGTGGCCACGTCGTTCACCGACTCGGCCATCATGCGCGTGAGTTCCTGCACGCGGGTGAAGCGGTCGAACTCGAGCGGATCGAAGATCTGCTGCGAATCCTTCG
>Ga0102593_1002682_pt1 | contig 13055 bp, 13 predicted proteins | sample AraplaCol_mMS_r2_2_FD_76862 | JGI IMG/M metagenome (GOLD analysis project Ga0102593, IMG submission 76862) | Arabidopsis root microbial communities from North Carolina, USA - plate scrape MF_Col_mMS_r2 (SPADES assembly) (version 2) | ecosystem: Host-associated > Plants > Roots > Endosphere...
AGAACGCGCTCGCGCAGAAGGACGTGATCGACGGGCTCGGCACCTTCGGGCTGGAAGCCATGTCTTCCACGCCCGCGGAGCTGACCGAGCTGCTGAAGAAAGACACCGCCAAGTGGGCGCCGATCGTCAAGGAAGTCGGCTTCACCGCTGAAGGCTAACCGTATGAAGGAACTGCTATGAACACACTCGCCACTCCCGTGCCGCCATCGGCGCTGGTCCATCCCTCGATCCATCCGGACGAACGCGCCGCGCGCGAACAGCTGGCCGCCTGCTATCGCGTGTTCGCGATGCTGGGCTGGACCGAGATGATCTACAACCACATCACGCTGCGACTGCCCGACAGCGTGACGGGTGGAGAAAAGCAGTTCCTCATCAATCCTTTCGGACTGCACTACAGCGAGGTCACGGCCAGCAACCTGGTGAAGATCGACCTGCAGGGCAAGGTGCTCGACGGTTCGGCGCATCCGGTGAACCCGGCCGGCTTCACGGTGCATGCGGCCATTCACGACGGCTTGCCGGGCGCGCACTGCGTGATGCACACGCACACCACGGCCGGCGTGGCCGTGGCCTGCCTGCAGGGCGGCTTGCAGCAGACCAATTTCTACACCGCCCAGCTGCACGGCATGGTGGCGTACCACGACTTCGAGGGCATCACCATCCATGCCGACGAAGGCCCGCGCCTGCTCAGGAGCATCGGCAACCGAAACGCGGTGATCCTGCGCAACCATGGCCTCTTGGCCTGGGGGCAGACGCTGCCGCAGACCTTCGCGATTCTGTGGACGCTGCAACGCGCCTGCGAGATCCAGATGGCGACCTTCTCGATGGGTGCGGCCATTCCTGTGAGCGAAGAAATCGCGCAGCGCTGCACGCGCGATGCGCTGCAGTTCAGCCCCGAGCATGGCGCGGGGCAAGATGTGTTCGATGCCCTGGTGCGCCAGGTGGACCGCATCGATCCGAGTTATCGCAACTGAGGCGGCCTCTCTCATGAAGATTTGCATCTACGGCGCCGGCGCCATCGGCGGATGGATCGGCGCCGGCCTTGCGCGGGCCGGTGAACGCCTCAACGTGGTGGCGCGCGGCGCCACGCTCGACGCACTGCAACAGGACGGCCTTTCATTGATGCGCGGCGACGTGCGCATGCGCGTACCGGTCAATGCGGTGGCCGAGCCCGAATCGCTGGGCATGCAAGACCTCGTGGTCATTGCCGTAAAGGCGCCCGCGCTGGCCGGCGTGGCCGAGCGCATCGGGCCGCTGATCGGACCCGACACGATCGTGCTGGTCGCGATGAACGGCGTGCCGTGGTGGTTTCTCGAAGGCGGCTTCGGCGGAGCCATCACAGGCCATCGCTTGGCAGCCGTCGACCCGGACGGCGCGATTGCCAGGGCCATCCCCGCGCGCAACGTGATCGGCTGCGTGGTGCATGCGAGCTGCTCTCTCGACGGGCCAAGCGTGGTGCGACATCACTTCGGCAACGGGCTGATCGTGGGAGAGCCTTCAGGCGAAGCCACGCCGCGCGTGCAGAAGCTCGTCGAGCTGCTCCAGCGCAGCGGCTTCGACGCCACGCTGTCGCCGCAGATCCAGAAGGACGTGTGGTTCAAGCTCTGGGGCAACATGACGGTGAACCCGATCAGCGCAATGACCGGCGTCACCACCGACCTGATCATGGGCGACGACTACGTGCGCGGCTTCATCTCGGCCGTGATGCTCGAGGCGAAGGAGATCGGGCGCCGCATCGGCATCGAGATCACGCAGAGCCCGGAAGACCGGCATGCGGTGACGATGAAGCTCGGCGCGTTCAAGACCTCGATGCTCCAGGACGTGGAAGCCGGGCGTTCGGTGGAGCTCGATGCGCTGGTCACCGTGGTGCGGGAGCTGGGCGAGCTGACCGGGGTGGCCACGCCGTTCACCGATGCGCTGCTGGGCCTTGCGCGCTTGAAGCTGCGGCAGCTTGGGCTCTACTGAGTCCGAGCACGCGGCTCACCAGCGCTTCTCAGGCGTGGCGGCCAGTGTCTCGGTGCAGGCGGCCACCGCCTTCGCGCGCTCCTCGCGCAGCCGCTGCCAGTTGTCGGCCTTCCATTGCGTCCACGCGACGGGCTCGGATTGATAGAGGCACGCGAACGGTGGGCGCATGAAGCCCGCGCGGCCGAGTTCGGCTCCGAACTTCAGGCGGAACAGCTCATCCGAACCCGCCAGGTTTTCGTAGACAAGGTGCCAAGGCCCCGAGTTCAGGGGCGTATCGGCTTCTCTCTGGACCTTTCGCGCTTCTTCGATTTCCTCGGGCGTCGAGCCATCCGTCAGGGCTGTTGCATACGCCGCTTCGGCGCGCTTGCGATAGATGTCGGTGGCGACCTTGCTCAAAGCATCGTTCAGCTCAGTGATGGCCGGGTTGACGAACAAGGGATCGTCCTTCAACTCTTCCAACGTCACGCCGCCCAGGTCGTCCTTCGAAAAACCCTGTGCGCCGATGGAGAGCCTGCCCGCGATCAAGGTGGTTGCCACGTTCAGCGCGACCTGCGCCGCGATGTGATTGCCCGTGTTTTCGCGTCGGACCACGCGGAGCCGTTCGATGCCGGGTTTGTAGACGCCGCGGGTGAAGCGCAGCCGGGTTTGCGGCGCCGCAGCCTCCTGCGCAGCGGGAGCGACCGGTGACAGAGGCGGGGTGGCTGGAACGTCGGCAGCGGTCGTCGCGGATGGGGTTGCCGATAGCGATGCGTCTGGGTCGGCGGCATGCACCGGAAAACCGCCTGTGGACAGCGCAATGCCGCAGACGAAAGCGGCTTGTAGTCGTTTCTTCAAGATCATGTGCACAGTTCTTCCTCCGGGCGAGATTGTCCTTGGCCGGAGGGGGCCCGCTCGACCCATTCACGCTACAAATTCACGGAATGCGCAGCGACTCGGCGGACTGCGGCATCGTCACCCACCAGGCCGCCACCACGATCAGCAACCCGCCGATCCAACCCCAGGCCCCGACCGCCTCCCCGAACCCATACACCGCGATCAACGCGCCGAACACCGGTTCGCTTCCCATCAGCAGCGACACCCGACTCGGGCTCGAACGCGAGGCCGCATGGTTCTGCGCGAATAACGCGAAAATCGTGCAGAGCAGCACGAGGTAAGCCATACCCCACCAGAAGGAAGCCGTGGCAGGCGGCACGTGCCACGCGCCCTTCGATGCGGCGAGCGACAGCGCCGTCGCGCCGAGCGCCATCACCCCCGACTGCACCGCGGTGAGCGTCAGCGCCGGCATCGAATGGCGCCCGGCGAGCCTTCGCGTCATGCAGACCATCACGGCGCGCAGGAACGCGGCGACCACCATCAGGCCGTCGCCCCACCCCACTGAGATGTCGGCGGGCGAAGTGGCCGACAGCATCGCAGCGCCCACCGCCGACAGGCCCGCCGCCCAGAACATGCGCCGCTCCGGCCGCTGGCCGAGCAGCCACCATTCGACAAAAGGCGTGAGTGCCACGCACAGGCTGATCAGGAACGCGGCGTTGCTCGCCGTGGTGAGCGACACGCCGAAGGTCTCGCAAACGAAGATCGCCAGCAGGTTGGCGCCGAGCAGGCCGCCCACCGCAACGCCTTGCCGCCATTGCGCGTTGAAGAGCGGCTTGAGCGCGGGCAGCAGCACGACGAAGGTCAGCCCGAAGCGCAGTGCGATGAACTCCAGCACGGGCAACTGCTGCGTGGCCTGCTTGGCCACCGCATAGCTGCCGCCCCACACAGCCGCTACGAGCAGCAGCATGATTTCGGCGGCGCTGATGCCGGCCCACTTTCTCTCGCCCCATGTGACCGGGGCGATACCGCACACCTGCTTTGAATCCATACTGTCGATCCACCGTCCTGAACAACAAAAGAAAGAATTGTTCCGGGCATCACATGGGCCGAACAGCCGTCGGCCGGAACAGGACCCTTGCGCCGTGGGAACGAATTCATTTCTCAAAGTGCTGCCGGAGATGGTGACCTTCCTGCGGGTCGCCGAGTTGGGCAGCTTCTCCGCCGCCGCCGATCTGCTGGGCATGACGCCCTCGGCCGCGAGCCGCCAGGTGAAGCGCCTTGAAAAGGAAATTGGCGTGCAACTGATTCAGCGCACCACGCGCCAGCTGCGCCTGACCGAGCCCGGCATCGAGGCCTTCGCGCGGTGCCGCGAACTGGTGCTGGCGGCGCAAGGCACGATGGACATCGCGCAGCAGTTCTCGAAGAAGCCGAGCGGGCTGGTGCGCATCAGCGCTCCGAAGGCCTTTGCGCGGCGCGTGCTGCATCCGCACATCCTCGATTTCCTGCAGCGCCATCCCGCGGTCGACGTGCAGCTCATCGTGGACGACCGCGACATCGATCCGATCCGCGAAGGCGTGGACCTGGTGGTGCGGCTGACGACGAAACCGCCCGAAGGGCTGGTGGCGCGGCAGCTGATGCCGGTCGCGCACATTCTGTGCGTCTCGCCGCGCTACCTGGCGCAGGGCAACGCGATCGAACACCCGCGCGACCTGCTTGCGCACAGCTGCCTCTCGCTCGGCGAGCACGAGCGGGACAACCATTGGCGCTTCAGGAAGGGCGATGAAGGTGAAGCCGAGGTGGTGGTGCGGGGCCGCTATGTCTCCAACCACAGCGAGGTGCGGCTCGAAGCCGCGCTCGCGGGCCTGGGCGTGGCCTGCGTGCCGGCCTTCGTGGCGCAGCAGGCGCTGAAAGATGGAAGCGTCGTGCAGGTGCTGGCCGACTGGGCGTTCCAGGGCAACTACCACGGGCACGCCTACATCCTCTATCCGCCCAGCCGCTTCACCGTGCCCAAGTGCCGGGTGCTGATCGACCACCTGCTGGACGCGATGGCCACCCAGTGCGGCAGCCATAAGAAGCTCAGTGCTTCTTCAGCAGGGCCCGCACGGCCTCCGGCAAGGAGTTGACCTGGGGCATGAAGTGGTCGAGCACGGCGCCCAAAGCCACAGCGCAGACCACCGCGCCCAGCAGCGGCTTCCACGTCAGACGCACGGCCGCCATCAGCCAGCCCTCGCGTGCCACGCGCACCGCGGCGCGCGCCGACACGTACGAGAACGCGACCTCGACGGCCACGGCCAGCAGCGCGTCCCAGCTGAAGTAAAGCAGCACGAGCGAGCCGGCGCCGAGCACGATGGCGATGCAGATCAGGAAGATGGCGACCACCGGCACCACGACGATGGCGCCTTCGTCCGAGGCGCCCGCCACGTCGAGCGCACCGCTGGCTGCGTCGGACAGTACGCCGCCCTCGGCGCTGCTTGCCGGGCTGCTGCCGCCCGCGTCGAGCGCGAAGTCAGCCGCATCGGCGATGTCGCCCCCGTCCACGTTGAAATCGGCGCGGTTCTCGACCAGCCGCCTGGCCCACCAGCGCAGCACCAGCAGGTAGCCGAGGTATCCCACGCCCAGCGTGAGGAAATAGCGCACCGCCAGCGACTGCACGTCGAGCACGTGCATCTGCAGCGCCGACACGCCCCACATCAAGAGCAGCGTGAAGCTGCCAATCAGGATGCCGTGCGTGCGCAGGCTGTATTTGCGGTGCAGGTCGCGCTCGAGCTGTGTCTCCCACAGGCGCACCGAGCGCCAGTTGGAAAGCACCTTCATTCGACTTCGGCCGGAGCGAAGGGCACGCGCGGCGCCACGGCGCACATGAGTTCGTAGCCGACGGTGCCGGCCGCCTGCGCGACCTCGTCGATGGGCAGCACCGCACCGGTCACGGCCGAGCGGCCCCACAGCGTGACCTCGGTGCCGAATTTCGCGTCAGGCACGGGCGTGAGGTCGACGGTGATCATGTCCATGCTCACGCGGCCCACCATGCGGGTGCGCACGCCGTTCACCAGCACCGGCGTGCCGGTGTTGCAATGGCGCGGATAGCCGTCGGCATAGCCGACCGCCGCCACGCCGATGGTGAGCGGCCCCTCGGCCGTGAAGTTGGAGCCATAGCCGATGGTGTCGCCAGCCTGGAGCGTCTGCACCCCGATCAGCTTGGTCGACAGCGTCATGGTGGGCTGCAGCTGCCAGTGCGCGGCGTCGTGCTGCGGAAAGTCGGGCGCGCTGCCGTACAGCAGGATGCCGGGGCGCACCCAATCGCCGCGCGTCTGTTCGGCATGGCGCAGGGTGGCGGCGCTGTTGGCCACCGAGCGTTCGCCGGGCAGGTCGTGCGTGACGCGCTCGAACACCGCCATCTGGTGCGCAATGCCGCGCGCGCCGTCGGCGTCGCTGAAGTGCGTCATCAGTGAAATCTCGTCGACCTGCGGCAGCGCGTTGAGGCGCGTCCAGGCGGAGCCGAAGCGCTCGGGCGCAAAGCCGAGGCGATTCATGCCGGAGTTCATCTTGAGGAACACGCGCTGCGGCTTGAGCGTCTTGTGGGCCGCGAGCATGTCGATCTGCTCGTCGCAATGCACGGTGTGCCACAGGTCCAGGCGCGAGCACAGCTCCAGGTCGCGCGCCTCGAACACGCCTTCGAGCAGCAGCACCGGACCGCGCCAGCCGAGGGCGCGCACGCGTTCGGCTTCGGCGAGGTCGAGCAGGGCAAAGCCGTCGGCGCCGCGCAGGCCTTCGTAGACGCGCTCGATGCCGTGGCCATAGGCATTGGCCTTGACCACGGCCCAGACGCGGGCATCGACCGCGGCGCGCCGGGCCCGATCGAGGTTGTGGCGGAGCGCGGCAGTGTGGACAGTGGCGAGAATGGGACGCGGCATGGCAAATGTCGGATGTTGAAGACGGGGTTTTAGCACCTTCGCAAGCCGGGCCGACCAGAGGGGCAACGCTGGTTTATCCGTCGTACCCCCATGCTATAACCGCCCATTCGCCAAAAGTCGCGACACTTTCTCACTACTGCCAGCAATCTTCCTGGCCAGCCAGCCCATCGATGAAGCGCGGTTTCTACACGATCATGTCGGCCCAGTTCTTTTCGTCGCTGGCCGACAACGCGATCTTCGTCGTGGCTGTCGAGCTCATGCGAAGCACGGGATCGGCCGAGTGGCAGCGCGCTGCGCTGGTGCCGATCTTCGCTGTCTTCTACGTGGTGCTGGCGCCGCTGGTGGGCGCATTTGCCGACGCCTTGCCCAAGGGGCGGGTCATGTTCATCAGCAACGCCATCAAGGTGATCGGCTGCCTGATGATGCTGTTCGGCTCGCATCCGCTGTTGTCGTACTCGATCGTGGGGCTTGGCGCCGCGGCCTATTCGCCGGCCAAGTACGGCATCCTGACCGAGCTGCTGCCGGCTTCGCAGCTGGTCAAGGCCAACGGCTGGATCGAGGGCCTGACGATCGCTTCGATTCTCCTGGGCATCGTGCTCGGCGGTTCGCTGGTGGGCCATGCGGTCTCGAGCCAGCTGCTGGCCATCGACCTGCCGATGATCAACACCGGCATCGATTCGCCGGCCGAGGCGGCCATCTCGGTGCTGATCTTCGTCTATGCGCTGGCGGCCTGGTTCAACACGCGCATACCGCACACCGGCGTCGAAATGCGGCCGCTGCGCAGCAACGCCGCGCACGGCCTGGCGCGCAACATGTTCTCGCTGCTGCCCGATTTCTGGCACTGCAACTCACGCCTGTGGCGCGACAAGCTCGGCCAGATCTCGCTCTCCACCACCACGCTGTTCTGGGGCGCCGGCGCCAACCTCAAATACATCGTGCTGGCCTGGGCCGCGCTCGCGCTCAACTACAACACCACGCAGGCCACGGCGCTCACGGGCGTGGTCACCATTGGCATGGCGGTGGGCGCCATCGTCGCGTCGATGCGCATGCGGCTGGACATGGCCACGCGCGTGATTCCCATGGGCATTGGCATGGGCCTGCTGGTGATCAGCATGAACCTGATCAGCAACGTCTGGATCGCCGTTCCTTTCCTCATCCTGCTGGGTGGGCTGGGCGGATTCCTGGTGGTGCCGATGAACGCACTGCTGCAGCACCGCGGACATAACCTGATGGGCGCAGGCCGATCGATTGCCGTGCAAAACTTCAACGAGCAGGCCTGCATCCTGCTGCTTGGCGGCTTCTACAGCGCGTGCACCGGCCTCGGCCTCTCGGCCTTCGCGGCCATCGGCGCGTTCGGCGGCGTGGTGGCCGGCTGCATGTGGCTCATCCAGCGCTGGCACCATCACAACTTGCGCAGGTACCCCGAAGAAGTCCAGCACCTGCTCGCCATTGCACGCAGCGACAAGCATCATTGACCTCCCCCAGGCTGCGCGCACTTCGCGTCGCTTCGCCCACCCCTTCACCGGGGGCAACACCGGTGGCCCGGCAAAGCCGGCTCCACGGTGTTCCACGAAAATTTCCGCCACATGCCAGCTTTAGCACTGATTTTTAATGCCTTTGTCTGGGGCGTTTCGTGGTTCCCATTCCGGCACATCGAAAGCCACGGGCTGCATCCCGTGTGGACCACCTGCCTGATCTACGTGGCGATCTCGCTCGCGATGGGGTTCTTTCGCCGGCATGCCTGGCGCAGCTTCGCGGCGTTCCCGATGCTGGTGGCGCTGGGGCTGGCGGCGGGTTTCACCAACCTCGGGTTCAACTGGGCCGTAACGCAGGGCGACGTGGTGCGCGTGGTGCTGCTTTTCTACCTGATGCCGCTGTGGAGCGTCCTTTTGGGCTGGGCGGTGCTGGGCGAGCGACCCACCGCGGGCGCGCTCGCGCGGGTGGCGCTGGCGCTCACCGGCGTGGTGGTGGTGCTGAAGGCGCCGGGTGTCGACTGGCCCGTGCCTTCGAGCCTGCCGGACTGGCTGGGCGTGGCGGCCGGGTTCAGCTTTGCGGTGACCAACATCCTGCTGCGCCACCTGCATGGCGCACCCGGCGAATCGCGTGCCTTGGCGATGTTCAGCGGCTGCGCGCTGGTGGCCGGCATCGCCGCGGCGAGCGGCACCTTGCTGGGTGCGTTCGACTCGCCCCTCGCGGCCACGCCGGGCTGGATCGGGTGGGCCGTGGTGCTGGGCGTCGGCTTCGTGGTGGCCAACGTCTGCCTGCAGTACGGCGCGGCCCGGCTGGCGGCCAGCGCAACGGCAGTCATCATGCTGTCGGAGGTGCTTTTTGCCAGCGTTTCGTCGGTGGCGCTGGGCGCGGCGCAGATGGATCCGCGCATCCTGGCCGGCGGCGCACTGATCGTTCTGGCGGCCGTGTGGTCCGCGTTTGCGCGAACGCCGGCAGAGGGCGATGATCGCCTTTCGTCTCCCACCTGAGGTACTTTCATGGCCAGCATCTACGACTTCGAAGCCAACCGGATCGACGGCAAGAACGTGAAGCTTTCCGCCTTCAAGGGCAAGGTGCTGCTGATCGTCAACACGGCCAGCCAATGCGGCTTCACGCCGCAATTTGCCGGGCTCGAGGAACTGCACGAAAAGTACGCCGACAAGGGGCTGGTGGTGCTGGGTTTTCCGTCGAACCAGTTCGGCTCGCAAGACCCGGGCACCAACGAGGAAATCGGCGCGTTCTGCACCACCAACTACGGCGTGAGCTTTCCGATGATGGAAAAGATCGACGTCAACGGCAGCAACGCCACGCCGCTCTACCAATGGCTCACCAAGGAGAAACCCGGACTCCTGGGCAGCACCGCCATCAAGTGGAACTTCACCAAGTTCCTGGTCGGGCGTGACGGACAAGTGCGAAAGCGCTATGCGCCGCTCGAAACGCCGGCCTCGCTCACGCGCGACATCGAGGCCGCGCTGGCTGCTGGCTGAGGCGCCCGCTCAGAAGCGGAAGCTGGCGGTCTTGGAGCCGCCGCCCACCGTCACCGATTGGCTCTTGGCGTCGCCGCCGGTCGTGGTGGCATCGATGGTGTAGCGGCCGGCCGGAATGTCGACCAGGCAGACCGGCCCGCTGGCGCGCAGGGCCAGCGATGGCGCGCCGTCGGCACCCTTGATGTCGACCTGCACGTCGGCCAGGTAGGCGCCATCGGCACGCGCAAAAAGCAGCGCCAGCGGATGGTCCTTCATGGCGGCGCGCATGGCGTTCGATTCGTCCGAACCGATGCCACCGCAGACATAGCGCACCGCGCCCTCCCCCTTCCACTGCGGCATGGCCGACTGGGCCTGCACCGCGAAGGCGCAGGCCGCGCTTGCGAAGGCCAGCAAGGCACGCCGCAAGTTCTTCTTTGAAACGATGAAAGCTTGAACGGAAGACATGAGGCAGGCTCCTCTGAAAATCGGTGCAGCCATGATGCTGCCCGAACGGCCGGCGCGCGAGTCGGACCAGGGCGCTCTTGCGTGTGCGATCAGGCCGCCGCCAGCGCCGCGTCCAGCAGCTCGACCCAGTGGCGCACCGGCGTTTTTGGGCTGCCGCTCTGCAGATGGGTGATGCATCCGATGTTGGCCGAGACGATGACGCTCGGCTGCAGCTGCTCCAGGTGGCCGAGCTTGCGGTCGCGCAGCGGGTAGGCCAGTTCGGGCTGCAGCACCGAGTAGGTGCCGGCCGAGCCGCAGCAAAGGTGCGATTCGTTCATGGCCACGCGCACGTCGAAGCCCAGCGCGCGCAGATACGTCTCGACGCCGCCGCGCAGTTTCTGGCCGTGCTGCAAGGTGCAGGGCGGGTGGTAGGCGACCACGCCGGCCGGCGGGCGCACGCGAGCCTTCAGCGCGGGCACGAGGTCGGGCAGCAGCTCGCTCAGATCGCGCGTCATGTCGCTGATGCGCGCCGCCTTGGCCGCGTAGGCCGGATCGTTCCGGAGGATGTGGCCGTACTCGCGCACCGTGACGCCGCAGCCTGAGGCGTTCATCACGATGGCTTCGACGCCGCCCGCTTCCGGGCCGCGCTCGACCTGCGGCCACCAGGCGTCGATGTTGGCGCGCATCTGCGCCTTGCCGCCCTCTTGGTCGTTGAGGTGGAACTTCACGGCGCCGCAGCAGCCGGCCTCCTTCGCGATCACCGTCTGGATGCCGGCCGCATCGAGCACGCGCGCGGTCGCGCTGTTGATGTTGGGCATCATCGACGGCTGCACGCAGCCCGCCAGCATCAGCATCTTGCGCGCATGCGTGGCGGTGGGCCAGGCGCCGGCTTCCTGCTTGGCGGGCACCTTGGCCTTGAGCGCATCGGGCAACAGGCCGCGCACCGACTGGCCGAGCGCCATCGCGGGGCCGAAGAGCGGCGACGGCAGCCCTTCCTTCAGCAGCCAGCGCGTGGCCGATTCCATGGGCGGGCGAGGCACTTTCTCGTCGACGATCTTGCGGCCGATGTCGACCAGGTGGCCGTACTGCACCCCGCTCGGGCAGGTGCTTTCGCAGTTGCGGCAGGTCAGGCAGCGGTCCAGGTGCAGCTGCGTGCTGCGCGTCGGCGCCTTGCCTTCGAGCACCTGCTTGATCAGGTAGATGCGGCCGCGAGGCCCATCGAGCTCGTCGCCGAGCAGCTGATAGGTGGGACAGGTGGCGGTGCAGAAGCCGCAGTGCACGCACTTGCGCAGGATGGCTTCAGCCTCGCGGCCATCGTCGGTGTCGCGGAATTCGGGGGCGAGCTCGGTTTGCATGGGGTGAACGTGTCGGGTCGATTGGCCTCAGGCGGCCGCGAGAAGCCGGGCGCGGTCGAAGAGGCCGTGGGGATCGAACTCGCGCATCAGGGCATGGTGGATGCGCACAACGGGGGCGCTCATTGCGTCGAAGCGTCGGGCGCCGTCGCCTGCTGCGGCAGAAGCAGGAGGCATCCTGAACAGCGTGGCATGCCCACCTGCCGCATGCGCCGCTTCGCGGATGAGCGACGCCTGCTCGGGCGGCGCCTTGTACCAACGCTGCCCGCCGTGCCATTCGATCAGGGGCGAGCCGCCATCGCCGAGGGCGAGCACTGGCGCCGTCTGCGGCACCGACAGCCGCCAGAGCGCGGCGCCTGCTTCGTCGGCAGTGAACCAGGGATGCTGCTGGTCGCGCAGCGATTGCCATCCGGCAGCGGCGGCGGCGTTGTCCACGCGCTCGCCGCCCAGGTGTGCGCAGGCGGCTTCAACTGCCGCGGCGGCGCCACGCAGGCGCAGCTGCAACGTGCCAGTGCCCGCATCCTCGAACCAGCAGCTCGCATTCAATGGCAACGGCCGGCCGCTCCATTCGTTGAGCAGGCGCAGGGCGTCAGCCTGACTGCAGGAAAAGGCCAGCGTCGCCTCGGCGGGCGCGACGGGGAGCACCTTGAGGCTCACTTCGGCAATCACGCCCAGCGTGCCGAGCGAGCCCGCGAGCACGCGCGAGACGTCGTAACCGGCCACGTTCTTCATCACCTGGCCGCCAAAGCCCAGCACCTCGCCGCGGCCATTGACGAGCGTGGCGCCCAGCACGTAGTCGCGCACCGCGCCCACGCTGGCGCGCGCCGGTCCGCTGAGCCCTGCGGCGACCATGCCGCCCACCGTGCCCGCGCCGGCCGTGCCGAAATGCGGCGGCTCGAAAGGCAGGCACTGCCCCTGCTCGGACAGCGCGGCCTCGAGCTCGGCGAGCGGCGTGCCGGCGCGCACGGTGACGACCAGTTCGCTCGGCTCATAGCTCGTGATGCCGGTGAGCCCGCCGGTGCTCAAGGCCTCGCCCTGCGGCGGCTCGCCGTAAAAATCCTTGGTGCCGCCGCCGCGGATGCGAAGCGGTGCGGCATCGGCGGCCGCGGCGCGAATGCGCTCGGCGATGTGGCTGAGTGCGGGGTCCATGGTCATTCTTATTCTTAGAAACGCGGAAGGTCGGGGTGCGGCAGCCTGCCGCCGCGCACCACCTGCTTGCCGTATTCGGCGCAGCGCTGCAGCGTGGGAATCACCTTGCCGGGATTCAGCAGCCCGGCCGGATCGAAGGCGCGCTTGACGCCGAACATCTGCTCGTTCTCGGCTGCAGTGAACTGCACGCACATGCTGTTGAGCTTTTCCACACCCACGCCATGCTCGCCCGACACGGTGCCGCCCATCGCCACGCTGGTCTCGAGAATGTCGGCACCGAAGAGTTCGCAGCGATGCAGCTCATCGGGATCGTTGGCATCGAACAGCACGAGCGGATGCAGGTTGCCGTCGCCCGCGTGAAACACGTTGCAGCAGCGCAGCTTGTATTTTTTCTCCATCTCCTGGATGGCCAGCAGGATGTCGGCGAGCCGCTTGCGCGGAATGGTGGAGTCCAGGCACATGTAGTCGGG
>Ga0102593_1002683_pt1 | contig 13053 bp, 10 predicted proteins | sample AraplaCol_mMS_r2_2_FD_76862 | JGI IMG/M metagenome (GOLD analysis project Ga0102593, IMG submission 76862) | Arabidopsis root microbial communities from North Carolina, USA - plate scrape MF_Col_mMS_r2 (SPADES assembly) (version 2) | ecosystem: Host-associated > Plants > Roots > Endosphere...
GCCGAACAATCCGGCGCCGGTCGTGAATTACCTGGAATACCACCGCGCGTTCAAGACGCCGTACGAAGTCGAGATGATGCGCGTGGCCACCACGCGCGGCGTGCGTGCGCATCGCGCGGCCGAACGCGCGTTCCGCGCGGGCGCCAGCGAATTCGGCATACACCTGGTGTACTGCCAGGCCGCCGCGCAGGATGCGAACGACCTGCCGTACAGCAACATCATCGCGATCAACGAACACGGCGCGGTGCTGCATTACACCGATCGCGACACCGTCGCGCCGCAGTCGCCGCGCAGCTTCCTGATCGACGCCGGTGCCGCGCACGACGGTTACGCCTGCGACATCACGCGCACCTATGCGCACGATGCGGGCAGCGAGTTCCAGGCGATGATCGACGCCGTCGACGCCGCGCAGCTGAAGATGTGCGACCAGGTGCGTGCGGGCGTGGATTACAAGCAGATCCACCTCGACGCGCATCTCGCGCTGGCCGGCGTGCTGAAGGATTTCGGCGTGATCAACGTCTCGCCCGAAGCCGCCGTCGCCACCGGCGTGAGCAGCGCGTTCTTCCCGCACGGCATCGGCCACGGCATCGGCCTGCAGGTGCACGACGTCGCCGGCTTCGCCGCGAGCGACGAAGGCGGCACGATCGCCAAGCCGGACGGCCATCCGTACCTGCGCCTGACGCGCGTGCTCGAGCCGGGCATGGCGGTGACGATCGAACCGGGCCTGTACTTCATCGACATGCTGCTGGACGAAGTGAAGAAGAACGGCCACGCCGACAGCATCGACTGGGCGCGCGTGGACGCGTTCAAGCCTTACGGCGGCATCCGCATCGAGGACGATGTGGTGTGCACGGACGATGCGCCGAACAACCTGACGCGCGAAGGCTTCGCCGCCTGATTCCCGACTCGTAGCCCGGGTAAGGCCAAAGGCCGCACCCGGGACGCGGCGGAGGTGACTGTGCGGAAGCGGTGACGGTCCCCGGGTGCGCTTCGCTTACCCGGGCTACAGAGACTCACGGATGGCGTTTGTGTCGGCGCGACAACACGCCAGAACGTATCAGTCGCGCGAAGCCATCAGCGCTTCGATTTCATCGGCACTGCGCGCAAGCGCATCGGTCAGCACTTCGGGTTCATCGCGCGTGACCAGCACGTCGTCCTCGGTGCGGATGCCGATGCCGCGCCACTTCGCATCCACGGTGGTGTCGTCGGGCGAGATGTAGACGCCCGGTTCGATGGTGAACACCATGCCGGGTTCGAGCAGGCGCGATTCGCCATCGAACCGGTATTCGCCGACGTCGTGCACGTCCAGGCCGAGCCAATGCCCGGTCTTGTGCCGATAGAAACGGCGATAGCTTCCGTCGGCGAGATTCTTCTCGAGCCTGCCCTTCAGCAGGCCCAGGCGCAGCAATCCTTCGGTCAGCGTTTCCACCGCCGCGACGTGGCCGGCCTCATACGCGATGCCCGGGCGCGCCTGCGCCAGCGCGGCGGCCTGCGCTTCGCCGACGAGATCGTGCAGCGCACGCTGCTCTTTCGTGAAACGGCCGTTGACCGGGAAGGTGCGCGTGATATCGGCCGCGTAGCCGCGATATTCGGCACCTGCGTCGATGAGCACCAGTTCGCCGTCCTTCGCCTGCGCCGCGTTCGCGCGGTAGTGCAGCACGCACGCGTTGGTGCCGGCGCCGACGATGCTGCTGTACGCGGGATCGGCGTTGTGCCCGCGGAACACGCGTTCGACTTCCGCCTGCAACTGGTATTCGTGGATGCCCGGACGCGCGGCGAGCATCGCGGCCTCATGCGCGAGCACGCTGATGTCGGCGGCGCGCTGCATCAGGCGGAGTTCGTCGCGATCCTTGAACAGGCGCAATTCGTCGAGCAGATGGCCCAGTTCGAGGAACTCGTGCGGCGGCTGCGCGCCCTGGCGCACCATCGCGCGCACACGATTGAGCCAGCCGATCAGCTTGAGATCGAATTCCTGGTCGCGGCCGAAGTGGTAGTACACGCGCGAGCGGCCTTCGAGCAGGCCGGGCAGGATGTCGTCCAGATCGGTGATCGGATACGCATCGTCCAGTCCGAACGCTTCCACCGCGCCTTCCGGTCCGAAACGCGGACCGTCCCAGCCTTCGCGCTCGGGATCGCGATCGCGGCAGAACAGGATCACTTCGCCGTGCTTGCGGCCGGGCACCAGCACGAGCACCGCTTCGGGCTCGGGAAAACCGGTGAGGTAAAGCAGGTCCGAATCCTGGCGGTACGGGTAGTACGTATCGCGGCTGCGGATGCGCTCGGGCGCGGACGGCAGGATCGCGATCGCGTCGTCGCCGGCCATGCGCATCAGCTGCTTGCGGCGCTTCGCGTAGGCCTTGTCGGGGATTCGGAGGGGTTTGTGCATTTACTGCTCGTCGTTTCCGCGAGGCAACGTTACGGGCCTGGATCCCGGCGTTCGCCGGGATGACGCTCCGGCAAAGCCGCTCGCGCTACGCGCAAGCGGGCCGGAACATCAATTCAACTTCTGCCGATGCTGCGCCGCCAGCACGCAATCGCCGTGCAGCAACAGCACCGCCACGCGCACGAATTCCTCGATTTCGACGAGTGCTTCCTCGTCTTCCTCGTCGCCATCGCTCTGTGCCTGCGCGGCGGCGAGCTTGGCAAGATCGCCCAGCGCCTCGGTGCCTTCTTCCGACAGCTTCGGGCGCGAACCGGCCGACAGGCCGAAGCCGCCGAGGAAACCGCGGCACCACTCGAACAGCGCGCCGCTGCGCTCGGCCAGCGAGGCGTCGGCGTCGGGCAGCAGCAGGGCGAAGTCGAAGCTGCGGTCGGCCAGCTGCGCGGCGCTGGCCAGGCGCAGTTCGTCCAGCGCGCCGTTGGCCGCGGGTGCCGGCAACGCGTCGTCGGCCAGCACCTTGGCCGGCCACTCCCGCACCGAGGGGCCGCCGCCGGCCAGCCAGCCGCACAGGCCGCCGTGGAGTTCAAAGGGCGAAGCGGCGAGCGCCAGCTGGCGGCTCTCGGCCTCGATGGCGGACACGGAAGGCAGTTCGATTTCGGACACGATCGGGCGCTGGACGCGTGAATTCGGGGGGAAGGACCGCAGTGTAACAACCCGGTGGTTGTTGCCGGCGCGAACGCCTGCCTACACTGCACGCAGCAACGCTGGAGTCGTTGCCGGGGGTGTTCGTGTTCCGCCAGACCTTGATGCCAGCCGCCCGGCTCGCCGGCGTGGCGTTCGTGCTCGCTGCGACCCTGGCCGGGACGGCCGGCGCGGCCACGCGCGACTACTATTTCGACCGCCTCGGCAGCGAGCGCGGCCTGGTCCAGAACACCGTGACCGCGCTTGCGCAGGACACGCAGGGCTACGTCTGGGTCGCCACCCAGGGCGGCCTGCACCGCTACGACGGCCAGCGCTACCTTCCCTACCGCCACAACCCGCGCGACGCCGCCAGCCTGCCCGACAGCAACGTCACGGCGCTGGCGCTGGATGGCGACAAGGCACTGTGGGTGGGCACCTATTCCGAATACCTCAGCCGGCTGGACCTGGCCGACGGGACGATCCGGCGCTACACCGCTTCCGGCACCGCGCATCCGCACCGCCAGGTGATGGCCGTGCTGCCGCACCGCGGGCGGGTGTGGGTGGCGACGATGGCCGGCCTGGAGCGCCTGGATCCGGCTACCGGCAAGCGCGAGACCGTCGTGCCGATGGAGTCGCAGGTGATCGGCAACGCCAGCCGGCAAGTCCTGCTTGCCGCGCGCGATGGCGTGGCGTGGTGGGGCGGCCCGCAGGGCCTGTACCGCCTCGACGGCAGCCTGCCCGAGCGCATCGGCCCCGAGGAAGGCGTCACGGCGCTGTTCCAGGACGTCGGCGGCCAGCTGTGGCTGGGACGTCGCGACGGCCTGTTCCGCCTGCACAGCAACGGACGCGAACTCGTGCGCGCGTGGCCGGCGCAGCCGATGCCGGACGACGACCCGCCGGTGGTGCGCGCGATCGTGCAGGCGCCGGATCGCCAGCTGTGGTTCTCCGTCTACGGCTACGGCCTGCGCCGGTTGGATCCGGTCAGCGGTCGCGTCGAGGAAGTGCGCGAAGAACCCGGCATCGACGCGAGCCTGCCGGACGATTCCATCAACGCGCTGATGATCGACCGCGGCGGCATGCTGTGGGTCGGCGGTCAGTTCCGCGGCATCGCGGTCGCCGATCCGCGCGGCACGCGCTTCCGCTACGTGTTCAACATGGAGCACCCGCGCCGCGCCGACAGCCCGGCATCGGCCGACAGCATCCGCTCCGTCGTGCAGGGCCAGGATGGCGCGCTGTGGCTGGGCACCGACAACGCCCGCCTGTTCCGCTACGCGCTGGCAGAGGACCGCTTCGAGGACCTGAGCGCGCTCCTCGCCGACCAGGGACGCGCGCCGCACGTCACCGGGTTCGCGAAGGCCAGCGAAGACGACCTGTGGGTCGCCACCGATACCGGCCTGTACCGCCTGGATCCGCAGCGCCGCACCGCGCGTCCGCTGCCGGTGCCCGAACTCGGACGCACGCCGCTGCGCACGCTGGCGACGTCGCGCGATGGTTCGTTGTGGATCGGCAGCCACGGCTACGGCGCCTACCGCTATCGCCCGGATAGCGGCCAGCTCACCCATTACGCGTATCGCGAGAACGATCCGAGCGGACTGAGCTACCCGGTCGTGCACGCGATCGTCGAGGACAAGGACGGCCACGTCTGGTTCGGCACCGGCGACGGGCTCGACATGCTCGACCCGAAGACCGGCCGGCTGCGCCACTTCCGCCATTCCAATACCGATCCGCAGAGCCTGCCCGGCAACCGCGTGCGCGCGTTGCACCTGGCCAGCGACGGCTCGCTGTGGGTCGGCACGCATGCGGGCCTGAGCCGCATCGTCGAGGAGAAGGACGGCAGCGTCCGCTTCGCGCATCCGCTGACGGGGACGCTGAGCAGCGACCTGGTGCCGGTCGTGTTCTCGATCGCCGAAGCGCCGGCGGGTCGCCTGTGGCTGAGCACGCAGGCGGGCATCATCAGCTACGACATCCGCGACGAGCGCACGCGCAGTTACGGCCTCGCCGATGGCCTGCAGGACCTGGAATTCCACGGCGGCTCGGTCGCGCAGCTGGGCGACGGACGCATCGCGTTCGGCGGCGTGCGCGGACTCAACCTGTTCGACCCGCGACGCATGCACGAGTCGGGTTACACCGCGCCGCTGCGCCTGCTGGGCGCGTGGGTCGGCAACCAGGCCAAGGCCGACCCGCGCTCGCTGTGGCAGGCGCCCAAGCTCGACCTCGACGAAGGCGACGGCCTGCTGCGCCTGCGCATCGGCGCGCTGGATTTCGCACCCACCGCCGCCACGCGTTACCGCTATCGCATGGACGGTTTCGACCACGAGTGGATCGACAACGGCACCGCGCAGGACGTCACCTATTCGCGCCTACCGTCCGGGCATTACACGTTCCTGGTGCAGGCCACCAACCGCCATGGCGCCTGGAACGACGCGACGCTGGAGATCCCGGTGGCCGTCGCGCCGCCGCTGTGGCGTCATCCGCTGGTGATCGCCGCCGGCGTGCTGGGCCTGCTTGCGCTCGTCGGCGGGCTGACGTGGCGGCGCCTGCTCGATCGCCGTCGCGAACGCGGCTACTTCGCGCAGATCCGCGAACGCGACGAACGCCTGAAGCTCGCGTTGTGGGCTTCCGGCGAGCAGTTCTGGGATTACGACCTGGAACGTCGCGTGCTCCGCCGCACGCGCGCGGACGACCAGGCCGTCACGCCGGAGCTGGGCGTGCAGACGCTGGTGGACTCGAACCTGCAGATCCATCCGGACGACCTGCCGCGCGCGATCGCGTCGCTGCGCCGCCACCTGCGCGGCGAGGCGCCGCTGTACGTGTCCGAACACCGCGTGCGCGAACCCGACGGCAAGTGGGTGTGGATGCTCGCGCGCGGACGCGTGGTCGAACGCGATGCGACCGGCCGTGCGCTGCGCGTGGCCGGCACGGCGCGCGACATCACCGCCAACCGCAGCGCCGAGCGCGACCGCCGCATCGCCGGCCAGGTGCTCGACAGCATGATGGAAGCGGTGGCGGTGTTCGATCGCGAATTCCGCTTCGTCTCGGTCAATCCCGCCTTCACGCGCATGACCGGCTACACGGACGCGGAAGTGATCGGACGGCCGACGCGACTGCTCGACAGCGACCAGCACGACCCGGCGTTCTACCAGCACGTGCGTGGCGAGTTGCGCCGCAACGGGCGCTGGTCGGGCGAGATCTGGCAGCAGCGCAAGAACGGCGACGAGTTCCTGTGCTGGTTCCAGGGCAGCGAGGTGCTCGATGCCGGCGGCCAGCACGGCCATTACGTGGCGGTGCTGGGCGACATCACCGACCAGAAGCGCGCCGAGCAGGAACTGCGTTACCTCGCCAACTACGACACGCTCACCAGCCTGCCCAATCGCGCGCTGCTGTCGGAGCGTCTTTCGCGCGCGATCGTGAAGGCGCGTCGCGGCAACACGCGCATCGCGATGCTGTTCCTCGACCTGGACCGCTTCAAGGACATCAACGATTCGCTCGGCCACGCGGCCGGCGATCGCATCCTGCGTGCCGCGGCGCATCGCCTGCAGCATGCGGTCGGCGCGACGCACACGGTCGCGCGCCTGGGGGGCGACGAGTTCACGGTGCTGCTGGAGAACCTGGAAAGCGTCGAACACGCCGAGCAGGTCGCGCGCGACGTGCTGGCCTCGTTCGAGGCGCCGCTGGACATCGACCAGCGCCACGATGTGGTGATCTCGCCGTCGATCGGCATCAGCCTGTATCCCGACCACGCGTTGGTGCCCACCGACCTGCTCAAGCACGCCGACACCGCGATGTACCAGGCCAAGGCCGCCGGCCGGCGCACCTTCATGCGCTACACCGAGGCAATGGACGTGGAGATCCGCGGGCGCGCGACGATCTCCGCCGCGCTGCGCGGCGTGCTGGATCGCAACGAACTGCGGCTGGTGTTCCAGCCCAAGCTGTCGCTGGACCATTCGCGCATCACCGGCGTGGAAGCGCTGCTGCGCTGGACCAGTCCGGAACTGGGCGCGATCTCGCCGGCGCAGTTCATCCCGCTGGCCGAGGAGAGCGGCCTCATCCTCGACATCGGCGAGTGGGCGCTGCGCGAGGCGTGCAGCGTGCTCAAGGGCTGGCGCATGAAGGGCCTGGACCAGCTGACGATGGCGGTGAACGTTTCGTCCCTGCAACTGCTGCGCGGCAACCTGCCCAAGCAGGTCGCGCGTGCGCTGGTCGAAAGCGGCGTGCCGCCGGAGATGCTCCAGCTGGAGCTGACCGAGAGCGTGATCATGGCCAACGCCGGGCAGACCTCGGCGACGCTGGACGCGCTGCGCTCGCTCGGCGTGGGCCTGGCGATCGACGACTTCGGCACCGGCTATTCCTCGCTGGCCTACCTCAAGCGCCTGCCGATCCACACGCTGAAGATCGACAAGGAATTCATCGGCGACCTGACCCGCGACGCCGACGACGAGGCCATCACCACCACGGTCATCGCGATGGCGCATTCGCTGGGCCTGACGGTGATCGCCGAGGGCGTGGAGACCGAGGCGCAGATGCAGTTCCTGCGCGGGCGCGGGTGCGACGAGATCCAGGGGTACTGGCTCGCGCGTCCGCTGGAAGCGGCCGCCTGCCTGTCCTTCATCCGGGCCTGGACGCCGCACTCGGTGCCGGTCGGGAGCGGGACCGTGGGCACCGTCTCCTGACAGGCGTGAACGGGCGCGCAGCCCCGCGGGGGCGCGCCCTTGACCCGTCACCCGGCCCTGCTATCGTGCCGGGCATGGAACAGGCCCAACTCCTCGCGCAAATGCAGTCGCTCGCCGACCGTGTCGAGCAGTTGGCCGACCGCGCGCGTCGCCTCGCCGAGGAGAACCGCAGCCTGCGCCAGCAACAGGAACAGCTGATGGGCGAACGCTCGGCGCTGCTCGCCAAGAACGAACAGGCGCGCACGCGGGTCGAGGCGATGATCGCGCGGCTGAAATCGCTGGAACAGCACACGTGAGATCGCAATGACCAGCGAAGCCGTCAGCATCCGACTGCTCGATCGCGAATACACCGTCGGGTGCGAACCCGGCGAACGCGACAGCCTGCAGTCGGCCGCGAAATTGCTGGACAGCAAGATGCGCGAGATCCGCGGCACCAACCGCATGGCCGCGCTCGACCGCGTCGCCGTGCTGGCGGCACTGAACCTCGCGCACGACCTGCAGCAGATGCGCGACGAACTGGCCGCGCGCGATCGCGAACTCGAGCGCACGCTCAACACGCTGCATCGCCGCCTGGACGACCTGTTCGACGTTCCCGCGCGTTGACCATCGTGCGCGCAAGCCCGCGCGCAGCGCGTTCACGCTGAACGCGGACGACCACATGCAAGTTGAATGCGGCGTATTCGCGCACTGAATTGTTTCCGATTCGGCACCGACGAGCGGGCGCGCAGGATGGGGGTCGCGCGCTATACTTCGTCCTCGTCCTCTGCTGTGCGCGACAGCGTGCGCAAACATTCGCCTTGTCCCTTAATGACGACCACGGGGGCGCGGCGGAAGCCCGGAGTGCAGGTCCGCCTCGTAGCGGGAAGCCCGAAGGCATCCAAGCGTCCCCACTTGAACCCCGGGTTCAAGGTCGTTTCGCAAGCATCGCCATTGGCGGAGGACTTCCATCTCACGGTCGCGGCAGAAACGCCGCACCCCCGATCGGGCGCGATGAGCGCCCGATCTTTGTTCTGACGGCGCGGATTCGCGCCCGAATTTTTGTGCGGTTTCCGTCTCGCGTCCGCGTCCGGTTCTGGTGTGGCACGGGTGCGCGCCCGACTTGCTTCAACCTCTGATTCTCGTCCAACGTTCCCGTCCACCGGCCGGCTTCACGCCGCCGCATTACAGGATCCCGCGCTGCATGACGGTCGACCGCACGGCGCTGCGCCGCGAACTCCGCAACCGCCGCCGTGAACTGGCCGCCGGCGAGCGCATCGCCGCCGCGGAACGTCTTTCCGAGCGCCTGCTCGCGCTGCCCTTCGCACCCACGTCGGGTTACGTCGCCGGCTACTGGGCGACCGATGGCGAGATCGCGCTGCACGTCTGGCAGCTGCGCCTGCCGCGCGAATGCGTCTACTGCCTGCCCGTGCTGAATGAAGACGGCCGCCTGCGCTTCGCGCCGTGGCGTCCGGGCGATGCGCTGGTGAGCAATCGACATGGCATTCCGGAACCGGACATCGCCGAAACCTCGATGCTGGAACCGGAGCAGATGAGTCTCGTCGTCGCACCTGTGGTGGGCTTCGACCATCGCGGGCACCGGCTCGGCATGGGCGGCGGCTGGTACGACCGCAGCTTCGCCTTCCGTCACCAACGTCCGGGCCCGCCGTGGCTGGTCGGCGCCGCCTTCGACGTGCAACGCGTCGATGCGCTCGACCGCGCGGACTGGGATGTCGCCCTCGACGCCGTCTGTACCGAATCGACCACGCTCGACTGCAGGAGCCCCGCATGAGCGCCCGCCGCCGCTACTGGCTGATGAAGTCCGAACCGGACACGTTCTCCATCGACGACCTCGAACGCGTGCGCACCGAACCGTGGAACGGCGTGCGCAACTACCAGGCGCGCAACTTCATGCGCGATGGCATGCAGGTCGGCGACGGCATCCTGTTCTACCACTCCAACACCGACGTGCCCGGCATCGTCGGCACCGCAACGGTGGCGAGCAAGGCATATCCGGACGACACGCAGTTCAATCCGAAGTCCGATTACTACGACCCGAAGAGCTCGCGCGAGGAACCGCGCTGGGTCCTGGTGGACGTCGCGTTCGACCGCAAGCTCAAGCGCACCATCACGCTGGACGAGCTCAAGCAGCACGCCGACAAGCTCGGCGAGGACTTCGCGCTGATCCGCCGCGGCAATCGCCTGTCGGTGCTGCCGGTGTCGGCGGCGCAGTGGAAGTACCTGCTTTCGCTTGAGTGACGCCATCGCGCACTGCTTTCCTTCAACTCCACTACCCGTGCAGCCCACATGAGCGAATCCAAGCGTCTGGCCGGCGAGAAAGCCATCGAATACGTCGAGGACGGCATGATCGTCGGTGTCGGCACCGGCTCCACCGTCGCCTTCTTCATCGATGCGCTCGCGCGCGTGAAGGACCGCATCAAGGGCGCGGTGTCCAGCTCCGAACAGAGCACGGCGCGCCTGCGCCAGCACGGCATCGAAGTGCTGGACCTCAACGCGACCGGCCCGCTTTCACTGTACGTCGATGGCGCGGACGAATGCGATCCGCACAAGCGCCTGATCAAGGGCGGCGGCGCGGCGCTCACGCGCGAGAAGATCATCGCCGAGGCCAGCCAGAAGTTCGTCTGCATCGTCGATCCGAGCAAGCGCGTCGATGTGCTGGGCAAGTTCCCGCTGCCGGTGGAAGTGATTCCGATGGCACGCAGCCTCGTGGCTCGCGAGATCCAGGCGATGACGCGCGCGCAGCCGGTGTGGCGCCAGACCGCCGAAGGCGCCGGCGTGGTCACTGACAACGGCAACGTCATCCTCGACATCCACGGGCTGTCCATCGTCGACCCGGTGGGCCTGGAGCAGGCGATCAACCAGATCCCGGGCGTGGTAAGCGTGGGTCTGTTCGCGCGTCGTCCGGCGGACGTGGTGATCGTCGGCGGCGAGCCGCCGATCGTCCTGTAACTCGCCGGCGGGCCGGTCTCACGGGCTGAGACCGGCTGCGCCGACAATCGCATCGCACGCGCGCCCGCGACGCCGGCGCGCGAGACTTTCTTCCCGGTGCGATGGCCGGTTCGTCATGACCCTGCGCTGCCTCTTCGTCGACTTCAATTCGTACTTCGCTTCAGTGGAGCAGTACGACGAGCCCGCGCTGCTGGGCCGTCCGGTTGCGGTCGTGCCGGTGATGTCGGCCACGACCTGCGCCATCGCCGCGAGCTACGAGGCCAAGGCGTTCGGCGTGAAGACCGGTACGCCGGTGTGGGAAGCGCTGGAGAAGTGCCCCGACATCGTCCTGCGCGAGGCGCGACCGGCGCGCTACATCGCGATGCATCACCGGCTCATGGCCGCGATCGAAGAGTGCATTCCGCACGGCAAGGCCGAGTCGATCGACGAGGTGCCGTGCTGGTTGATCGGGCGCGAACGTGAACGCGCCAACGCGGAAGCGATTGCGTTGCGTATCAAGCAGCGCCTGGTGGATGACGGCTTCAGTCCGGCCATCCGTTGCTCGATCGGGATAGCGCCTAACCGCTTCCTGGCGAAGACCGCCTCCGACATGCGCAAGCCCGATGGCCTGACGGTGCTGGAGGAGGCGGATCTACCCGGCTCGCTTCATGCGCTGGAACTTCGGGAGTTCTGCGGGATCGGACCGGCGGTCGAACAGCGGCTGCTGCGCGCCGGGATCCGGACATCCGAACAGCTTTGCGCAGCCTCCCGATCGCAGTTGCGTGCGGCGTGGGGGAGCATCGAAGGCGAACGCTACTGGCTGCAGCTTCGCGGACATGAATTGCCTGGACGCACGGAGCACCGTGCTTCGCTGGGCCATTCGCATGTGCTCGGTCCGGAACTGCGCACGTTCGAAGGTGCGCGAGCGGTGTTGTTCAAGCTGCTGGCCAAGGCGGCGATGCGCTTGCGGCATGAGCGCTATCTCGCGGGCGGCCTGGCGATCCGCATGCGCTTCGTCGGAATGGACAAGCGCTTCGAACGGGACCTGACATTCGCGCCGCTGGACGACACGCCGACCTTGCTGCGGTTGCTGGGCGATGAGCTCACCTCGCTCGAAACTGCCATCGCGCGCAAGCGATGGAACGTGAAACGGCATCCTCCGCTGTCGGTGGCCGTCACGCTGACCCAGCTGGAGCCGGTGGGCAGCATCACCCAGGAGCTGATGGCCTCGCGCGGACGTGCGAAGGCGATCAGCGCGACGCTCGATTCGATCAACCGGCGTTACGGCAACAACACGCTGTATTTCGGGGCGATGCAGGAGGCGCTGGAACAGGATGCCGCGCCGATGCGGATCCCGTTCGCGACGATTCCCGAGGCGGTGCTCGAAGAGGACGTCGGCGCCCGCAAGCCTGCGGACAGCGCGGAGGAGCTTTGGCTCGAACGCGAGCGCCAGTTCAAGGTGATGGCCGAGGCCGCGCACCGGAAGGCGCAGGAACAACCGGAAAAGGTCCGGGCGGTTACAGCGAAGCCTTACGGGGCGGGTGGCTGGGTGCGGAATCCCACGAGCGAACCGGAAGTGGAAGCGCCGGGGACGACCGGGTCCTTGTTCTGATTCTTGAGCCGCAGATGCGACGCGACATATTCGGCTGCGTTCCAGTCGCGGCTCGTTATCCGACTTAAGCGTTCTGGCGTCGGCAGATCGCGCCGCGATATGCGCATAAGGAATCCAGCGGCTTGCTGGATCAGTAAACGCCCAAACAGCAACGGCCGGTCCTTCTGGACCGGCCGTTTCGGTATTAGCGTGATTTGGATCCTGCGCGACGTGCACGCGCATTATCGAGCGCGCAAAAGAAGAAGGCCGGTCCTGTTGGACCGGCCTTCTGGGGTAAAGCCCCTGGCGATGACCTACTCTTGCATGGCTTAAGCCACACTACCATCGGCGCATGTGCGTTTCACTTCCGAGTTCGGAATGGGATCGGGTGGGACCACACAGCTATTGTCACCAGGGAGAGGGTGGAGGGTCGCGGGTTCGGTGGATTGAATCGCGCACACGCTCTCGTTGGTTTGCTTACGACGTTGCCGTCGTTCGCGGATAAGTTGGAATAGTAGCGAGTGAGCCGAACGTCACGACGTTGTCGTAAGTCCAAGGCCACTTGAGGTTATATGGTCAAGCCACACGGATCATTAGTACTGGTTAGCTCAATGCATTGCTGCACTTACACACCCAGCCTATCAACCACCTGGTCTTGATGGTTCCTTTAGGGGAGTCAAGCTCCCGGGAGATCTCATCTTGAGGCGCGCTTCCCGCTTAGATGCTTTCAGCGGTTATCGCTTCCGAACATAGCTACCCGGCAGTGCCACTGGCGTGACAACCGGAACACCAGAGGTTCGTCCACT
>Ga0102593_1002686_pt1 | contig 13040 bp, 11 predicted proteins | sample AraplaCol_mMS_r2_2_FD_76862 | JGI IMG/M metagenome (GOLD analysis project Ga0102593, IMG submission 76862) | Arabidopsis root microbial communities from North Carolina, USA - plate scrape MF_Col_mMS_r2 (SPADES assembly) (version 2) | ecosystem: Host-associated > Plants > Roots > Endosphere...
TTGTTGCCGCTGGTGCTGCCGGGCGTGGCGACGGTCGCGATCTTTGCCTTCCTCAATGCCTGGAACGAGTTTCTCGCCGCCCTGGTGCTGCTCTCCAGCAATGAGAAATACACTCTGCCGGTGCTGATGACGGCGGTTCGCGCCGGTCGGCTCGGCGCCATCAACTGGGGAGCGGTGCAGGCCGGTGTTGTCGTCATGACGATCCCTTGCCTGATCGTCTTCCTGCTCCTGCAACGCTACTACATGCGCGGGCTGATGGCCGGCGCGGTGAAATAACCACAGGGAAGTCGAACCCATGACCAAATCAAGCAACGACCGCCAGTTTCGTCCCGTCGCCGTTCCCGATGTGGAACTCGGCGGCTTCTGGGGCAAATGGCAGGACGCCGTCTGCAATTCCACCGCCGAGACCCTGCTCGACCGCTGCGTCGAGGCCGGCATGCTGAAGGCGATCGATGTTTCCCAGCCGAGCCCCGGCGTCGTCATTCCCATTCAGCCATGGGGCGGGACGACGCAGATGTTCTGGGATTCCGATCTCGGCAAATCGATCGAGACCATCGCCTATTCGCTCTATCGCCGGCCGAACCCGAAGCTGGAGGCGCGCGCCGATGAAATCATCGACATGTATGAGAGACTGCAGGATAAGGACGGCTATCTCAACGCCTGGTTCCAGCGCGTCGAGCCCGCCCGCCGCTGGACCAACCTGCGCGACCATCACGAGCTCTATTGCGCCGGCCATCTGATGGAAGCCGCGGTCGCCTATTACCAGGCGACGGGCAAGCGCAAGCTGCTGGATATCATGTGCCGCTTTGCCGATTACATGATCACCATGTTCGGCCATCGCGAGGGCCAGCTTCCGGGCTATTGCGGTCATGAGGAGGTCGAGCTGGCGCTGGTCAAGCTCGCCCGCGTCACCGGCGAAAAGAAATATCTCGAACTGTCGAAATTCTTCATCGACGAGCGCGGCACCGAGCCGCACTTCTTCACGGCGGAAGCCGCTCGCGACGGCCGGAGCGCCGCTGACTTCCATCAGAAGACCTATGAGTATGGCCAGGCACATCAGCCGGTGCGCGAGCAGACCAAGGTCGTCGGCCATGCCGTGCGCGCCATGTATCTCTATTCCGGCATGGCCGATATCGCTACCGAATATAAGGACGACAGCCTGACGGCGGCGCTGGAAACGCTATGGGACGATCTGACCACCAAGCAGATGTACATCACCGGCGGCATCGGCCCGGCCGCCTCCAACGAGGGCTTCACCGATTATTACGACCTGCCCAATGCCACGGCCTACGCCGAGACCTGCGCGTCGGTCGGCCTGGTCTTCTGGGCAAGCCGCATGCTCGGGCGCGGCCCGGACCGGCGTTATGCCGACATCATGGAGCAGGCGCTTTATAACGGCGCGCTGCCCGGCCTTTCCACCGACGGCAAGACCTTCTTCTACGACAATCCGCTCGAAAGTGCGGGCAAGCATCATCGCTGGAAATGGCATCATTGCCCCTGCTGCCCGCCCAACATCGCCCGGCTGGTGACCTCGATCGGCTCCTATATGTATGCCGTTGCCGACGATGAGATCGCCGTGCATCTCTACGGCGAAAGCACCGCCCGGCTGAAGCTCGCCAACGGCGCCGAAGTCGAACTCGAGCAGACCACCAACTACCCGTGGGATGGCGCGGTCGCCTTTACCACCAGGCTCAAGACGCCGGCCAAATTCGCGCTGTCGCTGCGCATTCCCGATTGGGCCGAGGGCGCCACCCTCAGCGTCAATGGGGAAATGCTCGATCTCGCTGCCAATATCCGCGACGGATATGCCAGGATCGATCGCCAATGGGCCGACGGCGATCGTGTCGCCCTTTCCCTGCCGCTTTCGCTGCGCCCGCAATATGCCAATCCGAAGGTGCGCCAGGATGCCGGCCGTGTCGCACTGATGCGCGGCCCGCTGGTCTATTGCGTCGAGACGACCGACAATGGCGAGGATCTCAACGCCATCGTCCTGCCCCGTAAACTTCCGGCCGCCGAAACCGTCGTGCTGAAGGATCTCAACGATGCCGTCGCCCTCGATCTCAAGGTCGAGCGCGAGGAGACGTCGAACTGGGGAACACCGCTCTACCGCAATGCGCCGGCCGAAAGGCAGGTCGCCACCGCGCGTTTCGTGCCCTATCATCTCTGGGACAACCGCGCGCCCGGAGAGATGCTCGTCTGGGTCCAGTCGGACAAGTAGGTCGTTTGGGGATGACGAACGGTATGGCTAACAAGAGCGTCGTGCTCCAGGACGTGCGCAAAAGCTATGGCAATCTGCAGGTGGTCCACGGGATCGACCTGACGATCGAAGAGGGTGAATTCGTCGTCTTCGTCGGCCCGTCCGGCTGCGGAAAGTCGACGCTGCTTCGCATGATCGCCGGCCTCGAGGATGTGACCGACGGCGAGGTCGAGATCAAGGGACGCATGGTCACCGATCTCGATCCCTCCGAGCGCGGCATCGCCATGGTCTTCCAATCCTATGCGCTCTATCCGCATATGAGCGTGCGTGACAATCTGGCCTTCGGGCTGAAGATGGCGCGCACCCATGCCGCCGAGATCGAGACGCGGGTGAAGGCCGCCTCCGCCATCCTGAAGATCGATCATCTTCTCGACCGGCGGCCGGGGCAGCTTTCGGGCGGCCAGCGCCAGCGTGTGGCGATCGGCCGGGCGATCGTGCGCAAGCCCGATGTCTTCCTGTTCGACGAGCCGCTGTCCAATCTCGATGCGGAACTCAGGGTGTCGATGCGCATCGAGATCGCCCGCCTGCACCGCGAACTCGGCAACACGATGATCTACGTCACCCACGACCAGACCGAGGCGATGACGCTCGCCGACAAGATCGTCGTGCTGCGCGACGGCCGTGTCGAGCAGGCCGGAACGCCAAGGCAGATCTACGAAGACCCCGCCAATACCTTCGTGGCGGGCTTTATCGGCTCGCCGAGGATGAACCTCTTGATTGCCCGCTGGGGCGAGGCGGGACTGGTCGAAGTCGCCGGCTCCCGCATCGAAACCGCCTTGGTCGGCACGGGCCGGCCGGCCGGAGGCGCGGTGACGCTCGGTCTGCGGCCGGAGCATTTGAAGGTGGCGCCCGATCGGTCGGGCAAGCTGACGGCCACCGTCGATTTCTCGGAATATCTCGGGGGAACGCAATATCTCTACTGCCAGCTTGCCGACGGCCAGTCGCTGACCGTCGAGCACCGCTCACCGATCAGCATCGCGGCAGGCGAGCAGGTCGGCCTGCTGTTCGAACCGTCGGATTGCCGCTTGTTCGACGAGGCAGGCAACCGGCTGCGGTAACTTTCAGCCGGCGATCTCCAGTTTCATAAGGTCTGCAGCCCTCTGCCGGGCCTGCCGGTCGGCGGCGAAGACATCGTCCATCTCGGCGGCTGGCGGCAGGCCGGCCAGATCGTCCATGACCCTCTCGGTGATCTCGGCCATGGCGAGGAAGGGCAGCCGCCCTTCGATGAAGGCTTCGAGCGCCACTTCCTTGGCGCCGTTCAGCACCGCGCCCTGCACACCGCCGCGCGTCATCGCCAGACGCGCCAGCCGCAAGGCTGGAAACCGCAGCTCGTCCGGCGCCTCGAAATCCAGCCGGGCGAGTTTGGCGAAATCCAGCCGCTCGATCGGCAGGTTCGGCCGGAGCGGAAAAGACAGCGCATAACCGATGGCGGTGCGCATATCGGGGGCGCCGAGCTGGGCCAGCACCGAACCGTCGGTATAGCCGACCATCGAATGGATGATCGATTGCGGATGGATGATGACCTCGATCTGTTCGGGCGTCAGGCCGAACAGATGGCGGGCTTCGATCATTTCAAGCGCCTTGTTGAACATCGAGGCGCTGTCGATCGAGATCTTCAGGCCCATCGACCAGTTCGGGTGGGCGCGTGCGGTTTCCGCCGTCACACCGGCCATCTCCTTCAGCGAGGCGGTGCGGAAGGGGCCGCCCGAAGCCGTCAGCACGACCCGTTCGATGGCATGGCGCTGGTTTTCCTCAAGCACCTGGAAAATCGCATTGTGCTCGCTGTCGACGGGAAGCAGCCTGCCGCCGCCCTTGCGGATGGCGCCGATGAACAGATCGCCGGCCGAGACCAGGCATTCCTTGTTGGCAAGGGCGATATCGGCGCCGCGCCATGCTGCGGCCAGCGTCGGCGCCAGGCCCGCGGTGCCGACGATTGCCGCCATCACCCAGTCGGCCTCGCGGTCGGCCGCTTCCATCAGGCCGGATTTTCCGGATGCGACTTCGATGCCGCTGCCGGAAAGCGCGCTTTTCAGCGCTTCGTAATGCCGGTCGCTTGCCGTCACCGCCATCCCAGCGCCTGAGGCTTTCGCCTGCCGGGCCAGCAATTCGACATTACCGTTGCCGGTCAGCACGGAGATTTCGAAATTCTCCCGTCCGCCCAGGTGATCGACGACATTGAGGGTGTTCTGGCCGATCGAGCCGGTCGAGCCGAAGATGCTGAGGCGCCGCGGCGCGGTTTTGCCGGTCATTATCTGCAATTTCGCGAAAATTTCTCTCGTAGGCTCAGGCTCTACTAGGCTTTGCAGGGGGCGGCAAGTGTGCGGTGCAGCAGATTTCGACCTTGAAGGGGTTTACAGTGCGACGGTTGGATGTGATCCTTGCACCGTTGCTGGCGGATTCGAAATTCGTCGCGCCGTTCACGGTCGCATGGCAATTCAGGACGCCGCGGCGTCCTTCGGAAACGGGCACTGAAGTGCCGTTAGCTTTCCGGCAAACAAATCGAGGATGAACCGGGATGGGCGGCTTGGCCGCAATCCCTCATCGCGTCGCTGCGGGCGCATTCATGTGCGCTGCAGCCCTGTGTCCGTGGAAATGTTGGATTTCATGACGATATTCAAAACAGCCTGCCTTCTCTTCGCCATCCTCTTCTCGCTCGCCCCGGTGGCGAGGGCCGATGACCTGCTGATCTGGGCGCCGGCCAAACTCTCCGACCGGTCCTACAAGGCGACGATGGGTTTCCGCCTGCCGGCGGAATGGGAAACCAGCGCCGGCGCCGATATCGCGCTCGCCTCGACCAAAGGCGGGGCGCCGCTGCCCGATTCCGAGCAGGCAATGCTCTGGGGCAGGATCGTCAGGACAAACGTCACGCCATCAGGCCAATCGCAGCGGGGCGCAAGGATCAGTGTCGATACGCTGCGCGGCAGCGGCGCGCTGACGCTCAGCCGCTCCCGCAGCTGGATCCTGTCGGATTCGCTCGATATGCAGTCGAGCCGGTCCATCAGCGTCCAATACGACGCGGTCGATATCAAACAGGCCTCGGTGACGGCGTCGCAGGCGCTGAAGCTGATCCATCCCTGGACAGGCACTTCCCTTTCGGCAGGCGCCGGCATCAGCAATGCCAGCGGCGATTTTTCGAGTTCGGTTGCCGTCAACCAGGCAATCCTGCCCAACCTCAATCTCGATGCATCGGTCAGCAATCCGTTTTCGGCAGATGAGGCCGGCAGCGTCAATCTGCGCTATCGCCTCAACTGGTAGCCGCCCTGCAACCAAAACCGGCCGACGGGCGTTTCCTCCGCAGGTTTGACGCTCGGATATTGAGGAGAAACGGATCATGGTTTTCAAGGAGCAGACATTCCACGGGCTCGAGCCCGAGATGGAAGCGGAAATTGCCAATCGCGCATCGGTCGAAGCCGCCGTCGCCAACGCGCTGGCGATTGCCGGCGGCATCGATGCATCAGATGTCGAAGTGACGATGGAAAACGAGCACATCGTGCTGACCGGTACGGTCGGCACCGTCGGCGAGATCGAACGGGCGACCGCGGTTGCCAGGGCCGTCGAAGGCGTGCATGCGGTGCAGAACCGGATCCTGCTCGGCGGGCCTCCGATCAATGAGCGGCATTGATGCGTCGTCGTCTCTCACTCAGCGCTCAGCCGATCAACCGGCGAAGCGCTCGCGAGGAAGGACGAACCGGCCATGCGATCCGTCTTCTGCAGGGCCACCGGCCCGTGCGGCTGATAGGCGATGGCAAGCAGCACGGCGCTGACGGCGACATAAGCGATTGCCAGAAGAGTCATCTTGATACGCATGACGCTTACTCCTTTCGCGAATAACGCGGCCGATATGGCGAAGTTCCGCGTGACGAAATCGGATGAAAAGCCCGGCCGATCAGCCGGGCTTCGTGCGTGGATCGCCTATCGGCAGACCCTGGTTTCCTTGATGACCGTATGGCCATGGCGGCGGATTTTTTCCGTCTTGGTAAAGCAGTCGCGGGAAACGTAACGCCGACGCATGTCGTGGCGGTAATAGGGGCTGTGATGGCGGTAATAGGGACGTTCCGAATCACGGTAGTACGGGCGCTCATCACCCGTGGTGATCGTCACACTGGCCGCCTGGGACGGCATTGCGGAAAAGATGGATGCGGCAGCGAGTGTGCAGGCAAGGATAATCTGTTTCATGACAAGCCTCTCTTTCTCAGTTGGTCACGGGAGCAACTCGCCGGAAGCGCTGTCGGTTCAATCACATAGCGTTACGGATTGTGTCGAAGAGAAACCTTTGCGGCCACGGATCGTTACTTCTGGAGAGCGCCGGAGGCATCGAGAGAATGAGATCGATTGCAAGGATCATCGCCATCGTCGCCGGGCTTGCCGGCGGCACGGTCTTTTCGCAGGCGCCGGAATTTGCCCAGCAATACCGCCAGCGGATCGGCGGCGCGATCGATGAATTGCGCGTCATCGTCGAGGACTTCAACAGACAGGCAGCCGACCACCACCTCGATCGCCAGCAGGCGCTGAACACCTACGCGCAATCCTCCGACGATTTCCTCCGCGACCGCGGCGTCTCGATGCAGAGCACGATCACGCGCTACGAAACCCTGCAGTCGCAGCAACTGAGACTCGGCACCGCCGCCCCGGTCGCCAAGCCCTTCGTGCTGTTGCGGGAGCCGGATGATGTCGTCTTCGCCAATACCTGGCGGGATTTTGTGCCGGGTGTGCCCGTCAGCTTTGCAGGTCTTGTCTGGGGCGCGATTGGGTTTGTCGGTGGCTGGGTTGTGGTGGCGCTCACGGGGATGGGGGCACGGTGGGTTGTGCGAGGACGGCGGTTATATCGTCAGACGCCGTGACCCGGGGCGCAGTGACCTCGAGATGGGCTCCCGGCCGGCCAGAAGGCTTTCTTAAAAAGCTGATACGCAACCGTCTACGCCAGCTGATAAAATTCACGAATACTAACCGGCTGCGCTGAAGTTGCGCCTACGCTATTGGCAGTGTTGCACGCATTTGAGGCTACCCGTCTTCAGCCGCTCAAATATCGCGAGGGGTTGCCACTCCTGTGAACTTCCGTATTCCGACGCTTTCCCGTACTTTTCGAGCGGTGTAAGCTTCGAGAGTGTTGTTGCGGCAGCGATGAACGTGTTCTGCAACTCTTTCATTGTCGCTCGATTCGCAAAATACATGTCGGCTGAGGGATTACTGCTATCCGTGACCGTTTTTGATTCCGTGTAGACCAAGATTCCAGGCACGGTGTAGTCGGGGAACCTCGTTCTCGTCCACTCCAGATGTTGGTAGATTTGGCCGACTTCCTCGGAATTGATCGCATTGCCATCGAGTTTGTCAGTTTTGAGTTCGATGGGTAAAGCGATCTTCGTATGATGGTCGATCCAAAGATTATCCGGGCCATCGTGCTCATCTGTGTCTGGTCGTCGCGATTCGAACCCTAACGCCGCGCCAATTGCCCGTACGGCCTCCTCGGCCTTCTTGTGTGAGGGGTCACCGTATGCAGCGGTGGCTGCTGTGGTAAGTTTGCCGAGCTTTCTGATCGCCTCAGGGACCGTAAGTGCGCAGTATTCGCGCAAGCCCTCTTCAATGACTGTGGTGCTTGCCTGAAGCAAACCAACATCCTGTTGCTCTTGTCTCGGCAGAGGCAGTTTGCCACCAAGCCTATTTCGGGCTTCATCGAACCAATCGAACATCGGCTCTGGGCGATTGAGGATCGCATTGGCAGCACCTAGCCAAATCGCGTACCAACCCGCAAGACGCGGGTTTTTCATTCGAACTTCGTCGATGATATCCTCGATCTGCCCAAGTGCTCCGGCATGATCACCCTGCCAAAGTCGCAGGATAAAATTGCCTTCACGCTTTGCCAGTTCGTCGTCGAATTTCGTGTAGTCCTCCCGATCACTGATACGCTTCTCGTCGATCGGGTTTTGTCCAATTTGGGCCTGATAGTAAGATAGCCAATTCGGATCACGTTCGATGATTTGCGTGACGATTGATTCGATTTTATCTGGCGTCATGTCCTTCAACTGATCGCAGAATTCTTCGGAAAGCCTAATTTGTTCTTGAAGGACTTTAGGAAAATAAGCTTGGTTGGCGACGTTCCGGAGCCAGTTCTCCGCGTCGCTCGAGTATATGAAGTATATACCGTAATCGTTTTTCCCGCGGTTGATGCGACCGAATAGCTGGGTGAAGCGGTTCGCCACGCGAGGGAAAAAAGTTTGATCCAACTTTATCCTGTCGAAGAGATACCTTTCCAACTGCGCCGAGCCGATCGGTACACCGTCGACGGCCATGACACGGCAGTCATCGTCAGGGAGGTCAATCCCATCGTAGCGGCCCAGCAGCATAAATGCTCCGGTGGAGTTGGCTCTGAAATCATTGAGTTTTTGGGTGAAAGTGTCTGCAGACTTAGGTGGAGATGCAAAGTCATCCCACTTCTCCGCTGCTCTCTCCGTCGGTGTTGCGATCAACACCTTGGCTTTTCCGCTCAGTTGCTGGAGCCCTTTCACGTCTGCACAATACTTATTGAGGGCTGAGCCAAAGAGCATCAGCCGTTCGCCCAGACCTGCATCAACGTCCGGTTCAATGACACGGGGAGACCTTCCGAAGGCCCTGATGATGTCTCCTTTCGACTGGACTGTCGCCGAGAGAAAGACTTTCGGAACGCTCTTGTCCTCGAGCGCACGTACATGCAGAGCAGGAATGAAAGGAGGTGTAATCTCAATTACAAATTTGCTTATAGTAATAGCGCAATATTGCAGGTGCCCACGCAGATAATCAAACGGCAACTGCAGAGAGATGTCGCCGTCAATGTGCGGAGCCAACACCGCTTGCAGTTCGTGGCTTCGATTGTACACCCCGTTCGGAGGGCAAAGTGCTACCGATCCCGACGAAAAATCTGAGGTAATCTGTTCGAAGTTATAGACCTGCCCAATGTCCTGAAAACATTGTTTTATGACCGCGGCCAATTGGGAGTACAGGATTTCATTTTTGGCTTTCCGGATCGTGAGCGTGAAGGCATCTCTGACCAGTCTTTCACCCACGTGGGCATCGTCGAAGATGATCGCACCGGGTGAATTCTGACCCTGAAATCTGTTCCTGGTATTAAGAAGAGCTTGGTAGGTTGTTACGCAGAAGGATTTTGACTGGGCAAAATTCTGGTCGGAGAAGTTCTTCTGATAGAACGTCGTTGGATTGATCCCAATTCCGTTCGCCTCTCGTACCGTCTGGTGTATCAGATCGATGGTGGGGCAGACGTAGACGACGTTCCGCACGCCCTGGAGTAGATAACTCTGTGCGATCAATACTCCGACGAGGGTCTTTCCCGCGCCGGTATACATGGAGATCAGGGTGTCTTGTTTTGGTTTCTTGTACCAATCGTCCAGAGCCTGCGCCTGGCCCTGCCAAAGCTCCTTGATCTTTGCTTTACCAGACGGCCGGCTTCGGAAAATGTCTCGCGGATTTGGAGACGCGCCCTTTGCCTTGGGTTTCTCAAGTCCGCCAAAATCGAAAACCATGTGGAATCTCCGAACAACTTAGCGGAGAGTAACCATCATCAAGCCGAAATCAATACGGGTTCGATCTGCTGCATGTTTTATTCTGTGCATCTCAGGCAATCCCTTCGATAAGGCTCATTACTCCGTCGACAATCTGTCTGGCCTGCGAACGGGTCACCTGCGCATTCTCGTGGACGGCTTTATTCCGAATGCTTATCCAGTCATTTATTCGCCCGGGATTGATTCCTAGGCGATCGGGTACAACGGCATTAATGAGCTGTTGGAGACTCATTGGGCGTCGCACGTCGCTCCAGTCTGCCTTCCCAAGTTGCTTTCGGAGCGTGTTCTCAAGCAAGCTGAGGGCCGATATGACGGCGGCACGATTCTCCCCGGCTGCCAGCAATCGCCGCGATTCATCCCCAAATTCCTGTTGGGTGTGAACCACGTAAGCCAAGATTTCCACCAAACGCTGAAGGCCTTCATCGCTCTCAGTCACTGTCTCCAGTCGCGTGACGAGATGGCGGTCCAATGTCGTTGCGAGCGATGTCGGAAGAGATTCTCCAATCACGACCACTTGTAAGGGCCGATCATTGCCCGAAGAGCTTTCCTGTGCTCGACCTAGTGCCAAACGAAGCTCGGCCGAGGTCCAGGTGCTACCGATCTCAACAACAATGGACACCGCCCTATCCATAAGAGCATCGATCTTCGCACTGACTGAATCTCCCGGCGAGATGACGTCATCCGCCGTCACCGGGACAAGTCCAAGCGCTGTAATCGCCGGGAAGACTCTGGTTCTGTAAATAGGAAGCCTGTGTAGGGGGACTGCGAAAAATACCAATCGTGAACTCGCACTTTTGGGAAGCTTCAATTCACGAAGGGGCGCTTCCTCTGTTACGGTGCTGACCTCAAGAACGTTTTCGCGCCAGTAGGCGGCTAGTTCATCGAAAACAGCCGATAGGATTTCGCCATATTTCTTCTTCCCCTTTGGGAGGTTGATCAGCGTGACGCCTCGTCGGGCGAACCGCGCAGCATCCGCAGGCTGAGCGCCGACCGCTATTGCATAGGCCTGCCGCCGGGTTTTCCCCAGTCGTTGTGTGACCACTTGCCATACTTGACGGAAATCAGGGTCGTCTAGGCTGTAGCCGATTAGAACCGCTGTCTTCGTTATCAGTAGATTGGCAAGATAGGTCGCAATCAATGGATATTTCGTGAGGAATCCATCGTAGTCCGCTTCGGTAACCACCAGACGGGAGGGGTGTCGCAGGTCTCCATGGAGCTTCAACAGTATTGTCCCGTCTCTGATGCCATTGAGCGACAGTTGCTCTTCATCGACAATTGGGTTTACGAACCGAGGTACCAAATCGTATTGTTTTTCTAAAAGAAAATCGAAATTCGTCGTGCATACAAGGTCGAACTTGATCGAACAAAACGCACGGTGCGTATCTCCGGGCTGAGCGTCCCTCAAATGGAGGATTTCAGAAAGTCGATCTATCAAGCGAGCGCGGCCGTATTCATGTTCGTACGCGGAGATCGCGTCAACCGGGCCTGTTGCGGAGAAATCGGTAAGATCGCCTTCGAACGTCCGACCAAGGTCGCCCCACAGCGGCATCGATTTACCCGCAGGCAAATTCGCATTTAGTGACATGCCAGCGCCGACGACCGGTAGCCAGCGACCGTTTACGAGGTCATCTAGCAATGGCTTTGGAAAATATTGCAGATATTTGGTCATAATCGACCCTTGTTTCGGGACGCGGCAAGGTGTCAATGGATTTGTTGCGAGGGCACCTATGCGGCAAGAACTATCCTCAGCTTTTAGTTGAGCCCAGCCACGGTCATGACAATCGCTTGAATAGATGGGGCCTTCATGAGCATTATCACCGAGATACTTGACCATCGCTTGCCCGCCAGGCTCGCCGAACTCAACACGTTCATTGTTCTCGCCTCCGCGCTCGAAGCTCGCGAACCGAACAGCCTTGAACTGAAAATTGACGCCGACACCTATTCCATATCGAATGCAAGACTACTGCTGGACGTCGTGGCGGACGGCGCTGTCGTAATAGCACGCACGCTCCTGCAGTTTTTGGGTATTTCCTACAGTGCGTCGACGGCCAAGCTCAGCGACATGAACTGGAAAGCCGATGATGTCAGCATCACGCAGTTAAACCTGTCACCCGTCACCCCCGCGATTGCTACTGCTGGTTGGCCAGAAGCACCTCAGAGAGCGGAAGACCTTTTGATCTTGTGCTTCAAAACTGGAAACAAGGTTTCGGCCCATTTCACCACTAATAGGGCCTCCACCCAAGGTGCAACAATATCGGAGCTGCGCGAAGCGTTCGACCTCGTCACAAGGCTGGTAAATCGCTCGGTTTATCAGCCGTCTGGGCGTGACCACGTCGGCTTCTCTGCTAGCGGCAACCACGGTCATATCGTTATAACAACGGGTTAAGTGGCAGCGCAGGGGGAATAATATAGTCCGGTCTGACAGACCGGTGCGTTACGCCAACCAGCTTGCCGAGCCAGTTACGGCTATGATCTGATTCTAATGGTGATCCCGACGCGATTCGAACGCGTGACCCCCAGATTAGGAATCTGGTGCTCTATCCTGCTGAGCTACGGGACCACTGGATGCCATGCATACAAAAGGCTTGGCGGGAAGCCAAGCCTTAATTGTTGCTAGACGCCCAAGCGTTGTTCGGCGAGGCGGACCCAGTAGGAGATGCCGTGGGCGATGGCGTCGTCGTTGAAGTCGTAGGCCGGGTTGTGCAGGCCGGCGCTGTCGCCGTTGCCGATGAAGATGAAGGCGCCGGGGCGGGCGTTCAGCATGTAGGAGAAATCCTCGCCGCCCATCATCGGGTCGATCTCGGCATTGACGTTGCCCTCCCCGGCAATGGCGCTGGCGGTGGCGACCGCATGCTCGGTCTCGTCGGGGTGGTTGATGGTGACGGGGTAGTTGCGGTGGAAGCCGATTTCGGCCTCGGCGCCGTGGGCGGCGGAGATGCCCTCGACGATCTGGCGGAACCGGGTCTCGGCCAGCGTGCGCACCTCGGGGTCGAGGGTGCGGACCGTGCCGGCGAAGGTCGCGTCGTTCGGGATGACGTTGTGGGCGAAACCGGCATTGAACTTGGTCACCGAGACGACGACCGAGCTGATCGGATCGGCGGTGCGCGAGGCGATCATCTGCAGGTTGGCGACGATCTGGGCGCCGATGGCGATCGGGTCGATCGTCCGGTGCGGCTGGGCGGCGTGGCCGCCGCGGCCCTTGATGGTGACGGTGAATTCGTCGGTCGCCGCCA
>Ga0102593_1002689_pt1 | contig 13036 bp, 16 predicted proteins | sample AraplaCol_mMS_r2_2_FD_76862 | JGI IMG/M metagenome (GOLD analysis project Ga0102593, IMG submission 76862) | Arabidopsis root microbial communities from North Carolina, USA - plate scrape MF_Col_mMS_r2 (SPADES assembly) (version 2) | ecosystem: Host-associated > Plants > Roots > Endosphere...
TGTGTCCCTGCTGCCCCTTTTTTAAAAAAATGTTTGTTTTTTTTTTTTTTTTTTTTTTTTTGTTTTTTGTGGGGGGGGGGGGGGGGGGGGGGGGGGGGGGGGGCAATGTTTCGACTTGATTCACTTTCTTTGTGTATAGTGCCAAACAAGGCAATCTGACTGGTGTGTTGGTCAAGATCGGAATACAGTACAGTAATGCCCTCGAGGCGAGGCGAGGCGAGTTGAATCCGACGTGTGATGCAGGTTCTAGATGCAACATTTGACAGAATCGTCCTCTAGTAAACTTAGAGGCATAGCCTTAAAAGTACGAAGTTCCGATTTCGAATTCCTGTTTTGCCTTGAATGCAATTGGGGGCCTTCTGATACATCAAATGATGCCATGACAGCCCGCTAGCTCCAAACTGGTGGTCAATGGGGCTCGATGGGTATAGTTTGTAACATGTTCAGCATGGTGGCCCCTGCAGCACGGCCTGCGTCTCCAACTCATTTTGCATAATGTTGTTCTGTCCGATTCTGAGATTTCTTGAAGTCAAGAATGTGTCCTGCATCGTTGCCTTCTTTCTGCCTCGTCGCCTTCCAAAGAGGGCACCTGAGTCACGTGGCGTATGATGTCATCGGTAAATACCTGGCCTGAGGCAGGAACAACGAAACGGGGAATCCTCGATTGAAGATGATCAAACAATCAAAGATACCCATCTGAACTTCTGTTTGCTATCAGATTCTCTACAATGGCCACTCGCTCCCTACTGGTGGATCTTGCCAGTATTCCGACAGTGACACAACTCTATCGTACCAAGAAGCTGCCTACTGCCGGGTCAAACAGCTCCACCTTCCCTCCATCCCAATATCTAAATGATAGGATCTCACTGATTCGCAATGACATCACAAAATTAGAAGTTGATTGTATTGTCAACGCAGCAAACCGCTCACTTCTGGGCGGGGGAGGTGTTGATGGGGCAATTCACCGAGCTGCAGGCCCACGTCTTTTGGAAGAGTGTTCCGGCCTAGGTGGATGTGACACCGGCGATGCCAAAATCACCAAAGCATACGATCTACCCTGCAAGAATGTCATTCACACAGTCGGGCCAATATACGATAGGGCTGGCGATCAAGACCCGGAGTACTCGCTGCGATCTTGCTACCGGACTAGTTTGGAGCTTGCAATGCAAAACGGTCTGAAAACTATCGCGTTCCCGGCAATTAGTACTGGAGTGTATGGATATCCGCACCATCTTGCAGCCCGTGCTGTAGTTCAAGAGATTCGACAGTTTCTAGAGCAGAGTGTGGGAGACCCTAATGCGCTGCAACGAGTTGTCTTCTGTAATTTCGAGCCTCGGGATATGGAAGTGTATGCGCAAATGATTCTGTGGGTTTCTCGTCTCTTATCCAATGCTTTATATTTCTTATGAGCTGTTTATCATGCTAATACCCCTAATACATTACAGTCAATATCTACCTCCAACTGCTGAAGACTTGAGTGGCACCGGTTGAAGTGTTTGTGTCTTGATTCGCAGACACATACCTTCCTCTTATTTAAGCTCTTACTACAAGCCTTTTCTCTCTCTCCTCGAGTATATTACAGCATTTTATGACGGTTTTCTATGTTTGCTTTTGTGTTCTATACGATTATACAAGTCACGAATGGAACTGTCAGTTATATCAACTGCCCTTTGATGGGTCTCTACTGCGGTTATAATTTCAACCAAAATAATCACTACCAGTTTTCCGGCAGGTATTTAAGACTTGGTGATTATCTAGTCAGTTACTACTGAGATATTTACTTAGGATTTTCTCCAGCCAAACAAACTTTTCCCCCATGATAGTCCGAAGTATATATGCTACCCTGCTCTAAAACAATGGTCTGATACACCATTCGCCTCCTTCATATTGTCGTTCTGAAGTCTACACAGTCATTATGTAGTTAAAGACCATCATAAATATCGAATTACAAGTCAATTCCTATTTTAACCGTACTCATCGACATTCATCCTTTTTTACGTCGACTGCTATAGATGCAAACAGTGCAAACATTTGAGCTTTCCAGTTCGGCTTCAACTTCACGAACTGCGAAATCTCGCAACACGCCAATCAAACACTCCCACACCCTCATAAGATCATGATTATAATCTTTTGACATCATTCAATTGCATATAATTCCTTTCTCTCCTAGAAGGTCTCCTCTTTAACCCGCGGGGCTACCAAAAATGGCCAAACCACCCAAACAGCCTAGTTTCCGCATCCTGTCCCCGAACGCCGCGAAAAACCTTGCCAATAAGAACAAACCAGTCCCCGATGCAGTACAATCACAAACAACCGGTGCACCATTAACACCGCAATCAAATATAGAGGGCCCGAAGCTTAGCCCGAAACGCCCCTTCAGCGCTTTCTTCTCCAATCTTCGCCAACGCTATGCCGCACTCCCCCAACCTATCCGACGGACATGTCGCGGCCTTCGAATCCTCGCACCTCTCGTCCCTATAAGTCTCTTCTTCTCGGAACATGTCATGCAATTGATGTGGGTAAAAGGTCCGTCAATGACACCCTATCTCAATGAAGATTATCCCGAAAATCACACGAAGAGCGACATGGTGCTGGTCAGCATGATGCCGTCCCGGGTATGGCCATGGGAAAGACAACGGCGTTTGGAAAGGGGCATGGTAGTAACGTTCAGGTATGACAATTCGTGGTCTGCTTCTAGTATTTGTGGACGAGCTAATGATATGAGCGCAGGTCCCCGGCCAATTCCTCACATATCGCCATTAAACGAGTAGTCGGTCTCCCTGGTGATCGTGTCATTACCCGCAAGCCATGTCTCAAAGAGTCGCAAATCGTTCCTTTCAATCACGTCTGGTTAGAAGGAGACGCTGAGGACCCAGACCGGACACTGGACAGCAATACCTACGGGCCTGTCAGTATCAGTCTCCTCACAGGACGTGTATTTGCTATCTTAGGTCCGCGCATGAGATGGTTGAATTGGACCGACTGGGAGAATGGGAAATTGGAGGGTACTAGCCCAGATGGATCGAACTATAGACAAGGTACGCGGGACCGAGTCGTGAAGGAGGCTGTCAAGATGGAGATGCCGAACCTGGATTAAACAGTATATAAGCACGTATGTGATGAGTATACGTTGTGGTGGTGCTGGGCACCATGTACATATTCGGAGTTCATTTGTACTAGTAGGATATCTTTATTATCATTGTATTACTATAGTTCATAGCATGATCATATATGCAGATATTGAACAGTGACAAAATATCAAATCCAAAGAAAACACCCAGTGCTATGCGTATTCTGCTGGGGATGGCTGTATAGTGCAGATAAACGAGTGTGAAGTCGGAAAAAATCAAGGAAGAGAGGTAGATCACTGAGAAACTATTCGGATGTCCTCCTGTTTCTCCTCTTGTAGTCGATCAATCTCAGACGAGATACTCATAACCCACTGGTCTTTCTCGACGCGGCTGCGTGCTTTGAAAACAATCGTTCGACCATGTTTTCCAAGAGTTGTCACCTGTCGTAGAGAACGTTTGACTTTACCTTGGTCACCAGTCTCTTCGGCGCGGAAGAGGCTTTTCTTTATGGGCTGCCAGAGCACGAAGGTGATTGCGGTATCCTCATCACGACTTGTGAAAAGATCTGATGAAAGATATGCCCGTGGCAGCGCATGTAGACCCGGATTATTACTGTCGAATGTTTGATTGGCATAGAGTAGATCGTTCTCTGTGACAAGCCCGGAATAGATATAGCAATCACGTAGATCAATTGTTGTCTCGTGTTGCTGGTGTATATGTGGAATCACAACTCCATTGCCCTTGCGGAGCGTGCTGCGGAAAATAAGAAGCTTGCCAGCTGTAAGAAGTACATGACACTTGGTGAAGGTTGTGTGACGGCGAGGTTTGCGATATAATTGACCAGAAAACTAATCTCAAGGTTAGTCGATAATTTCAGACTTGGAATCTTGTATCTGGACGAACCTTAATGGACCGACAGCCTGACAGAGAACATAAATTATGCAAGTGCGGTGATGCCTCAGCCTTCTTCACTTCCCATTTCTTTGCAAATTGGCCAACGACGGACTCCATCTCCTCGTCAATCTCTAGGATCTTGAGGTTTCGCTGCCGTACAGCCCGAAGCTCGGCTGCATCATCGGCGCGGCGCATCCTCCAATATCTCACCAAAATGTCAAGTCGTTTAACCCATTCGTCACGAGTTACATCATCATAGGCTTGCAGCCGAATAACAAGTCCATTGTCCAGCAGCATTTCGAATGTCCTATCGTCATCAAATTCCTGTGTATCACCATCATCACGTCGGGAATCTGTAGGCTCGGTTTGAAAATCCACGGCCGGCCCTTCACCAATGTTCGGATCGGCAGGACTGCTACCCCGGTGGACAAGGCGCACGTTTGTCACTTTACACAGATCAATATATCCATCGGCTTGGTTCATATTGTGGACATTCCGCTGATGTTGGGCGTATGCTTCCTCATCATGCCGTTGAACGAATTCGTCGTTGCCACTTTTCAACCAAGTGATTTCACCATCATTCATGGGGTAAGGGTCTACATCCCATGAAATAGGCATTTCATTCAGAAGTTGACGAGAAGTTGGAATATCCGATTCTTCTCTCAGACAAGCTGGAGCGAATTTGGGTGGCGTTGGAGGAAAGGCCTTGGCGGGCCTGCAGAATAGCAGATAATGGTCTTGAGTGAAGAAATAGAGTCGCTTAAAGAACATTTTATTCCTCCTCTGATGCATACCTTTCTGTGAAGTAAGTCGAATCAAGAACCCTTCGACTGGTGCGGGCTCTTGCTCCTTATCCCCCTGGTGTTTGATCGCCGTCAAGTAGTGATGTCGTGGGCGTAGCTCAAGTTCATGAGACGATAGCATTGCAATTGACCCATACATGTTCGCTTCATTGACACCGATGATCCATTCTAAGCGATCATATCGCTTCCATGCAAGTCCCATCTTCTCGCTCTTTGACCAAGCTCGCAACACCTCGGCCCATTCTGCACGGCCCTCCAGCATGCTCATACAGCCTTTGATGATAGCTGCTGCCGCATTTCTACCTTCGGCTGTAGATTGATTCAGTATAGTGGTGTGTTGGCAATCATCATTTTGAGCCCCTATTTGATTCTCCAGCTGATCAAAAGGGTGTTTGAATACCAGGGATACCCCTAAATCAGGCACATGAATGGGAAGTTTTGATGGGCGCCGCCAACCAAGGACCTGCCGAATAAACGTATACCATTCGGCAGCATGAGCAGTAGATTTGGGACGAATGATATATATTTTGGTTCCAATCCTTCGAGGGTGCCAGATTACGATTGTCTTGTCCAGAGAGGAGTAAAGATTGACGCTAGTATTCTGGCGATTCAAGCGTACTTCATAGTAAGGAGTCGTCTTGCTATTCGGCTTTGACATATCGGGGATCACGCGCGTTCGATACATCTGCAGAGCAAATGGCGTATGTTCTGTTGAAGTCTTTCTGCAGACAACCAGAAACTCCCTCCACTTGTCTATAGTTCGTGTTTCCATCCGAAGGCAGTCGTTCTCTGTGTAATCACTGGGCAGTTTTTCTTTTGGCGTTTCTTCCACAAGCACCAGCATTCTCTCGGCTTTGATCACCTCCCCATCCTGTATCTTGCGCCGACGAGGACGGTTCGCAGCAATTGTCCCTCCAGTTTTGGAAATTCGAGATCTTAGCCTGTCTTGCTTATTCTTGACATTATCATTGATGTTGTATTTAGCCATTTGCTTCTTAAATCGTCGTGGCATGTATCCATTGCGTGGAATATCTTCGTGCTGTTCATCATCCTCGTTCTGAGGCTCCTGACGCTCCAGGGTGAAACGAGATAAGCCCGAAGGATTACTCTTCAACGTCTTTGGTCTTTGATTTTTAGGCTTGCTTTTAAGTAAGTGAGTAGTTGAGTCGGCTTCGCTAGCTACTGCCGAACCAGTCGATATCATTGGACTTTGCTGACTAGGTCCAGCAACGCTCAAATTCCGCGAATCTGAAGATACGGGACGATGATTAAAATGTACGCCATGTGCTTGAATAGTAGATGTAGAGGTATTTGAGTCCGTAATACTGGAGGCATCTTCTCTGGCGGTAACAAAGGATGTTGAAGCATCGCCACTATCGTAAACATTATGCGAAGCATTTGATGTACCACTCATCGATCTCGGGTTAGGTCTTGGTGTCTCATCCGAGTCCGTTACATCGTCATCATTGTCATCCGAGTCTTCAAGTGAATGATGATTTTCGGTGTCGGATATTGCTTCAGCCTCTGCCGTTGGATGAGTTAGTGTACGAAGTTCACCGAATGACTCTTCATCCTGGTCCGACAATTGCTCTTCGCCTTCTTCTCGTTCTTCTTCGTCTTCCGTGGGATTGTCGTTGGTATTGGTGAACGTGAGTCCAACTTCCTGGCCCGCAGGGGTCACCGAAGACTCCGCTTGGCCCAGGGGATGATCAGACTGTTGATCAAATCTCTGAGTATAGTGAGATGCTATCGGGTCCACAGAGAAAGACAGAGACTTTGATGTATAGTTTTTGAACTGCAATCGTGATTTATACCAGGACTTGCGATGACCATGAATCCAACCATCCGGTATAGGCCCAATGAAAAAGCGGCGGCTGGTCATATGTAAATGATGAGCGGAGGCATGGCGCTGTTGATATATAGAATACAATCATTAGTGGATACCGATGGTGTGGTTCACAAGCTTAACCCACCAGCTTCTGATCCGTGTAGGACCCTATTGGCAGGCCTTTGTAGCTCTCAGCGGAAGCATTGTGGAGAGCTTCTGCCGGTGCCGAGCCGGTCGGTTCCTCGGAATTGCTCATAGTCCAGGAGGAGAACCCGCCCTGAGGTTGAGTCTTGTACAAGTCGGGTGCAGCACATCAAGAGAGAAAGAGAGGTTCATGCGGGGGAGGGAAGATCATTCAGGCCCCGGTTTTCGTTGGGGGAGGAAAAACGCAAAGCGCGATCGATCGAAGATCGCGATGCGATGTGCAGAAGATGACGTCAAAGTCGGTGAAACGAGCAGTGTAAACAGTGCAAACCTCCTGGGGCCGATAGGTCACGTGGGATATGGGCTGATCGACACCGTGTTTGGTTTGTTTGTTTCATTTGCCTGTGCCCCGCGGAGTGGCTTGCGTGGCAGGAGGGCAGCGGTGAAGACTGTTTTGACAGCGGGACAGCTGGTATCTTTCTCCAATTTCCATATTTCTTTTTTTCTGTACGACTGAACCTTACTTCCAATTGTCAATTCCGTTGCACACCTATCCCATTATGGCTACTTCCTGGCTCGAGTCTATTCAAGGCAAGTCCTTCCAGGACGTCACTATCGATGACAACCAGAACATCAACACCGAGGAGTTCATCCGAGCCGCTAAGTCCCTGGTCACTCTCTTTGGTAAGTACTTCTCGTACTCCTGTCAACATTCATGTTGAATCTTCTGTTCTAATCTGTTTGTTTGCCATTCAGAGCGTATCGGAGGTATTGCCTTGAACCAAGTCAAGGATGACATGAACAACAACATCACAGTTTGTCTTCCCATATAACTCACCCCTGGTTGATATCATAGTTCATTGTTGACCTCTTGGATAGAAAGTGGAGAAGCGCTTCAATGAAGCCCCCGCTGAGTGCCAGACCCTGCAAGACCTTGTGAAGAATGACAAGTCAAAGAAGGCCGCCCAGGGTCTCTTCTGGCTGAAGCTGTAAGACCTCCGCCACCTCCGTTTCTACTGTCTACCCACACATATCGCGAAGCAACCAATGCTCTTCGTCTTGCTTAACATATAATATGAGCCTTTCGCTTACACGATTGACATACAGTGCCCTTGATCTCACCGCCACCGCTATTCGCCGCAACATCGATAACCCCGCCGACGAACTCAACACCTCCTTCACCTCCGCCTACAACGATGTTCTCAAGCAGCACCACAACTTCATTGCCAAGAAAGCATTTGGACTTGCTATGAGCTCTGTTCCATACCGCAAGGACTTCTACAGCAAGATCGGCGTCGCTCCATACGAGCTCAATGCTGAGCAGGAGCAGCTCTCCGCCGAGCAGCTTCACGCCATTCGGGACCAGCTCAGCAGCCCCTTGAACCCTGAAATCACAGCTCTGCAGAAGGTTGTTACCATCCTGAACAACTTCGACGATCTGACCAAGTGCAAATGATCTGGCAATCATTGAAAGTATCAGCGATGCAACTTGGACATGTATATATTGATTCTTTCTTCCCGGCGTGGTTCCCGCCATTATAGCGAAATATAAGAACCGAAATATTTGCGAAGAGAAGACTGTCCCCTTATGATCTCCACTGTATTATGTACCACCCTGGGTCATCATTTCTAGCAATCCATGCTCTTTGTCTATGGCATCGGATTAGAAACATATCCCCCTTACGAAAGAAAAAAAATTGGCCGATTCATCGTTCTACATATAGACGGTTTAGATTATCAGTTCGTTGATTACTATTGAAATAAGCTTAAGCCTCATTGAAGCAAGTATGTGGATTCCACAAGTCAACGTAAGCTGCATGAAAATGCGTTTATCGGGCCGAGATTCGTCCATTCGGGCCGTGGCTTATTTCGGGCCATTGCCCAAGGGTTGGCCGTGGAATTCTGGGCTTTGACGATCATTCCGTGTACAAACCACATCTATCATTCACGTGAGAAATGCTTGATCAATGCCATCATTTATCGAATGTTTTCAACGATCTGTAGAATAGGAGAAGCCCCTAGCAAGGTTATGCTATTGATGAAGATCAAATGGGCCGTCAAGGTCAGGAAAGCCATAAAGATACTAGTGGTGAGATTTGTAAACCCTGGCTAACGCCTGGAATTCAGGGGCAACCTTCCGACATACATACATCTGGTACATGTACATGTCTTCGTACTCGGTACTTCCCGTGCGTACTTCGTTTCAGTTTGTAGACCATGATATTGAACAGGATTATGGTCTACAACTCGAAAGGGAGTACGCCCGGTAGGTACCGAGAAAGCACCAAATTTAGCCTGAGCTCATACATAGAATCGTAATGCCGATCGAACTTTTAATTTTAAGGAGCTCCACCAAGTTCTACAATACATAGTGGATTATCCTAGACCTCAGGATGATCAATGTTCTCCCCGGCTTGGGGAGGATAATGCTGGCGTAGAATAAGACAAGTCCTACCCTTTTCCCACGCAATCATGCTAATCAATGGCAACTTATGATTCTGGCCATTAAGCCTTTGTTTGTTAGTTGTATTCTTGCTGCACTTATTGCTCCTTAGTGTACTACATCTCAAAAGCAGCAATAATTTTCCCGTTGTAGGGCTTCAAAATGTTAGTTTCCTCGTAACGTCTCATAGTCTTGCACCCTAATGATCCACTTGTTCTAATGAGTGGAGACGACAGAATTGTCAGGTAATCTCCGACTGCAGATCATTCCAACTTCAAAACGATGGAAGAGTCTTCTGCTTAGGATCGGCTAAGCAAGGCACCCCTTCCCAGTAACCGTTGGTCTTAAACTGGGTCTTTGATGGAACTTTCATCCCATCAACGAGATCTCGATTCATTATCGAGATACGTTCTCGATCGATTGATCCCGCACGTACACGGTAAATTCTTAACTAACAATAGATCAATATCTCTACACAATGCTATTGTATCGGTACACCAACCCTTTCAGGTTCTTCGTCATCACCCGCAACTTAAATCTTCAAAGCCTCGGGTCGCAAGAAATTGCCGCCATTCAGCATTCCACTAGCCCTTTCTCTATGGAGGATATACTCGTACCAGGGAGCCGTTAGTAGCCTTCTAACAGCCGAGGAGGGGAAGTCTCTTCAACTGCCAAGAGGGCACGGAGTCGTGAATCCACCAAAAATCTCATTCGAACGCCTTGTTCGTCTTAGGGTGGCAACGGCCCCTTTTTGACACGACTTGAAGCGGTCGAACAGACAAGCTAGGCTCTGCTTGTGGAGGCAACGGAAATATGCCCCACTCTACGGCTGGGCTGCACACACCTCGTTGGTAGAATCCATGGAAACATTTTGGCAAGCGAACTTGTTCAAGTCATGTCGCCGATGTTCCCGCGATGAAACCCACGAGGCGTTGGACCAGGGCCTGAGCGGGTGGTCGTGACATTGTAGTAACCGGAGTACATACTATGTATGTAGGAGGCTGGATCTAGAGAATATTAGACCTATAGTACCGTAGTCTTCTTGCCACGCGACAGGGGAGATTGACCCGTAGTAAGATCCAACCACCAAAGTGTAAATGGAATCAAATCCACTGTCATTTGTGTCAGACTGGACAGGGTTTCGCTTGGTATATTCATGCATTGTCCATCTAGTAAAGAATAGCTTAGTTCTTTTGACTTTTACCTCCACAATGTATCCATGGGACGACATTAAATGTTTCATGGTCCACGCGACAACACCCCATTGGGTATCTGAAGTCAAAGATTCTCATGACAGCTGCGCTAGAATAGTAATATTTTTCTCGTCTTTTGGGCTTTTACCTATTAGATACTTCTCCGGGTTTCATCAAACAGAATTTGGTCAATAGTTCAGGGTCCAGCCGGGTTCGACTCCACAAAACTTTTCCCATGGTTCGCTTTTAGACTGCCGATGCGGGTCGTAGTTGTTTTGGGTCTTGTTGATCACTTTGATCGAGCGTAGCAGTTTGGACGAAGTTTCTTGCGTGTCTTAGCCAGAGACTAGGAGCGGAGATGCACGCCAACACCGTAATGACCCGCTTAACACGGCGGCCACCCCCTTCTCGCCACTACCGAGCCAGGATGGCAATGCTTGGCTGAATGATTTCTGTTCCATTTCCTCTTGTCGTACTCTTTTCTCTCTCCCCTTTGATGCAATTCAATATCAATCTCGAAAGAGTCGATTTAATTTAACGCCTGTGCAAGATCACTCGGGCAGACGATGAATCGCGATTGATACTCTCTCTGATCGGCCGCTACAATGTTACCTTTGGAGGGTCGCAGCTTATCAATCTTCATTGTGACAACCATATTCTTAGGCTTCTCTTTCATTGCCGTTTGTCTAAGATGTTTTGTTCGACTCAAAATTGTCAATGCCTTCGGGTGGGATGATGCGCTGATGGTGTTTGCGATGGTAATTTCCACCCAGGCTTATTGCCTCGATCTTTCCTATACTGACCATTATCTGGTACAATAGCTTTTGAACATTCTCTTTGCGCTATGTGGTATCACAGGTGCTCTTTACGGAATCGGACAGCGGTCGATAATACTTATGGAACGAGGAACTATGGAGACTGCCATGTTTGTATGTTCAGTCCAGATCAACCCCTGCATGTGGCATGCACGGTAATTATAATCCTTGGAGGCTAATAATTAAATCCAGTGGTGGTGGCTTGGTCAAACTAGCTACGTCTGGGTATGCGCTGTTTGCAAATGCTCAATCGCAGTCGCTCTTCTTCGCCTTACCGTTTCCCGTCTACATCGCGCGATTCTTTGGTGTGTTGTCGGTGTTACTACGATTGTTGGTCTAGTTTTCTGGTTCATGTTGACTCTGCAATGTCACCCCGTTTCGTACTTTTGGCAACGAGTCCGACCTACTGCCGACGGCCACTGTATGGATCTTGACAGGATTATCAGCATTGCCTATGTTTACAGTGTCACCGCTACATGCTGCGACTTCACCCTCGGTCTGCTACCTGTTTTCCTGGTATGGAATTTACAGATGAATGCTCGCACAAAGGTTGCGCTGGCTAGTATTCTGGGCATGGGTTGCGTCGCAAGCGCTGCTGTCATCATTCGCATTCCTTATCTACACGACTACAAGGACAAAGACTTTTTATGTGAGTATTACCTCAAGTGTTCACGGACGATTTACTCTCGGAATCATGAGTATAAGAAAAAAAAAAGGGGGAAAGTAAAAGAAAGGAAAACAAATGCTAACATGCATTTCTCATGACAGACGCAACCTCCAACATCTCTATCTGGTCCAATGTCGAAGCCAGCCTCGGAATCGCAGCAGGTAGCCTTGTCACTCTCCGTCCCCTATTCCGCTGGTTTCGCGACCCCAGTTCAGCTGGAACCCGGTCCAAGCGAACCGGCAACAGTATCCCACTATCAAGTGCGAACGCCGTGCGCTCGGATCCCTCCGGGCCCCAGTATTGGCGCCCGGACCTTGATCCAGAAGATTCACATGCTGTGATCACCACGATCCACACTTCAAATCAAGGGAGTCGCACTAGTAGCCAGGAAGATCTCAATCCAAAGCCGGGGCATGGGACTTTTTTTAGTGGTGTGAATGTGCAGAAGACATTCTTTGTTTCGGAGGATGAGACCTAATATCGTGGGGGTGGAGGCCATGACCACATAATTAAAATATAAAAAAAAAAATTACTATATGAATCAATTGAGTTATTGAACACGAGGTATCGGAATATAATTTGCGTCCGATCGAACGCTGCTTGTGAACGTGAGCCGAGCTTGGCATCTCTAGGAAGATCAATCGTGTTTCAATCACAGTATAGTAGTGATAGTCAAAGGTAGAGTATGCAGCATTTCTAGTAGTTTGTGGGGTAATTTTCAATAGCATTTGCCACGTCTGCTGTTGCATTATGAGGCTCAATGCCACATGCTATGTACAGTATAACTACTAGCCCAGGATGTCTGGCGGTCGAGTTCTTGGCCTGGACAACATAGACACCTGTCTCAAAGATCTGGGCAGATCTTTGCAAGTGCAAAATTCTCTCGCAGTGGTAAATTTGCTTTGGTACGTGCCGTTGACATGCTATTACACTAATAAGTTATTGTAACTACGGTATAAATACTAGGGTGCTAGAATCAACACATTTTCGTATACTGTTGCTGGTACCTGCTGGGCTAAAGAAAGGGGCTTTGAGCGACAATTTTGATTTTTGATTTTTGAATTTTTTTTTTTTTTTTTTTTTTTTTTTTTTTTTTTTTTTTTTTTTTTTTTTTTTTTTTTTTTTTTTTTTTTTTTTTTTTTATTTTTGTAGTTTTTGTTTTTTGTGTTTTTTTTTTT
>Ga0102593_1002691_pt1 | contig 13034 bp, 10 predicted proteins | sample AraplaCol_mMS_r2_2_FD_76862 | JGI IMG/M metagenome (GOLD analysis project Ga0102593, IMG submission 76862) | Arabidopsis root microbial communities from North Carolina, USA - plate scrape MF_Col_mMS_r2 (SPADES assembly) (version 2) | ecosystem: Host-associated > Plants > Roots > Endosphere...
TGCGGCGCGAGAAAAGGCGATGAAGGTCATCATCGCCGCCTGATCTGACACCGCGCCGGGTGAGCCTTTTAGCGGTTCGCTCGGCGCGCCAATTAGATTTGACCAGTCGAGCGTCGTTGCGCGCCCTGTAAAGTATCGACTAAGGCCCGTTCGGCACGCCTGCGTCTGCGTTAGCCTAGATTGAAGATGTGCGCAGCACGTCAAAAGATCTTCTCCCAGAGCCTAGTTGCGGGTGCTTGACCATGACCCCAGGCCTATGCTGGCGAGCTGCATTCGCACATTCAGGGGCTCACCGCAAAGTATTTCCTGACAACGCAATTAAATCGATGCTGTTTCGTTGATCGCGCGAGTTAGACCGATGCCAAATTCTGGAAAAATTCCGGTTCGAGAACCGGCCGTCTCCTGCCCCTTGTTGCAGCCGTGGAACGGCTCCAATCAGTTTTTGGCCAATCGGTGGCGGCAACAAGGGGTCGGCGAGTACAGTATCGGGTCGGACACTCTAGACGAGGGTGAAGAGCAGCCAACTGTCATCTTTGAATCCGATGGCCTCGAAGACTAGCTTGCCCTCCACAAGCCTAAATCGCGAAAATTCGCGTGCTCATACGACGACCGGCCCGACTGATTTGCTCGACTTGCGGAAATGATTGCTACGACGACGATTGCTCATAGCGTCGGCAGCGTAGGCTCCCTCAGCTGTCAGAAACTACTGCAGGTGAGCATGGTCTGAAGGTCCGCTTATGGCACCAGCGACATACGGCTGCTAGTGAAGGTCACAGGATTATCCTCGGCTATTGAAATCAAGACAGAAGTGCGGAGCCAAACCCTGCGAGCGAATCCGAACTTCCCGCGCTCGAGTGGCGAATAGTGGGCCGATCCCTTCGGGATATTGCATTCATACACTCAATCGGTTTTCCTACGAGAATGAGCAGTATCCCAGCCTTTGTTTCCGAGCTCGTGCGCGCCGCCAACGAGGTGGATCGTCTGACAATGCGCGAGATCGAACACTTGCTCTTCCGGGCGATCAGGACCATTCGGGATCTAAGGGACATGATCGGGATCCCGGTGAACGGAACCGAGCATGATACAATTATTCGTTTGGGCGGATTGGCGGCAACGGCCGGACAGGCGACGCCGCCGGAAGTTCGTGAAGGTCTTCTCAGGGCTGCTGACATGGTGCGAACCCTCTGGATTGTGATTGACAGCGGGACAGAGATTACCCTGAAGCCATCGAGGTGAACGCCCAAGGCAACAGCGCTGAATTAGGAAAAGCGATGTAGATGTTAACCCTTTTGTTTCGCCGCCAAACCTACAAACCGCAGGTCGGGCACAGGTCTATCAGCGCGGAGACGGCCCACTGAACACCTTCGATCACTCGCTGGCGACCGGGTGAGGAAATGTGCAACGATATAGACTGCCGAGGGGCTCGTGCTCTCCGCCAGGACCCAAGATGTCTGATTTTTTTAAGCGGCGCCGATGCAGTCACCGTTTTCAAGATCAATTAGCGCGTCGGGACCTGGTGCGATCTAATAGGTCCAAGGCACTACGCAAAACAACGAACGTCTTCTTCTGCTTCGGACTGGCTGATCCCGTATGGTCGCGACAGGGCCGGCTAGGATACCCTCATATGCTCCTCATCAGAAATCTACCTCGCGTCGAATGCCCTATCCGTTGGAGATCGACGTCGGGGTAACGGAATTTGGACTAACCGCAACGACAACCTTGCATACCTTCGAGCATTCAGCGCCTGTCGTTCTGCCGAAATGAGTTCCCTAAAATGAGCGACAATCTTGCCTTTGCGGCTCGCGTCTTCCGCTTCCCACCCGAACTTCCAAGCATCGTGACGTGCAAGCCAATCCCCGAGTGAACAGCCATTCCCGGTAGGCATTCTATGCGGGGCAAGATATGGGTTCTCATAAGCCTTTAACCCGAGCACCCGCGCCCTTGCGCCTGCTTCCTGTAAATCGATCAGCTCTTCAATTGTCATAGGCGATCTCCACTATGACGGCGACGGTAGCACGGACAACGGCGCATGCAAGCGAACGCTAAAATATGGGTTAATTCGGCACAGAAGCCAGAGCGGAGGGCCCAGTCGATGCAGCCAATAGATCGAACAGCAAGGACAACGGCCGCGCATTGCGTCCTTTGCGAAATGCGGCTTCATAGCGAAGCACCGGGGTGGGAAGCAGCTCTCGTGGAACGCGAGGCGCGCAAGATCTTGGGTCTTAGATAGGATATCAGGGGTTACCGGCGCCTTATATTTCCGGCTCAACGCCAGCAACACGAAGCCGCCAGATCGGCGGGAATCCGTCGCCCCTGACCTTGCAAGGCTTTTTTGGCTCTCCTCATCGTGCCTACGCTCCGGAGCTTAAGCTTTCCACATCAGACGCCCCAATTCCTTTGGGCAAATTCACGATAGCCTCGTTCCTCAGCCGGAACAAACAAAGCATGTGGTCCTGGTCGCACAACGAGCCTGGCGTACCTACTCACCTCGTCAAGGGAGGGCCTAGCAGCAGCATACGAGATGAAGCAGAACGATACCGCAATCGTCTCCTCAAGGTGCGATAACTTGATCTGCGGGTACAATCCGGTTGCCGGGCCGCACCTCATGATCAACCGCAGCGCCTGTCATCATGCGGCGTCCGATCGCCTACCAGTAGGCAGCGTCCTGTCACAATGCTCGGGACTATGATCCTGCCCCATCTCGCGCCAATAAATCGAAGCAACATTCTTACCGTAGGTTTCTGGATCCATTCCGAACGGTTTGCGTCCAGCGCGGGAGCGGAGCTTCACGCGCTCGACGAGCCTCTTGCAAAATTCCTCTTCCGTCATCGCAATAGGCTATCTCTAAAGTCAGGTCCCGCAACGCGGAATCCCTAGCCTCCCATTCCCCCGTATAGCATGCCGCGAACGAAGAAAGGATCGTGCTGCCGGCACGATCCTTCTTTCGACTTTGCAAAGTTGCGAGGTTTGCGGAAAAATAAATAAGCGAGCTTTGGTTAATCGATGGTGAACCTGTCACCCGTGGAATTCGCAAGATAAGACCGCGATTAAGACCGCGATACGGTACCTCAAATCCGCCCGCGGGAGAGCAGCTCCAACGATCTGTTTCGAGTAAATGGCCGACGGCGTGCCGGGTAGTGAGCGCTTGTCGACGTCGCGCACTTCAGGGTGGCGGCTTGCCAGCCAACGTGCAAATCGCCATTGCGACCTCGAGGGATTTCTCGAATGCAGCCACTGGAAGGAATTCGAACCTCGAATGAAAATTTAGAGCGCCGGTGAAGAAGTTAGGCGTCGGAATGCCGCGTGCAGACAGGGCGGCGCCATCAGTGCCACCACGCATTGAAATCGGCTTTGGTGTCACGCCTACCTGCTCGAAGGCTCTGAACAGAAGTGCTTCCGCACGCGGATCGTCCTTCAATGTGCTCGCAATGTTGCGGTAGGTGTTCGCCACGCGAGCCTCGACATGACCCCTCGGGTAGCGCGCCCTTAGGCCCTCGGCGACGGCTTCGATTTTTTCCTTGCGCCGCTCGAATGCTCGGTCGTCGAAATCCCGGATAATCATATCAAGGTGCGCCTCGCTGTCGTTTGCCCGAAGCTCCTTGAACCAGAAGAACCCTTGCCGATCGTGCGTGTGTTCGGGGGTGTCGCGCCTGTCGAACTCAGCCACGAAATCGAATGCCATGAGCAATGGATTGACAAGGATCCCTTTGGCCGACATCGGATGCGCGCTGACACCGCGAAACACGATTTCCCCCGCCGCGGCGTTGAAATTCTCGAGCATCAGCTCTCCGAGCTGGCAGCAGTCGATGGTATAGGCAAAGTCGCAAGCGAAGCGCTCAAGGTCTAGCGCATGAGCGCCCCGCAAGCCGATTTCCTCATCGGGAACGAACGCGACGTGAATGTCTCCATGCGTATCTTCCTTTCCCTCGAGGTGTGAAAGGAGCGTCATGATCACCGATATCGCGGCCTTGTTATCGGCTCCAAGAACACTTGTTCCATCGCTGAAGACGACATCATGACCGGTCCAGGGCCAGATCTCCGGATGATCCGCGACGCGCAGCCAGATGTCCCGCTCGCTGTTGAGGCAAAGATCGGCGCCGGTAAAATGGAGCACTTGTGGCAGGATGTGCGGCGACAGCCCGACATCAACGGTATCGAGATGCGCGATAAAGCCTATCTTAGGCTGGTTGCGCTTTTTGCCTCGTTTGATCCCGGTCACGATGGCTTGTTCGTCGAGCGCGACCTCGGCGACGCCGAGTTCGCGCAGTTCGTCAGCAAGCAGCGCCGCGAGTTTAGACTGCCCCGATGATGACGGCAATTTATCCGAACGCGCGTCGCTCTGACTTTCGATGGCAATGTAGCGAAAGAAACGCTCTAAGAGGGCTTCACGCCTTGTCATTGTGTTCTCCTCTAAATCGCGCCATGTGACCTGCCCTGGACCTGGAGAGACCGGCGAGCATGCGCCGCCTCGAAGACGCGATATCTGTCCGCGATGAGCTTCCATCGCCCGCGGGCTATAAGCGAAGCGTTGCCCGACCATCCGCAACCTCGATCACAGTATCCAGCGCTTCCGATTGATCGCGGAATCGATGCAGGATCCTGTCCGCGCTAGGGCCGGTCGCAAGAAGTGGGACAAGCCGCTGTTCAAGAGCTTCTTCCTTCAGGGCATTCTCCCCGCCGATGATGATAGGCGAGAAACTGATGCCGGCGAGATCGCCGCGATCATCGAATGAGCACAGGCCGACAACGCTTTCCCAAACTTCGCGCGCGGTCCAGGACGACTTCTCGGAGCGAACATGGAAAATGAAGTTTCCGAGACTGTAGAATATCGGTTTGCGTCTGTAGATCTCGACCGGCTGCAGGACCGGGGCGCCGTGGCTGACGAACATGGAGGCGCCCGCGTCGATACAACGCCTCGCCACGCTGCTGACCCATCCAGGGATTTGATACCAGTCAGCCGCCCAGTGATGGTGATGCAAATAGGCGATGACGAGGCTTCCTTCTTCCGCCGCTGCGGAGATGGAGGCCAGATTTCGCGTCATATCCTGATCGTCCACCTTGACGCTTCGCCCGAATGCGTTGGAGCGTTTGAACACCGCACGGGCGATAGCGATCTCGTTTTGATCGTCGAGGCGCGGGGGATCGTCCGGCTGGCTATCATTAGCAAGGTCCATGCCGTTATAACCGATCTTGTCGCGGAGCGCGCCGAGCAGCTCGAATGCGGTTTTGTCGACCTCGATAACCTGCGAGAGGCGAAGTCTGTTGACCCCGGGACGTTCCGGCCGGTCGATGCAGGCATTGGCCGCATACATAAAATCGGGTCCCGGTCCGCCATCCATGGCGACCAGAGCGATCCGCCGCGCGCCGATCGTCGCAGTGTTTGCCCGGGCCGCCTCATCATGTGTCCGGCCAAGACCGGCATGAAGGAACGCGCGCCGATTGACTTCGTCAAGGGTCGAGAGCACCCCCGATGGGCCGAGATCAAAGGCATGATTGTTCGACAATGCCAGCGCTCCGAAGCCCATCTCCTGAAGCGCGTCGAGCACGGCTGCCTGGCTGCAGCCAAAGAAGGATCCTTTGAGCGGCCAACCTCCATGGCTTCCAAGGATCGTGCTCTCGAAATTCGTGAAAGCGAGATCCGCGTTCTGCAGGAGGGCGGCGATTTTTGAAAACTCGGGCAAACGGATTGCACGCACATCGTGTTTAATGAGGGACTGGCCGGTGACAGCGATGCTAAATCTCTTCTGCATTGTCTTCTTTCAGTTCGAACACGGATATTCGGGAGGTCGGTCGTGCGTCAGGCGACGAACCGGCTCGGCCGTGCCTCTATGAGGGATCGGGTATAGGGATTGGCGGAGCGGGCGAAGATCTCCTCGGACGAGCCTGCATCTTCAACGCGCCCGTCCTTCAAGATGTAGATCTGGCTGCAGAGGCTCTGCACAAGAGCAAGATCGTGCGAGATGAACATCATCGAAATCTGCTCCTCCGACACGGTTTGCCGAAGGAGCGCGACGATCTCGGCCTGCACGGTGACGTCGAGCGCCGATGTCGGCTCGTCGGCGACGATGATCCCTGGCTTGGCAAGCAGCGCGCGGCCGATGCAGACGCGCTGTTTCTGGCCACCGGAGAGTTGATGGGGATGACGCGACAGTAGCGTGCGAGGCAGGCCTAGCCGATCAATCATCGCCATCACGGCCGCCCGACTATCCTCGCGACCTAGCCTGGATGCCCCAAAACGTGCGCTTTCGGAAAGCGTTGCGCCGATCGTCATTCTGGGGTTGAGCGAGACGGCCGGGTCCTGGAAAATCATCTGCACACGACCGAGAAGGCCTGTTCGCCAAGCGCTTCGTGAGGCTTCGAACGCGTGGCCGTCGAGAAGCACTTTGCCTGCCGAAGCCGTCTCCAATCCGGCGACAATCCGGCCGAGCGTGGTTTTCCCGCTGCCGCTTTCGCCAATAATTCCGGTGATGCCGCCGCGCACGATCCTCACACTGACATCATTGAGTGCCGCTTTCGCGTTCTTTTCGCCGAAGCTCCAGAGAAGCTTGCGCGTCTCGAAGGTCTTGAGGATTGCCTGGGTTGCGAGCGCCACATCCTCCGGAGCCGGTGCGGGCGAAGCTTCGGCAGATCCGCCACTCAGTGACGAAGACGTGACACTCGATCGCAGTCGGGGCACCGCTGCAAGAAGCGTGCGGGTATAGTCCTGGCGGGGAGCATCGAGAAGAGTACTTGTGTTGCCCTCCTCAATGACCCGACCGTTTCGCATCACGAGGACCCGGTCGGCGATCTCGGCGATGACGCCCATATCGTGGGTGATCAAGACGATTGCGACATCGCTTTCCTCCACGAGGCTACGAAGCAGGGCCAGCACCTGCTTCTGCACTGTCGCATCGAGGGCCGAGGTCGGCTCATCAGCAATAATCACGTCCGGAGAACCGCAAAGAGCGATGGCGATGACAATGCGCTGGCGCTGTCCGCCGGAAAACTGGTGCGGGTAGTCGTCAAATCGTCGCGTTGGGTCGGGAATCCCGACCCGATCAAGGAGTTCAAGCGCGCGTGAGCGGACGTGTCGCCGTGACAGAAATGGATTTGAGGCGAGGATCGTCTCCTCCAGCTGGACGCCAATGCGCATCAGCGGATCGAGCGAAGCCGTATGGTCCTGGAAGATAGCGGAAACGCGCCACCCTTCGTGCTCAGTCCGGTCGCCGAGACCGTCTGCACCACGCGGTCTGCCATGGAAGCGGATATCTCCGGATGTCTTCTCGAACCCCGGACCCAGGAGGCCGATCAGCGTGTTGCCGAGGGTCGATTTGCCGGCGCCGGATTCCCCGATGACGCCAAGGATCTCGCTGCGTCCTAATTTGAAACTCACATCGTGGAGGACTGCCGTCGTTCCCGCCTGGGAACGGTGCTGGAGATTGAGATTTCTGACCTCGAGGAGGGGCGGGGCCTCAGCCGGGAATATCATAGCGGGCGGCTCCTTGGATCGAGGCGGCGACGGATGTCCTCGCCGACGAGGTTGATGCTGGCGATAAGGGCAAAGAGGGCGAGACCGGGAAACAGGCTGATCCAGTACTGGCCCGTGAGCAGGTATTGAAATCCGCTGGCGACGCTGGACCCGAGGGAAGGCTGATCAAGCGGCACACCCAGGCCGAGGAAGGATAATGTCGCTTCGAGGGCCACGGCGTGACCGATTTCGATCGGTATCAACGTCAGCCCCGGGCCTATGCTGTTGGGAAGCAAATGGCGAAAGATGACCCTCAGGGTCCGCAGGCGCATCAGATGAGCCGCGTCCATATAGGGCTTCCTCGTCTCGCTGAGCGCGACCCCGCGCGCCACCCTGGCATATGGCGCCCACTGGGCAATGATCAGGGCGAGGATGATGCGGTCGACCCCGGGCCCGAGGGTGACGATGGCGATCAGCGCGATGAGGATTGTCGGCAGGCTGAGCTGGAGGTCGACGACGCGCATGATGACGATGTCGGCCCACCCACCAAAGTAGGCTGCGCTGACACCCGCCGAAAGCCCGATGATGGCTGCGATGGCAGCGCTGGTGATCGAGACGACGAGGCTGATGCGAAGCCCGTAGGCGATGCTGCTGAAAATGTCTCTTCCTAGGCCGTCCGTGCCGAGCACGTAGACGAAGCCGCCGCTACCCGGCGTACCCGGCGGAGAGGATGCATCCCATCCAAAGAGCTGCAACGGGTCGTAGGGGTTTTGTGGTGTCAGAATGGATGCGAGCAGCGCAAACAGGATGAAGCTCGCAAGGGCGATCCCGGAAACGGTCAGGACCGGCCGTAAGCTCCACCATCGAGGCGCTCGAGTGATCAGTACTTTCATGGGTTCACCTATCAGGAGAGGCGCACGCGCGGATCGAATACCGTGTGAAGCATGTCGATCAGGGCGTTCAGGGCGACGAAGGCAACCGAAATGAAGGTCAATGTCGCCATCACCACGGGACGGTCGAGGAGCTGGATGGAATCGATCAGCAGCTTGCCGACACCCGGCCAGGCGAAGATCGATTCCACAACCACAGCAAAGGCGAGCATGCCGCCGAACTGCAGGCCGATGATCGTGACGATCGGAACGGCGATGTTGGGCAGCGTGTGGCTCATGAGGATACGGCGAGCAGACAGTCCTTTCGCCCGGCAAAAACGAGTAAATTCGAGCCCCTGGACTTCGATTGTCCCGGAGCGCGCAAGGCGCGCGATCAGGGCAATGTTGGGTATCGCCAAAGCGAGCGCCGGCAGGATCAGATGCCAAAACCCGTCAGGCGTGGCAAAACTCCAATCGCGACCCAGGAGGCTAATCGTTGCGCCTCTTCCACCCGACGGGAACCAGCCGGCGAGAACGGCGCCGCCCAGAATGAGCATCATGCTGAGCCAGAATGACGGAAGGCTGAGTGCAAACACGCTCGCCCGCAGGACCGTACGGTCGAAAAAGCTTCCGACTCGCCAGCCCGCCATGAGCCCCAGTCCCGTTCCGAGCGGTGCTGCAACCAGCATTGCGACACATGCGAGTTCGAGTGTGGCCGGCAGCCTGCTCATCAGCAGGTCGGATGCCGGCAGGTGATAGATGTAGGAGGTGCCGAAATTTCCCCGTATCACGTTGCCAACGAAGACGAAATATTGTCGCCAGAGCGGTTGATCCAGTCCGAGCGCGATCGTCGCGCGCCGGATGTCCTCCACCGTCGCCGTCTCGATATTGACGACGTTATAGACGGGGTTACCGATTGCATGGACACCCGCGAAACCGATGACGGACATGACCGCAAGCAGCATCACCGCCTGGGATAGCCTCCCCAGAGTAAGAACGAGCAATGCCATCGTCATTCTACTCCGTCACGGGAATGGTCTGCATGGCGGTCGTCCAGCCGCGCGGATGCATGACGTAGGAGCCGATCTTCGGTCCGAAACCGACGATATGATGGAAGTGATAGAGGGGAATGATCGGCTGGTCCGCCATGACCAGTTCGGTTGCGGCGGCAAGGGCCCTGTCGCGTTCAGGACCTTCCCGCAGGCTTTCGGCCTCTGCGAGCTTGCGATCGAAGGCCTCGTTGCGATACCCCCCGAAATTCAGCGCGCCGAGGCCGCGCTCGGGATCTGGCGATGCAAGCAGAGCATCGAGAATGACGTCGACGGACTCCCCGGAGCAACCGCCATACCAGACACCATACTCGCCAGCGGCGCGCCTGGTGTTGAACACCGAAAAAGGAGCGGCCGTCGGCTGCACCGTGACGCCGACGCGGGCCCAACTTTGGGCAACTGCCTGCAGGCTCTCCGCATCGCCTGGATAGCGACCGGTCGAGCCAGCTAGCATCACTTTAAAGCCGTCAGGGTAGCCCGCTTCGGCGAGAAGCTTCCTGGCCTTCTCGTAGTCGGGCGCCTCCGGCGTCAGTTGGCCAGACGTGCCGGGCAATCCGGTTGGAAAGAGCTGACCGGCAGCAGTTCCGTAGCCAGAGAGGATCTTGTCGACAAGAATACTCCTGTCCGTCGCCATAGCAAGGGCTCGCCGCACGCGTTGGTCCTTGAAAGGGTTGCCGATCGGCTCGTCGTTGTTGGCGGTGACACCCGGGGCCATCTCGCTCTTGACGTCGAACTGCAGGAAATTGACGCGCGCAGCTCCGATGCTTTCGACCTGCACACCCCGTTGTTTGAGAGACTGGACATCGCGGGCAGGGATGGAGTCGGCAAGATCGACGTCTCCGGTCGCGAGCGCGGCAACACGCGCGGCCGGGCTTTCGATGACGCGTAAGACGACCATCGGCCAGGCCGGTTTACGGCCCCAGTAATTGTCGTTTCTCACGAGCTTCAAGGTTTCGCCGGAAGTCCAGCTGTTGAACTTGTAGGGGCCGGTGCCGACCGGCGGCCCACCGGCGTTGAGTTCCTCGGTCGTCTGGAAACCTTGTGCCGGCCGATGCATGATGAATAGAGACGCGAAGGAGAGCGGCAAGTCCGGGATCGTGCCATCGGTGTCGATCAGGACTGTCGACGCGTCGGGTGCCGATACCGTTTTGATACCTTTGAGGTAACCACGAAAGCCCTCTCCTGGCGGTTTGAGGAAGGTGCGGATACGCTCGATCGAGTAGACAACGTCGTCGGCAGTGAACTCGGATCCATCGTGGAAATGGACGTTGCTGCGAAGCTTGAATTCCCAGCGCTTGTCTGAGACGGGCCGCCAAGAGACGGCAAGGCCGGGTGTCAGCGCGAGGTTCTCGTCCTGATAAACCAGACGCTCGTAAATCTGCGAGAGCAGCGAATTGTTCTCGTTGAGGTTGGCGTACTGCGGGTCAAGGGTCATGATCTTATAAGAGGTCGCTACCCGCAGCTCCTCCTGCGCAAAGGCGGGCCTCTCAAGTGCGCCTGCAACCGCTGATGTGATCAGCATCATGCTCAGGCCGTTCAGAAAAACTCTCCTGGTCGTTTTCATGTTGTTGCTGTTCCCTTTTTTGTCTTTTCCGCCGCCGCGCTAACGGCATGAGCGGTTGTGCTGGTGCAAAATCGGTCTGTATTCACCGCCGGCCGAGATCGAGGGCCGCGATGTACTCGGTCGAGACGCGAGAGGAAGAGCGTATCGAACCGGCTGTCGTCATCCGCGGTCGGTCCTCGCTAAAGAATTCTAGGATTTTGCGCTGTGTTCAGTGTCTCGCCGTGAAATCTTTCTTCTATCCCGCGACGCGTGCTTGCACTCCCTGGCGATCACTCACTGGGTCCGACGCCCCACAAATCGAAGCCGCGGTTGCGTCAAGAATGAGGAGGTCCGAGAGAACCGCCCTAATTTGCGGCCACGGAAATTCGGCATATGTCCGGGAAGGCTGTCCTTTAACGAGGACAACATGGAGCTTGGCGATAACATCGCTGAGCGACCTCGCTCTTTCGCTGAACAGACGTTCCGCCAGAGCGCCTTCGGCATCGAAGGCATGGTCTTCCGCTTCCAAGGCTTTGAAGTGCCAGTGGACAGGGTCATCCTGGTGCCATGTCGGCGTTAAACTGTCTGAGCTCGTAGAGAACAGCCTCGTTTCGAGCTCCCGCTGACGCCTGTGGGCTTCAAGCGCGGCGTTCCACGCATTTGACCATCGGCTCCAGAGGGCAATGATCGTTTCATCAATAAAATCGGACGGTTGGTCCGCGCGCAGTATCGTTGGTCTTGGGAGGCCAGGCACGCACGCCGAAACGAAAGAATGGAATTCCTGCAGCGTGACGGCAGGCAAAGTTCTGCTATTGTCGGAATCAGCCATGATCCGAGCTCCCTGAAGCTTAGGTTGTGGTCAGATCGGGTAGGTGTTCCAGCACCTATCCGATCGTCACGCGAAAGTTTCATACAGAATGATAGAAGTCAATCAGAAAGTTTGCCTTGACCAGTAGCTTATTTACAATGGAACAGTGCCGTGGGGCGCGCGCGATGTTGGGTTGGAGCCAGGCAGACCTCGCAAAAGCGGCTAATGTGTCACGCCAGACTATTGCGGACTTCGAGCGCGGAGCCCATGTGCCCATCAGCAACAATCTCGCGACCATTGTCGCAGCGTTCGAGGCCGCCGGCATTGAGTTCATCGCGGAGAATGGCGGTGGGGTGGGCGTTCGCTTTAAAAATCGCGCATGACGATAACAGTTCCGATAGGCCAAGGAAGATGGGGCCCATCATGGCCTTTTGGGGGAAGTCGCCAGGTTTGGTCGCCGCCATGACCCCGACGCGTTAGACAGGAAGATCATGCTGGAACCGGAAGGGCACGCGCAACGGCGCCAAACCAGACAGCAAACGCTCCTTCTTCCAGACGGATGGTAATCCGAGCTGACCAATAATCTCGGGATGACTGACTCTTGATAGGAACTCCACCATGGGTGTTTCAATGATCACTGCTGCGGATTCCGTCGCCCTCAGGTGCGGGGTAGAACCAGTCTGCCTGCCGCGCCATCGTTCGCAAGGTCGACAAGCGGAATCCATAGCTCTCCGCTACCTCATTCACTGCCACACCGGGCCGGAGGCTTTCCGGAAAAATCTGCGCTTTGACTTCGTCCGGCCAGTGCCGATGACCCGTGAGCGAGGTGTCGTTCGCACCTTGACTGAATGGTCGGTTATCGCAGCTCAGAGCAGGGCTACACTTTGGCGAAAAACTCTGCAGCTTTTCCCGCCACATCATCATGAACGACAGTTCTATTTAGCCCTTCTTGATCGATAAATAGTTCAGGCGCTGCTTCTCGGCCCATTGCCGATCCTTCTGCAAGGAAAGTGTAATGGCCAACATCTTTGCCCAAAATTTCAGAATTACAGCGAGGGATGTTCTGTGATAGCCACCCGCAGCACTGTTTGGGAGGTGCGACAGTATCTCCGCGAGCCCCTACCAGGTACACTGGTCGGTTGATCGCTTGAAGACTTTCCTGCGAAAAACCCAGGACGGAGCGGCCTGGAGCAATGGGGAAGACAGCGCGGATTCTGGGATCGGAAAAGTCACTTCGCCGCCGATCCCAAGACATCCGAAAAACTGGGTTCTCATAGAGTCTCGGCAGTTCGTCGGCGAGGTTTGGAAATTCTCGCGG
>Ga0102593_1002697_pt1 | contig 12995 bp, 7 predicted proteins | sample AraplaCol_mMS_r2_2_FD_76862 | JGI IMG/M metagenome (GOLD analysis project Ga0102593, IMG submission 76862) | Arabidopsis root microbial communities from North Carolina, USA - plate scrape MF_Col_mMS_r2 (SPADES assembly) (version 2) | ecosystem: Host-associated > Plants > Roots > Endosphere...
TGTGGGCGAAGCCTTTTGAAGCATTGGAAAACTGCAATTCTCCGGTGGGGAGAGACAACAACATTCCACTTTGATCCAGTTAAATTTGCATTCCAATCTAATGAGAAAAATGAATGAAAATACTAATACTAATACTAATACTAATACTAATACTATACAATCTATTATAATTATCCGTTATTCAATATGAAGTATTCGAGATAAATTCCATTTGAAATGCCGACCGTGCTAGAGTGAGTTTAACTAGTTGCGCTTTGATTCCAACGGAGTATCTTCTTTGGTCATTCCGGGATTATCTGGTGTTAGGAGAGGTGTATACGGAGTTAGTATAAAGATGGATTTGTTTGAATTAAAAAGAATATTATTCTGGATCTGGTACAGTTGAATAGATCTTCACGTTTTTAGTACAAGAAATCATCTGCCATTTGCAGTGTGCTATACTAGGATAAGTGCAAATATAATGAGCTACAGGATGGAATATTCGATACAGCCACAAATGATTACTGAACTTCCGTGGGTTATTTTATGAGAAAATTGCAGCTGAACAACCGCGGAACCCCGCATTGAAGGGCCAAAGCAATGAAAGATCAAGTGATATATTAAGTTGGGGCCAAATTACCTATTCCATACCTACCTTGGTATAATAACTAGAAAAGAGGGGAAATTCAAGGATTGCAAGTCCTTTTGTCGTCTTCAAGTTGACTGTTTACCCTCATAGACTAGTGAGTCTGCAAGAAACAGTCACTACTATAATGGACTATGTCTACCTAGACTACCTAGACTACCCTAGTTTAGATAGCCCTAATTAGTAGCATGCTCATCTTTCATCCGCTTTTAGAGAAAGGATGGTCATCCTTTCTATAACCCTATATATAACACTGAATTGATTGACGTTACTTGAGTCTCATTTTCCATTGCAACTTAAGGCATTACAGTATTCCATGTAGTCGAGTTTCTACCAAGAATGAACCTACACTGGAGGAGTTGAAGTCCGTATTTTGCCACATTCGCAATAAGTCACTTCAACTCTGCGTCATTTCTATAAATTCTCAAAAATTATCGATGATTCCAGGAGCCAATTTCTATCATTCCATGACTCTGTATAAGATTCACTCACTCGAAAGAAACCGATAGATTTCCTGCTGTTTCACTGGCGTTTCGCATCAATTAGCCAGGACCGGCGGACCTTCTTTCACCATGAGCTCCCCTCAAATCGATCGAGCCCTAGTCGAGCCCCGATGCGATGAACTTTTCCGGAAGATCGAAGCAAAGTTCAAGTGCTCCGATATCTCGCCTGACAAATGGTACCTCACGACGCTCAGCTCAATTACCACGACCCCGGAACCTCATCTAGCGGATCAATTATATCTCTATCTTACCAGCCAACCTGCTTACTCATCGGCTGATTCCCATAAATATTTAATAAGAAGAATCCGTGAGGCTCTCTTCAAAGATATTGCTTTGGTTGGACTGCCCAAGCCCACCGAATCCTTGATCGCTATTAGCAGGGTGGAGGCCGAGGACGGTCTGGATCAGACATTTAGCCGCGAGGACTGGAGATGCGATGAGGAAAATCACTACCGCGGAATGGCTTGGCTAGAGAGACTATACTCGCATAACCTTACTGGGTTGTTCGCTTTATTTAAAAGACATCGTGATTTCGGATTCTGGGTTGCCAATATTGCGTACGGTCTGCATTTATCAGATCGTCAAATTTTAGATGATGTTGATACTGAGCTGGTGGTTCTACCGGCTGTTATGGGTCAGAACCTTCCACGCGAGACTTATTGGCATATTCGAGGCATACGGCGATTGGGTATTTCAAAGAGAGACGTGGAGATGGTATGTGAATGTGTGCGACTGGTGGCTCGGTTTTGCGGCGTTGAGTTGGATCGAATACCTGCTGTGGAAACTGTAGAAGATGAGTTATAGAGGGATGATCAGCTTGACTGTTTCCGTACATAATGCAATTGACCTCGTCTGGTGTGAACGTGATATATAAAAGATATCAGAGTCAAGGTGGAGGATTGGTATACTTCATCACCCAGACTACCCTTTTGGGACACGATTACCTAATGCAGGTGTAAGGCGTCGCTCGTGTCGCTTCGGGAGACTTGTTTACTCCAATGGAATTGCCCCGCCGTTTTGTTGGCGATGCTCTGAATGTGCTTATATTTTTAATGGTCTTTGGCGGTTTGATGATCATTGTATCTTCATAAACTGTGCATTCCACGGAGTGCGCTCCTTTCGACGCCCCCTCGCGGCACGCGTGCCGAGAATCCATCGCATCGAGTCCATCATGTCCGGTACCACGCGCTACTCCAGTTCCTCCCCCGATATTCTAGGTCCGCCAGGTGATGCTGAATACCTGATTTCGTCGCCGATTAAACCTTTCACCGGTCGCCAGAGCTTCTACTCGCCAGCTTTCAGTGCGCGCAGACCAACTCCAGCCAAACGTTCACGCGTGAGTCTCAGTCCGGCAAAGAGCGCGCATTCGATCCGATTCGACGATGTTTTGCTTCCTGGCTCGCCGACAATGAAGCTAGATGGCCTTCAGAGGTCACCTTCGCCCTTGAAAGATCAACAAGACGGGAACGTGAGTCCGTGGCGCATTCGAGTCACACTCGAGGCGACTCAGGACGAGGAAAACCAAAGTGAAATGCAGCTTAGTCCGTCGCGCAAACGACTCCGGCCTTCGGCAGTAACAACAAAAGTTCCCTTGAAAGATGATAGAAGTCCATTGACAGAGAAGACACCGCGTGGGCGCCCGCGCAAATCAGACATGAAACCGACGAATGGATCGCCTTGGCCTGCTAGCCCGGGAAATACCCCAGGAAGACCAGGAGAAACACCGAGGAGGAAACGAGGTCGGCCTCCTAAGAGCACACCAAGGTTAGATGCGCAGGAGTCGTTTGCTTCTGAGAACGAGAGGGCGAGGTCTCCCGCGCCACTACCTTCTCTTGAAGTTGAACCTGAACCCCAATTCAGCCCAATGGACATTGCAGAAGACGCAACTACTCAGCCCATACAAAGTTGGAGTCCTATCAACACTGCAGCAATTGGGGAATTTGACAGTGACTCTCTCGGAGCCGATGATCTGCCCATCGCAGATCTGACTGCGCCAATACAAGAGCACGGGATGAAAGGAAATACCCCGAGAGAGTATGGTAGAGCGACGTATGACACACCCATCATTGGAGCTGCAGAACAGCACTACCTCGACAACGAGAATAATATAAACTCAACACCCTCAAAAATGCCTTCACCAACCCGAGACAGACGGTCATCTTCAGTTAGGTCGGGACGTGATGCTGCCACAACCTCATCACCTCGAACATATCCTACGCCAACCCCAACTTCTTCGCTGGCCGAAGACAACAACTCAGCTCAAGAAACTAGTAACGAGCGCCCGCATTCTGATCCCACAGAAGAACATGAAGAATTTGATTCGATAATGGAAAGCGAAGGCTTCACCATGGTATCATTGGATACCCTCACTTCAGTTAAGCAAGCTGGGCTGGGTAGTCATACCAGCAGAGCAACAGATAATGCCGCAAGGGTTCTACAAGATCGAGACAATGGACGGATTGGCGATCGGTTGAAACGCAAACTTCCCGGGATCAGCGATCTCACAAACGAACGTCGTATTTCTGCCAGGAAAAGCCCCGCGGTCAATGATTCATCTCCAGGATCTCGGGATTCCCCGATTGTCCGCCAGCATGCAAATCACTCGTTTCGACACTCGCCTAGACCTGTTGTCTATCCTGATCTTCCACCGACTTCCTCACCAGAAAAACTACAAGGGCAATCTCAAGAAGAGATACATCCAAGGGAAATTTCTGTGTATGAGAATGAAGAGGAAGAAGAGGATGATGTGCAAGACGAGGACGACCTGGAAGAGGTCCATATGATCCCCCATTCGTCCGAACCCGAGAGGACGCAATCTCCGCAAAACGACCATAGAGATAGAGCGAGGTTGCAACAAGAGGCCGAATGGCATCAGGAACGACAGACTGTCAGTCGCAATGCACGGGATGCTGCAGATTCCAACCGCATGATCTACATCGACAGTGATAAAAATCCTTCTGACAATGAGGAATTGGAAGGAAGTGATGCATTTAGTGATCACTTACAGTCCGATTTTGGGTCTATTGCTGGAGAAGAGCATAATGAGCCAGGGAGAGTAGAAGAAATGGAAGAGCCGAAGGTAACTGAGGATGATGCATTCAGCGATCATTTACAGTCCGATTTCGGGTCCATCACCGGCGAAGAGCATGATGAGCCACGCAGGCTAGAAAACATGGAAGAGGAAAAGCCGGAGGTACTCGAGGATTTCGAGCAATTTGGAGAAGAAGACTACGCTGGCTCTGAAGGTTCTGAAGACGTTGAACAGTCGGAGCCGAGACCTGCGCTTCCCCATTCCCCTGCCGCTACACATACTTCGTATAGAGAATCCGAAGACGTGGAAGAGGACGATGGTTACGATGATATTTGGCGCCAGGAGCCTGAACACCCGAACACTCAGACAAGAAACGAATCCGAGTCTGAGCCAAGGACCAACTACGAAGCGGAATTGGAGAACGAAGAAGATGATGATGATGACGGGTTTGATGATATTTGGCAACAAGAAGCCCGTGATAATAGTTACCTTTCGCAACACTCAGAACATCATTCCGAACAGCCCGTTGAAGAAGCTGTCAGTCCTTGGCGACAGATCGCTGAAGACCCCTCCACTCGAAGCTATCTCAGCTCATCACCAGCCTATGTAGACCTGGAAAAGTCTGACCTACGCCACTTGAATCCAACGCAGATTCGAAAACTTCGTGAACGCGAAGTAGATTTGTCTGCTCTTCTTGCGGCAGATGATACGCCTAATCGTGCTCGCTACTACAACGGGACAAGCACACCCCGGAGTATACTACGCTCGGCACAACGCTCTTCAGTCATTGGATCCGCCTTTCCGGGTAGCTCCTCGCGTAAACCAAGCAAAAGAGTTCGCTTACAGACGCTCTCTCTGTCACCGGAAAGAGAGCCGGAAGCCGAACAAGAGTCTCCCATCTTCCGGCATAATAGCTCTCAGCAAGGACATGATCTGTACGAGGAAGAGCATGAAAAGGGACATGAGGAAGATGAAGAGCAGCAGCAGGAGGCCAGCAGCGTTTCAGATAGAGACTCCCGCGACGCTGAACCAGCGGCTGGAGATGTCACTTTCACTCCGGAGCCTCAACGGCAGTCAGACGTGGAGCCGCAAGGATCATCCTGGTTCCAACGGATCACCAGTCTCACTCCGAGATGGCTCAAGGCTCCTGCTCATGATGATGATGACGACTCTAGCTCTGTCTCTCAGGAAGACGCAGAAAACGTCTCAGACGTGGAGCAGGAATACGGCCAAGTTGATCAAGGAGAACTTTCCATCCAATCACCTCAAGATCATCGTCATTACCATGAACGTGCATCATCTTCCGACCATTCAAGCGAGGATATCGAGGAAGAAGAGAAATCAGCATCACCAAGCGCCAAACAAGGATCTGATAATGTTACATCCCCGGTAGAGGATGAGGAGGAGTACGGAGATGAGCGGGGAGAAAATCAGCTCGAACGGAGCGTTTCGGACGAACTTCTAGACCAAGTCCCTGCAGACAGGCATGATGTCCAGCACAACTCGCCGAAAGGGCCGAGACCGCTCGCCGTGTTTGGTTATTTCTCAAACGACCACTACCTGGCTCTTCGGCGCTTGTACCGAATCGCAAAGCGCCATCCCGAACGATTTCCCTACTTCGATGCACCAGGGCGAGCCCAAATCATCGGCGACTGGATCTGGACCTCAGATGGTCTCCACGGGATCCCCATCTCTGAAGCACAATTTGCCATTATTGATCGATTTGTACATGAGCTCTCGCATGCCGATGTACAGTTTGGTGGATCGGGACAGGTCGAGTGGACAGATGCTGATCTGCACAGGAGGTTAATCAGCATCATTATTGGCGAGCAAATCCGAGACGAGCAAAAAGCCCGGGCGAACCGCGGGGCTTCTGTCGATACATGGCGATGAACACATTCTGGTTCACTCTTGGCGTATAGATTCGAAGAATTATGATGGAGTTGGTTGTTTGTTTTCCAATGCGGTTTTTCTTTTTTATGATTCCCTCACGGTTATTTGGCCTGGTATTATACTGTTACCTTGTTTCTATGAATATTTGCTTCACCTTTCACCTTGTGACTTCAATGTTGTCTTCCTGAAGAGTTTCTGTACTGAAAGGGTTGCTTATACTTTGCAATAGATATGGATAAAACTCATAGTTCTGATTTATTGGGCTATCTGTAACTCCTAAATTGGCCATGGATGGTCTAGATATCTGCAACTGTACCAAAAGGAGGTCTTAGCGAAACCGCCCAACTCCGACTCCTGCATTAATGTTCCTTGATTTTCCGAAATTCGACGCTGGTGGCAACTTGAGTGTATAGATCAGAACGAGAGAGACTCCACGTCTATTTCACAATATCCTCTAGACACCAATAACTCTCCACATTATCCCCAACGTCTACTATGCTGATTTTTACAACCCAGTCTCTCTCAATATCAACGACAACCCGGAATATTATGTATGACTGCTTGCGTCCTCAGGTACACGAGAGCTACCCTCAAGCTGGCCTCGGTTGTAGTTTCGACCAACGCCGCAGGCTACAACTGGCTAGATCAGCCAGGAATTCCCGGCATACCATTCTCTCGAACGTGGGAGGCCAAGCAGATTCACGCATCTCAAGTACATCGGGCTCATGCCCCACAGCCGTGCGAGCGCCTCCTGCAAGTTCGTTTTCGTTTCGCGGGTTATTGGTTTGAATACATACAGAAGTGCATCGTCCGGGTTGGAAGCCGGGCATATAAGAGCACCAGGGAGTGCTGATTATAGATTAAGAATATGGTACATAGTACATAGCCTTCATACTAGGATCGAGTTATCTCTACATTCAATACTCAGATTACTTTTCTTTCTCTTTTTTTTTTTTGTATCGATGTTCAAAAAGAACTCTTATGTCGGTCTTCACTCTCGTCTACCGCGCTTTACCATTCTCTCTCCCCTGGAAACGACGCCCATCAACAAGCGTCACTTCCAACAAGGGAAAAGAAAAGGAAGCCGAAGTCCAACTCGAAGACTCAGATCATATCTCACCTACCAAGATCCAAAATGACCTTCCTAATGTTGAAATCCCCGACTTACCCGCGCACCGTGACATCTCGCACGACCTGCATATAGCGGTGAAGCAACGCCTCGACCAAAAGACCACGAGGAATGACGCACAGAGCGACGATTCAGAAGCAGGATATGCATCAGATTCAGATTCGGACTCACATTCCGACTGTAAGACCCACCATCTCGCAGAGAAGTGCGAAATATCTGCACGGCCTCGACTTGCTCGCGTGGTTAGTTGGGCGAGTATTGTTCGGAGTCAGTGCCGATGGACGAGCGATCAGGAGAAAAAGCTTGAAGATGCAGAGAGGCAACTTGCAAGATGTCAGAAGGCTTGGAGTTCAGAGCAGGAGTTATGGTTAGCCTATGTATGTTTTTACTTTTCTTATCGAGTTGCATGGAGTCAGGATGTGGTTCTTCGCTCAGGACGACTATCATTATCATTATTACGCTTTTTCAACCAGTTCCTAATATCTATTTTCATAAAGATACAAGCTCTCAGCGAAGAGAAAGAGGCACATAGCGAATTTATGCTCTTGCGGACGAGACAGCAAGATGAAGAACAGCTTCAATTTCGAAAGGCGTGGAAACGACGTCGATCTTTGGAGAATACCCTACGGCTCAGTAGTCCGGCAGTCAAGAGCAATAACGGAATGAGTATCAGATTTCGTCGACTACAACGGCATGGATACCTGGCAACTCCATTGGTAGCTTCAGATTCTCCGGTATTGGAGTGCAGGGGGTGATTACTGCTACTGCGAGTATACTTGAACATATTAGTCCGTCGAATCAAACCACAAGAGACCACATAATACACACTTAAATACAATGATTTCCTGCATAAGAACTTTCCATATCTCATCAAGTCCACACAACCCCTTAAAACCAGATTTAAAACTCTACCTCGACGCAGATACGTCTCCCTTCGCTTCTTCTCCGGGGTGCGGCCACTTGCGAAACAAATCCGCGACAATATCAATCGGCGCCGTCAAAAGCCCCACAGCTGTCTCAAAAGGTGGTTTATTCGGTGCCAATGGATGTGAACGAGAAGGTAAAAACGTCTTCATTCGACCTAGAGACCGCGTCAACGCCTCACTATCCTCCTTGGAAATAGTCACCTCCAACCGCGCGAAGTCCTGATCTTCCTCTTTTCGAACATGATTTTCCAAATCACCTCTCAACGCCTTCAGCGTCGGGATGAATCGTGGATCCGTAGATCGTAGACCCTGGAACATCTTCAATTGTTCTTTTAGATCCTGATGCTCGCTTCGACCTTCGGTTGCTATTGCTTGTCCGTTTTTGACATGTTTGACTAGAGCTGGATAGACGACTAGCTCCTCGCCTATCAAATGACGAGCTAATTCCCAGGTAAGTTGATTCTGGTAGCGGGTTTGTTCGTCGGCGCTAGTTGATATTAAGATTTTGTGGATGTGGGTTTGGAGCTCGCGGTGTTCGTGTTTGATAGCATCTAAAATACGGACATGTGCGGTTGGTGTTGCGGCTTCGTCCATGAAAGTTCGCAAGGTAGGACTAAGGTTGCCTTTGAATAAAGGATTTTGAACAGCCTCTGAGATAGAAGTGGCGTTCACTTCAGGGCTGCGGTGTGTTGTCGCTGTCATGATGAAAGTGGTGATGCCGACCCGGCGGCCGATAGCTGAGATGGAACGGGGAAATAATGCGATGTTTTTGTACATGTGGCTTCGATATTTTACATTTCTTGGACGGTGATAGTCTTCATTCGAGGCATTGGGAAAGAGGTATTTGAAGAATTCGACGTACGGCCTTTAATCCCGTTCGTGTCATTATGATGGAACGCAGCCTTGAATGTGCTTGTCTGGTGGCCACTAAATTTCGTAAGTCCATTGCCCTTCAAAAATGTTGAATTTTAGCCACCACTTCAGTGGTAGTGTTAGATTTCTGAATGTATCTCGGGGAGTGGCCAATGGTCCAACTGTTTGATGTTGGAATGTGTGGCTGCCAAGTGCTGCGTGAATAGTGAGAATGAAATCTTATACACTATGGAAAAGGCATGGAAACGGGCCTCGCTAGTAGAAATGGGATATCGCAATTCTGAAATAGAGCTTGCAGTTTTTTAAACTCCGTCTAAAGGCGTACTATTGCCTCGGAAACAAGTTTTATGATGTTAAGCAAACATCGTTCATTCGAACTCGTATCTATGCTATGCAATAATAACGTGTATCAATAAAGCGTAAAGTAGACTGCTCGGCAGCCTTTCCAAGTAATTCAATCACAGCAAATAAGCGAGAGCACCCATGCAGGCAGAGAAAAAGACGGAGATGACGAGCATATGCTCAGCAGATGATCCTCCAACAAACATCATAGACCTACTGGCATTGCCGTTGCTGGAGGTGGTGGCGGCCGCGGTCGATCCCGAAGTGCTTGTAGCATGACCCGATCCCTTTCCAGTAGTTTCCGAGGCAGACTCTTTCTTATAGGTCTGTCCCAGTGTTGGAAGAGGTGAGCTAGGATCAACTGCCCATCCGCCCTTGGTCGAAGCAGGGCATTCGATGGCAGAAATCTCAGAGGCAGACTTTTTATAGTCGGAGAGTGCAACACCAGTGGGGTGCAAGGTGGCCCACTGCTTCTTGAGGTTGGCAAAATCAGGTGAGACCGGAGTTGGAGTGCCCTTGCGAGTATATCCGTCCTCGATGAGGGTATTGGTCGCAGCCTTGGCATTGGCGGAAGGTCCATAGCTGATCAAACCATAGTCATTGGTCTCTTCGATCCACTCATAGATGATGGCACCCGACCAGGTATCAGCCATGTCTTTTCCAAAAATAGCGGCCTGGTCGTCAAATGTGCGAGGCGAAGGGGTATTGCAGCCTGTCTCAGAGAAAAAGATCGGAATGGGATAGTCGGTAGCATTTTTCTGCAGCATGTTATAGCCAGAGACTGTATAAGTAGAATCACCACACCACTCGTATGCATTCAGGGAATAGAAATCCAGGCGATCCGAGGAGTTCGATTGGCAAGCAAGGTAGTTCTGAAGCATGGGACGCAGGTCAGCGATATCAGCGGCGGAGTATCCAACCGGAATCTCTCGATAACCCTTGTGATCGCGGTAGGCCTTGATATCGCGAGCGGCGGCCAGGACGTAGGGCGCAGCGGCCGAGCCATCAGCAGTGGTCAGGACTTCGTTGCCGACGAAAACACCAGCAGTGTTATCGTACTTTTGGAATTCATCAAGTACTTCCTTGAAACGATCAAACTGAGTTTGGTTCCAATGGGGCTCCGTCTATAATTGTGTGAATACCAACTCGAAGGTAGTATAGAAAGTGACAAAAGTATAGAGATCTCTTACCTGCTCGATTTGAGTAGTGAAGGTGTCAAGATCGACGAACAAGTAGATCCCTGCATCCGCGAAAGCCGACATGCAGCCCTTGTGGTCGGCACTGGGATCGACGTGGTACACCCGGATGGCATTGGTACCTAGCTCTGACATACGAGCGATGTCGCGCTTGCATTGAGCCGTATCAACAAGCGGGTCGTGGGGAGTGAGCTGATAAGCAATGCCTGCAACGGTTAGACCAAGCCCTGTGCGGAGGAGAGTGGACCCCACGAACCTTTCAGGTAGTATTGAGTACCATTCTCATAGAAGAACTTGGATCCCACCGCAGAGATTGTTGGGATTGCATCTACAGCCACAGCCTGTAGTCCAGCCAGAATAAATGGCACGGAAAGGGCGAGCGAGGATAACATGTTGAAGAAGATACAATGGTATGTTCTATGAAGGTAACACTGAAGAGCCAAGCGTGGAGAACGACAAGAGAAGAAGAGAGAAAAATAGATGAGCACTGAATAGAATTTTCAGAGAGACAAGATGAATTGAAGTGCTCCCCGAGAAAAGATGAAGGCGTACACGCAGTGCAAACGCGGCAAGAGGGTCGCCGTCGGGAAGGTGCGATGTGGAAGACGCTCTACAAATTCTTTACAAAATACAAAAAAAAAAAGTTCAAAAATTGTTAATGGCTGATGGCCAGGCTATACAAAGCCATGGAAGGGGGAAATGAAACAGGAATAAATTCCGACTAGACTACGATGGAACCTGTTTTTTTTCCAAATTGCAGTGGCAGTTGAGTCTTAGCGTGATGGCCTTCATTCCACTCCATCGAGCGACATGCCAAAGGGGCCAGTAAAGGGCTCAAAGTGTTAAGGTGGAGCTATACAGGAGCGTTGAGGAATGAAATGGAGTCAAATGTGAGAAAATAGAGACCGCTGCAGTGTGAGGTGCTGCATGTCAGTTGGCCAGGCGAAAGAAAAGGTGATTTGGTGTGGGGGGGGGGAAGGATTGAAGCAAAACAAACATGGAACGGTCGATTTAGCCCTAGTTTGTGCCCTAGAAGGTAGTTACTGCAGAGATCAACAATCTCAACAATCGATGCAATTACTTGAGATATTACATTCATTATAGAGATGGTGTGGTAAGGTATATGTGCATGCATGTACGGAGTATATTGGAGAGATTTATTGCATCGCATTAGATACTAGAATGATGTATAAGAGAAATTTGTATGGAGTATATTGGAAGTTCAACAGCAAGGAATAAATACTTCTGGTACACTTGGTCGATTAGTCAAGATAGTTATTTGAAGGCATATCATTAGAGGTTGGATATAATAGTATATAGCAGCTAAAGAAAGAGATTACATATTCATACCAGTACACTTGATATATTTACCACTATACATAGTAGTTGTATATACTGCAAATCACTTGGAAGCATCACACCTCCGAATCTCGCAACCCGGAGTCGACCGAGTTCCACTTTTCCCACACTGCAACGGCCCCCTATTTGATTTGGTCAAATCTGGTTTTTGTTTGATGATATCTTATTTTATTTCAGTCTTGGTCAATTTTAATCTTTTTTTTTTTTTTTTTCACACTTTGTTTGTGGCTTGACTATTGATTACCCACGAAGAGCTACCCTTGCTCTAGATCGCTCTATCTATCGCCCCTGAGTGATCCCAAAAATAATCTTCGCCTAAGACTGATTCAAAGAAAAAAATAATTAAAATATTAAAAGTATTGTAAAATAAGATATCTCAAAAATACATACTATGTAGAGTAAAATTCACACTCCGTTCTCCGGAGTAAAAAGGTCACCGACTGAGGGTCACCCCGATCGGAGTCCCCCCAAACCCTGCCTATCCCTTCCACATCGTGATGCCACGATGGAGACCCCTAATTTACCCACCTCCTGCAGATGGGAGGGATCTCCCCCCTCCTCTTCACGGTCAGATAGCGTTGCCGCGTTTTCGCCCGTGGTCTAGGTGTTGGGCACGGTGATATTGAGCGTTGATCGGTTGGCCGTATCGGAATCATGGAAATGGCGACATGGATTGCTCAGGGAAGATGAATGATGGCGATACACACTGTACTCTAGATGAAAATGGTCCACTCCGGTCATTTCCGGTGTCTTAATAGTCAATACCACCAGATATTACCACCATCACCGCTTAAGACAGCACCAAAGATAGTAAATGAGATCCATTTCAAGTCTCACCTCAACTCCATAATAGTAGATATAGGGTACCGTACCATTTTACTTAGGTACACCTTCATGAAGATAAGGGGGGCAGCGCTAAACATAGTCCTGAACCAGTAAAGCCAGGACTTTGTATGTACCAATCCAGTGAGGAGGACAGCCAACAGAGAGTTAGCAGACCACAGTCCAGACTGTCCAAGACGGGCTCTTCCATCTCCACTCCTCCACTCATTCCGACCAGCTCCGCCAATCATTGAATTGACTGCCGCTGCGTTCGTCAGCAGTGGAGAATATCCATT
>Ga0102593_1002701_pt1 | contig 12982 bp, 13 predicted proteins | sample AraplaCol_mMS_r2_2_FD_76862 | JGI IMG/M metagenome (GOLD analysis project Ga0102593, IMG submission 76862) | Arabidopsis root microbial communities from North Carolina, USA - plate scrape MF_Col_mMS_r2 (SPADES assembly) (version 2) | ecosystem: Host-associated > Plants > Roots > Endosphere...
TGGCCCGGTCCGCCGACAGTTCCCAGTTGCTGTATCACGCTCGCCCGCAGAAAACGGCTGTGCATCCGTATGCCCCTCCAGCGTCAGCCGGTTGGGCACCTCGGACAACACGTTGCCGAGTTCCTGCAGCAACTCGCGCATATACGGTTTCACCACCGCGCTGCCGCTGTCAAACATCGGACGATTATTCTCGTCCACGATTTGGATCCGCAAGCCCTCGCGAGTCATGTCGAGCCGGATTTGCCCACCTAATGCCGCAATTCGGGGGTTGTCCGCGATGATTTTCTCGACCTTGTCCTTCAATTGCTGCAATCGCACGCGCTCGGCGCGGCGCTGCTCTTCCTTGAGGGCCTTGAGGTTGATGGTCTTGCGCGGTGACTGGACATCGCCCGCCTTGACCTGGCCGGTCTGGCGCGTCAGGTCCTGACCGCCGCCCTTGATGATGTGCGACGCGTCACCCGAGCCCGAACCCCCGAACATCGCCACCTTCAGCGGCGAGGCGAAATAGTCCGCGATGCCCTTCTTGTCGCCCTCGGTCGTGGAGCCCAGCAGCCACATCAGCAGGAAGAAGGCCATCATCGCGGTCACGAAGTCCGCGTACGCGATCTTCCAGGCGCCACCGTGAGCGGCATGGCCGCCCTTCTTGACGCGCTTGATGATGATGGGCTGGAGTTTCTTGGCGTCACCGGCCATGGTGATTCACTCCGTTCACTTCTTCTTCACGTGGCCTTCGAGCTCGGCGAAGGTCGGGCGCTCGGTCGAGTACAGCACCTTGCGGCCGAACTCGATGGCGACCTGCGGCGCGTAGCCCTGCATCGACGCCAGCAGCGTGGTCTTGATGCACTGCAATTCCTTGCCCGCCTCGTCGACCTTGGCCTCGAGCGCGCCGGCCAGCGGCTCGGCGAACGCGTAGGCCAGCAGGATGCCGAGGAAGGTCCCCACCAGCGCCGAGCCGATCATGCCGCCCAGCACCGCCGGGGGCTGACCCACCGAGCCCATGGTGTTCACCACGCCCAGCACCGCGGCCACGATGCCGAAGGCGGGCAATCCGCCTGCCAGGCGCTGCAGCGCGATGACCGCCAGGAATGCCTCGTGGTGGTGCGTGTCGATCTCGGCGTCCATCAGGGACTCGATCTCGTGCGCGTTGAGGTTGCCGGAGACCATCATCCGAAGATAGTCGGTGATGAACTCCGTGACATGGTGGTCATTGCCCACCGTGGGGTATTTCTGGAACAGCGGCGAGCTGTGCGGATCCTCGACGTCCTTCTCGATGGACATCAGGCCTTCCTTGCGGGCCTTCTGCAGGATGTCGTACATGAGCGCCAGCAGCTCCATGTAGCGCGCCTTGGTGTACTTGCTGCCCTTGAAGCAGTCGCCCAGGCCCTTCATGGTGGCCTTCATGACCTTGGGCGGGTTCGTGGCGAGCATGCCGCCGATCGCCGCGCCGAAGATGGTGGTCATCTCGAACGGCAGCGCGTGCAGCACCACGCTGATGTTGCCTCCGTGCGCGATGAACACGCCGAAGATGCAGGCCAGGGCCAGCAGCCAACCGATGATGACAAACATGGAAGTCGTTCCGTCCTTGATTGAAGCGGCCGCGCCCCGCGTCCATGCGCGGTCCCGGCCATCCCATCCCTTATCGACCGCCGCCCTGCCCGCTTGAGCCCGGCAGGGCGATGGGTGCTCAGCCCCGGAGATCCCTCACGCGATACACGTGAAGCGCGTGCCGCGTGCCGGTCTCAAGTTGCGCGAAGACCGCCTGACCCGGCAGCGGGAAATCCAGGCTGACCAGCCACGCATCGGGTCGCATCTCGCTGCGCGCCTTGTCCAGCGCGCGCGGCATCGATTCGGGCCGCTGGAAGAGATACACCAGGTCCGTGTCGCGCCACGACTGGGCCCACAGGTCGCCCCGGGCGATCTCGGCCCAGGGGCAGCGCAGGCGGGCCAGCAGCCACAGGACGCCACTGTATTCAATGCCGGCCAGGCGGACCGCCGGATAAGCGCGGCGAAGGGCCACCAATCCGTCGCCCAGCCCGCAGCCGGCGTCCAGCGCGCGGGCGCCGGCGTGCAGCTTCACACGCTCGGGGAGCGCGCGCAGCGCGCCGTGGGGTGTGGGGAACAGCGGCGCGTCGCTCCAGCCGCGGCGCGGATAGGCCAGCACCAGCACCGCCAGCGGGATCAGCCAGATCCAGGCCGGCAGCTCGGTGCCGGTGAACAGCAGCGCGAGCGGAAAGCCGGAGGCGACGATCAGCCGCCGCCAGGCCTGCCGGTGCAGGCCGGCCAGGATCAATCCCAGGCCCGAGGCGACGAGGGCGGCCGGCCAGTCGGGCCCGAACAGGCGCCAGACCGCGAAGCAGGCGGCCCAGCTCAGCAGCGCCAGCGCCGGCCAGCGCAGCGCGGACGGGGTCCGTCCGGGAGTGGCATGGGGAAGCGGGGCGGCCATGGATGGCGGCCTCAATGCATCTGGATGCCGCCCGCCGCCTTGCCCTTGCCGGCGCGCGCCGGCGGGTTGCACAGGCCGCAGACGTAATGCTTGGCCACCTCATGCGGATGGGTGACGAAATGACCGCCGCACTTGCTGCATTTGGTCATCGTCAGCATGCCGTTGTCGACGAACTTCACCAGGCGCCAGGCCCGCGTCACCGACAGCAGCTGCTCCAGGTTCTGCGCCGCGGTCTGCTCCTGATACAGCTGATAGGCCTTGATGACGACATCGATCTCGTCCATCTCGGCCACCTTGTTCAGGTACTCGTGGATGTTCAGGAACAGGCTGGCGTGGATGTTGGGCTGCCAGGTCATGAACCAGTCCGTCGAGAACGGCAACTGGCCCTTGCTGGGCGACTTGCCCGAGACCTCCTTGTACAGGCGCAGCAGACGCTCGTAGCTCAGGTCGGTCTCCGATTCCAGCACTTGCAGGCGCGCGCCCAGCTTGATCAGCGTCACGGCGCGTTCGATCTGCTTGGCTTCGGTCAGGATGGACTTGGTGCGCATGGCTTGCTCCGGATTTCTATCGGATGTTCTCTGGCGGCAATTTCTCTGCCTGGGTCCTGATCAGCGGATCAGGCGGCTTCCTGGTGACGGCCGGCCATCAGGATGGAGGCATGCAGGCGCGACACGCTGTCGTTGGCGGCCGGCTTGCCGTGCGAGGTCAACAGGCCCCACACCAGGTCGTCGTCCATGCGGAAGCGGCACAGCAGCGTGTTGCCGGAGGCCATCTTCATCATCTGCGCCGGGCTCAGCGTGTTGAGCAGCGTCGCGGTCTCTTCCGAGATGCCCAGGCGATACAGCGCCTGTTCGCGGTCGGCGCGGATCAGGCTCTGCGCCAGCATCAGGTACGACAGGTTGGCTTCACGGATCTCGGCAAGGATCTGGTCGCTGTTCATCTCTGGGCTCCTGGGCGGTTGCGTTGCTGCGATGGAATGAATTCTGAAGAAACACCCATTTCCGCGACATCAGGTTGCTGCCAGATACAGGCTAGGGAGCGGGACGACGGCCTTGTCGGACGGATTCCTACACGCTGACAGGCCTCCAAAGCGAAACCGCCGCGCGAGGCCCGGAAGTACCGGGCTCGGCGGCGGTTTTTCAGGGAGACAGCCTGTCAGGCCGTCTCGCGGGGGGCGCGATGCCGCGCGCTCAGGCGGCGCGCAGGCGTAGCAATTCCGTGTCGACGATCGGCAGCAGTTCCGGCGAATCGCGGCGCAGCATCTCCAGGGCCTCGCCCTCGCCGAGGATGGTGAGCACCTCGATGGCGGCCTTGATCTCGCCCAGGCCCGACAGCGCGAAGCCCAGCGTGTACAGCGGCGGCGCATGCTGCGGCGACAGCTCGACGGCGCGGTGCGCGTACAGCGCGGCCTCGCCCAGCTGGCCCGAGGCCAGCAGCAGCGCGCCGACGTCGGACAGCAGATCCACGCTCATCGGCGCCATCTCCAGCGCATTGCACAGCAGCGCCACGCCGTCGCCGATGCGGCCCTGCGAGGCCTGCGCGTAGGCCGCATTGCGGGCCTGCGCCAGCAGCAGCCGGGCCTCGCTCGAGCCGGGGCGGACGCGGCCGGCGTGAACTTGTTGCTCGATCGAGGCATCGATCATCGACACGGCGGACCGTGCCTCGGTTTGCGTTTGCAGTGGCATAGACCTCTCCATGGTCGTTGATCGAGTCCGGCGCCACATCGGCGCCGGCACCCGTTGGGGGTGGCGGTGGCGTCGGCCGCCCCTTGTCGGCCGCGCCGAGAGGCACTTTAGGGGGGCACCCCCGTGACCGAGCGCACGAAAAGCGCCCGCTTTCCCCCTCAATCCCGGCGCCTGCACGCCGTTATCACTCTCATGTCCGTCGCCAGACCGACACCCGGCCACAAACCGGGCGGACGTCAAACGACAAACAACGCGTTGCAGGACCTGCTTATCTTCGGATCACTTGTCTTGACAAATTGCCCTCAAGTTCTATGGAACGCGTGCCGACAACCAACTCAACGGGGCTGCTGAACGCAGCGACAGACCAGCAAGGACAGGCAGTCCAAGCGGCCGTCGACGCAGCAGTGGCACGTGGTCCGGTTAGAAGGCCAGGCGGTCTTGCTCTGAACAAGAGGGTGAGAGCAACGGTTGACTAGCGTCGGACTGGGACCGATCCGGGAAATGGCCCGGCAGGTCCAGCAGGAGCATCCGAGATCCTCGGCCGGTTCGCCTCACGGCGCGTCGGAGGATCGGAGGACTCAGGCGCTCATGTGTGGTTCGGCGCTTTTGCCGGTATTTACGTCTAGCTGTTAGGAGCAAATCATGGCCCAAGTCATCAACACCAACCTGCTGTCGCTCAACGCCCAGCGCAACACCTCCACCAGCCAGTCGTCGCTGGCCATCTCGATGCAGCGCCTGTCCTCGGGCCTGCGTGTCAACTCCGCCAAGGACGACGCCGCCGGCCTGGCGATCGCCGACCGCATGAACGCGCAGGTGCGCGGCATGAACGTCGCCCAGCGCAACGCCAACGACGGCATCTCGCTGGCGCAGACCGCTGAAGGCGCGCTGTCCAAGGTGGGCGATTCGCTGCAGCGCATGCGTGAACTGGCGGTCCAGGCCCGCAACGCCACCAACACGACCTCCGACCTGGACTCGATCGGCCAGGAATACAGCCAGCTGGGCTCTGAAATCCAGCGCGTGCTGGGCGGCACGACCTTCAACGGCCGCGCCATCCTGGCCGGCGACTCGGGCACGCAGACCTTCCAGATCGGCGCCAACACGACGAGCAACGACTCGGTCGACGTGGTCACCACCAACATGACCACGGACAGCACGATCACCGGCGTGACGGGCGGCGCGATCACCAACGCGTCGACGACCACCGACCTGGCCACCGTGATCGACAACATCGACGCGGCGATCAAGACGGTGTCGGGTGAGCGTTCGAAGCTGGGCGCCTCGCAGAACCGCTTCGACGCGATCGTGTCGAACCTGCAGATCTCGGTGGAGAACCAGACCGCCGCCCGCAGCCGGATCATGGACGCGGACTTCGCCTCGGAAACCGCCAACCTGAGCCGCGCGCAGATCCTGCAGCAGGCCGGCAACGCGATGATCGCGCAGGCCAACCAGCAGCCGCAGCAAGTGCTGGCCCTGCTGCGCTGATCACAAGAGCAGCACCCGCAGTGAAGGGGGCCTCGGCCCCCTTCTCTTTCCTCGCCACCTCCCGCTTCGCCGGGGGATGGCGAGGAAAGAGTTTACGGCCGGCAAGGCCCGTTACAGGCTTTCTTTCGAAGAAGGCCTCAAGTCCATTCCTGGCGGCCCGATAACTGCATCAACGGGTCCGCAATTCAACGCAAGGGCCACGTGGTCCGGCTCAGTCGGACGTCAATCAACCGTCCGGCTAGACCGACAAGGTCTTTGAATCTCTAAAGGAATGGATCATGGCTCAGATCATCAACACCAACCTGCAATCGCTCAACGCCCAGCGCAACCTGTCGTCCTCGCAGTCCTCGCTGTCGGTCTCGATGCAGCGCCTGTCCTCGGGCCTGCGCGTGAACTCCGCCAAGGATGACGCCGCCGGCCTGGCCATCGCCGACCGCATGAACGCGCAGGTCCGCGGCATGAACGTCGCGGTGCGCAACGCCAACGACGGCATCTCGCTGGCGCAGACCGCGGAAGGCGCGCTGTCCAAGGTGGGCGACTCGCTGCAGCGCATGCGTGAACTGGCGGTGCAGGCCCGCAACGCGACCAACACCACCTCCGACCTGGATTCGATCGGCAAGGAATACGCCCAGCTGGGCCAGGAAATCGGCCGGGTGATCGGCGGCACGACCTTCAACGGCAAGGCCATCCTGGGCAACGACGCCGGCACGCAGACCTTCCAGATCGGCGCCAACACGACGGCCAACGACTCGGTGGACGTGGTCACCAACAACATGACCAACGACGCCACGATCACCGCCGTCACCAGCGGCGTGATCGACAACTCGTCGACGCCCGACACGCTCAAGACGGTCATCGACAACATCGATGCCGCCATCACGACGGTCTCCGGCCAGCGCGCGATCCTGGGCGCCTCGCAGAACCGCTTCGACGCGATCATCTCCAACCTGCAGGTCTCGGTGGAGAACCAGACTGCCGCCCGCAGCCGCATCATGGATGCCGACTTCGCCGCGGAAACTGCCAACCTGAGCCGCTCGCAGATCCTGCAGCAGGCCGGCAACACGATGGTGGCCCAGGCCAACCAGCTGCCGCAGCAGGTCCTGTCGCTGCTGCGCAGCTGAGCAGCCAGCAGATCGCTCCGGCGCCGCCCTCCTTCCAGAGGACGCGCCCTTCGGTTGACTCCTCAAGCACGGCCCTCGCGGCCGGCCTCCAAAGGCTCCGCATCGACCTCCGGGTTCGATGCGGGGCCTTTTTTTCTGGTTCGGGATTGGCCGGTTTTCCGCCCCTTAATCGGCCCTTCGGCGTTGGCACTCGTTTCGCACAATGGCAACCATCGAGCTTGAAATCCCGCTCGACCACCGGTCCAACCGGCAGATCCGAACAATGACTGCGATGGCGCAGCGAGGATCGGCAGGCGAGGTCGGGAACGACCAACCCAACCGGGATCGCAGCCAGGACAGGATCTCCGCAGGAGTGCATCAATGCCACAGACCATCAACACCAACATTGCCTCGCTCAACGCGCAACGCAATCTGAATTCGTCGCAGTCGTCGCTGGCCACCTCGATGCAGCGTCTGTCCTCGGGCCTGCGGGTGAACTCCGCCAAGGACGACGCCGCGGGTCTGGCCATCGCCGAACGCATGAACGCCCAGGCGCGTGGCATGTCGGTGGCGATGCGCAACGCCAACGACGGCATCTCGCTGGCGCAGACCGCGGAAGGCGCGCTGGGCAAGGTCGCCGACTCGCTGCAGCGGATGCGCGAGCTGGCCATCCAGGCCCGCAACGCCACCAACGCGGACAGCGACAAGGATTCGCTGGACAAGGAATTCGGCGAGCTGGCCAAGGAAATCCAGCGCGTCACCGGCGGCACGACCTTCAACGGCAAGTACATCCTGGGTCAGGACGCGGGCACGCCGCAGACCTTCCAGGTCGGGCCGAACACCACGTCCAATGACGAGATCACCGTCACGACGCCCAACATGTCGTCCGACGACGCGATCACCAAGGTGTCGGGTTCCGACACCGGCGGCACCGGCCGCTCGGTGATCGACCACACGGCCGACGCCGGCGCGATCGCCACGGTGGTGGCCAACATCGACGCGGCGCTGGACCAGGTCAACAGCCAGCGGGCGACGCTGGGCGCGACGCAGAACCGCTTCGACGCCGTGATCTCCAACCTGCAGGTGGCCTACGAGAACCAGACCGCCGCCCGCAGCCGGATCATGGATGCGGACTTCGCGGTGGAAACCTCCAACCTGAGCCGCGCGCAGATCCTGCAGCAGGCCGGCAACGCGATGGTGGCCCAGGCCAACCAGCTGCCGCAGCAGGTGCTGTCGCTGCTCAAGGGCTGATAGGAAATCGCAATCAAGCCGCCGGGTCGCCGTCCTAAAGTCGGGCCGACCGGCGCCGATATGCAGGACAGGGCCTCTCGCGGGGCCCTGTTGCGCATGGGGCCTGCGGCAGGGCATCCCGCCGACGGCGTCTAGGGTCACTGGGAGTTCGCAGAATGGCCACCATCACCTCCACCGGTCTGGGCAGCGGCCTGGACGTCGAGAGCATCGTCACGAAGCTGGTCGCGCTGGAAAAGGAGCCGATCAGCGACCTGCAATCCCGCACCGACACGATCAAGACGCAGATCTCCGAGTACGGCAAGATCCAGAGCGCCTTCAGCGCGATGCGCGACGCGGCCGCCAAGCTGAGCAATCCCACCACCTGGGCCGCGCTGACCGCCACCTCCTCCGACACGTCCATGGCCACCGTGGTGGCAGGCGCGGGATCGGGTGCGGGCAGCTACTCGCTCAACGTGACGCAGCTGGCCGCGGCCCAGAGCGTCTCCAGCCAGGCCTTCACGAACAACGCGACCGTCGGCTCCGGGTCCATGACCATCGAGCTGGGCCAATGGGGCGGCACCGACGCCAGCCCGACCTTCACGAGCAAGAACGGCGCCAGCCCGGTCAGCATCTCCATCTCCTCGACCGACACGCTGAGCAGCATCCGCGACAAGATCAACGGCTCGGGCGCCGGCGTGCTGGCCTCGATCGTGACCGACGCCAGCGGCTCGCGCCTGGTGATCCGCTCGCGCGACACCGGCGAGGCCAACGGTTTCCGCATCACCACCGCGGACGACGACGGCAACGGCGCGGACGCCAGCGGCCTGTCGGCCCTGGCCTACGACCCGACCGCGTCGATCAAGTCGATGACGCGCAACGCCGCCGCGGCCAACGCCAAGCTGCAGATCAACGGGCTGGACATCAGCTCGGCCAGCAACAACATCGAGGGCGCGGTCGACGGCCTGACCGTCAACCTGCTCAAGACCGGCCAGTCGACCGTTTCGGTCGGCCAGGACAAGGACAGCGTCAAGAAGGCGATCAACGACTTCGTCACCTCGTACAACAGCCTCATGAACCTCATGAGGAACGACACCAAGTACGACGACGCCAACAAGACCGCCGGCGCGCTGCAGGGCGACAGCACGGCGGTCGGGCTGCAGAGCCAGCTGCGCAACATCACCGCCTCGGGCAGCACGCTGGGCGGCGCCTTCCAGCGGCTGTCGGACCTGGGGCTGAGCATCGGCACCGCCGGCACCATCACCGTCGACGACAGCAAGCTCACCAGCGCGCTGGGCAGCATGAGCGACCTGAAGAACCTCTTCATGGGCGTGGACACGAGCGATCCGAACAACAACGGCCTGGCCTCGCGCTGGCGCGCCTTCGCCGACCAGGTGACGGGCTTCGACGGCTCGATCACGACGCGCACCACCGGGCTGCAGTCGCGCGTGACGGCCAACAACAAGCGCATCGACGAGCTCAACGACCGCGCCGACTCCTACGAGAAGCGCGTGCGCGCCCAGTACACCGCGCTGGACACGCAGATGGCCAAGCTCAACGACATGCAGAGCTACGTCAACAAGATCACCAGCATGCTCAGCAGCAGCTGACGCCCGGGCACGCCGAACTGGACCACCGGGACCGCCCTTCTCCGGCGCTTCGAAAAGCGTGCCGACAAGCCTCCTCACGGAGGCTTTTGTTTTTCTTCACGCGGTCAGAATTTCGAGACAAATTCGACACGTGGGAGGCTCAAGTTGAGCCGTCGGGGGCCGAAAACTGATTCAAGCACTACAGCACAACCCCAGCAGCACACCATGTACGGCAACTCCTCTCCCTTCGCCTCCCACGGTCAACGCGCCAGCAGCATGTACAACCGCGTCGGCGTGGAAACGGACGTGATGCAGGCGTCGCCGCACCGTCTGGTGACCCTGCTGCTGGAAGGTGCGTTCGATTCGATGACGCAAGCCATCGGCGCGATCCGCACCGGCAATGTCGATGTCAAGAACCGCAGCCTGAGCCGCGCGGTCCGCATCCTGGACGAAGGCCTGAAGGCGGCCCTCAACCTGGAGTCGGGCGAGCTGGCCCTGGACCTGCGCGACCTGTATGCCTACATCTGCATGCGACTGACCCATGCCAATCTGCGCAGCGACGACGTCGCCGTGGAGGAATGCGTGCGGTTGCTGCAGCCGATCCGCGAAGCCTGGGCCAGCATCGCCCCGGCCACTGCCGACCAACGCGCCGCGGCCTGATCCCCGGATCAAGCCGAACAGCCTGACGACTTGAGAAGTTCCATGTCCAAGTACAACGCCAAGCCCCAATCCGCCGCCCTCGCCGCCCACGCCGCCCCGACGACCCCGGACCGCATCATGAGCACCCAACTGTTGAGCTACTACGAAGCCATCGAGCAAGCCAGCGCCGACATGCTGAGCGCCGCCCGTTCGGGCAACTGGGACGAAGTCGTCAAGCTCGAGGGCGCCTGCGTCCTGCTGATCTCGCAGCTCAAGCACGCGGCCTCGAGCCAGCAGCTGGGCGCCGAGGAGTCGCAGCTGAAGACGCGCATCATGCAGCGCATCCTGGTCAACGACGCCGAGATCCGCCACCTGGCCGAGCCGTGGCTGGAAGACCTGGACCAGCTGATGAAGGGCAAGTCCAAGACGGTCCACTGACCGGGTCCTTCCCGCACCCCGCAGCGCAACGAGACTTCGGTCACGCGACCGGGGTCTGCCTGCAGACCGGCGCCGCGACCGGCCCCTCGAACCGATGGGCCTGGCGCGGCGTTTGCCTTGGTGATGCGCGAGAATTTCGAGCCACGATGCCCGCCGGAATCTGTCCTTGAGCGATCTGAAGATGTCCTCTGCCGCCATCAGTACCGCCGATCCCGCGGATGCCGATTTCCGGCTTGACGCGCCCGGCGAGATCATGAACTGGCTGCGCGAGCTGCTGCAGTCGCAGGCGCGGCTGCAGTTGACGACGCCCGACGGCGAGGCGATCCACACGGTGCTCCGGGCGCTGGACACGCCGCACGGCATGTTGACGATGGAAGCGCCGACGGGTGGCGACACGCTGGCGCCGGTGCTGGCCAGCGACGAGCTGGTGGCGACGGCCTTCCTGGACCGGATCAAGCTGCAGTTCGACGTGTCGGGGCTGGTGGCGATCCACGGCGATGGCGCGGAGGTGCTGCGCGCGCCGGTGCCGCTGCGGCTGTATCGCTTCCAGCGGCGCCAGGCCTACCGGGTGGCGTCGGCCGGTCAGCTGTATCCGGCGCTGAAGCTCAGCCATCCTGACCTGCCGAGGATCCGCGTCATGAACGTGAGCGCGGGCGGGGTGGCCCTGCAATGGCCGGCGAACGTCCTGCCGGTGCCGCAACCGGGTGAGGAGATCGCCGGAACGCTGGAGCTGGAACGCGAGGTGAGTTTCACGACGCTGCTGCGCGTCCAGCACATGGAGCCGGGCGAACCGGCCGGCACGCCGCACCACGTGGGATGCGCGTTCGTCTCGCTGGCCCCGACGGCCGCACGAGCGCTGCAGATCTTCATCGACCAGGCGCAGAAACGCGAACGCCTGATGCGCCGGAGCGTTTGAACCGCCGCTCTGCTCGAATCAAGAACAAAAGCCACCCGAGGGTGGCTTTTTTCGTGGGCGCGCAACATCTATTTCTTGGTCACCGCGCTCTCCACCCAATTCGCGATCCGATCTCCAACCATGCTATGCACTGAATTTGTCGCGGGCTCACTGGGGTTGATGCCGACACTCCGGATGATGGCGATGGCCAATACCGTGGGCACGGAAAACAGCGCCGTCAAGGTGGCCACCGCCAAATGCCAACTGGCCTCCACCGCCGCGATCAGATTCACTCTTGTCGCTGCCGCCTCAAATATGATTGCGGCGACGGCGCCGACGGCCACACAGATTCCGGCCAAATACATGATTCCGGTGAGATACACCGCACCATAAAGCGCCATCCGCCGGACGTTGAGATCCAGCTCGCTGCGCAAGCGCTCATGATCCAGCCGGAAGGAGGAGTCCTTCGGCGTCACCGCCTCCGCATCCGTCTCCGCCGGTGGCTTGGCGGACGAAACTTGCGTATTCATCGAATTTCAACCGAAAGAATGATTGGATGGACTGATCGGAGATCAGCAGCTCTCCCGTAGCCTTGGCGCGGTGCCACGCGCCGCCTTCCTCTCTGCAGACCGCCGCCAGGTCTTGCAGGCTCCATCGGCCAAACTCATCCACGACGTGCTCGACCATGCGCCAATAGTCCATGTCATCCGTTCCTGGAAACAGGAGTTCCAGGCTGTTCCCGGACGGTTGAAATGAAGGCAGGAAGTCTGTTACTGCGGAATCCCCGAATCGCGCCAGCCTGAAGTAGAGATTCTCGAAAACGGGCCCGTTGGGCCATGCCTCCGGCGATTCCATGATCGCGGGACGTCCGTGGCGAGCCAAGCTCCAGCCCTGGATCAAAAACAAGAGCGCCTGAATCTTGAAGGGACTGAAATACAGCCGGTGATGCAAACCACAGGCAAGTACCGCATTCGCAGCAACGGCAGTTCGATAGCTCATGCAGCCATTATGGGCACGCGAATTCGCGGGCAACCGAAGCGAGGCTTCAGGACAAGAAAATCCATCAATTCAAGTCAGCGCGATTGATCAATATCCGCCATCTCCGACCCAAAGATATGGAATGGGACTAGCGTGATCAAGTCAGAAAACAAAAAGCCGCGTCGATGCGCGGCTTGTTTTCTCACCCGAGCAGATCGCTCGGATTAGCGGGAACCTGCTAGTGACCTCCCGGTCACACCTGCATGTTCATGATTTCCGAATAGGCGGACACCAGCCGGTTGCGCACCTGCAGCGTCGCCTGGAATCCGATCTGGGCTTTCTGCATCGCCACCATCGTCTCTTCCAGGCTCACCGTCGGGTTGTCCATCTGGACCTCCCGCTGCAGCCGCGACGCCTCGTTCTGCTGCGTGCTGACGGACTTCAACGCCGAACTCATCGCATCCGCGAAGCTCGTGCCGCCCACCGCGCCCTTGGCCACCGGCTGC
>Ga0102593_1002702_pt1 | contig 12981 bp, 11 predicted proteins | sample AraplaCol_mMS_r2_2_FD_76862 | JGI IMG/M metagenome (GOLD analysis project Ga0102593, IMG submission 76862) | Arabidopsis root microbial communities from North Carolina, USA - plate scrape MF_Col_mMS_r2 (SPADES assembly) (version 2) | ecosystem: Host-associated > Plants > Roots > Endosphere...
CCGTGTCGGGATCCAGCGGGGCATCCTGGCCATGGGCCGCGAGCGACGTGACGAACGCCGTGGCGAGTGTGATGGCGGCAACTATGAACTTCTTCATGGTTCTTGTATTCGCGATGGGGGTTGCCGGATCGGCGGCGGGAACGATGTTAGGGCATCGCCGCGTGGTCGGCAGTCCTGCCCACGACAGTTTGGCGCTGGAAAGTGCATGCCGGCCGACGCTGTCTTGCGGTCGAGATCGGCGGCTCGGATGCCCGCCACTCAACACGGTGGGGCCATGCGCGTGCCTATTGGCCAGCCCCGCTCGAACCTACGATCGACGCGGCGTTCGAGATCCGAGTCGCACATGAAGTAGATGGCCCGGATCCTCGACATTCGCAGTGCGTGTGCCGGGGGCTGGCATGCTTCCGAGATGCGCCAGAGCGCATGGCGCGGCGTCATCGAATCCGAACTGGATCGCGTTCGCCCGTACCGCAGCTGAAGGTGGCGCTCGCACGCGGCTCGCTATCACGGAAATGTCCGCGTATCACCTGACTGCATGAGGTGCCTCCTGCAGGGCAGGTGACACGTCCGCACATCGCGTACGACAGGAGCCACACGTGTCCCATGAAGGAACCCAATTGCGGCTCAGTCCGCAAGTGCGGTGCACTGTGGCTACTGAGTACGGGCACGATGCGGATGTTCCTCAAGAGCCCACACCAGAGGCGCAAGTCCCATGCTCAGGCGGCGCAAGTCGACAAGCCGAGCTCCGCTGCAGCCTCCTCGCAAAGAGAGACGGCCCCGTCGGCGCTGCGTGATACGCCATAGACGTAGTTGTCCGGCCGCAGGAGTGCGGCGACACATTCATGCCGCTGGAACCAGCCTGTCGCTACGCCTTCCACATCGTCCTCCCTGCCGAGCGCCAGCACGGCGAAGCCTGGCATCAGATCGCCTTTGGGCAACTCGAGGCCCGGCGCAAGCACCAACCGCCAGCCATGACCTGCCATTTCGTCCATGCGCCTGCGCTGCCCCTCCGCGCCCTTGAGCCACGGCTGGGGGAACAGACTGCCGCGCGCCGCAGCGGGCACCGCCGAGAGGAGACCGCACTCCAGGCGCGGCAGGATGTCCTGTCGCGGTGTGTCCTGCACCGTGCCACCGCACGCCTCCAGAAGGCGCGCATCGCGTGCCCTCGCCTTGGCCGGGTCGCGCTCGCAAATGACGGCTCCCACCCCCTTGATGCGGCTCGTGAGCTCGCGCACATGGGCCTGACGTTCGGCGCCATAGCTGTCGAGCAGCCTCTCGCCGGCCGCGCCATGCACCTCGCCTTGCAGCACCGCCGCGAGCTTCCAGCTCAGGTTGGCCACATCGCGCACGGCCTGGCACATGCCCTGCCCGAGAAAGGGTGGTTGCATGTGCGCCGCGTCGCCGGCCAGAAAGACGCGTCCACGGCGCCATTCCTTGGCCACCAGCGCATGGAAGCGGTAGCTGGCCTGCCGCCACAGCTCGCCATCCGCCGGCGTAAGCCAGCGTGCCAGCAGCTTCCAGGTGTGCTCTGGTGTGGCAACCTCCCTGGGGTCTTCACCCGGCAGGATCGAAATCTCCCAGCGGCGATGGTTTTTCGGGCCGACGACCAGGGTGCAGGGGCGCTCCGGCTCGCAGTACTGCACGCTCACCTTCGGCAGCTTGGCCAGGCCCTTCTCATTCACCAGCACGTCGACTACCAGCCAGGGCTCGTCGAAGTCCAGATCCAGCATCTCGATGCCGAGCTGCGTTCGCACGGCGCTGCTGCCGCCGTCGCACGCAATGGCATAGCGGGAGCGCACCGTGCGGCGTTGGCCCTCGACATCGATCTGCAGCGTGACACCCTCGTCATCCGGCGTGAGCGCGGTCATTTGTACGTTCAGGTCCACCTTGACGTTGGACAACTGCGCCACCCGCGCACGCAGCGCGCGTTCCACAGGTGGCTGCGTGAACACGACGGACGGTGTGTACCCCTGCGGATAGGGCGGCGCCACCATGGTCATGCGGCGGATCAACTGGCCGTCAACACCGAAATACTCCGAATTGGTGAACGGCTCGGTAAAGGGCTCGATGGCCTCCACCACCCCCAGCTGCTGGAACACCCGCATGATTTCGTGGTCCAGCGCGATAGCACGTGGAATCTGATACACGTCCGGCAGGCGCTCGCAAACATAGACCTTGAGGCCGCGCTGTCCCAGCAGCCCTGCCGCCACCTGCCCCGCAGGGCCGTAGCCGACGATGGCGACGTCGTAGATGTCGTTCGTGCTCACGCCGCCTCGTCCGCGATGGGGTTGGAAAGGAGGCCGACGCGATCGATCTCGATCTCGATGGTGTCCCCGGCCTTCATCCACACCGGTGGGTTGCGTGCCTGGCCCACGCCCGCGGGCGTGCCCATCACGATCACGTCGCCCGGCTCCAGGGTCAGCACCTCCGCCAGCAGCGCGATGGTTTCAGCGACGCTGAAGATCATGTCGTCGGTGTTGGCGTCCTGCATCACCTGGCCATTGAGACGGCTCTGGATGCGCAGGCCCGCGGCCCCCGGCGCCAGCTCGTCGACACTGACCAGCACCGGGCCGAAGCCGCCGGTGCGGTCGAAGTTCTTGCCGATGGTCCACTGGGGCGTGCGCTTCTGGTAGTCGCGCACGCTCATGTCGTTGAAGCAGCTATAGCCGAAGATGTACTGCAGCGCATCGGCCTCTTTCGTGTGCCGGGGCACCGTGCGGCCGATCACCACCGCCAGCTCGGCCTCGTAGTCGAAGCGGGTCGAGACCTTGGGCAGCCAGCCCGCCTCGCCATGGGCCACCAGCGATGAAGGCGCACGGAAGAAGAACCAGGGATAGTCTGGCTTCTCGCGTCCGCCTTCCTTGGCGTGGTCGTAGTAGTTCAGGCCCAGGCAGATGATCTTGCCGGGCTCGGGCACCAGCGGCGCCAGTTTCGCGGCGTCCAGGGGCTGCCGCTTGCCGGTGTCGAGTGCACGGCGCGCCGCGGCTTGCAGGTCGACTCCGGTCCGCAGGGCCGCGCGCAGGTCGCCCGGCACTTGCACATCGTCATCGTTCAGGTCGATCAGGTCCTGGCCTTCGACCAGAGCCAGGCGGGGTGCGCCTTGGCGCAGGTAGGTGGTGAATTTCATCGGGATGTCACTCGGTTGGGGAATCAGGGGTTCGGGGCAAAGAAGACGCGCCTCTGCGCTTCCTTCAGCGCGGCGCCGGGCGCGGGCGAGATGCCCCACTGGTCCACGCGGCCGGGCGGCCACTTCCAGTGCTCCGGGCCGTGCGCTTCGTAGTCGTCGTCGATCTGCTCCACGTCGGCCGTGTATTCGACGACAACGCCGAAGGGATCGAGGAAGTAGTTGAAGAGGTTGTTGCCCGGGCCATGCCGGCCGGGCCCCCACTGGATGGGGAAGCCCGCATCCTTCATGCGCCCGCCACCGCGCATCACCGACTCGAAGTCAGGCATCAGGAAGGCGATGTGATTGAGCGCATCGTTGTCCGAGATGCCGATGGCGATGGTGTGGTGGTCGCGATCGCAATTCATGAAGGCCATGATTGCGGTGCGGTCGGCCAGGCGAAAGCCCAGCGCCTGCTGCAGGAAGGCCTGCGTCTCGTCCACCGCATGGCTGTTGAGCACCACATGGGTCAGACGGACGGGCCGGTCTTTCGCCGCGGCGCCTTCGGGGCGTTGGGTGTCGCCGTGCACCACCTGGAAGATGCGGCCGTGCGGATCCTTGAACGCCAGGCCCACACCGCCAGCCGGATCGCGGCTGAGTTCGTGCGCCTCCGCCAGCAGGGTGCCGCCGGCGGCCACCACCTGGACCGCAATGGCATCGAGCGCCTCGCGGCTGCGCGCCCGCAGGGTCACCTGGCGAACCTGCGGCACCTTCCCGCCCTGGTGCAGCGCGAGCAGGTAGGCGTCGTGGCCCGTGCCGCGCAGGTAGAGCACGCCGTCGCCGCGATGCGCCATTTCGAGCCGCCAGGTGCGGGTGTAGAAGTCTTCGGCCTGCGCGAGGTCTGGCACGAACAGCTCCACGCTGCGCAGCCCCTGGATCCAGGGAGAACTCATGGGGTCGTCTCTTTCATGGGGAGGCCGAGGAATCGCTCGGCATTGCGATGTACCAGCGCCGCCGCCGTGGCCTCATCGAAGCCTGCGGCCTCGATGCGCTGCACGGGCGTGCGGTCGTGGAAGTTGAAGGGGTAGTCGGTGCCGATCAGCAGCTGGCTGGCTCCGAATCGTTCCACGAGGTGGCGCAGCAAGGGCGTGTCGAACACGAGGGTGTCGTAGAACAACCGGTGTGCCTGCTCGGCGGGAGAGGTGGCCATGCTTTCCTTGAGCGCTGGAAACACCTCCCAGCCCTGCTGCAGCCGCGGCAGCAACGCGGCCAGCGTACCGCCGCCGTGGCTGAAGGCGATGCGCAGGCGCGGCCGCCGCACCAGCAGGTTGGTCGTGATGACCGAGGCCGCCGCCAGGCCCACGTCGCCTGGATAGGCCAGCACCTGCTGCAGCGGCGCCGGGCCCGCCAGCCGATCCATGCCCGTCGGGCGCAGGGCATGCACGAACACCGCCGCGCCCAGCGCCTCGCAAGCTTCGAAGAAGGAATCGAACTGCGAGGCGCCCACCGGCGCGCCGTTGACGTTGCTGCCGATCTCCACCCCGGCAAAGCCCAGGGTCTGCACCACGTATTCGAGTTCGGCAATTGCGAGGTCGATGTTCTGCAGCGGCACGGCGCCCAGTGCCGCGATACGGCCAGCGCCCTGCTCCACCATTTCCGCCATGCAATCGTTGGTAAAGCGCAGCAACTGGTGGGCATCGTCCGCAGCCATCCAGTACGACAGCAGTTCCGGCATGGGCGAGACCACCTGCAGCGCGAGACCCATGCCAGGCAGATCCTCGAGCCGGCGCGCGGTGTTCCAGCACCGGTCGGACGCCGTGCGATACACCTTGCCTGAAATCATCACGTGGCGGTGGCACGCATGGGCCGGCGCCATCGAGGGCCATTCGACAGGCAGCGTCGACCCGATGTAGCTCGGAAAATGCTCGGGCACCACGTGCGCATGCACGTCGATGCCGCAGGCGCAGTGGGACTGATGCACGCTTTGGCCCCGCTCATTCAGGCTGGATGTCGAGCTGCTTGACCAGGGTGGCCCAGCGCGCGCGTTCGCTGCGCATGAATGCCTCGAACTCCGGCACCGACATGCGCGGCTCCGCCTGCGAGCCGAGCGTCTGCAGGCGCTGCACCACCTCGGGCTGCTGCAGGACGGCTTCCAGGTCGCGGTTGACGCGCGCGATCACGTCCGGCGGCGTACCCACTGGCGCAAACAGGCCGTTCCAGCCCGTGTATTCGAAGCCGGGGAAGGTCTCCGAGAGCGCCGGCACATCCGGCATGGTGGGCTGCCGCCTGCCGGTGCTCACCGCCAGCGCGCGCATCTGACCCGACTGGAGGTAGGCCGTGAGGGCGGCGTCGGGCAGGCAGACCAGTTGCACCCGGCCGCCGATCACGTCCTGCAATGCATCAGGCGCCTTGGTGTAGGGGACATGGTTGAAGCGCACGCCGGCCATCCCGGCCACGCTGTCGGCCAGCATGCCCGAAAAGGTCTTCGGGCCTTCGGTGGCAATGGCGATGCTGCCCGGTTGCGCCTTGGCCAGCGCCAACGCCTCGCTCAGGTCTTTTGCCGCGAAATTCGCGGCAGCGGCGATCACAAAGGGGCTGCGGCCCACCAGCCGCACCGGCGCGAACTGCTTCGCCGGGTCATAGGGCAAGGTCTTGAAGGTGTAGGCGTTGGTTACCATTGCCGCGGTGGTCGCATAGTAGAAGGTGTAGCCATCGGCCGGTGCGCGCGCCGCGGCCAGCGCGCCGATCACGTTCTGCCCGCCCGGCTTGTTCTCGATCACGATGGGCTGTCCCCAGCCGCGCGCCAGGCGGTCGGCCACATAGCGCGCGAGCACATCCGGGCCTGAGCCCGCCGGCTGAGAAAGAATGAACTTGACGGGCCGCTGCGGCCAGCCCGGCTGGGCGTGAAGCAGGCCACTGCCGGCCAACGGAAGCAGCATTGCCGCCTTGGCGAAATCTCTGCGTTGCATGAAGTCTCCTGGTTCTTGGAGCCCGCATGCTAGGAAGCCTTCGATCATCTGAACAGTAGATGACTTGGATACATAAAATCCACGCCATGGATATTCGTTCGATCGACCTGAATCTGCTGGTGCTGTTCGACGCCATGGTCAGGCTGCGCAGCGTCAGCCGCGCGGCCGAAGCCATCGGCCTCAGCCAGCCGGCCACCAGCGCAGCGCTGGCGCGGCTGCGCGCTGCCTTCGAGGACGACCTTTTCCTGCGTGCCGGCGCACAGATGGAGCCCACGCCACGCGCGCAGGCGTTGGGGCCCGCGGTACAGCGGGTGGTGCAGGCGATCCAGTCCGAGATTCTTCAGCCGGCGGGCTTCGATCCGGCGAACGCGGAGCGCAGCTTCACGCTGCTCACACCCGACATCGGAGAGGTGGCTTTTCTTCCCGGCGTGCTGCAGCGCCTGCGGCAGGAGGCGCCGCTGGTGCGGCTGCGTGCACTCTCGATGCCGCGCACCGCCGCGGCCCAGGCGCTGGAGGCCGGCGAGGCCGACCTGGCCGTGGGCTTCTTTCCCGATCTGCAGAAGGCGGGCTACTTTCGCCAGGCGCTGTTCAGGACGTCCTACAGCTGCATTGCCTGCGCGCGCAACCCGGCAGTGCCTTCACGCATGACGGCAAGGCAATACCTGGCGGCGCGGCACATCGTGGTGCGTCCGGATGGGCGCGAGCACATGCTGGACCGCTTCCTGGAAGACAAGGGCTGGCACCGTCACGTGACGCTGGAACTGTCGCATTTCATGAGCCTGCTGTCGCTGCTGCCCGGCAGCGATCTGGTGGCGACCGTGCCCGACGACATCGCCACCGTCGTGCAGCGGCACATCGCGGTGAAGACCGTCGAACTGCCTTTCAAGCCGCCGCAGCTGCAGGTCCAGCAGTACTGGCACCGCCGCATGCAGAACGATGCGTCCAACCGCTGGTTGCGCGGCCTGTTCTACGAAGTGAACCGGCGCGACGCCAACGCCCGCCTGCCCGATTGGCAAGCTGCCCGCTGAGAGGGTTTCAACCGGCCGTCAGCCCAGCCGCCTGCACGCCGGCGATGCAGATGGCTTCGTCCTCGTCGCCGGTGCCGCCGCTGGCGCCCACGGCGCCCAGCAGTCGGCCGGCCGCATCGCGGATCACCACTGCACCGGCCTGCGGCAGGAATTTGCCGTCGGCCGTGGCGGCCAGCGCAACGAAGAAGTGGGGGTTGCCCTTGGCGCGCTCGGCCAGCGTGCGGCTGGCCACCCCCATGCCCACCGCCCCCCAGGCCTTGGCGCGTGCGATGTCGAAGCGGAACATGCTGGCGCCGTCTTCGCTGGCAAAGGCCTTGAGGTTGCCGGCGGCATCGAGCACGGCAAGGCCCATGGGCTGGTAGCCGGCCTCCTTCGATTTCTTCAGGGCGGCATCGATGATGGTCTGGGCTTGCTGCAGGTTCAGGCTTGGCACGGGCTTTTCCTTTTCTTTCACGGGGTGGCGTCGGAGCCCGCGAGGGCCTCGAAGCCATAACGATTCATGCTGGCGAAGGCGGGCATGGCGGGGTGCGGCACGAAACGCGTGTGGCAATCGAGCACGGCCGGCAGGCCCGATGCGAGAGCGCGCCGGATCGCCGGTCCGACCTCGGCGAGCGCCGTCACGCGTTCGCCGTGACAACCGAAACCACGCGCAATGGCCGCGTAGTCCGTCTCGTCGAGTCCCGTGCCCAGTTCGAAGCCGAGCGCATTGCGTTGCCCGGCGCGGATGATGCCCCAGGCGGCGTTGTTGTGGACGATGCTGAGCACCGGCAGCCGATGGCGCCGCGCGGTGTCCAACTCATTGAGCGTGAAGCCGAAGGAGCCGTCACCGGTGATGAGGGCAACCACGCGCCCGGGCTGCTGCGCCTGCAATGCGATCGCATAGGGCAGCCCGAAGCCCAGGTGGCTCATGCCCGGCTCGTGAAACCGCGTGCGCACCTCGCGCACTGGCGTCAGGTCGTTGCTCCAGAAACTGGTGTGGCCGCCGTCGAAGACGGCCAGGCACTCCTGCGGCATCTCCTCGCCGATGACGCGCGCCAGCGCGGCGGGATGCATGGCCTGGCCGGGCTCGCCCTCCTCGCCGAGTGCTTCCAGGCGCGACGCGTACGCCGCGCGCGCCTGGCGCAGGCTGGACAGCCAGGCGCCTTCGACAGCCTGGCCCAAGCCCGCGTCGCAGGCCGCCATCAAGTCGTCGAGCGCAGCCTTTGCATCGGCCTGCAGCGCCACTTCGTGCAACGCGGGCTGTCCCAGCGCCGAAGGGTCGATGTTGACGCTGATGAGGCGCTGCGATTTCCGCGCCAATGCTCCGCGCTCGTCCCACATCCAGGACGACCAGCGGCATCCCACGGCCAGGACAAGGTCCGCGCGCTCGAAGGCCAGCCGCACGGGCTCCCCGGCAATCAGGCCACCATGCCCGATGAAATGTGGGCTGTCTGAAGCCACCACGCCCAGCGCCATCTGCGTGGGAAGCACCGGCGCTTCCCAGCGCTGCGCCAGTGCTCGCACGCATTCGGCAGCGCCGCTCGCAATCACGCCACCGCCGGCCACGATGAGCGGACGCCGGGCCTGACCCATGAGGGCTACCGCGCGGCGCACGTCTTCGGCGTCCGCGCGTGCGCGTCCAAGGGCGCGGTAGCGCGACGGCGCGATGTCGAACTCCGCCTCGTCGAAACTGCAGGGCTGGCTCAACACGTCCTGTGGAATGTCCAGGTGCACCGGGCCGGGCCGGCCGCTCAGCGCCTCGCGGAAGGCGCGGCGCATGATCTCGGGCAGGCGGCGCGCGTCGTGGACCACCGCATTCCACTTGGTGAGGGGCCGGGTCACCGCGACCGTGTCCAGGTCCATGAACATGCCGCTGTGCGGATAGCAGGCTGCACGATGTTGGTTGGTGGTGATGGCCAGCAGCGGCAGGTTGTTGTTGAAGGCCACGCCAAGACCGGAGGCCATGTTGAGGCCGCCCGGCCCCATCTCGCCCAGCGCCACCGCGATGCGCCCCGATGCGGCATGGGCTGCGGCCGCCATCATGGGCCCCGCGCCCTCGTGCCGCACCCCGAGGAAGCGCAATTGCTCCTGCTGCGCGACGGCGTGCAGCAGCGGCCCCAGCTTGCCGCCGACAATGCCGAAGACTTCGCGCACCTGCTCCGCGAGAAGCAAGCGCACCAGCGCCTGCGCGCCATTGATCTGCAGGGCCATGCGTCAGTCCTCCGCCGTGAAGTTGGCCGCCTTGACGATGGGTGCCCAGCGTTGCCTGTCGGCACGCACGATGCGGGCGAACTCGTCGGCGCTCTGGTGCACCGGCTGCAGCCCCACCTTGGCCAGGGCCTCGACGAATTCCGGTGCCGCGAGGCCCTCGCGCACCAGCGCATTGAGGCGTTGCACGGTCTCGGCCGGGGCGCGTGCCGGCAGGAACCAGCCCAGCCACTCCTGCACCACGATGTCGGGGAAGCCCTGCTCGACGAAGGTCGGCACCTCCGGCAGGAAGGACGAGCGCTGCGCGCTCGAAACCGCCAGGCCGCGCAGCTTGCCTGTGCGGATATGCTGCATCACTTCGCCCAGCACATTGACGCTCACCGGTACCTGGCCGCCCAGCACGTCATTGAGCAGCGGCGCGCCGCCTCGGTAGGCCACCGCGGTGAGCTCGGTGCCGCCGGCCTTCTGCAGCATCATGCCGACGAAGTGCAGGGCCGAGCCGGCCGCCGGCACCCCGTAGCTGGCCTGCGGCGGGTGGGCCTTGGCCCACTTCAGGTAGTCTGCCACGGTCTTCACCTCGTCCGGCAGGCCCGGACCTGCGGTCAGCACGAAGGCGTAGTTGACAGTGCTGGTCACCGGCACGAAGTCGGCCAGCGGGTCGTAGTTGAGCTTCTTGTAGGTGTTCGGGTAGAGCGTCATCGGCGAGCTGGGAATCTGCAGGATGGTCAGCCCATCGGGCGCCGCGCGCTTGACGTATTCCACCGCAATGCGCCCGCCCGCGCCCGTCTTGGTCTCTACCGTCACGCTGGTGGCGTACTTGCCGCGCAGCTTTTCGCCCAGCGGGCGCGCTACGTGGTCGCCCATGCCACCCGCCGGAAAACCCGAGACGATGGATGCATTGCCGTTGAGCTGCGCGAGCGCCTGGCCCACGGGCGCGAGCGCGGCCAGTGCGCCGCCCGCCTGAAGAAGATGAAGGAAATCTCTGCGATCCATGGCTTGTCTCCTGGGTCTGGGGCCCCTGACTGTCGATGCCCTGGATCGTGGGGCCATCGAGGGCTCCTGCGAATGGACAAATCGCACCGCGGCAGGTAGTTTTCCGGCATCGATCACACCTGCCGCCGTGAAACCCGCTGCCAAGCCCCTTCTCCTCGTACCCTTCCGTGAAGTCCGACACGAACAGCCGGACGACTGCCTGCACTACGAGGCGGTGGCGGTGCGCGGGAAAGAGATGGACTGGACGATTCCGGCACATCGCCACGAGGGCCTGCACCAGATCCAGTTCCTGGAGCGCGGCCGTATCAGCGGCACGGTGGACGGCAGGCCGGTGGAGGCGGCAGCTCCGGCCATCCTGCTCATCGCACCCGGCTCCGTGCACGGCTTTCGCCATGCGCGAGACACCTCGGGGCACCAACTCACCATTCCCAGCGCCACCCTGCAGCAGCTTCTGGCCGGCACGCGCCTGATGGATGCGGGCCTGGGAACGTCCTTCGTGCTGACGGAGCTGACACCCGAGGCGCGTGCCGAATGCTCGGCCCTCTTCGACATGTTGGCGCGCGAATTCCGCGGCGGCGGCGCAGGCCGGGTGCCGGCCCTGCTGGCCGCCGCCACCCTGCTTACGGTACTGCTGCTGCGTCTTCATGGCGAGCACACGCAGAAGGAGCAGACTCCCGGCGCACGCGATGCCCTGGTGCAGCGCTTCCGGACGCTGGCCGAGCAGCACTTTCGCGAGCACCGCGGCCTGCCCTTCTATGCTCAGGCGCTGGGCGTGACGCCCGATCACTTGAGCCGCAGTTGCCGCAATGCGACGCGGCAATCGGCATTGCAACTGCTGCACGAGCGCCTCATGCTGGAAGCACGCCGGCTGCTCGCCTACACACCGATGTCCATACTGGAGGTGGCCGCCGCCATCGGGTATCAGGACCCGGCCTATTTCAGCAAGTTCTTCACCCGCGCCACCGGCCATTCGCCTTCGCAGTACCGCGCGCTCGCGGATCGGGGGGTGAAAGCCCCGCGCTAGATCGCCGCCAGTACGCTGAGCAAGCTGCGCGCCCCCGCGATCAGCGAGCGCAGGCGGGACAGACCGCATCCAGGAAAGCGCGCCGCACCTCCGATTCACCCACGAGGCTGGGCTCGATCGTGCGCGTGAACCAGCCCGGCTCGCCGCGCAAGAAGTTCGCATGCAGATGCACCAGCCGGCCATGGCGCTCGGCCAAGCGCGCGATCACCTCGTTCACTCGGCGATGGTTGGCGCGTGCGATGCCGGCCGGAACAGCCAGAAAGTTGCGGCTGTCATCGCCGAAGGTCGGGTCATACGCGGTACCGATATAGACCGGCCGGATCTGCAGGCCAGCCAGGAAAGCTTCGAGCTTTCTTTCGAAGGAGCGGATGCCACGCCCCTCGTCCGCCGCCAGCCAGCGCAGCAGATCATTTCCGCCGACGGTGAGCAACGCGATCGCATGCGCCGCGAGCGCACCGGGCGGCAGTTGCGCCTGCAGGCTGTCCACGGTTGCACCGTCACGCGCGCAGTGCACGAGCCGCGCCGGCTCGTGCGCCTGAAGGTCGCGTCCCTTGAACTCGGGAAAGAGCGCGTCGTCGTTGCGCACCAGCAGCGCGCCGGGCGTGATGCCGTGGGGGTTGTAGTGCCCGCAGTCCAGCACGGAATCGCCGAAGGCGTAGACGGTAAGCGGCTCGACGCCGGCGCGGGCCGTGCCCCAGTTCCCGCACCGAAGATGCCGCCATGCATTGCCGCCGCAGTCATCGAGCCTGCGGCTGCGAGCATCCATCGCCTGCGCTGCCGCCAAAAGGAGGGGCCGCAGCCGCGGGCTCCGATGGCCCGATCGTCCAGTGTGTTCAGTCGCATCGCGTGGCGGAGGATCAAAGGTCGAACCGTTCGATGGGCAAACGACGGGCCTAGGCCGCCGCTTGGTCTTCATCAATGCAGGGAGGCTGCGCGCCTGCAGCTCTTGCTGCTCTCTTTGCTGCACATCCTTGTCGATGCGGCCCCGGCGCCTTCGCACCCCGAGGGGTGACATTTGCATATCAGCTCGGCGCGAGGCTCTCTCTCCCTTCGTGGCCCGTCGATGCAGGTGGAAGCAGCGCTTGCACCTCGGCATCCGGATTGGAAGGGCCGCGGCACCATTCCGCCCGTGCGCCGCCGCGCCCTTATTCGACTGGGCCGCTTTCTCCAATGAAATCAATCAGTTGCCGCGCGCCTTCAGGGTATTCCCCCGAGGGCCTGTGAACGGGTCCGCAAGTTGCACTTAGGAGGGGGCAGCAGGCATTGCCCGGGTCGCCGGCCCTTCGCAAGCCCGCTGTCCACGACATCGCCGCAAAGGCAAGGAGACAGCACACGATGGAAACGTTCTACGAAGTGATGCGCCGCCAGGGCATCTCGCGCCGCAGCCTGCTCAAGTACTGCTCGCTGACCGCCACATCCCTCGGGCTCGGGCCGGCCTTCGTGCCGCAGATCGCCCATGCCATGGAAACCAAGCCGCGCACGCCGGTGCTCTGGCTCCACGGCCTCGAATGCACCTGCTGCTCGGAGTCGTTCATCCGCTCGGCGCATCCGCTGGCCAAGGACGTGGTGCTGTCGATGATCTCGCTGGACTACGACGACACGCTGATGGCCGCCGCCGGACACCAGGCCGAGGCGATCCTCGAAGAGATCATGAAGAAGTACAAGAGCAACTACATC
>Ga0102593_1002707_pt1 | contig 12961 bp, 9 predicted proteins | sample AraplaCol_mMS_r2_2_FD_76862 | JGI IMG/M metagenome (GOLD analysis project Ga0102593, IMG submission 76862) | Arabidopsis root microbial communities from North Carolina, USA - plate scrape MF_Col_mMS_r2 (SPADES assembly) (version 2) | ecosystem: Host-associated > Plants > Roots > Endosphere...
AGCCGCACCCCCCATCCCGCGTCCGGGCAGTTCGCCGAGCACGATCAACGCGCCGAGCACCACGATGCCGTGAATGGCGTTGGTGCCCGACATCAACGGGGTGTGCAGGGTGTTGGGCACCTTGGAGATGACGGCGAATCCGACGAACCCGGCGAGCACCAGGATCGCGAGGTTGGCCAACAGTTGGTCGTACATATTTACGACACCTCCCGGGTGATGCAGGAGGCCGCGATGACCTCGTCGTCGAAGTCCGGCGCGAGCGCGCCGTCGGTGATCAAGAGGTCGAGCAGCGCGGTGACGTTCTTGGCGTACAGCTCGCTGGCGTGTTCGGGCATGGTGGCGGGCAGGTTGAGCGGCGAGGCGATCGTGACCCCGTGCCGGACCACCGTTTGCCCGGGTTCGGTCAGCTCGCAGTTGCCGCCCGTCTCGCCGGCGAGGTCGACCACGACGCTGCCGGGCTTCATGCCCTCCACCGCGGCCGCCGTGACCAGGCGCGGCGCGGGCCGGCCGGGCACCAGGGCGGTGGTGATCACGACGTCGAACTTGGTGATCGCCCGTTCCAGTGCCGATTGTTGTTGGGCGCGTTCGTCTTCGGTCAACTCACGGGCATAGCCGCCCTCACCCGCGGCGTCGATGCCGAGGTCGAGCCATTGCGCGCCGACCGAGCGGACCTGGTCGGCGACCTCGGGTCGCACGTCGTAACCGGTGGTCTTGGCACCGAGACGCTTGGCGGTGGCCAACGCCTGCAACCCGGCCACGCCGACCCCGAGGATCAGCGCGCTGGTCGGCTTGACCGTGCCGGCAGCGGTGGTCAGCATCGGGAAGAACCGGGTCGCCTCCGACGCCGCGAGCACCACGGCCTTGTATCCGGCCACGTTGCCCTGCGAGGACAACGCGTCCATCGTCTGAGCGCGTGAGATGCGCGGAATCGATTCCAGGGCAAAGGCGGTGACGTCGGCCAGTCGCAGTGCCTCGGCGAGATCGGGCCGCGTCCGCGGGGCGAGGAAGCCGATCAGAACCGATCCCGGCTTGAGCCTGGTGATCTCGTCGGCGTTCGGCGGGTTGACCTTGACCACGACGTCGGCCGGCCACGCGTCGCCGATGCTCGCTCCGGCGGCCAGGTAGTGCTCGTCGTCGATCGAGGCCCCTGCGCCTGCGCTGCTCTCCACGACCACCTCGAGGCCGTCGGCGCACAGCCGCTCGACCACCTTGGGCACCAGCGCGACGCGGCGCTCACCGGCGGCCGTTTCCCGCGGAACTCCAATCAGCGTCATGATCCTCCTCTTGCCGAATGGTGGGACCTGTCGCTGCATGCGGCGGCCGGCGACGTCGACGGCTCGACGAGCCGGGTGAAAAACAGGCTAGGCCAACTGCATATTGTATGCAAGTATTGGCCGGTACGAGTGCGGGATCGTCGCGAACGTGGGTTTCACGCTCGCAGGGACGATATGTGCATACACCATACGATCTGAGGAGCCCCGTGAAGATTGCAGTCGTTGGCGCCGGAGCCATTGGTGCCTATTGGGGCGCCGCCATGCAACGTGGCGGTGCCGAAGTCCACCTGATCGCACGCAACGCGCACCTTCAGGCCATGCGTACCAACGGCGTCCGCGTCCTCAGCGACCGCGGTGACTTCGTGGCCTACCCGCACGCGACCGACGATCCTCGCGAGATCGGACCGGTGGACTACGTCTTCCTCGGCCTCAAGGCGCACGGCTATCCGTCCAGTGGGCCCCTGGTCAATCCGCTCCTCGGCGAACACACCGCGGTGCTGGCGGCGCAGAACGGCATTCCCTGGTGGTACTTCCACGAGTTGGAGGGCCCGTACAAGGGACGCCGCGTCGAGGCCGTCGACCCCGACGGTGCCACCACCGCGGTGTTCGCGCCGGAACGGGCGATCGGCTGCGTGGTGTACCCCGCCACCACCATCGAGGCACCCGGGGTGATCCGGCACCTGGAGGGCACCCGGTTCTCCATCGGTGAGCCCTCGGGGGAGATCTCGGCACGGTGCGTGGCACTGAGCGAGGCCATGGTCGCCGGCGGCCTGAAGGCGCCCGTCGAGGCGGACCTGCGCAGCGACATCTGGATCAAGCTGATGGGCAACGTCGCGTTCAACCCGTTGAGCGCGTTGACCAGGGCGACGATGGTCGAGATCTGCCAGAACCCCCGCACCCGGCAGATCGTGGTCCAGCTCATGGAGGAGACGCTCGACATCGCCGCGAGAGTGGGTGCCACACCGGACATCTCGATCGAGAAGCGACTGCGCGGCGCCGAGAACGTCGGTCACCACAAGACCTCGATGCTGCAAGACCTCGAGGCGGGCAAGCCGCTGGAACTCGACGCCATCGTCACCGCGGTCGTGGAGATGGCCGACCTGACGGGGGCGGCCGCGCCGACGCTGCGCACCATCCACGCCGCGACCGACCTGCTGGCGCGCACCTGCGTGCCGGACACGCCGGTGGTCGAGAACACCCCAGAGCTGGCAACTCAGCCGGTTCTTCAGTGAGGGAGAAGAAGATGAGCAATCGCCGCGCAAAGATCGTCTGCACCCTGGGTCCGGCCACCGCCACCCGGGAGGTGGTCACCGAGCTGGTCGACGCCGGAATGGACGTGGCTCGACTGAATTTCAGCCACAGCACCCGCGCCGAGCACTCGGCGCTCTATGAGATGGTCCGCGAGATCGCGACCGCTCGCGGCCGCGTGGTCGGCGTACTGGCCGACCTGCAGGGTCCCAAGATCAGGCTCGGGTCCTTCGCCGACGGTCCGGTGACCTGGGCGACGGGGGAGCGGGTGGTGATCACCACCGACCCCTGCCCCGGTGATCACGACCGGGTGTCGACGACGTACGCCGGACTGGCCGGTGACGTGCGGGCCGGTGACCGCCTGCTCGTCGACGACGGCAAGGTGGATCTGCTCGTCGTCGGCGTCGACGGGCCCGACATCTCCTGCGAGGTGCTCGACGGCGGCCCGGTCAGCGACCACAAGGGCATCTCGCTGCCCGGAGTCGACGTCAGCGTTCCGCCGTTGTCGGACAAGGACATCGAAGACCTCAGGTTCGCCATCGAGCTCGGAGCGGACATGGTGGCGATGTCGTTCGTGCGGGCGCCAGAGGAAGTCAAGCTTGCGCACGCCGTCATGGACGAGGTCGGCCGCCGGGTGCCGGTGATCGCCAAGCTGGAGAAACCCGAGGCGGTCTCGGATCTGGCCGGGATCGTCGAGGCGTTCGACGGACTGATGGTCGCCAGGGGCGATCTCGGGGTCGAGATGCCGTTGGAGCAGATCCCGCTGGTCCAGCGGCGGGCAATCACTCTGTGTCGCCAGGCGGCCAAACCGGTGATCGTGGCGACGCAGATGCTCGACTCGATGATCTCCGACCGCCGCCCCACTCGCGCGGAGGTCTCCGACGTGGCCAACGCCGTCTTCGACGGCGCGGATGCGGTCATGCTCTCCGCGGAGACCAGTGTCGGTGTCCATCCCGCGCATGCGGTGGCGACGATGGGGCGCATCGTCGAGGCCGCCGAGAGCGGCGTGGGGCGCGGCGAGGTCGCGGAGAGTCCGTTCGAAGCCGCCGGGAACCCCGTGTTCGGCGACGCCATCGCCGTGGCGGCCTGCGAGGTCGGTCGGCGCCTCGGCGCGGCCGCCCTGTGCTGCTTCACCCGCACGGGCGACACCGCCCTGCGCCTGGCCCAACAGCGCTCACCGCTTCCGCTGCTGGCGTTCGCCCACGACGACGCGGTGCGCACCAGGATGGCGTTCTCCTGGGGTATCGACTCGGCGGTGCTGGCTCCGTCGGCCGTGGCGGAGTCGATGCCCGGCGAGGTCAGCCGGGCCCTGATCGCCATGGGCGCGTGCCACCCCGGCGACGTCGTCGTGGTGGTCTCCGGTAGCCGGAGCGGTGTGGCCGGCTACACCGACTCGGTGCGCGTACTACGCGTTGAATGACGGTGCCGTGCAGGGCTGCTCGGACCAGCCCTGCACGGACATCGTCGTGAACGGCGGGACGCGGTCGCTCAGGTCGGCGACGGTGGCGCGCAACTCGGTCACCGTCCGCTCGGCCTCGGCGAGCTTGCCGCGCAGCGCCTTCTCAGCGGCCCGCCGCTCGGTCACCTCCCGCATGACCGCGGAGATGCCGACGACGGCGCCCGAGTCGTCGCGCAGGAGCGCCACGCTGAACTCGATGGAGAGCTGGTGACCGTCGCGGTGCAGCGCCGGCACGGCGAGCAGCGAGTCGCCGTACTTGGTGACACCGGTGTCCATGGTGTGCTGGTATCCGCGCCAGTGCCGGTCCCGGAGCTTGACCGGGATGATGAGGTCGAGGCTGGCGCCCATTGCCTCGTCGGTCGAGAACCCGAACATGGTCACGGCGCCGGCATTCCACAGCGTGATGAGCCCCTGCGGGTCGGTGACCACGATGGCCTCGGGGGATTCGGCTACCAGTACTCGTGCCAACCAGTCCTGGTCGACGGTGCTGCTGCTCTCGCTCACGGCTTTACCCCTTCACTGCATCACGTGCACCATTGCGTTGGCCTACAGAATAACGGATACTGCATACACATTCTACGAAAGAAACCCACGGAGGGGAGCGCCAGTGCTGTTGCGCCAGCTGGAGTACTTCGTCACGGTAGCCCGGGAGCGACACTTCGCCAGGGCGGCCGAGGCGTGCTACGTCTCCCAGCCGGCGCTGTCCACGGCGATCGCCAAACTCGAGCGCGAACTCAACGTCACCCTCATCCATCGCGGCCAGAACTTCGAGGGCCTGACGCTGGAGGGCGAGCGCCTCGTGGTGTGGGCCAAGCGACTGCTGGCCGAACACGACGGCCTCAAGGCCGAGGCGGCGGCGATGCGGACCGGCATCTCCGGCACGCTGCGTCTGGGCACCGGACCGACGGTCTCGACGACGACGGCGCAGCCGGTGGCCACGTTCTGCGGGTTGCACCCGCTGGCCAAGGTGACCATCTGTTCGCGGCTGTCCTCGACCGACCTGCTGCGTCAGCTGCGGGACTTCGAACTCGACGCCGCCATCGCCCACTTCGGCCCGGACGACCGCTCGGGTCTGGAGGTGGTGCCGCTCTATCAGGAGAAGTACGTGCTCCTGGTGTCCGGTGACCACCTGGCGCAGGGACACGACACCATCACCTGGTCCGAGGCGGCCCAGCTCCCGCTGGCACTGCTCATGCCGCACATGAGATTTCGGCAGTTCATCGACAAGGCCTTCGCCGCCAACGGCGTCGTCGCCGCGCCGCAGGTCGAGACCGACTCGGTTGCCTCCCTCTACGCCCACGTCGCGACCGGCGCCTGGGCGAGCGTGGTGCCCCACACCTGGCTGCGCGCCATCCCGGCGACCGGGGCCGCGCGGGCCGTGCGACTCGTCGAGCCCGAGACCACCGCGCAGATCTCGATCGCCATCCACGCCGGGTCGAGCTCGCCAGCGGCCCGGGCGTTCGTCAACGTCATCGCCGGCGCGCGGCTCGACGAGACCTTCGATCTCGAGCGTCGCGAACTCGCCGCTGGGCTGAGCCGGCCCTGAACTCGTGTCACGGACCTCGCCTTCGACCGTGTCCGTCGTGATAAGTGACGTTTATCGGCCGGTAGACACCAGGTCTTGGACGCCGTCGTCGATGCGGTGAAAAGTATTGACACGTAACGGAAAACATTCATCGCCAGGAAGGTCCACATCATGACCCTCGCTCCCATGCGAGACGCGGAGGTAGCGAGTACCGACGAGCCGGTCGCACTCACCGACGGGATTCACTTGGTCGTCGATGCTCTCAAGCTCAACGACGTACACACCATCTACGGCGTCGTCGGCATTCCGATCACCGACCTGGCCCGGCTGGCCCAGGCATCGGGCCTGCGCTACATCGGCTTCCGGCACGAGAGCGACGCGGCGCACGCGGCGTCGGCAGCCGGCTTCCTCACCCAGAAGCCCGGAATCTGCCTGACCGTCTCGGCGCCCGGCTTCCTCAACGGGCTCGTCGGACTCGCCAACGCCACCACCAACTGCTTCCCGATGGTGCAGATCTCCGGATCCAGTGAGCGTCACCTGGTCGACCTGCAGCGCGGGGATTACGAGGAGATGGATCAGCTCGCTGCGGCGCGGTTGTTCGCGAAGGCGGCCTTCCGGGTGTCGCGGGCCGAGGACATCGGCCGCGGCATCGCCCGCGCCCTGCGGACGGCGGCCTCCGGCCGGCCCGGCGGGGTCTATCTGGACATCCCGGCCGCGGTCCTCGGCGAGGTGCTCGACGCCCAAGAGGCAGCCAAGACCCTGTGGAAGGTCGTCGACCTCGCGCCCAAGCAGCTGCCCAGCACCGACGCCGTCGACGCGGCCGTCTCCCTGCTCGCCGGCGCCGAGCGCCCGCTGATCGTGCTCGGCAAGGGCGCCGCCTACGCCCAGGCCGACGCCAGGATTCGCGAGTTCGTCGAGACCTCCGGCATTCCCTACGTGCCGATGTCGATGGCCAAGGGCCTGCTGCCCGACGACCACCCGCAGTCCGCGGCGACCGCCCGCTCGGTCGCACTGAAGCGAGCCGACGTGGTGCTGCTGCTCGGGGCCCGGCTGAATTGGCTTCTGGGACATGGCGATGCACCGCAGTGGAACGCCGACGCCAAGTTCATCCAGGTCGACATCTCGTCGGCGGAGATGGACAGCAACCAGCCCATCGCCGTACCCCTGGTCGGCGACATCGCCTCGGTGGTGGACATGCTGGTCGAACGCAGCACGTCCGGCCAGATCAGCGTGGCGCCGAGCTGGCGCGAGGAGCTGTCCACCAAGTCGGCGTCGAACGTGGCCAAGATGGCCGGCCGGCTGGAAGCCGCCCTCACCGCCCAGCCGATGAAGTTCCTCGGTGCCCTGCAGTCGATCCGCGACGTGCTGGCCGACAACCCGCACGTGTACGTCGTCAACGAGGGTGCCAACGCACTCGACCTGGCGCGCAACACCATCGGGATGCAGGTGCCGCGCCACCGGCTCGACAGCGGAACGTGGGGCGTCATGGGCATCGGGATGGGCTACGCCATCGCCGCCGCGGTCGAGAGTGGCCAGCCGGTCGTCGCCATCGAAGGTGACAGCGCCTTCGGGTTCAGCGGCATGGAACTCGAGGTGATCTGCCGCTACAACCTGCCGATCGTGACGGTCATCCTCAACAACGGCGGCGTCTACCGCGGCGACGATCCCTCGTCCACCGCCGACCCCGCGCCGACGGCGCTGCGAGCCCAGCACGAGTACATGATCAAGGCGTTCGGCGGCAAGGGATATCACGCCACGACACCCGACGAGGTGGCGACGGCGCTGCGCGAGGCGCTCGCCTCGGGCCGGCCCGCACTCGTCGACTGTGTCATCGACCCCTCCGACGGCACCGAGAGCGGCAACATCGCGCACCTGAATCCCAAGGGCATCAGCGGTAAGTGATCGACGCGCATCACCACGAGAACAGCACAACCGAGGACACCACGATGAAAGGAACACGTCCATGACTGAACTACCCCTCGCCGGGATCAAGGTGATCGACTTCACCGGCGTACAGGCCGGCCCGGCCTGCACCCAGATGCTGGCCTGGTTCGGCGCCGACGTCTTGAAGGTCGAGCGACCCGGCGGAGGTGACGTCACGCGAAACCAGTTGCGCGACATTCCCGACGTCGACGCCCTGTACTTCACGATGCTCAACAGCAACAAGCGTTCGCTGGCCATCGACACCAAGTCTCCCGAAGGCCTCGGCGTGATGGAGAAGCTGATCCGCGAGGCCGACGTGCTGGTGGAGAACTTCGCGCCAGGCGCCATGGACCGCATGGGCCTGTCGTGGGACAAGATCCAGGAGTGGAACCCGCGGCTGATCTTCGGCTCGGTCAAGGGCTTCAACGACGACTCGTCCTACACCGACCTCAAGGTCTACGAGAACGTCGCGCAGTGCGCCGGCGGTGCCGCCTCGACCACCGGCTTCTGGGACGGCCCGCCGACCGTCAGCGGCGCCGCACTCGGTGACAGCAACACCGGCATGCACCTGCTGATCGGCATTCTGACCGCCATCATCCAGCGCAACAAGACCGGCAAGGGCCAGAAGGTGTCGGCCTCGATGCAGGACGCCGTGCTCAACCTCTGCCGCGTCAAGCTGCGCGACCAGCAGCGGCTGGAAGCCGTTGGCTACCTGGAGGAGTACCCGCAGTACCCCAACGGCGAGTTCAGCGACGCCGTGCCCCGCGGTGGCAACGCCGGCGGTGGCGGCCAGCCCGGCTGGGTGGTCAAGTGCAAGGGCTGGGAGACCGACCCCAACGCCTACATCTACTTCACCATCCAAGAGCAGAACTGGAAGCGCACCGCCGAGGCCATCGGGCACCCGGAGTGGGTCGAGGATCCCGGCTACAGCACCGCCCGCGCCCGCCAGGACAAGATCTTCGAGATCTTCGGCGAGATCGAGAAGTGGCTGGCCGACAAGACCAAGTGGGAGGCGGTCGACGTCCTGCGCGAGTGGGAGGTGCCGTGTGCGCCGGTGATGTCCATGAAGGATCTCGCCAACGACCAGACGCTGCGGACCGCAGGAAGCATCGTCGAGGTGGATCAGAAGGGCCGCGGCACCTTCCTCACCGTCGGCAGCCCCATCAAGTTCTCCTCGTTCAAGCCCGAGATCGTGGGTGCCCCACTGCTCGGTGAGCACACCGACGAGGTGCTGACCCAGTTGGGCTACGACGCCGACACGATCGAGGAGTTCCACCGCAAGAAGATCGTCGTCTAGGAACGCCGGATTGCCGCCCCGCCATCGGGGCGGCAATCCCGTTTCCCTACCTCAGACGCTTGGGAGCACGCATGACCACGACCGAACCGCAGCCCGGCCGCACCGTCGCCGAGGTGGTCACCGACAGTGTCGCGGCCCTCGAAGGGCAACGCGGCGCCCTGCTGCCCATCCTGCACGCCATTCAGGAAGCGTTGGGATACGTTCCCCGCGAGGCCATTCCAGAACTCGCCGAACGGTTGAACCTGTCGAGGGCCGACGTTCACGGCGTCGTCAGCTTCTACCACGACTTCCGCTCCGAGCCCGCCGGGCGCACGACGGTCAAGATCTGCCGCGCGGAGGCCTGTCAGTCCGTCGGCAGCACCCAGTTGGTCGACCACGTGCGCGACCGCTACGGCATGGATTTGGGCGACACGCGAAGCGACGGGGCCATCACGGTGGAACAGGTGTTCTGCCTCGGCAACTGCGCACTCGGCCCCACCGTGCAGGTGGGCGCCCGGTTGCACGGCCGCGTCGACCCCGCGAAACTCACCCGCCTGATCGACTCGGCGGTGGCCTCGTGAGCCCGGTGACGCCGTCGGTGACGGTGTACGTGCCCGGCGATTCGGCGGCCAGGTCGGTCGGTGCCGACGACGTCGCCGAGGCCGTGCTCAGGGCCGGGGCCCGGGTCGGTCAGCCGGTTCACCTGGTGCGCAACGGAACCCGCGGCATGCTGTGGCTGGAGCCACTCGTCGAGGTGGTCACCCCCGAGGGGCGGATCGGGTACGGGCCCGTCGAGGCCGACGACGTAGACGGCTTGGTCGACGCCGGATTGTTCAGCGGCGCAGAGCATCCCCTGCGCGTCGGCATCGTCGACGAACTGCCGTGGATGGTCAGCCAGGACAGACTCACCTTCGCCCGCGTGGGCGTCGTGGACCCGCTCTCGGCTGAGGACTACCTGGCCCACGGCGGCCTTCGCGGTCTGCGCCGGGCCTTGGAGATGACCCCCGACGAGGTCGTCGAGGAGGTGACCTCCTCGGGTCTGCGCGGTCGTGGCGGCGCCGGCTTTCCGGCGGGCGTCAAGTGGAAGACCGTCCTCGGCTGTGACGGCCCCCTGAAGTTCGCGTGCTGCAACGCCGACGAGGGCGACAGCGGCACCTTCGCCGATCGCATGGTGATGGAGGGCGATCCCTTCCTCCTCATCGAGGGCATGGCGATCGCGGCCCACGCGGTCGGCGCTACGGAGGGCTTCGTCTACATCCGCTCGGAGTATCCGGCCGCGGTGGCCACGATGCGCACCGCGATCGAGATCGCGACCTGGCACGGCTGGCTCGGCGACGGCATCCTCGGCACCTCGCTGAACTTCTCGCTGCAGGTGCGCGTGGGTGGCGGCGCCTACATCTGTGGCGAGGAGACCTCGATGCTGGAGAGCCTGGAGGGCAAGCGCGGTGAGGTCCGCGCGAAGCCGCCGATCCCCGCGGTCGAGGGGTTATTCGGCAAGCCGACCCTGGTCAACAACGTGCTGACGCTGACCAGCGTGCCGGCCATCATGGCCGACGGGGCCGCGGCCTTCCAGAGTCTGGGTGTCGAGCGGTCGCGGGGCACGCAGGTCTTCCAGCTCGGCGGCAACATCCGTCGCGGTGGTGTGGTCGAGCGCGCCTTCGGCGTGACCCTCGGCGAGTTGGTGCAGGAGTACGGCGGCGGTACGCGCTCGGGACGGCCCGTGCGTGCGGTCCAGGTGGGTGGCCCGCTGGGCGCTTACGTGCCGCCCTCGGACTTCGGCCTGCGCATGGATTACGAAGAGTTCCAGGCCGCCGGGGCCATGGTCGGTCACGGCGGTGTGGTCGTCTTCGACGACACCGTCGACATGGCGGCCCAGGCGCGGTTCGCGATGGAGTTCTGCGCGGCCGAGTCGTGCGGCAAGTGCACCCCGTGCCGGATCGGCTCGACGCGCGGGGTCGAGGTGATCGACCGCATCGTGGCTGGCGAGAACACCGACGAGAACATGGCGCTGCTCGAGGACCTCTGCGACGTGATGACCGACGGATCGCTGTGCGCCATGGGCGGTCTGACCCCACTGCCGGTGCGAAGTGCGCTCGCGCACTTCGGCGGCGACTTCCTCGAGCCGAGGATTCAACCTCGGCGACCACTACCGCTGAGTACGGCCCCACGGCAGGAGACGGCATGAGCTTGCATACCGAACACGACTTCGGCACACCGGCGGTCGACGGTCCCGCGACCGTCGGCGTGGAGGTCGACGGTCTTCGGGTGCAGGTACCCGCGGGCACCTCGGTGATGCGCGCGGCCGCGCTTGCGGGCGTGGACGTGCCCAAGCTGTGCGCGACCGATTCCCTCGACGCGTTCGGCTCGTGCCGGCTCTGCCTGGTGGAGATCGACGGTCGACGGGGCACGCCCGCGTCGTGCACCACCCCGGTGGCCGACGGCATGGTCGTGCACACGCAGACCCCGAAGGTCGCGAAGCTGCGCGAGAGCGTCATGGAGCTCTACATCTCCGATCACCCGCTGGACTGCCTGACCTGCCCGGCCAACGGTGACTGCGAACTGCAGGACATGGCGGGCGTCGTGGGTCTGCGCCAGGTGCGCTACGGGCAGGACGGCGCGAATCACGGCGACGCCGAAAAGGACCACAGCAACCCGTACTTCGACTTCGACCCGTCCAAGTGCATCGCCTGCTCCCGCTGCGTTCGGGCGTGTGGGGAGATCCAGGGAACGTTCGCGCTGACCATCGAGGGCCGCGGCTTCGAGTCCAAGGTGTCACCCGGCGCGGGCGAGTCGTTCATGGACTCCGAATGCGTGTCGTGCGGCGCCTGCGTGCAGGCCTGCCCGACGTCGACGCTGCAGGAGAAGTCGGTCGTCGAACTGGGCGTGCCGACCCGCTCGGTCACCACCACGTGCGCCTACTGCGGTGTGGGCTGCTCCTTCAAGGCCGAGCTGCGCGGCGACGAGGTCGTCCGGATGGTGCCCCTGAAGGACGGCGGCGCCAACGACGGCCACTCGTGCGTCAAGGGGCGGTTCGCGTTCGGCTACGCCAGCCACCCCGATCGTGCCCTCAAGCCCATGCTGCGGGAGAAGATCACCGATCCCTGGCGGGAGGTGGAGTGGGACGAGGCCGTCGACGCCGTCGCGCGCGGGCTGCTGGACGTGCGCCAGAAGTACGGCGTCGGGTCGATCGGCGCCATCACGTCGTCGCGCTGCACGAACGAAGAGGTCTACGTCGTGCAGAAGATGGTGCGCGCGGCGTTCGGCAACAACAACGTCGACACGTGTGCGCGGGTGTGTCACTCGCCGACCGGATACGGTCTCAAGCAGACCTTCGGGGAATCGGCAGGCACGCAGGACTTCAAGTCGGTCGCCAGCGCCGACGTCATCATGGTCATCGGTGCCAATCCCACCGACGGGCACCCGGTGTTCGCCTCCCGCATGAAGCAGCGGTTGCGCCAGGGCGCCCGCCTGATCGTCGCCGACCCGCGGCGCATCGACCTGGTGCGCTCACCGCACATCGCCGCCGAACATCACCTACAGCTGCAACCGGGCACCAATGTGGCTCTGGTCAACGCGATGTCGCACGTGGTGGTCACCGAGGGTCTGGTGGACCAGGACTTCGTCGCGGCGCGGTGCGAGGGTTTCGACGAGTGGGCCCGGTTCATCTCAGGCGAGGAGCACAGCCCGGAGGCCGTCGAGCTCCTCACCGGCGTGCCCGCGGCCGACGTGCGCGCCGCCGCGAGGCTGTATGCGACCGGCGGCAACGGCGCGATCTACTACGGTCTGGGCGTCACCGAGCACAGCCAGGGCTCCACGATGGTGATGGGGATGGCGAATCTCGCCATGGCGTGCGGCAACATCGGGCGCGACGGCGTCGGGGTGAATCCGCTGCGCGGCCAGAACAACGTCCAGGGTTCGTGCGACATGGGTTCCTTCCCACACGAACTCACCGGATACCGGCACGTGTCCGACGATTCGGCCCGCAAGATCTTCGAGGACCTCTGGGGGACCACGCTGCAAGCCGAGCCCGGTCTGCGAATCCCCAACATGTTCGACTCGGCGTTGGAGGGCACGTTCCGCGCGTTGTTCGTCCACGGCGAGGACATCGCACAGTCCGACCCGAACTTTCATCACGTGTCCGCGGCGCTGGAGGCAATGGATCTCGTCGTCGTCCAGGACTTGTTCCTCAACGAGACGTCCAAGTTCGCCCACGTCTTCCTGCCGGGGGCCTCGTTCCTGGTGAAGGACGGCACGTT
>Ga0102593_1002718_pt1 | contig 12889 bp, 9 predicted proteins | sample AraplaCol_mMS_r2_2_FD_76862 | JGI IMG/M metagenome (GOLD analysis project Ga0102593, IMG submission 76862) | Arabidopsis root microbial communities from North Carolina, USA - plate scrape MF_Col_mMS_r2 (SPADES assembly) (version 2) | ecosystem: Host-associated > Plants > Roots > Endosphere...
GGCGTCGATGCTGTCGGCGAAGTCGGCGCGGATGGTGCCGGGAGCCGCCTTCTTGGGGTCCGTGGCGCCCATCAGGTCGCGGTTCTTGGCAATGGCGTTGTCGCCTTCGAGCACTTGCACGAACACGGGGCCGGAAATCATGAACTCGACCAGGTCCTTGAAGAACGGGCGTTCCTTATGGACCGAGTAGAACTGCTCGGCTTCGTTGCGCGACAGATGCACCAGCTTGGCGGCAACGATCTTGAGGCCGGCAGCTTCGAAGCGGGAAACGATCTTGCCGATGACGTTCTTGGCGACGGCGTCGGGCTTGATGATGGAGAGGGTACGTTCGATAGCCATTGAAGTGCTTCCTGAGCTTTGATTTTGAAGTGATTTGTCACAAATGCAACGAATAAGTTGCATCGTAAGTCGACAAAGCCTCTGATTTTAACCGGGGCAAGCCCCGGCATTGGTGAAAACGCAGTGAAAGGCTGCGTTGGACTGCTGGCTTTCAGCGGCCGCGGCGCCGGTTTCCGCCCGGCCCGCCGCCACCACCGCCAAAACCGCCGCCGGAGGGGCCGCCGCCGCGGCGTCCCGGTCCCTGGCGCTGTTCCTTGCGCTGCCGCGAAAAGCTGTCGGCGCCGATGTAGCCGAGCGAGGTCTTCATCGGGTCGGGTTGGTTCGCGCCGCTCGGCGGACGCTCCTCACCCTGGCGATTGCCTCGATTGCTGTTGTTGTTGCCACGGCGCCCTTGCGGCGGCAGTCCTGCGTTGCCGCCACCACCACCGCCCCGGTTGGCGCGCCCACCGCGGTCACCACGCGGAGGCCGGCCGTCGCCGAGCGGATTTGGAATAGGTGCCTCGCGGTTTTCATCGCGCGGCGGCTGGCCGCCGCCGGCATTGCGGTTGCCGCGCCGTTTCTTGTTGCGGCCGTTCCGCCCGCCGCCAGCGCCATCCTGGCCGCCCGGCCCACGCTGTTGCTGCTGCTGTGGGCGCGGCGCACCGCCGCCCGAAGCCTGGAACAGCGCGTTGATGTCGCGCTCGTCGAGCTCCATCCAGGCGCCGCGCTTGAGGCCGCGCGGCAGCACCATGGCGCCGTAGCGGATGCGGATCAGCCGGCTGACCGCGTGGCCCACCGATTCGAACAGGCGCCGCACTTCGCGGTTGCGGCCTTCGGAGATAGTGACGCGGTACCAGTGGTTGGAGCCTTCGCCGCCGCCCTCTTCGATGGTGCCGAACTGCGCCATGCCATCGTCGAGCCGAACGCCCTCGAGCAAGCGCTTTTTCTCTTCGGCATCGAGCGCGCCCAGCACGCGCACCGCGTATTCGCGCTCCAGGCCGAAGCGGGGGTGCATCAGCTGGTTGGCCAGGTCTCCGGAGCTGCTGAACAGCAGCAGGCCTTCGGTGTTCAGGTCGAGCCGGCCGACCGATTGCCACTTGCCCTGCTGAAGGCGCGGCAACTTGCGAAACACCGTGGGACGGTTCTGCGGGTCGTCGTGCGTGACGACTTCGCCGACAGGCTTGTGGTACGCAATGACCCGCGGCGGAGGCGGCGCAATGCGGTAGCGGATCGGCTTGCCGTTGATCTTGACCTGGTCGCCGAACTGGATGCGCTGCCCGATGTGGGCAGGCTCGTTGTTGACGGAGATGCGGCCCTGGAGAATCAGTTGCTCCATCTCGAGGCGCGAGCCCAGGCCAGCTTGCGCCAGCACCTTGTGCAGCTTGGGCGAATCGGCTTCGGGCAGCAGCACCCGCTTGAGCGGCGGAACCTCGGGGCTTTCTTCGTCGGCGTCGAACTGGCCGGAGATGACGTCCGCGAAGCGGATGGGCTCGGGCGGCGGCGCGTTGCGCTGCTCGCGTTCGGCGGCCCGGCGTGCGCGGTCGAGGTCGTCCTCTTCCTCGTCGGGCTCTTCGTCCTCTTCTTCTTCGTCGCCGTCGTCTCGGCTGCTGGTGCGCACAGGTTCTTCCACGCGGCGTTCCTGGGGCTCCTGACGTTCGGTGGCTACGACGGGAGCGGCAACCTCGGCCGGAGCCTCGGCGATTGGCGCAACGACCGGCTCGGCGACTGGCGCAGCAACCGCGGCGGCCTCGGCGACAGGCTCGGATTCCTCGGCTGCGGCAGGCACCGCGGACTCACCCTCCGCCGCTGGCGCCGCAGGCTTCTTGCGCCGAGGACGCGGCTTCTTCGGCGCTTCGCCCTCACCCTCGCCGGCGGCTACGACCGAGGCCGAGGCCTTTGCGCCGGCGCCCCTGGGCTTGCGTGACGCTTTCGTCGTCTCCGCATCTTTTTTCTCGGCTTCGGGCGGGACCGGCACGATGGCCGCGTCGTCGATGTCGGAGGAGCTCATTGGTTTTTTCCGGGAGAAACAGCGTGGGGATCGGTCTCGTCGGCAGACGGGACTTCGGATTCGAGCTCGGCGGGGAGCTCGACGTCCGGGAGAGCCGGGATTTCTGCAGGCTCTTCGGTGCGAGCCGCGTCTTCGGCGAATTGCGCAGCGGCCGCCTCTACGGCTTCGGCTTCGACCGCTTCGGGAGCCTCGGCAGGAGGCAGCGCAAGTTCAGTGTCTGCCTCCAGGTCTGGCTCGGTGACGGCGGAAGCATCGTCATCGGCCTCGCCGGCAATTTCCATCGGCAGCCCTGGCTGGTTCCCCGAGGCCTGGTCGAGCGCATCGACCAGCGCCGCCTGCTGGGCCGGCGTTTCGATCAGCGGCAGCTGGTCGAGGGAGCCAAGGCCGAGGTCGTCGAGAAACTGGCGCGTGGTGGCGTAAAGCGCGGGCCGGCCGACGGTTTCGCGATGGCCGATCACCTCGACCCAGCCGCGGTCTTCAAGCTGCTTGAGGATGAGCGAATTGATGGTGACGCCGCGGATGTCTTCCATGTCGCCGCGCGTGACCGGCTGGCGGTACGCAATGATGGCCAGCGTTTCAAGGGCGGCGCGCGTGTAGCGCGGCGGCTTCTCGGGGTGCAGGCGATCGAGGTGGTCGCGCAACTCGGGCCGGCTCTGGAAGCGCCAGCCGCTGGCGACGTTCACCAGCTCCAGGCCGCGCTGCGCCCAGTCTTCCTGCAATTCAAGCAACAACACCTTGATGGTGTCCGCGCCCAGCTCGTCGTCGAACAGCACGCGCATGTCGCGCACTGGCAGCGGCTGGCTCGAACAGATCAAGGCGGTTTCGAGAATGCGCTTGGCATCCGCCGTATTCATGGTTCGCGTTATCCGGGAAAAGGCGTCTCAAGGACGCTTGTTCAGAAGGATGGAAGAAGGCGCTGCCGGCACGCGGCGAGTGCAACGCAAGGCCGGCATCGGGGTGTCCGGCGCGGCCCTCGGGCCGTCATGCGCGATTGTAATCCAGCCCCCAGGCCTTCAACGCATTGACGAGATCGGCCGGCGGTTGAGAACGGAACTCCATCGCCGCCTGCGTGACGGGATGCACGAACGCCAGCCTGAAGGCATGCAGCGCCTGCCGCTCCAGCCCTGCCGCCGGCGCCCCGCCATAGAGCGCGTCGCCCACCAGCGGATGGCCGATCGACGCCATGTGCACGCGGATCTGGTGGGTTCGCCCCGTTTCGAGGGTGCACCGCACGGCGCACCCCTCTGCAATGCTGTCCAGCCGTTCGATGAGCGTGCGTGCCGTCTTGCCCGCGTGCCGCTCGAGATCGACCACGGCCATGCGTAAACGGTTGCGCGGATCGCGGCCGATCGGCGCGTCCACCTGGCGGACCGCGGCCCCGGTCCAGGGTTTGTGGCCGATGGCAAGGTACTGCCGCTTCACCTCGCGCGCAGCAATCAGCGCCACCATGGCATCCATGGCGGCCCGGGTCCGCGCCACGACCATCAGCCCGCTGGTGTCGCGGTCCAGCCGGTGCACGATGCCCGCCCGCGGCAGCAGCGAAGCCTTGGGGTCGAGCGCCAGCAGGCCGTTCAGCAGCGTGCCGCTCCAGTGGCCCGGCGCCGGGTGCACCACCAGGCCGGCGGGCTTGTCGACGATGCGCAGGTGCTCGTCCTCGTGCACCGTGACGATGTCCATCGCCTCGGGCCGAAAGGCCTGGCTCTGGGGCGTAGGCCGCAGTTCGATACGGCCAGCCTGCCCGGCACGCACCGTGGCGGAAGCCTTCAGCACCGTGCGGCCGTGGAGCTCCACGGCGCCTGCTTCGATCAGCTGTTGCAGATAGTTGCGAGAAAATTCCGGCACCAGAGCCGCCAGCGCGCGGTCCAGCCGCAGGCCGTGCTCGGCCTCGCCTATGGCAAAGGGCCGCAATTCGCTGGGTTCGACCGGATCCGCGCCCTCATCGACCTCGGCCGTGTCAGGGGCAATGTCCAGGGGGTCGGTCGATATAATTGAGGGCAACTGTTTCACGAAAGCCGTATGTGATGTTTCGCGCCAAATTATCGGTCCCCTCCTGGATCGCGCTCAGCGCGGCAGCGCTGCTTGCAGCCGGCTGCTCCTCCACCAGCGTCGACAAGACCGCAAACTGGAGCCCCAACCGCATCTACGCGGAAGCCAAGGACGAGGCCGGTTCAGGCGCCTACGACAAGGCCGTGCCGCTGTACGAGAAGCTCGAAGGCCGCGCCGCCGGTACGCCGCTCGCGCAGCAAGCCCAGCTCGAAAAGGCCTACGCCCAGTACAAGTCGGGCGAAAAGGCCAATGCAATTGCCACCATCGATCGCTTTCTGAAGCTGCACCCGGCCAGCCCGGCGCTCGATTACGCGCTGTACCTGAAGGGCGTGATCAACTTCAACGACGACCTCGGCATGTTCGCATTCCTGACGCGCCAGGATCTGTCCGAGCGCGACCAGAAGGCTGCCAAGGAGTCGTTCGAGTCGTTCAAGGAACTGGCAACGCGCTTTCCCGACTCGCGCTATACGCCCGACGCGCGCCAGCGCATGAACTACATCGTGAACTCGCTCGCCCAGTACGAAGTTCACGTGGCGCGCTACTACTATTCGCGCGGCGCCTACCTTGCCGCCATCAACCGGGCACAGCTTGCGCTGTCCGATTACCGCGAAGTGCCTGCGCTCGAAGAAGCCCTGTACATCATCGTCCGCTCCTACGATGCGCTCGGCATGAAGGACCTGCGCGACGATGCCCAGCGCGTGCTGACCACCAACTACCCGAAAAGCGAGTACCTGGCGCGCGGCTTCAAGGGCAAGGACGATCCGTGGTGGAAGGTCTGGTAACCCAGTAAAAAAGAACAAAGCCCTTCGGGGCTTTTTCTTCGTCCCGATCGGTCAGGCGCGCTTGCGACGACCCTGGTGTTCTTCTTCAGGCCGAGAGGGAGTTCTTCAGTCCGGCAATGGCCGCCTCGAAATCGGCTTCGCTCTCCAGCCGCCGCATCGGCGGCAGCGCCGCCAGCAGCCGCCGGCCATAGCCCATGGCGACCAGGCGGGTGTCGCAGATTGCCAGCACCCCGCAGTCGGTTTCGCGGCGAATCAAGCGCCCTGCCCCCTGCTTCAGCGCCACCGCCGCCTCGGGCAGCGAATAGTCGCTGAACGAACTGCGCCCCTGTGCCTCCAGCCGCTGCGAACGTGCCTCGACCAGCGGATCGTTGGGCGGAGGAAACGGCAGCTTGTCGATCACCACCAGCTGCAGCGCATCGCCCGGCGCATCGAAGCCTTCCCAGAACGACGCGGAGGCCACCAGCACGCAGCCGTTGCGGCCGCCTTCCGCTCCTTCGCGGAAGCGGTCCATGAGCACGCGCTTGGGCAGTTCGCCCTGGACCAGCACCTCGGGCCGCACGTCGGCCTCGAGCCGCTCGAACTGCTGCTTCATCTCGTCGCCGATGGTTCGCAAGGCACGCAGCGTGGTCGTCAGCACCAGGGTGCGCCCGCCAAGCTCGGCGGCGCCGCGCGCGGCCAGCTGGGCCACGCGCACGCTGTGCGCGGCATCGTTGGGCTTGGGAAAAACACGCGGGACATACAGACCGGCCTGCGCCGCATAGTCAAAGGGGCTCTGCACCCGCAGCACCTCGGCATCGCGCAGGCCGCACGGTTCGGTGAACCAGCGCAGCGTGGGTTCGTCGCCCAACGTGGCAGACGTGAAGACCCAGGCGCGGCCGCCGTCTTCCGGCGCCGCACGGCTGTCCTCCTCTTCGCCGTACGCATTCTGGTTGTCCCGATCGATCTTGAGCACGCGCGTACGCATGGCGTCGGCGATGTCGAGCGGCGACTCGACCAGGCGCAACTGCGTCCCCACATCGACCCAGCGCACGGACTCCACCTCGCAGGGCAGCGCGAAACGTGCCGCACGCTTGGCGAGCTGCTGCGCCCGCTCGTGCAGGCGCACGAAATCCGGCGAAATTTCGCTGACGGTATCGAGCCCTTCCGCCGCCAGCTCGAATGCATGCTGCAGGGCATCGAGCGCACCCTGCCAGAGGTTCGGGTCGATGCCTTCGGGCGCCGGTCCCATCCAGCGCAGCTTGGTGCCGGGCCACTGCTTGCCGACCGCAAGGCGCAGCTCGCGCGCGGCACGCTCCACACCCGCCACCAGTTGCTGCCAATCGACCAGTCCGCGTGCGTGCTGCAGGCCCGCGCCGAGCAGGTCGCGCGCAAAGTCGAGGGCCTGTCCGCTGCCGAGCTGCGCGCCCAGGGACTGCACGCCGGTTTCGTTGAGCTGATGGGCCTCGTCGAACACGACCACGCTCACAGTCGGCAGCAGTTCCGCCATGCCGGTTTCGCGGACCGCGAGATCGGCAAAGAAAAGGTGATGGTTGATGACCACCACGTCGGCCGCCAGCGCCCCGCGCCGCGCCAGGTTGACGTGGCAGGGCTTGAACTGCGGGCATTGCGCGCCCAGGCAGTTCTCGCGCGTCGAAGTGATGAGGGGAATGAGCGGCGAGCGCTCGTCCAGCCCCGGCAGCTCGGCCAGGTCGCCGGTCCGGGTGGCTTTGGACCATTGCTCGATCTTGGCGAGCGTTCGCAAGCTGCCCCGCTCGGGGAGCGAGGCATCGTGGCGCGCCAGGTCGAGCCGGTGCAGGCACAGATAGCTCGCACGTCCCTTGAGCAGCGCCGTTCGCACCGGCAGTTCGAGCGCCTCCACCAGGCGCGGCAGGTCGCGCCCGAAAAGCTGGTCCTGCAAGGTCTTGGTGGCGGTGGAGAGCAGCACGCGCTCCCCGCTCAGGAGGGCCGGCACGAGGTACGAAAAGGTCTTGCCAACGCCGGTGCCGGCCTCGACCACCAGCACGCCGCCATCTTCGATGGTGCGGGCGACGGCCAACGCCATGTCGGTCTGCCCCGAACGTTCGCGGAACTGTTCGGCGGCACGGGACAGGACGCCCCCTTGCGCGAAGGCGTCGCGCACCTTGTCCTCGAGTGTTCCGGTCACGCGGGTTCTCTTGGATCGAGCACGTTTTCGAGCCGCGCGATCTGGTCGCGCAGCGCAAGGCGGCGTTTTTTCAGGCGGCGCAGCAGCAACTCGTCTTGCGGCAAAGCGTCGGCCAGGCGGTCGATGGTGGCGTCGAGGTCGGCATGCTCGATGCGCAACTCGATCAATTGGCGGGAAAGGGAATGAAGATTGGAGTCCAACGTTGGCGATGCGACCTATTCCGCCGCAGCTCGTGTTCACTCGATAATACGTCCTGGTTCGACCTCCCGAGAAGATAGAAAGCGCGCCGCTGGCGCATTTGCGCTCATGACCCAAGGCTTTCGACTTGCCGCCGCCACCGGACTCCACAAGGGCGACCGGGCCTATCAGCAGGACCAGGTGCTAATGATGAGCCATCCGCGCGTGCCTGGCTGCATGCTCTGCGTCATTGCCGACGGCATGGGCGGCCGCAGCGGCGGGCGCAAGGCCTCCGACCAGGTGCTGATGACGGCGCGCCAGCTGTTCTCCCGCTACAGCCCGGAGCGCGACAGTTCTACAGCGGTGCTGCGGCAGCTGCTGGAAGATGCGCACACGGTCATCAAGCTCACGGCCTTGTCGAGCGAGCAAGAGCCGCACAGCACGCTGGCGGCCTTCCTCATGAACCCCAAGGGGGATTGCGCGTGGATTCACGCCGGCGACTCCCGCATCTATCACTTCCAGGACGGCCAGCTCGTCACGCGCACGCGCGACCACTCCTATGTGCAGGTGCTGATCGACCGCGGCGAAATCAGCGAAGCCGAGGCCAACGTCCACCCCAAGGGCAACATCCTGCTCGGCTGCCTCGGCATGACCTCGATGCCGCCTCCCATCGAGCCCCACTACATTCCGAAGATGCAGCCCGGCGACCTGCTGATGGCATGCAGCGACGGGCTCTGGCACTACTTCAGCCCCGAGGAGCTGGCGAGTGTTCTCTACGCAGAGCCGCCGCGCGAAGCGGTGGAAATCCTGGTGGGAGAAGCGCGCCGCCGCGCCCGCGGCTCGGGCGACAACATCTCCATTGCAGTAGTGAAGCTCGAGGCGCTGCCCGCGGAAGCCTGAACGGCGTTTCTCGCCTCACGCCTCTCTAGCGCAAGGCTGCGAGGGCTTCAGCGGACGGGTGCCGACGCGGGCGATGCCGGAGGCAAGGGTGCGCCGCGCGGCTTGGTACGTTCGGCATTCTGCCGTTCGCGGCTGGCGCGGTGCTCCGCCGCCTTTTTCTGCTTGCTCTCGAAGCGTTCAGCGGCCGCGGGGGCTTCGGCGCGCTTCTGGGCCGCCTTGGCCTGGTCGTCGGCGTGCGCTTTCTGTTTCTCTTCCAGCTCGCGCCGGCGCGCGTCCGCCTCGGACGCGGTGGCGGCACGGCTCGCCGCATGGTCGGCCGCGCGCTGCTCGCGATCCTTCTGGGCCTCTCGAGACTCGTTCTGCTTCTCGGGCGTGTCTTGCGGACGCCGCGTGGCCGCTTTCTGGTCGAGCTTCTCGAGCTCGGCCGCGCCGCGCCGCTGGCGCTCGATGTCGTTGATGGCGGTTTCCTGCCGCTTGATGTGATCGGTCTCGGCGCGGCGGCGCCGGCGGCTGTCGTGCAGGCAATCTTCGACCGCGAACTTCTGGTAGCAGGCGGCGCGCTCCTTTTCGAAGCGCGCGTCGATGGCTGCGCGCTCGGCCGTGAGCCTGCTGCGTTCGGCCTCGAAATCGGCATTGCCCGCGGCCGCGGTGGACTGTGCCCACAGAGGTAGGCTGCCCAATGTCATCAGCACGGCGAGAACGATATGTTTCATGTCAGTCGAGTGTCGACGATGCGGCGTTCCAGCGAAAGAAACTCGCTCGATTGCATTTCTGTGAGCCTGGAAACCGTGCGCGGGAACTCGTGCGCAAGCGGCCCCTCGGTGTACAACGCCTCCGGCGGTACCTCGGCCGACATGATGAGCTTCACGCGCCGGTCGTACAAGACGTCGACCAGCCAGGTGAAACGGCGTGCTTCCGAGGCCATGCGCACCGGCATGTGCGGCACGTCGGACAACAGCACGGTGTGGAACTGGCTGGCGATCTCCAGGTAGTCGTTCTGCGAACGCGGTCCGCCGCACAGCGTCTTGAAGTCGAACCAGACCACGCCGCCGGCCTTGCGCCGGGCACGGATTTCACGCGCCTCGATGTGCAGGATCGGGCTCTCGTCGGCCGTTTCGGCCAGCTTTTCGAAAGCCTTGCGCATTTCCCTTTCGGCCCCTGCATCGTTGGGCGTCAGGTACATGCGCAACTGCTCGAGCGTGCGGCGGCGATAGTCGGTGCCGTTGTCCACGCTGAGCACTTCGAGCTTCTCGTTGAGGAGCGCGATCGCCGGCAAGATGCGGTCCCGGTGCAGCCCGCCGGGATACAGGTCGTCGGGCTTGAAATTGGACGTGGTCACAAAGCCCACGCCGTTCTCGAACAGCGCCACCAGCAGCCGATGAAGGATCATCGCGTCGGTGATGTCTGCCACGTGGAACTCGTCGAAGCAGATCAGCTTGTAGCGCTTGGAAATTCGCAATCCAAGCTCGTCGAGCGGATTGACCGTGCCCTGAAGCTCGCGCAGTTCGCGGTGCACCTCGCGCATGAACTCGTGAAAGTGCAGGCGCGTCTTGCGCCTGAGCGGCACCGCGTTGAAGAACAGGTCCATCAGGAAGCTCTTGCCCCGCCCGACGCCACCATGCATGTAGACGCCGCGCGGCAGATCGGGCCGGTTGATGAACTTCTTCAGCGCATTGGAGCGCTGGGACTTGTATTCGCCCCACTCCCGCGCGCAGCGATCCAGCGCCTCCACGGCACGCAGCTGCGCGGGATCGCTCTGGAACCCGCGCACGGCGAGTTCCGCCTCATAGGCCTCTTTAACGCTGGTCAAGGGATCAGAAGTTCAGCGTGCGCTTGTCCACGGCAAGTGCCGCTTCCTTGGTGGCCTCCGACAGCGACGGGTGCGCATGGCAGATGCGCGCGATGTCTTCGGCACTGGCCTTGAACTCCATCGCCACCACGGCTTCGGAGATCAGCTCGCTGGCCTGCGGGCCCACGATGTGCACGCCGAGGATTTCGTCCGTTGCCGCATCGGCCAGGAACTTGACCATGCCGGTCGTGTCGCCCAGCGCGCGTGCGCGGCCGTTCGCAAGGAACGGGAAGGTGCCGGCCTTGTAGGCGCGGCCCGCGGCCTTGAGCTGCTGCTCGGTCTGGCCAACCCAGGCGATCTCGGGGCTGGTGTAGATCACCCACGGCACGGTGTTGAAGTTGACATGGCCGTGCTGGCCCGCAATGCGCTCCGCCACGGCAACGCCCTCTTCCTCGGCCTTGTGCGCGAGCATCGGTCCGCGCACCACGTCGCCGATGGCCCACACGTTGGGCAAGCTGGTCTTGCAGTCGTCGTCCACCGCGATGGCGCCGCGCTCGTCGAGCTTGAGGCCCACGGCTTCGGCGTTCAGGCCGATGGTGTTGGGCACGCGGCCGATCGAGACGATCAGCTTGTCGACTTCCAGCGTCTGCGCTTCGCCCTTGGCGTTGGTCCATGCCACGCTCACGCCCTTCTTGGACGACTTGATCTCGCCGACCTTGACGCCGAGTTCGATCTTGAGCTTTTGCTTGTCGAAGGCCTTCTTGGCTTCCTTGGCAATCTGCTCGTCGACGGCGCCCAGGAAGGTCGGCAGTGCTTCGAGCACCGTGACCTCGGCGCCGAGGCGGCGCCACACCGAGCCCATTTCAAGGCCGATAACACCCGAGCCGATCAGGCCCAGCTTCTTGGGCACCGCGCCGATGCGCAGCGCGCCGTCGTTCGAGAGAATGTTCTCCTCGTCGAACGGCGTGCCAGGCAATGCACGGGCATTGGAGCCCGTCGCCAGGATGACGTGCTTGGCGCTGATCGATTCTTCGGCGGCGCCCGCCACCTTGATCTCATAGCCGGTTGGGTCGGTCTTCACGAACGAACCGCGGCCATGGAAGAAGGTGATCTTGTTCTTTTTGAACAAATACAGGATGCCGTCGTTGTTCTGCTTCACGACCTGGTCCTTGCGGGCCAGCATCTTGTCGATGTCCAGCCCCAGGCCTTCGACCTTGATGCCGTGGTCCGCAAAGTGGTGGCCGGCCTGCTCGAAGTGCTCCGACGATTGCAGCAGCGCCTTCGAAGGAATGCAGCCCACGTTGGTGCAGGTGCCGCCCGGTGCCGGCCCCCCCTTGCCGTTCTTCCACTCGTCGATGCAGGCCACGTTGAAGCCGAGTTGCGCGGCGCGGATCGCGGCCACATAGCCGCCGGGGCCGCCGCCGATGACGACGACGTCGAATTGCTTGTTTGCCATCTGATTCTTTCTCCTCAGATGTCGAACAAGAGGCGCGACGGATCTTCCAGCGCTTCCTTCATGGCGACCAGGCCCAGCACGGCTTCGCGGCCGTCGATGATGCGGTGGTCATAGCTCATGGCGAGGTAGTTCATCGGACGGACCACGACCTGGCCGTTCTCGACCACGGCGCGGTCCTTGGTGGCGTGCACGCCGAGGATCGCGGACTGGGGCGGGTTGATGATCGGGGTCGAGAGCATCGAGCCGAAGGTGCCGCCGTTCGAGATGGAGAAGGTGCCGCCGGTCATCTCTTCGATGCCGAGCTTGCCGTCCTGCGCCTTCTTGCCGTATTCGGCGATCTTCTTCTCGATGTCGGCAAAGCTCATCTGGTCGGCGTTGCGGAGGATGGGCACTACCAGGCCGCGCGGCGAACCGACGGCAATACCGATGTCGAAGTAGCCGTGGTAGAGGATGTCGTTTCCGTCGACCGAGGCGTTGATCACCGGGTACTTCTTGAGCGCGTGCACCGCGGCCTTCACGAAGAAGCTCATGAAGCCGAGCTTCACGCCGTGTTCCTTGGTGAAGCTGTCCTGGAAGCGCTTGCGCAGTTCCATCACGGGTGCCATGTTCACTTCATTGAAGGTCGTGAGGATGGCGTTGGTCGACTGCGATTGCAGCAGGCGCTCGGCAATGCGGGCGCGCAGGCGGCTCATTGGCACGCGCTGCTCCGGACGCTCGCCCAGGTCGGGCGCGCGGGCGGGAGCGGCGACTTGCGGCAGTGCGGGCTTGGCAGCGGGTGCCGGAATGGTGGCCGCGGGCTTGGCGCCCGAAGCCACTGCGCCGAGCACGTCGCCCTTGGTCACGCGGCCGTCCTTGCCGGTGCCGGCCACGTCGCTGGTCTTGAGGTTGTTGTCGGCCAGCAGCTTGGCGGCCGCGGGCATGGCCACGTCGGACTTCGAACCACCGGTGGAAGCGGCGGCGGCAGCTGCCGGCGCTGCTGCGGCCGGGGCCGGTGCCGGTGCTGCAGCGGGTGCAGCCGCAGGCGCCGCGGCACCAGCCTTGCCGTCGGTGTCGATCTTGGCGATCAGCTGATCGGCCACCACGGTGGCGCCATCGGGCTGAACGATTTCGGCCAGCACGCCAGCCGATGGTGCGGGCACTTCCAGCACGACCTTGTCGGTCTCGATCTCGATCAGGATTTCATCGACGGCGACGGCTTCGCCGGCCTTCTTCTTCCAGGTGAGCATGGTGGCTTCGGCCACGGATTCGGAAAGCTGGGGGACTTTGACTT
>Ga0102593_1002722_pt1 | contig 12874 bp, 12 predicted proteins | sample AraplaCol_mMS_r2_2_FD_76862 | JGI IMG/M metagenome (GOLD analysis project Ga0102593, IMG submission 76862) | Arabidopsis root microbial communities from North Carolina, USA - plate scrape MF_Col_mMS_r2 (SPADES assembly) (version 2) | ecosystem: Host-associated > Plants > Roots > Endosphere...
CGGTGCGCCAGCGTACTCAAATGCGTGCGACCTTCCTAAAAGCTGCCCTATCGCGTAGAAATGTCGTCATCATCAGCATACGGAGATCGTTGGCGCTGAAGGCTAAGTGTTTGTGGGTGCACCCCTCGACCCGAAAATGAACGGGTATATCGTGCTTTACTTCCGAAATCGTTCTGCTCGAGCAAAACTTCAAGAATCGGCCCGACGTTATGTGACAGCAGACCAGGGGACGGAGCGGCTTACCGAACGCGCGCTCCAGGTCCTCTCCGATAATCCTTCGCTCCTCGATGAGCGCGACGATAACAGGGCAATGTTTGCGGGTTCACAAGCTTGCTCAGGAACAGCTCCAAATAACTGGCGTCCTGTCGCGATGCGCGAACGGGGACGCCACTTAAGAGCCCTGAACGAACCCTCATCTACCGTGCGGGTGCAGCGGTCCAAGTTTGCGTTGGCACGATATGAGCAAAAAAAGAGGGACGCCATGGGTGTTGCAACGACAAATTTCGAAGACACCGTGTATGGCATCGAAGCGAATCTGTTGGTTCTGCGAGCTGCCTCAGCTTTGACGGCTGCAGGTATTCCGATAACGCGCCGAAGTATTGAAGAATATATGGGCCGATATTTTTCGAGGGATCTGGTAGACAAGCACCGGGTCGAGATTAATTTCATTATTGTTGACATCCTGGCGAGTGTTAAAGACCTCGACAAAGGATTCGCCTGGAATATGGATGGCTGACGCTATGAATGGTCGCTGCCCGCGTCATTCGGCGTCTCGCCTGTTTTGGTCAGCACATGTGACGATGCCTATATCCGCTCGACAATCGAAGTGTCGCCGGTCTCCTCATGATAACGAGGCATCGGAGACGAGCAGCTTTGCGCGCGATCATTCCTAAGCGTGCCGCTGATCCTGGGGCTGCATGCTATTTTGCGGCCTGAGCTGACTTGTATCCGGTGCGGGTGTCCTGGATGCTTTCAGTCTTTCTCTCAGCAACAATAGCAATATCCCGGATGCAATGAAGCCCTGTAGGGACAAGTAGGCGCAGAAGATCCACCAGAACATGTTTCACCCATCTTCAAACTCGGCAAATGTGAGATAGGACAGCGGATGTTGAGAAAAACAGGGACCAAAGTCTGATGCTGTGGCCGGAAACGGATGGCGATCACGGAGCGTGGTCAGGGCGGTGAGTCAAGCAGAATGGAGCTCACTGCTAGCGCACAGTGATGATAGCAAGCGAACAGCACGGCTTTGTTGCCTGCAGACAATGCCGACCGAAAAAGTGCAGAACGGCCACGGCGATGGCTCCTGCAACTCAACGCACCATGACCCAGTCGCAAACGGTTCGGCCGGACGCGACCACTAAGCAGAAGTTGTCACGACAGTCCTTTCAGGGCGCTGGAGAACGCCGCTAGGCCGATCGACGCCTGCGTCGCCGCAGGCCCCTGCCTCAACGTAACGGATATCGCTCGCCTTGCGATTCGCGCGAAAGGCTCAGCGCCAAGCTAAGCCGTTCATCGTCGAGACAAGGCAGAGCAGGAAGTTGGAGTGCACCGCTCGCAAATATTCGGTCTGGGGCGATCTGGATCTGTTGCAGAAAAACTTCGTGGTGCGCGCGGTAGGGCGTGTTATCGCATCTCACTCACGGAAATCAGGGCATAGCGCCTCCCTTATTGCCATCCGAGATTCCCGGCGACTCATCACTACTCACCAAGCGCCGTCATCCGCGTCAAAGGCACATTCCCTTTCCGCTTCAGCCGGCTGTCGCAGAATAATGCTCCCATCAGGAAGGCAAGTGTTGGAACCACTTGGCGCGGCGCCACCAAATCTTCCGGAGCCGTGCACGTTGTACAACGTTGAATATCGTCGCGAATCACGGCTTGGACATTGCGATGCAGGTCACTCTATATCGTCTGAACAACCAGCGGAGCCGATCGAGCCTTGCAAGCGATCGTTGCTTGCCACCTCTTAACAGGAACGAGCGTACTAGATCCCTTGTGGCAGATAACGCTACGTTTTGGTTCGACTTTCGGATGTCGTCAGCATGTGTATCGGAAGCGATAATCTCCGCGTTCAAAACATTATAACCTGGGAACAGCGTTATCACCTCCTCCGGTGTGGGGCGATAAAGCGTGTCAATTGGATCAAGATGATAAGGGTAATCAAAAGGCACCGTAACAATCATGAGGCCGCCCGGAGCAAGGAGACTATCGCAAATTTGGGCGAAGCCGGCTACGTCCACAACATGCTCGAAAATATTGCAGACCATAACTGTCTTGGCGCCTACGGCGCCTAAGCGCCGTTGTACGTCTTTGTCAAAAATATCCCCCGCAATGTCCACGCCGTCGGCGCCGAAAAGGTCGGAAGTTACGATAGTAACTCCGCGGTGCTCCAAGCGCTGATGGATATACTTGGCGATGTGGGGCTTAGTTATCTCTCTAAAAGTTCTGGATGTAGTTCCCAATTCCAATACCGGAGAGATTTCATCAGCTTTTTGACTTGATAGTACTTTCCCCACCCACTCCGCTTCTTGTGATCTCACTGTTTCTTGCCTCAATCAGAGATTGATAAGGTCATGATAGTGCCGCCTTCTAACATAAGGTACTGCCACAGCGCCACTTCAATACAGCGTGTGTGAACCAGGTTGATCAATCGAATGCAAGAATTCCAGCCGTCACCCCACACTGGAGATTTTGCGATTTCGAATACAATTACCATCACGAGACACATAATTTGTAGGGAGTAGAGCGAATGCAAGGCGGACTACCTAGGCGACGAAATCAGCATCAGTTTAGAAGTCAATCGCGACCCACAGGTGAGACGAGTTTGTATTGCCGTAGCAAGAGGTGTTTACTGCAAATATCGGAAATCCTGCCCAAACTTTATTTTTGGGCCGGCGGTGAGCATCACGGTAAACTTTCAGCTCTGTCAATCATGACACAGATTTAGGCATTCAGGGCACATATCACCGACCGACGCCGCACCCCTGATGCTGCCTCTCCATGTGTTTTACTAATATCTAAAAAAATTTTTGGTTGCAAATCAAAAATTTCCGGTTGAGTGCCTTCTAGAATCCATATAAAAGTATTCTTGAATACTTTTTTTGGAATAGAAAAATTGAGCGATAGAGTATTTAGCAACTTGATCGTCTTGATTGCGTCGCGGCTTGCGACAATAGTCGTTTCAATACTGTCTATTGCTATCCTCGCGCGCTTTGTGAGCCCAGAAGGCTTTGGATATCTCGCGTCGACAACTATAACTTTGGGACTTGCCAATGCCCTCTTCGACGGCGCGTTCGGTATAGGACTTGTTCGCAGGGTGAACGTCGATAGGAGCCACATCAGTTCAACACTTGGTGCTGCGATCGCTTTGGCTCTACTGATAGTCGGACTGCTGAACGTTTTTGCTCCGACAATAGAGGGCTTTTACCGCTTCGCCGGACTAGGAAAGGTTATACAATTTTCCTCGGCGCTCGTAGTATTCAAAGCAATCTTCGCGGTATCCGACGCGATCCTGCAAAGAGAGCGGCAGTATAAGCGGATCGGAATGATAGCGCTCGTTTCGAATGTGGGTGGACAATTACTGATATCCGTGCCGTTAGCGATCGCAGGTTTTGACTACTGGGCACTGGTGACGGGCCTGCTAGCAACTGGCGCCATCGAGGCATCGCTCTCAAACTATTACGCCAGGGTAGGATTAAGTCTAAGATTCGATAGATCCTCGCTCGATGAGTTTCGTGATGGTGGCGGGCTTTTTGGACTGACCCAACTGCTCAGCTGGGCATCGTTGTCGGGGTCTAATATCGTTGCCGGATATACATTGGGCGCGACAGCACTTGGCCTTTACTCACGGTCTTGGAAGCTGCTCGATGTCGTAGTCTCAGCGACAGGAACGCCGATGCAAAAGGTGTTTATGCCGGTGTTTGCCAGCCTCCGACATGATCAGGATAGGGCAAGAATTGAGTTTCTTAGCGCGATGGGCACGCTATTGCCATCGTTCGCGATCATCGGAACCCTTGTGGCCCTACATTCAAACTTCATCGTGATAGTCCTTCTCGGGAAGGACTGGCTGCAGGCGGTAAACGTTGTAAGTGTTCTCTTTTCGGTCCTATTTGCCAGACTGTCCTATAAACTCTGTGAAGGAGTGATAGTCGGATTTGGAAAAGCCCGCGTCTCAGCAACTCTCCAAACGATTTACGGTTTAACCATGGTTACCGGTACATGGGCGGGCTCAAGGTACGGTGTGGTCGGGATCGCTTGGGGCGCCTCCATCGCCATATTGGTATTCTATTGTCTCACTTTATTCTTCGCGGCACAGCTTTTGGCGTGCGGGTTCATCGACATCCTGAAGTTGCATATGCATGCAATAATCTTTCCCATCGCCGCGCTTGTCACACATCTGACGCTTGAACGAGCCATCCCCTCCGATGTTCATGTGTGGCAAGAACTCCTCTTCTGTACGACGGAGGGAGGCGTGTTGACGGCAATATTCATCCTGTTGCCCGGAACTGTCATAGGACCGGAACTGGCGCGCATCCGACGGAAGGTTTTCGCTAAGGCTCAGAGGTTACGGGCCTGAACCGGCGTGTGGTCTGGTATAGCAACGCCGAGCGGCTCAATGCGCGCCCTCGCTGGTCTTTGACACCAATCATAACGACATCTTCGGTGATGATGACGATGGCTGAAGCGAGTTCCGAATCTGGCGCACCGCAACCAGAAAGGCGTTGGGGGAGGCGGTGAATTGCTGACTTCTTTGGAGAAGAAGTCACGCTCATAAACCTAGTGCCGACTTGACGAGACAACGAACGGTCGCAACCATGTTGCGACGGCTGTAAGTCTTTTTCGCAGTGACACAGGTCTATCTGCGTGCTCCTTGCAACGAGATCTCGCACCGTGCCCGAGCCGCCCGTCGACGTGGCCGTTTTCCGAAAGCGCCCGCGACTACGCCGTGATCATCACCGGCGGACCGTTGTCGAAAAGAAGAAGCCCGTGAATTAGCAGTCAGCCATTGCGATCGTCGACGCGAACCTGGACCTCTGCAGTTGACATCTTGCCCATTCGTCCGGTGCGCTCCAGAATTGAACCCAGCCCAGCATCGATCGCGGTCAGCCGCGTCAACCGGCGTCGTGACCTTTCGTCCTGCTTGGGACACTCTACGCGTGAAGGGATGATTTGCTCATCGAACTTGGGTCGGTTCAATATCGAGGCATCTGCAGCATGGGCCGCGCTTGCTCCGAGAGGAAGACACAATTGTATGCGACGTCGACCCACTTGAAATGCAAGTCCGAGCAAAAATCGAGGGTCGTTTCGAAAAATTGCCCATAGGGTCATAAGTGACAGATATGTATTTCCGGCTCGCTTGAACTCCTGAAATGCGTACTTTTGCGTCGCGCCGGTCGCGCTCTTGGCTGCGTATCGGGGAAGCTGCGGATTGGCGGCCAATGAACGCCTGATTACCTCCAAAGCACCACGAGCCATTTGAGCGTGATTTGAAGACATGTTGCCGCGGTACCGCCTATATCCAATCAGGCGTTCAGGGATGACTTCTATACAGTAGTGCGCGGCCAGCCTCAGTTCGAAGTCGAAATCTTCGCACCCTCCAATTCCTGCTGCTGCAAAGGAGCCATCAAACCCACCGATCTCAAGCGCGACCTCCCGGCGGACAAGAAGCGTGCTACCATTGCCGACATATTTGAAGGTCAGATGACGTGCGAAAATATACCCTCTTGCGGTGTTGGATCGCCCAGGAGCGATGATCTCATCGTCAGAATTGATGACGTAATGCAGCGCATAGACCGCGGCCCATTGCGGGGACAGGCAAATGAGTGCGTTCACCTGCTTCTCGATTTTCGTCGGATGCCAAAGATCGTCCGCGTCAAGGAATGCCACAAATTCCCCCGATGATGCAGCAATCCCGGTGTTTCTTGCGGCGGAAACGCCACGGTTTGATGTCGATAGGAGCCGGATCCGTCGATCCCCCTGAGCCATTTGCTCGACCAGTTTTGCCGTACTATCTGTAGAGCCATCATTGACGACGATGATCTCTAATGTTTCGTAGGTCTGGCGCGCGGCGGATCGGAGGGTCCGTTCAATATAGACCGAAGCATTGAAGGCCGGGATGATCACCGACACCAGCGGCCGATGCGAATAAGATGCGTCAGCTTGATCAGAATTGCAGAGCATTCCAAACTTTCACCAGGCCAGAGGAAATGGTGCTTTTCTCGAACGATCGGGAAACGGATTGGCTCCTTGCCCTGCTTTAACGTACAAAAGCGCCTCCCAGCAGACAGGTCTGTAGTCAGTTGCGTTCTAACGTCGTCGCGGGGGACGCGACACGGACTTTGGTCTGAGTCGACTTCTTGCGGGGGCGATTTAAAAAGGCCGGCAGCATCATCGCTTGCTATCGGGCATGGGCTAGGTAACCTTACCTGCTAACCTTCCACGCAAGTTAATGTTGCAGTCGCGAAAATGAATGGCATTTTCCGGCCATAGTTTCAGGAGGACGTGATGGCGGAATTGATACCGATGCAGGTTGCTGAGCGCTTGGAACGCGAATGGCGCATGGTCGAGCCCAAACCCGAAGACAAGAAGCCGAGAGGGCAGGAGCGAACCAATATAGAGGATCCGAAGCGGGTAAAGACCGACCAATTCGATTGATGCACGGGATTAGGGGTTGGTCGTGTGCCGTTCTGAGCGCCTACTTCGAAACGCTTCGCAACTGGACGATGGTTTGCCGGTGACAAGGTTAGACTTACCAAACGGCACCTGTTCCAATAATCCGGCGAGGGCCGTCTCACTCGAAATCCGTGGCCTTATTAGCGCATGGACGATTGCAAACTCGAAAAGAGAAAATACTCCCAAGTGTGAGTAACTTAAACGGCCTGTACGAGGCGAGGACCGCTTCAATCTGGGGGCATATCATCGCAAAACCATTGCGATTTGCCATTTCGCAGAGCAAATAATTATGAGGCGCTGTGTCCTAAGCCATATTGCTGCCCTGCAGCAATTGTTTATCATGATCGGATGCTGACACAAACAATAGCGCGCCTGGCTGCTTGGGCCTGCCTCGCCTTTATCATCTTCGTCACGGTCGGTCCGATCGGTTTGCGCCCCGCCGATTTATTACCAGTAAACTGGGATCGGGCGTTGGCTTTCGCTCTTATGGCAGCACTTTTCGTCGTCGCTTACCCGGGATATGCCTTTTCTTGCGGAACACTGATAATAGCTGCTGCCGGAGCCTTTGAGCTGCTTCAACTCTTGTCGCCATCTCGACATGCTCATTTTGACGATGCGGTAGTGAAAGCCGCTGGCGCCGTTCTAGGTTTCCTCACCGGCTGGACGGTTAATCGGGCAAGGGACTTGATTATCGCCCTAACATAGCAACGACATGCCATAGGCGGTGGAGATGGTGGGAGTGCCGTCAAAAGTGTGCGCAGATGACCGCACTCCCCTTTCGCCCTCGGGGTAGAGAGCGATCAGCGTAGGTGTCGCCACTTATTGCTGACGTGGGTTCAGCAGTGGAGGGTCTCCGACACCCTCTAATGTGAAGTCTCGACCAGCGCAACGTGTAACATTGCTTGCCGCGCCGGCAAAACCCTCTGGCATAGACCAAAAACTTGGGCACTCACTTTCCTCATCCTTCCACGGCTTCGAAGGTAGCCCCTGCAACGGCGCAGCGGAACTGCCCGCGTTTTCTGCAGCCAGGATGACGCCCCGAAGCAAACAACCTAAGCGCATCCAGTTGAAATGGCTCGATGACGTGCTCAATGCTCTTTCTAAAAGGGCGAGTTTGCCGCCGCATAGCTGGGCGATAGTCTACTACATCTGCTCGGCTGCACTCGATGCGCCGCTAGGGGCAGGTTTCCACTGCGACGGCGCTGATGAGCTGATGAGTTGTAAGGAACGGACACATTGCGAGTTAGGATAGCCGCGGGCTAGCCCTTTTTAGCGAGTAGGCGCGTTCGGGCGATTTTTCTAATCTGAATGGGCAGCAGCATCCTGAAAGGGGGCCCGCCGTCTTCTGAGAGGGCGGGCCCTTCGCGTGCCCCAGCGAGGAGTAGGTAAGCCAAAATGGCTACTTGCGAGAACAAGGCTCGCCTTTGCAGAATGTCGCGCCGGTTCCTTACCTCTGGCGACCAGCGACTCCACTCTCAATCCGCCCGCCACAAGTTTGGATCCGGCACCCTCTTGAAGCCGAGAGAGCGAGATTTGTTGCTTAGGGCGGACGAAACCGACTTGGTTCACAACATCCAAAAAGCGCTACAGAGCTTATCTGAGCAGCCCTCGCTGCTCGATGGCCCTTATGTTGACGAAACTCTGTTTCGCATCGTTCACGAAAGTGCCCGACCATGAACCAGAGTCGGCTGTCGTTCGGCGGCTGAGTGGATACACTATATGTTATTAAGGTCGCGTCGAAAACGAGCTCACCACCGATGGTGCGCGCTAGGGGTTGATCTCGATCGCGGCATCGGCCAGTTTAGCGCTCAACGACATCGCAGGACATTCTTATCATATGCCACGCGTTTCGCTTTCGCATGACCGCCGCATTGCACTGTTGACCGAATACTTGGCTGGAGCGCGTATCGATTTTTTGGCCGCCAAATATCGCGTCCATCGATCATATCCCCGGCATCTTTTTCGGAGATATTCGGCGAGAGGCCTGTTTCGAGGATGATCGGCAATAGGGAGCCCGAAATCTCGATCGGAAGGCCAAGGATGATGAGGTTTTTGGCGGATCAGATACCATAAGATATCGTTTCCCGTCAGGTTGCAGGTGAATTGTTAGGGGCCGACACCATGGCATAAACGGTTTGCCCGAACCTAGCAGTGTGAGCCACTCAGTTCTAAACCGTTCAATTTCAGGCAGATATCCAACCGCAGGCCACAGGACCTCGAGGCGTCCAGCACTTTGCACGTCAACTCGGTTCTTTAAACCGTACGCCTACTCCACCGCCATTTCGAGTGATAAATTCAATTCCGGCGCCCTGTAAGGTCATCTGGATCAATTTTAAATTTGCGACCGTAATTGTTGGCGGGCCGTCGTCCGCCTCTGCTCGCCGTATCGTTGACAGGCCAACGCAGGCTGCCTCAGCAAGATCCTCCGCCGTCCATCGGAGCAAAGCCCTCGCCGCCCGAATTTGAGCCCCGGTGATTTCACTCATAATTTTCGATTTCTCATTGAAACTTTTTGGTTCATATGCAATATTTTTGTTCAAGTCGGCCGCATCGGTGTTTGAGCCACCAAATGCGGCCTGACCACAACCTAAGCTGTCAGGAGCTCGGATCATGGCTGATTCCGACAATAGCAGAACTTTGTCTGCCGTCACGTTGGCTGTAATGAATTGTGCGGTGGCAGTGTAGGGATCTTCGTCATGGAACTACGCCAGCTATCCTACTTCGTCGCCGTGGCCGAGGAGCTGCATTTCGGTCGTGCGGCAGCCAAGGTGAACATCACACAGTCAGGCCTATCGGATGCGATCCTGGCCCTGGAGAAGGAGCTCGGCGTGCAGCTGTTGCTGCGCACGACCAGGCGGGTGGAACTGACGCGGGCAGGGGCCTCCTTCTACGAGCGCTCGGTCAGGATGATCAGCGAGCTGGAGCTGTCGAAGGAGATCGTCCGCTCGATCGCCGGCAAGACGTCTCGCAGGATCGCGATCGGTACGGTCTACCCGGCAACGATCGGCGTGCTGCCATCCTTTCTGTCGCGCATCGGCAGGAAGTATCCCGATATCCGCATGCATATCGAAAGCGGCACCACCGATGACATCATCCGCCATATCGAGGCAGGCCGCATCAATCTCGGCTTCATCCGACCGGTGGAGAATATCGGCTCGCTCCGCTTCTTCTCGATTGCCCATGAGCGCTATCTGCTGGCCGTGGCTAAGGAAAGCGCGCTGTCTGCGAGAAGCGAGATCGATCTTGAAGATCTGCGCTCCGAGAAGATCATCTCGTTTTCCCGCCACAACCGTTCCTACAGCGAACAGTATTTCGCCGAGAAGTTCGAGGAGTACGATCTGACCGACAATGTCGCCTACACCTGTGACGACACTTTCTCGCTGGTGTCGCTGGTTTCAGCCGGTCTTGGTATCGGTTTCGTGCCGGAATGGACGCAGGATCTGCCGAACCGCGGCTTTGAGCTGAAGAAAGTGAGGGGCGTCGATTTCAAGATCGGGCTCGGTGTCGCCTGGAACCGGGAGGACCCGACCGCTGCCCGCGACGACATCATCGATATTGCCCGGTCGCTGGTGCGGCCGGGCAGGTGACTCTGTCGTAGTGGATTGCGAGGAACGACCCAGGGCGCTAAGCGGAACTTGAGCGCGGAGCGGTCGGTGCCGTGTCGCGTCGTTTAGCCTTCGATCCATGGCGCCCGAGAGCTTCACCACCCTTTGTTTTGCGGGTGATCTAACCTACCTGAACCCTTAGGTTGCCTTGAGAGCCGCGCGGGCAGGATCGGCTAAATATTAAATCGCGCTGTGGATGGCGCGAAAGCCTGGCAAGTTTCAGGCACCTACTTGTCACGTCGATACCATCAACGTTGTCGATCATTCGCGACGCTTATAAATCCGAACATTTGATTATTGGGAGTCATCCCTTTTTTAAGTTTCGGATCGATGAGACGCACTAACGTTTCTCGATTCACTATCTCCCCATCGGCTACCCAGAACGCGATTCATCGATAGCTGAGTCAGTAGTAAGCCTCAAGGAGCCATAATGACGCTGGCACTGCCTACCATCCCAAAGCCGATCGGTTTTGGAGTCATTCTGAGAACGGAAATTCGAAGGCACGGCGACACGATACGTGCGCTATCCGCCGCCTTGAAAGAAGGTGGCGCATCAATATCGACGGCGCAACTGAGTCAATGGTGCCGCGATCGAAACTTCCCCTCGAAAACCAGAAGCATACGGGCATTGTACATGATCGAGGCGCGTTACGGGTTGCCTCATGGCCACCTCGTACAGAAATTGTATTCTTTGACGGGCTATGTCTCCTGCTACGCCATCCGGGACGTGCCGCATCAGCGAAGGACCTTGTTCGCTTGGCACTTGCCCGACAATTTCCTCGTGCTTCCTGCTATGAAACAAGCCGAGATCAAGGCTTGGATTGCACAAAACGTTTTTTATGGCTTGACGGAATTTCGAAAGTATCAAGCAAAGGCAGTCAAACACTCCTTCAAAATGAAATTTCTAGTTCCTGATGGTCAGGGATTGTGGCAGCCTCAGAAGCGGCGTTCCTCCGTTTCCGCTGATCACTTTGGTCGACCACCGCGTCAACTCGCAGAAGAGATTGATGCTCTAATTTCATTCAAAACCGCAACGCTGCCACCGGAGGGCAAAGACCGTCTGGGTCGATGGAACGCGGCGAGCGCAGAAACCGCGAGGAGAAATCTCGGATTGTTTTTTGGCGCATTGGCTTCGTCTCCGGATGGCCGAGTTGGGGGTTTCGGCGCTTCCGTGGAAGATCTTACAATTGCTATCCTAGTCTTTCCGGCGGTGTGGGACTGGTACGTGATGTGGCGCGAAAAGCGACGTGGCTTCTACACCGCCTATGAGCGCAGCATGGTTTCTTTTGCAAAAAGCCTGGTTCGCAATGGAACGGGATGGCTGAGGCAGAACCGATGGCTTGCTTCTCGTTTGAAGCCGATTGCGGGCCTGATATCGGCTGCCGATATCCGCAAGGCGCAATGTGCCTGGGATGATGTATGCGATGCAATGCAATTGCACGCTTATCGTCGGGGCCGCGCATTGTTAGATGTCGAGCAGGTCCACCGTAGTTCCTTCGAAGCTATCGAAACCATCCTCGCTACCGACAACCCGATAAGAGAGTACCGCAAAATTACAAAGGAAATCATCACGCATGTTCAGAGAGGGGGATTGAGCGCATATGAGGAGGCACAAGCAGTCCGCGCTTTCCTCATGATGCAGTTTGGTCTCCATCTCGGATTGCGGCAGAAAAACCTTCGTGAACTTCTCGTCGCTACATCAGACCGTCCGACATCTGTCTTGTCACTTGTTCAAAAGCGTCGAGGGGAGTTGCGGTGGCGATCAGACACGGCAAGGTGGGAAGTTCTCGTGCCCGCGATAGCGTTCAAGAACGGCCATTCGCGCTTTTTCGATGGCGGAAAACCTTACCTTTGCGTTCTCCCGGATGTCGATGACCTCTATGCTTTCATCGCCGCTTATTTGAAAGAACATCGTCCATTGCTCGTTGGAGCTCACAACGATCCCGGTACTTTCTTTGTAAAGGGAAACATCAAAAGGAAGGGTCGCCTCGATTATGATCAGGCGTCATTCTACACTGATTGGCGCGAGGCAGTCGCAAAATATGGCATATACAATCCCTACACCGATAAGGGTGCGATAAAAGGACTGCTGCCGCATGGGCCACATTGTATTCGAGACGTCCTGGCAACATACGTATTGAAGAAGACAGGATCCATCGAGCTCGCCGCGCTTGCAATCCACGACTCTGTTCCAATGATCCAAAAATATTACGGCCGCTTTCTCCCTTCAGAAAAGACAGCACTCGTTATGAAGACAATAGGCGAGGCATGGCGCGATTAGGAAGCCGCGGCGCCAGGAATGTCGGACGCAGAGCCCCATGCTTAGCAATCATATTGCGAACAATACAATATGGTTAACGCGATCATAACTTTGGCGGATTCTACTGTAAATCAGGCCCTACTTTTGAAGGGAATCACTATACCATCGAAGTAATGTTTTCTACTTCCAGGCGAGGAGGATGAAATGGCCCAAGCTACTAGGATTACTGACGTTATCGATTCATTCGGGATCGACACACATATCGACTACACCGACGGGAAATATTCCAATATCGCGGAAGTTGTTAAAGCCCTGGGCTACCTTGGTCTCGACACAGTTC
>Ga0102593_1002724_pt1 | contig 12849 bp, 14 predicted proteins | sample AraplaCol_mMS_r2_2_FD_76862 | JGI IMG/M metagenome (GOLD analysis project Ga0102593, IMG submission 76862) | Arabidopsis root microbial communities from North Carolina, USA - plate scrape MF_Col_mMS_r2 (SPADES assembly) (version 2) | ecosystem: Host-associated > Plants > Roots > Endosphere...
AGGATGTCGATTTCAACAACAAGGAGCGCTTTCCGGATGCCATGCTGGAAAAACTTCTGCAGCATTTCGAGACCTATCGCCTGCGAAACTCCGATGTCGAGCCGGATGTGCTGGGCCAGGCCTACGAATATCTGATCGCCCAGTTTGCAGATGATGCCGGCAAGAAAGGTGGTGAGTTCTATACGCCGAAGATGGTCGTGCGCCTGATCGTCGAATGCCTGAAGCCAGATGAAGGCATGTCGATCTATGACCCCACCTGCGGCTCGGGTGGCATGCTCCTGGAGGCGGTGCATCATCTGGAGCGGCAGGGCAAAAATCCGAAAAGCCTGTCGCTGTTTGGCCAGGAGCGCAACCTCAACACCTGGGCAATCTGCCAGATGAACCTGTTCCTGCATGATATCGACGACGCGCAGGTGGCGCGCGGCGACACACTGCTGGAGCCGAAACATCTAACGGGCGACAGCGTGAAGGCCATCCGCACCTTCGACCGGGTGCTGGCTAACCCGCCCTTTTCGTTGAAAAGTTGGGGCCATGATGTCTGGTCGAAGGGCGACGCCTATGGCCGCGACCGCTATGGCTGCCCGCCAAAATCCTACGGCGACCTCGCCTTCGTGCAGCATATGGTGGCGAGCCTGAAGGAAGACGGCGTCTGCGGCGTGGTGCTGCCGCATGGCGTGCTGTTTCGCGGCGGGACGGAGGGCAAGATCCGCGAGGGGCTGATCAAGGATGATCTGATCGAGGCTGTCATCGGCCTGGCGCCCAATCTGTTTTACGGCGCGGGCATTCCGGCCTGTATCCTGATCCTGGGCAAACAGAAGCCGCTAGCACGCAAGGGCCAGATCCTAATCGTCAACGGTGCCGAGCATTTTGTCGAAGGCAAGGCGCAGAATCATCTGTCGGAGACCAATGTCGCCGCGCTGGCAAAGGCCTATGGCGACTTTGCCGATGTCGAGCGGCTGTCGCGGGTGGTGCCGGTGAGCGAGATCGAAGCGAACGACTTCAACCTGAATATCAGCCGCTATGTGCATCTGGGTGAAGAGTCCGAAGAGGTTGATGTCACGGCGGAAGTGGAAAAGCTGGTCGAGCTTCAGGCCGAGCGGGATGCGGCGGAAGCCCGGATGATGGGCTTCCTGCGGGAGCTTGGCTATGTCGCGTGAGGTGCCGCAGGATTGGCTGGAAACCGAGATAGGAGAGATCGCTGAAATTCAGATTGGCGGGACGCCTTCACGCGCTGTTCCGTCCTATTGGGCACAAAACGAGGAAGAGGGCCTACCTTGGCTGTCGATCGCCGATATGCGAGCCCCGGAGATATTCAGGACCAAAGAGCGGATTACCGCTTCGGGCGCAAAAAATTCAAATGCAAAGTTGATAAAGCCTGACACAGTCCTGATGAGCTTTAAACTCTCGATCGGCAAGATCGCGATTGCAAGGGTGCCGCTTTATACGAACGAGGCTATCGCCGCTTTCATCCCAGACCCGACAAAACTCGAGAATTCGTTCTTACGATACGCCCTTCCCCATTTTGTCGGATACGTTGAGACTGACCAAGCTGTAAAAGGTGTGACACTCAACAAGGCGAAGCTTAAGTCGCTAGTGCTGCCACTCCCCCCGCTTTATGAACAGCGCCGGATTGCCGAAATCCTGTCCAGCGTCGATGAGGCCATTGCGACAACGCGGGCGATGATCGAGCAGACCAGAAAGGTGAAGCAGGGAGTGCTGGAGCGCCTGCTCACCAAAGGCATCGGCCACAAGCGCTTCAAGCAGACGGAGATCGGGAAGATTCCGGAGGAGTGGGAGGTCGTAAATCTGTTCGACGTCCTTCGCGAACCAGCGCGAAACGGATACTCGCCTGTCAGTCCACCGTTGCCCACCGGCGGCTGGTTGCTGAGCTTAGGAAGTCTTTCAAATGACGGTTTAACTGGCGAAAATCTCAAACCGGCACCGCTTGACGATACCAGGATGGGTGCAGCGAAGCTATCCTATGGGGACGTGCTGATCAGCCGCTCAAACACGCCGGAAAGAGTAGGAATGGTCGGCATTTACAAAGGGCAACCACCCAACTGCTTCTTCCCCGACCTCATGATTTGCCTGCGTTTCAGCGAGGGTCTGATCAACGCTGACTTTGGTGCGCTCTGGCTCCGTCATTTGCAGGCGACTGGTTATTTCAAGCGCGCGGCGGCGGGCACAAGCGCGAGTATGGTCAAGATCAACCGGGGGCTTCTCTCTCGGATCCGGATTGCTGTTCCCTCGATCGGAGAGCAGAAAACCATTGTGAATAAAATTAACGAGATACACCTCACAATAGGCGCTGCAGAGGATCAGTTGCGTGCGGCGGTTTCTATGAAAGCCGCCCTAGTGTCCGACCTCCTCACCGGCCGCAAGCGCGTCACCGACGCCCTGCCCATGGCAGCGGAGTAAGCGTCCATGAGCCACGGCCCCGAATGGCATTTCGCCGAGCGCCCCACGATCGAGCATCTCAAGGCCATAGGCTATGGCTTCGTGGCGCCGGCAGAGCATGCTGCGTTGCGCGATGGCGAAAACCAGGTTCTGTTTCGCCCGCAACTGACCGAGGCGTTGATGCGCATCAACGGGATCGACCGAATCTCGGCAGAGGCTGCCTATGGGGAACTGGCGACAATCAGCGACAACGAGGCCTGGCTGAAAGTGTTGCGCGGCGATTATGCCCGCAAGGTGAACGGCCGGGAAACGCGCCAGACGCTGCGGGTGATCGATTTTCTGGAGCCTACTAACAACCAGTTTTCCGTCACGCATCAGCTCAGGGTGAAGGCGGAGAACACGCGCAAGCCTGATGTCGTGGTCTATGTGAACGGCATCCCGCTGATGGTGATCGAGGCGAAAAGCCCGCTGAATGTGAAAGACAAGACCGGCGAGGCCTTCGAGCAGATCAAGCAATATGAGCAGGACATTCCGCGCCTGTTCTTCTCCAATGTCTTCAACATCGTCACAGACGGTGCGCTGGTGCTCTATGGCGCGACCGGCTCCGGCTCCGAATACTATGCGGAATGGCGCGATCCCTGGCCGAAGCTGGAGGCCGATTTTCCCGACACACTCGCCAAAGGCCTCTGGTGCCTGCTGGAGCCGAGCCGTCTGCTGGACCTCATCGCCCATTACGTGGTGTTCGAAAAGACCGAGACAGGCACGGTCAAGAAGATCTGCCGTTACCAGCAGTTCCGCGCCGTCAACCGGATTGTCGAGCGCGTCATCGAGGGCAAGCACCGGCAGGGTCTGATCTGGCACACGCAAGGCAGCGGCAAATCGCTGACCATGGCGTTTGCCGCGCTGAAGCTGAAGACGCACCGGACGATCCAGTCCAAGGCGCTGACCAATCCGAACATTCTGGTGCTGACCGACCGGGTGGACCTACATTCCCAGATCAGCGGCACCTTTGTCGCCTGCGGTCTGCCGAACCCGACGGCGATCGAGAGCATCAAGGATCTGCGTGCGCTGATCCGCAGCGGCAAGGACGGGCACACGGCGCTTTCCACCATCTTCAAGTTCCAAGGCTCGAAAGAGGCGATAGCCAATTCCGAGAACTGGATCGTGATGATAGATGAGGCCCACCGCACCCAGGAAAAGGATCTCGGCGCCTATCTGCGCGCCACGCTGCCGAACGCCCGCTTCTTCGGCTTTACCGGCACGCCGGTGAAGAAGGACGACAAGAACACCTATGAGAACTTCGGGGTGCCGGGCGAAGGCTATCTCGACAAATACGGCATTGACGATGCCGTGGCCGATGGCGCGACCGTGCCGATCTACTATACCGGCCGCAAGACCGACTGGCATATCGACGAGGCGAAGATCGACATCCTGTTCGACACCTGGTTTGCCGAGCTAGACGACGACAGACTGAACGAGATCAAGAAGCGCGGCCTGCAGATCGAGGATCTGGTCAAGCATCCGCGCCGCATCGCGCTGATTGCCTACGACATCTGGACCCATTTCAAGGCCTATGCCCGGCCTGATGGGTTCAAGGCGCAGATCGTCGCCATCGATCGCGAGGCGGTGATCCTCTACAAGCAGGCGCTGACAACGGTGATTGCCGAGGATCTTGGGGACGCGGGCATGGAGCCCGCCGAGGCGCTGACCCGTGCAGATGCCATGTCGGCCTGCGTCTATTCGATCAACCAGGAAGACGGCAAACCGAGCGAGGATGCCCACAAGCAGGCGATCCGCACCGAGCTACAGGCGCATTATCTGGATGCCGAGGCGGAAAAGCTGGCGAAGAAGGCTTTTGGCCGCAAGGGCGAGGACCCACAGTTTCTGATCGTCTGCGACAAGCTGCTGACCGGCTTTGACTGCCCGATCGAAAGCGTGATGTATCTCGACAAGCCGCTGAAGGAGCACGGCCTGCTGCAGGCGATCGCCCGCACCAACCGCGTCTCTGACGCCCGGAAGCGCAACGGGTTGATCGTCGATTACATCGGTGTCTCTGGCCATCTTGAGGAGGCGCTTTCCTCCTACCGCGCCGATGACGTGAAAAACGCCATGCGCGACTTGGACGACCTACGCAATCAGCTGCGGGCCGCGCACTCCGCCGTTACCGCGCTGATGAAGCCGCTGAAGCGCAAAGCAAGCGGCAAGGACGGACTGAAGGCGGAATATGATGCCTTCGTGAAGCTGCTCGGCACCGAGGACAAGTGGTTCGACTTCAAGGCGAAGTCACGCAGCTTCATCGCTCTCTATGAGACGCTGAGCCCGGACCCGAGCGTTCTGGAGTTCACCGCCGACCTGAAGTGGGTCGCCAACTTCCTCCTCTATGGCACGCAGCATTTCGAAAAGCGCCAAGCCTTCGACCAAATGAACTACAGCGAGAAGATCCGCGAGATGCTGGAGAAGCATCTGGAGGCGACCGGTCTGAGCGTCACCGTCAAGCTGCGCCACATCACCGATCCGGAGTTCTGGGAGGATTTCGATCCAGCGGACAAGACCGAGGAAGATCTGATGACGGCGGCGATCCGCAAGACGACGGAGCTGCGCAAGACCGTAACCGAGCGGATCGACGACAGTCCGCATCAATATGGCAAGTTTTCCGAGCGCTTGCGCCAACTGCTAGAGAAGCTCGAAAGCGCGCAGCTCTCCTGGTCGGAAAAGCTGAGGGCCGCGGAAGAGCTGGCGAAGGACATCACCGCTGAGGATGCCGCGCATGTCGAAGCAGGTCTTTCCCCCGGCGCCTATGGCATCCTCCAGATCCTCAACGGATTCACCTCGGGGCCGGAGGGCGAGGATCTGGCGATCCGGCTGGAAGGCCTCTACACCGACCCGGTGACGGCACCCGCCGGCTGGTGGGAAAAGGATGGTCTGCGCAAGAGCCTTCGCCAGCAGGTTCGCTTCATGGCGCACGAGGCTGGCCTCACGCAGTTCCGCCAAATCCCGGAAGAGGTCGAGGCCTACGCGATCAAGCATTTCGCGGGGCAGTGACATGGCAGTCCATCGCATTGGTAGCCAAGAGATCGAATACACGCTCCGCAGATCACCCAAAGCCCGCAAGGCAAGCCTCAGCGTCACGCCGAAATCCTTCGAGTTGCTGGTGCCGGAGAACGCGACCGACGAGCAGATCAGCGCCGTGCTCGATCGCCGTCGCGCCTGGATCATCGAGACTGTGCAGCACATGGCCGAGCGCGCCAAGGCGCAGACGCGCGTCTACCAGTTCGTAACCGGCTCCAAGATCCCCTATCGCGGCCGGATGACCAGGCTCACGATCGAACCCTTCGATGGATCCCTAGTCGAGGTGAGCTTCCGCAACGGCTTCCAGATCCGCAAGCCCGCCGATCTTGCACCAGAATCGTCCGACACCATCATCGAAAGCGCGCTCCGACTCTGGCTGAAGCGTCGCGTGCGTGACGATGCCCGCGACTTCGTTCGCCGACATGGCGAACGCCACGGGTTGAAACCGCGCGGTGTCCAGATCAAAGACCAGAAGCACATGTGGGGCAGCTGCGGCCAGGACCGACAGATCAACCTCAACTGGCACCTGGTCTTCGCGCCGAAGCCGGTGCTGGAATATGCTGTCGTCCACGAGATGTGTCACTTGAAGTATCGCAATCACGAGCCGGAGTTCTGGAACCTGGTGGGGCGGGTCCTGCCGGATTGGGAAATGAGAAAGACCTGGCTCGACAAGAACGAGCACATGCTGGGGTGGGAAAAAGTGGAGCCGAAAAATGCCAGCTGAACATCGATCGCCGCGCCTAGCCGTGCTCATCGACGCGGACAATGCCTCCGCCAAGATCGCCGATGGTCTGTTTGAAGAAATAGCGAAGATCGGCGAGGCTAGCGTTCGACGTATCTATGGTGACTTCGCGAGTGCACGCTCGAAAGCTTGGATTGATGTGCTGACAAAGCACGCGATCATCCCCCAGCAGCAATTCGCCTACACGACTGGCAAAAAGGCGTCCGACATTACGCTCGTGATCGATGCGATGGACCTGCTACACAGCGGACGCTTCGATGGCTTCTGCCTGGTATCATCAGATAGCGACTTCACGCGCCTCGCGTCGCGTATCCGTGAGCAGGGCGTAGACGTTTTCGGCTTCGGAGAACAGAAGACGCCGGAGAGCTTTCGGCAGGCGTGTCGTAGATTTATCTACACAGAGAACCTGCTCCCAACCCCCGTCCCTAACGGGGACGAGCCTGCTCAAGCACCGAAGTCTCTTCAGCCGCCCAGTGCTGCCGCCCCGATAATCAAGAAGGTGATTGCTCAAATTGAGAGCGAGGATGGGTGGGTGTCGCTTGGTGGAGTGGGTGCGCAGCTTGCCAATCTGGCATCAGACTTTGATCCACGAACCTACGGCTTCAGGAAGCTAAGTGATCTCGTGCGCAAAACAAACGCGTTCGAAATCGAACAGCAACCGGGCGGCCATCTGCGTATTCGCATCAAGCAGCCCACTTCGAAGAAGTAGCAGTTGGTTGACTCGCAGGAGCTCGCTCGCTGGCACGGCATGCTTGGCTGTTGCTTCGCAGCGGCCAACATGCCACACGCGCCAGCGAGTCTCCCTGATTGATTGGCGACGATACTGAGCGGATATCGAAATGGCTAAGAAGCAGCTGCGCAACAGCGCATATTACGAGGAGCGGCTGAAGCGCGAACATCCGTTGGTCTACGCCGATCTCAAGACTGGAAAATATCAAACTGTCACCGAGGCAGCCATTGCAGCTGGACTGAAGACGCCCAGAACACGGCTGCAGGAGCTCAAGAACGCTTGGTCGAAGGCGTCCGCCACAGAACAGGATGACTTCGTGCAATGGTTAGCGGGTTTGGGCGCGACGATGTCTTCGGCTCCAGCAGCTCCAACAACTGGGGTGGGCACTCTAACCACTTCCGACCAAAAGCTCAGCGCACCCGCGTCAAAGCGCATCAACGATATCATGTTGAAGCGCCGCCTGACGCCGGGCGACATTATGGCCGAGATGGGTTTTTCGAAATTGGATGCCTCGGTAGGTATGGCACTGGCCCGGGGAACGAGACTTCGGCCGGACGTGATCACTGCCCTGGAGAGCTGGCTTGCCGCGAACGCGTCAGTTTGACAGAATCGCGTAGACGACGTGCCAGCGTCTTCGGATGCACACCATACGTCGACGCTACGTCCCCGACGGACTTTAGGTCAATCTCGATTGCTATCCGCGCCGCATCTATCTGCTCTGTTGTCATTGATGGACGCCGGCCAATTTGAGAGCCGCGAACCCTGGCAGCTTCCATACCCGCCTTTGTGCGCTCGCTGATGATTGATCGCTCGAACTCGGCCATGGCTCCCATAACGTGAAACAACAGTCGGCCGCCCGACGATGCGGTATCAATGCTTTCTGTGAGTGAGCGAAACTCACAGCCCCGCCTAGAAAGGCGGTTCACGGTCTCTATCAGGTCGATCAGCGAGCGCCCAAGCCGATCAAGGCGCCACACAACCAGCATATCCCCGCCTTGCAACTGCCGGAGCGCTTTCCTCAGGCCTGGACGATGGAAATCGGCGCCGGACAGGCCCTGGTCGGAGATGATCTTCGAGCAGCCTGCTGCTTGCAGTGCAGCGATCTGCAGATCCAAGCTCTGCTCGACCGTGGAAACTCGCGCATATCCAATCAATCTCATACGACCCCAACCCTTCCGATGCGTCATAGTTAAGCCATTGACATAAAGGAACCTTTTCACTCTGTCGGGCTTAAAACAGGGTCGAGCTGGAAGTCCTTGGAACTCCAAAGTGCAGCCAGTCCGACGATGACAGTTTTCGTCTATCGGACAAAGGTTCCCTTTCGCTCCCTCGGACCGTCATCGCCTGCATGCTGGGGAAACAGAATTGCTGCTAATTATCGGAGTCGCTGGCGTCATTTTTGGAAGCGCATGCGCTATCGTCGCATCGAACAAGAACCGTGACGTCTTCGGCTGGTTCGTCCTCGGTTTCGTTTTCAACTTGATCGCCTTGATCGCCTTGATCGCCTTGATCGCCTTGATCGTCATCGCGGCACTGACGCCATTGGGCAAGCTCCAAGTGCTGGAGGCCGACAGCGACATGCCTCGTGCTGACGAAGCGATGCTCGACAAAAACGCACTTCGCAAAAAAGCGGCCGATCTGGCCGCTTCGCTCGCACAGTCGAAGGAGAAGCTGAACAGCTAAACCCAGGACTAAATCTGATCGACCAATTGAAGCACCCGTTCGAGTTCGCTCTCACGTTCAGCAGGTGGCATATCCTTGGTTCGCTGGAGAGCGTCAACAATCATGTCCACCGCCTCACAGGCCGCCCGACGAGGCGACCGCTCAGTAGTCCGACACTGCTCCCACTCGCCGTCGTCCCCGATCCGGTAGTAGACAAAACTCTCGCTTGGTGTGTTCATGAAGCGGTTCCTGTCTTTCCCGTGGCCTGCTTCGCAGCCTTGGCAGCGGCTCGTCGTCGTCGTTTTGACTCCACATCCTGTTCGCGTTTGCGGATCCTCTTTTCCTCCTCAGTCATTCCGGACAGGTCGACATAGCCTCTAATAGTGCACTCGTCCTTGCCCGCGCGGCGACGACTGCCCTCTCGATGAAGACGCCGCTCGCGATCGCATGAGCTTTCTCCGGGCAGGCACTCGTGTTTTCGATAGGGGCGGACACATCGTCCCTCAGCTGCCCGCTCGTTCGCATAGTCCTGCCGAGCCTGCTTACGTCTGGCTTCAAGATATGATTGCCGGTTGTCTTTGCGATATTGCTCGATCTCGATCAACTTTGCGGCAATTTGCTTCCGAAGCTTGCCGGACATTGAGGGACGCTTGCGTCCGATTGGCTCCGAGGAGCTCCCATCGATCGAAGCGAGAAGTTCATCGAGTTCTGACATGTCCGTTGTCGCCGAACGAATGCCGTCGTCGGCGCTCGGTTCATCTCCGTAATAGGCAAGCAGATTGCGCTGAATCCTTCGATCGCGCTCATTATCAGGTTCAGTCGAGGTCAAGAGGTTCAAGTTAGACATCCTTCCAGCTGTTCTCAAAAGCAAATAGTCAGCTCGAGGTTCGGATGCGTGATTTTTTTGATTGGCAGCATTCGTCCGAAAACTTGCCGCTTTCCCATATGTGCCATTACTTACATATTATCTTTTAGATATTTATTATATGAAGAAACAACGTCAAAAATTCGGACACCAAGATAAAGGCCACGCTCGCTTCGCTCGCCTGCGCGCCCTTCGGGCTTTCCGGCCGCCTTCGGCGTCCGACAAATCCAAACTCTCTCCGGCGTTATCTTCGTTTCTATTGTTCATTCTAAGCCCCCCGTTTAGTGTTAGGGCCCTTCTCCGGAGAGGAGACGGTGTCCGCGCGCTCAGGTTGACTCAAGGATCGTCGCCGGCGCGCTTCTCGAGTCCGTCGCGAGTTGCACTGTGGGGAAACGATGGTCGCAGCCAGTGACCGGCTATGCGCCTCTTCGCCAGCACGACTTGAATGCCTGCAAGTGCTTCCCTTTCGCCGGCTCCTCGCGCGGTCTCTCCCCGCCTCGGGCCGCATGTGTGCTTGTCCTACATCGAGCGTGGCAGGCACGGGTAGTCTGCTCTCTCATTCGACGCCGAAGCACAGACGTGGCGCCTTTTTCGCGAAGGGACCGGGCTTTGACGAGGGCGCAAAAACATCCGGGCGTCGAGTCTCGGTAAGCACGCCAGTAGAGGCATAGGCCATAGACGTGACGAGCTTTCCCTCATCGATCACCGCAAGCCGTATCCTTTTGGGTGCTCAGACGGCCCATCGCCCAACTATGCTTATTGCGCTGGTCAGCCGAGCATCCGTGCGAAGAGGACGTGAGCAGTGCTCGATCAATGATACTCAGCTCAGTCGAGGCAGCAGCCGAAGAAATAGTGATCACCGGGTGCTTGAGCTACCGCTGGATAAGTCTGTCCTACCGTGGTCACCAGTTCACCTGGTAAGTTGACAGAATGGGAAAAATTGAAAATCGGCGTTTCCGTGTCAACTTGGCGTAATGTTGTGTCAACCACAAATCCTTGTGAGGATGGTCATTAGACAAAATGGGCTGAAAAGCTGTCAACTTCTGTCAACCTGGAAATGGGTGTTTCCGGGTGCTCTTGTTGACAGATCCAGGTGCTTGTAAACCTCTGGACCGTGGCTAGCGGGTGGGCTGATGGGTAGGATTCTATTCTTGTTGATGGCACTCTGTTGTCTCTCCGGTAGCGCTGACGCCGCGAGACTGGCGACAACGAAGGATCTCGTCACGGTCGCCAGGGGAGGCAATCTTCAATTCAGAGCGCTTATCACCGGTGCGGGTCGTGGTCTCGAGGTCGCGAATGCGGATTTGGAGAACCACGGCAAGGCGCCCCTCTACTGTCAGCCGAACATAGCGATCACCGAGGATCAGTATATTCGTATCCTCGAGGTGTTCATCGAGCGCGAGCCGGCATACGGCCGAATGGAATCTGTGATGTTTGGCATATCCATGCTCGCAGCGCTGAGAGACGCCTTTCCCTGCAAGTGAGCATTAATGCCGGCTGTGGCTCGCCTGCTCTATAGCGAGCGTTGTGAGGCGGTTCTCTTCCTCTGCTGCCAGATGTGCGAAGGCGAGCTCGGTGAGAGCCTAGGCCGCTTCTGTGCGATTCCAGCCATATTGCTCGGCCAGGTGCAGCACCTGCTGGAAGGTTGACTCGAGGGCCATTTGACAGTCGAGGTCGCGGTCGGCGTAGGGTGCGAGGTGGCGTGGCATTCGGATCATGTAGGTGTTCCTCATACCTTCCGTGATTCGCTCAGCCGAGGATCGGCTGCTTGTCTATGAGCGTGCAATTAATTGCACACGGATTTTTAAACCTGAGATGCGTGGGTGCAATTTTAGACCACTGAGCTGTAAACACTATATTTAGTGCTTGCAGCTCGGCCCTCCGGGTGTATCAAATGCGATTGTGGTGCCGACGAATTTATCTGTCGGAGACCCCATTGAAGAAATTCCTCAAATTCAAGTTCACCTATTGGGCCACGAGCGGCGAGGCGGCGGGCCGGCTCGAAGTATGGCTGCTGTTCTTCGCGTTCCTGATCGCACGCCTCGCGCCATGGGTGATCGCTGCCTTCTTTGGGCTGCATTACGTCAGCGGTGCGCCGGTGCTCGCTGCGTGAGATCGAAGAAGGGTGCCGTGCCCTCTATTGCACCTTTCTCGGTCATGTCGGCCGGCACGCAGATGGCGATCGATACATCATCCTTCAGGTCGTCGGCGTCTTCCGCAATGCCGTCCTGACACTCAGCCATGGTGACGATCTGCGGCGAGAAGAGAACGCGGCGATCGGCGCTCTCGTCCTTCAGGATGGTGATAGCTCGAGCCGGTGTTTGGTCGGTGATCTCTACGGCGTGCGCAGCAGAGGCCAGGGGGAGGGTTAGGAGCGCGATTGCGGTGCAAATGGTCAAAGGAGGATGGGTAGTTACGAGGCGCGGATTGCTCAGCCAGCAGGCAAGATCATGTAGAGCGTCCAGCGTATTTTCTAGGACTTCGATCGCCGCGGACATTTCAGGAAAGCCGTGCGACCAAGTCGTCGGCGTTCAAGTGGGTGTAGCGCTTCAGCATACGGAGCTCCTTGTGGCCGCTAATGCTACTCACCTCCAAGACGTTTAAGCCCCGCTCAAACAACCGGCTAACCGCCTCATGACGCAAATCGTGGAAACGCAGCGACTTGACGCTCGAACGTGTCAAAAGACGGCGCCAGGTTTGTTCGAGAGCACCGGCAGTCATCGGAAATACAGTAGATATATCTACGTCCGAGTGTTGCTTCCAATTCATCAGAGCCTGGAACGCTCGCTGTGACAGCGGAACCTCACGTCCGGAGCCGTTCTTTGTCATCGCCAACGTGATCACGCGGCGATTGTGAGAGACATCTGACCACTTCAGCCCAAGGATCTCCCCTCGGCGCATCCCGGTCTCGATCGCGAGAATGATGAGCGTCTTGAGGAACGGGATCTGTCCTGCATCGCAACCATCGAGGAGCCGCTGCTCCTCATCACCCGACAGTCGTCGGCTCCGCTCGTTTCGAATGACCGGACGGCGAACGAGTTTCACGACGTTACGGCTGAGCGGCAGGCCCCAGTCACGGATCGACACCTCAATGACGTGGCTCAGGATGGCAAGCTCGCGCACGGTGGTAGATGGAGCTACGGACCGCAAGCGTTCGTCACGGAACGAAGCGATATCCTGCTGGCTCAGTCCAATCATCGTGCGATAGGCAAGCTCGTGACGACAAAGACCGTCGATCCGCTGGATTTCCTGCACCGAGCCTCGCTTGGTCGGCGACACCTCGCGCTGGTAGCGCTCCAGTAGTTCGCCGAGCGTCGTGCTCTCGAGGATTCTGGTATCGGGCGCGGCACCGAAGCGATCCACCTGGGCCTCAAGGTCGCGTGC
>Ga0102593_1002725_pt1 | contig 12848 bp, 11 predicted proteins | sample AraplaCol_mMS_r2_2_FD_76862 | JGI IMG/M metagenome (GOLD analysis project Ga0102593, IMG submission 76862) | Arabidopsis root microbial communities from North Carolina, USA - plate scrape MF_Col_mMS_r2 (SPADES assembly) (version 2) | ecosystem: Host-associated > Plants > Roots > Endosphere...
TGCGTCCGCCGGTACAGGACGTCAGCCCCGATATGAGCGAAAGAAGCGTCGACTTGCCGGAACCGCTTGCGCCGAGAAGCGCCAGATGTTCGCCGGTCGCGATATCGAGGTTGAAACCGTCAAGGATCGACGGCTCGGCGATGTTGTAACGGAAATCAACATTCTCAAGACGGATGGCCGGCGCTTCGACGACGGCAGATGCTGCTGGCGCGACTTCGGTTGCGCCTCGGATGAACAGGCCGCCGGCAGCGAGGGTGTCCAGGGCTTTCAGCGCCGCCTCCCCGGCCGCCCGATCGTGCCAGACAGCCGAGAGCTCGCGCAGGGGCTCGAAGAAGGCCGGTGCCAGCAGCAGGATGAACAGTCCCTCGGTCAGGTCGAGCCGGCCTACCCAAGTGCCGAAGCGGATCTCGCCGAGCAGGCTGAAACCGACATAGACGGCAATCATCGCTACGCCGAGTGCGGCGAAAAGCTCGAGCACCGCCGAGGACAGAAAGGCGATCTTCAGCACCGCCATGGTGCGCGCACGCAGCGACTCCGCCTCCGACCGCAGGCGCAGCGCGGTTGCATCGACTGCGTCGAGCGCACGGATGGTCGCCAGTCCGCGCAGCCGATCGAGCAGGAAGCCGTTGAGGCCGCCGGTGGCGGCGAGTTGCCTTTCGCTGGCCGCCTGAGCACGCCAGCCGATCAGCGCCATGAAGATGGGGATCAGCGGCGCGGCAAACAGCAAAACCAGCGCGGCGACCCAGGAGACCGGCAGAATGAGGGCAAGGATGATGAGCGGCACAAGGCTCGCCTTCATGCGCGCCGGCTGGAAACGGGCAAGATAGGGCACGATCAGTTCGGCCTGTTCGCCAAGCACGCTCGCGGCTTTGCCCGAGGCAGGCCGGCCGCGATCGATGGGCGACGACATGGAAAGTGCCGCGGCGGCAATCTGCCGCCTGCGGCTGAGCTCGCCGCGGGCGGCTTGAAAGGCCAGGCGGCCGCCAGCCGCGTCGAGACAGCTTCTTGCAAATCCGAGGGCGAGGATGCCGAGGGCGGACCAGAGGACGTCATGCAATCCGCCGCCATCGGCGATGCGGCCAACCGAGACGGCCAACAACCCCGCCTGCGGGATCCAGACGGCGGCGGCCAGCGCCTGCAGCATTGCCGCTCTGCGCAGCCCGCCTTTCGCATCATCTAGGCCGGTGACAGGCGAGACTGTATCGCCGTCCGCGTCGAAGAAAGCAGTGCCCATGGCGCTAACTCTTGTTCGCAGGATTCGGCCGGCGGCTGCGGCCGAGCGAAACGACCCGGTCCTTGGCTTCCAGAAGCTTGGTCACTTTCGCGCCTAGCGAGAGTAGCGTTGCAAGCCTTTCTGTTTCAAGTTGTTTTACGTCCTCATACCAATGCGTCAGCTGCTCGATCAGCGTGTGCATCTCGCTCATGCGTTGCTGCGCATGCCGCTCGGCTTCGCTGGCCGGCCGTTGCATCAGGATCTCACGCAGAACCGACAGCGTCGGATCGACTTCACGCTTCTTTCTCTCTTCGGCAAGCGTCCTCAATATGTGCCAGACATCATCCGGCGTGGTGAAGAAATCGCGACGATCGTCCGGCCTGTGTTTCAGGATGACGAGGTTCCAGGCCTGCAGTTCGCGCAGGCTCATCGAAACATTGGAACGCGAGATGCCGAGCGACTCGGCGATCTCCTCCGCGCAGATCGGCGCGGGCGAAACGAAGAGCAGGGCATAGATCTGGCCGACCGTGCGGTTGATTCCCCAGCGCGATCCCATTTCGCCGAAATGGAGAACGAAGGACTGGACGAGAGGCGGAAGGTTCATGGTCATTTCCGTTGCATCTGTGATTTCAGAAATTTCTGAAATCACTATACTGACTTTCGCGTCTCGCCGGCAATCGGCAAGGCAGGCCTGCGTCAATTTGGATATCCCTTCGTCGATCGTTGGCTAGATATAGCCGGGTGCGACGTGGCTGGATTTGACTTGGGTCAAGTCCACAGCACTTTGCAGCGATGACACAGAAACGCCCGGCGGTGCGTTACGCATGCCGGGCGTTTCTGTCGGCTCGCGATGTCTAGGCCGCGGCCTAGTTAATACCGTCAGGCTCAGATCAAGCCGGCCAGGATGCCGACGCCGGCAATGGCGGCAATGCCACCTGCCGTGCGCGTCACGAAGACGCCCTGGCGTTCACCGGCGCGGCCGATGATGTAACCAATGGCGAGACCGGCGACATGCAGCAGCGCCGTCGCGGCCATGAAGCCGGCAGCATAGGCGAAACCAGCGGCATTTTCCGGCATTTCGGCGCCATGTGCATGACCGTGGAAGATGGCGAAGAGGCCGATGATGCCGAGTGCTGCGGCGAGCGGCGCCTTGACGTTGAGCGCAACAATGGCGCCGAGGACGACGACGGAAAGCGCGATGCCAATTTCAACGAAGGGAACATGAATGCCGGCAACGCCGAGAGCACCACCGAGTGCCATAACCAGAACGAAGGTCGTCGGCACGAGCCAGGTGGCGCGGCCGCCGAGCTGAAATGCGAAAACACCGACCATCACCATGGCGAGGACATGATCGAGGCCAGACATCGGATGGGCAAAGCCATGGCTGAAGCCGGCAGCTTCGCCGATGGCGGGATGGGCGGAGGCGACGGCTGGAAGCGCTGCGGCAGCCAAGGCAAGCAGGCCGCTCTTGATTGCTGATTTCATTGCTCGATTCCCTCGTGAGTTTTCGAATATCCTGCGGCGGCCGAACACCGGCATGGTTCCAAGTCGCGCGTATTACGCTAGTTCAAAGAATTCTCGCCGTCAACGAAAACTCCATGAAATACAAGCCAATTCAAGTGCTTATCTGATAGGCAGATGCCGCTTTCGATAGCTCCTTCCAACGCCCAGCGACTCAAGATCGAACTGGAAACGGTCCCCCACAGAGGCTATCAATCGTCCGGCAGAGACGGCGCAGACCGCCGTGATGGAGGAGACGCCATGACGAATACCAAACGGGCGCTGGCGATCAGCGCGCCCGAGCCGCGCACGCTCGATCTGATCTTCAGCGACAGCGCGCGCGCCGAACTGCATGCGAAATATGAGATCGTCGAGGCCGATCCCGAGAACATCGCCGGTCTCGGCGACGAGATCCTCGGCAAGGCGCGCTACATCATCGGGCAGCCGCCGCTTTCGGCCGACACGCTGGGACGTATGCCGGCCTTGCGCTCGATCCTCAATGTCGAAAGCAATCTTCTCAACAACATGCCCTATGAGGTGCTCTTCCAGCGCGGCATCCATGTCGTGACGACAGGCCAGGTCTTTGCCGAGCCGGTCGCCGAAATCGGCCTCGGCTTCGCACTGGCCTTGGCGCGCGGCATCGTCGATGCGGACGTCGCCTTCCGTCAGGGCACCGAACTCTGGGGCGGCGAGGGCAATTCGAGTGCGCGGCTGCTCGCCGGTTCCGAGATCGGCATCGTTGGCTTCGGCGATCTTGGCAAGGCGCTGCGCCGGCTCCTGTCCGGCTTCAGGGCCTGCATCAGAGTGTTCGATCCCTGGCTGCCGCGCTCGATCCTCGAGGAAAACGGCGTCGAGCCGGCAAGCCTGGAGGACATCCTGACGAAGAGCGATTTCGTCTTCGTCGTCGCGGCCGTCACCAGCGAAAACAAGGGATTTCTCAGCACGGAGGCCTTTGCCAGCATGCGCAAAGGCGCGGCCCTCATCCTCCTCAGCCGCGCCGATGTCGTCGATTTCGATGCGCTGATGGCGGCCGTTTCCTCGGGCCACATCGTCGCGGCGAGCGACGTCTACCCGCAAGAGCCGCTGCCGCCCGATCATCCGGTGCGAAGCCTGAAGGGTTTCATCCGCTCGGCGCATCGGGCCGGAGCACTCGACAGCGCCTTCAAGAAGATGGGCGACATGGTGCTCGAAGACATGGACTTGATGGATCGCGGCCTGCCGCCGATGCGGTGCAAGCGGGCGGAACGCGAAACAGTCTCCCGCATGCGTTCCAAACCGGTCGCGGTGAATTAAAGCATGTCGCGCAAAAGTGTGCGGCGGTTTTGCGATAACGACATGCGTGAAAATTAGAATCTAAAGCGCAAGGAGCGGATCTGAAAGATTGCGACGCGCTTTAGAGCAAAATGCTGATTTGGCGCGTCGCGTTAGGCGGCGCGCTGTTCGGCACCCTGGATCGCCGCAAGCTTCCAATCGGCGCCAGACCTGCGCACGAAGGTCCAAACCTCGGTGCTTTCGCTCGGGCGGCGGTCGTCGCCGGAAACCACGCGGCCGCTGTCGCGTTCGACCATGGCGTCGATCGAGGAATAACGCATAGCGAGCGTCGCATATTCCTGGCCGTCTTCGCGCCAGGCCTCGGCGATGTCGCCCTGCAGCAGCTTGACGTCGGAGACGCGGTTGCGCACGCCGTTGGTAGCGTTTTCGCCGAGTTCCTCGGCAAGATAGGACATCGCCTCGGGCGTCGTCAGCCGGCGCAAGGTGCCGTAATCCTCGGCGCCGTAAGCAGTCTGCACTTGGGTGAGCAGTTCCTCGAACTGATCGAGATCGGCCTGCGCCAGCCCGATCTCGTCGCTCGGACGATTGCCGCGCGACGGCTGGCCGAAACCGCCCCCCGAACCGATCGTCGGGATCTGGAAGGACGAATTGTTCGTGGACGACATGTTATAGGACTGGCTCTGGCCGCCGACGCCGTAAGAAGGCTGGCGGCGGTTGGCGAAATAACGCATGGCGAGCATGACGGCGCCGCCGATCAAGACGATCTGCAGCAGCATGCCGAGAAAACCGAAGCCGCCGCCGAAACCGTGACCGAGCAGCATGCCGAGAAGGCCGCCGGCAATCAGGCCGCCGATCATCGAACGGCCGAATCCGCCGAAGAAACCGGGGCGCTGAGCGCCGAGGGGCTGTTGCGCGGTAGCAGGCGCGGTGGTCTGCGGACGTGGCGTCATCGACCTTTCGATCGGTGCTGCGGTTCCAGGCGCGGTGCTGGTGACAGGCGGTGCCTGGAAGGTGCGCGTGCCGCGGCTTCCGAAACCGCCGCTTCCGGCGCGGCGCGCCTCGGCATCGTCAAGGGAAGCAAAAACGGTAGCGCTCGTCAGAGCGGCAATTGCCGCGATCTTGGCAAAACGCGAAACGGCACTTGGCATTCCTGATCTCCTGTCATGCGCAATCACGGCATGTTGAGACCTAATATAGGTAGTCTTTCCTCCGTGTGAAGCTCTTCAGCTCCGTTACTGGCAGACGTCGACCCAGCTGGCGCCAGTCAGCTCAGCCAGCCGTCCGGTTTCGATGCGCACGGCCGAGTTCGTCGAGCCGGCCGCCGGCACGACTTCATCGAAGCGTTTCAATGAGATATCGCAATAGATAGGCAGCGGCGAGGGCAGGCCGAAGGGACAGACGCCGCCGACCGGATGGCTGGTGACCGCTACGACCTCTTCGGCATCGAGCATGCGCCCCTTGGCTCCGAACGTGTCCTTGAACTTGCGATTGTCGAGCCGCGCCGTGCCACCGGCAACGACCAGCATCATCTGCTCGCCGACACGTAGGCAGATCGTCTTGGCGATCTGGGCCGGCTCGACGCCATGGGCTTCGGCGGCAAGTGCCACCGTCGAGGAACTCTCGGCGGTTTCGATGATTTCGATATCGGGTGCGTGGGCACTGAGAAAGGCGCGGACAGATTCAAGGCTCATGGCGCAATGCTAGACCAGGAAAAGCGCAATTTGAAGCGTAAAAGACGCCCGTCGAAAACCGCCGCTTGCAAGTCGTGCAGACATCGTCATAATAATTTTGCACACGTGCTCAATTTTGTCATTCGGCCGTTACGTTCAACCCCTAGAGCGGGATACGCCACGTTTTCGTGGGGTTTCGGAGCGGTCATCATCAGCAGTGCTGACCCGTCAAGAGGCCTCACACTGCTCTTCTAGGGAGACGAAGAAGATGACCATTTTGCCGACACTGAAATCCTTTGCCGTCGCAGCCGCCATCCTGGCGTCGACCTCTGCAATTGCACTCGCCAAGGACGTTCACATCAGCGTCTGGGCCGGCGGCACCGGCCCGAACGACGTCTATCGCCTCGACGCCATCGAGATCGCAGCCCAGCAGCTGCAGCGTGAAGCCGCCCTCAAGGGCGAAGATCTGAAGATCACTGTCGAGAAGAAGCCCTATTCGGCCTGGGAGGACTTCAAGCAGGCGCTGACCCTTGCCGCCGAAGCCAAGACTGCCCCGAATATCGTCGTCAGCGGCCATGAAGACATCGCACCCTGGTCGCAGGCCGGACTGATCGTTCCGATCGAGGATTATGTCGATCTCGATTCATGGCCGCTTAGCGACATCTATGAAAACCTGTTGAAGATCGCGTCCTACAACGGCACCGTCTATGGTATCCCGCAGGACGCTGAATCCCAACCGATGTTCTTCTGGAAGCCTTACATGAAGGCGATCGGTTACAGCGATGCCGATCTGGACGCGCTGCCGCAGAGCGTCCAGGACGGCACGTACACCATGAAGAACCTGCTCGAAGACGCCAAGAAGATGCAGGACAAGGGCCTCGTCCAGGCCGGCTACGGATTTTATCCGCGCACCAGCAACGGCCCTGATTACTGGCAGTTCTACACCAGCTTCGGCGGCACGATGGAAGAAGGCGGCAAGCTCGTTTTCGACAAGGCCGCGATGACCCGCACCTATCAGTTCTTCGCCGATGCCGTGAAGGCCGGTGTTACCAAGAAGAACCACATCGGCATGCCGGGCGACCAGTGGTGGAAGGAAGTCGCCACCGGCAAGGCCGGCATCTGGGATGGTGGCACTTGGCACTATGCCCGCCTCGTCAACCAGGAAGGCCTGAAGGACTTCTTCGGCAACGTGATCTTCACGCTGATCCCCGCCGGCGAAGGCGGTAAGGCCAACACGCTGACCCATCCACTCGTCTACCTGCTGACCGCAGGCCACGACAAGGAAGACACCGAGATCGCCGCCCAGCTGGTCAAGATCGCCTCCGAGCCGCGCACCAACGCGCTGCATGCGGTCAAATCAGCCCATCTCGGCATCTCCAAGTCGGAATCGACGGTCGACTTCTACTCGGCTGACCGCTGGACCCGCGAAGCCACCGAGCGCCTGCTGCCGCATGCCAATGCTATGCCGAACAATTCCGATTTCGGCAAATATTGGAACATCATGTGGAAGAACCTCGAAGCATCCTGGACCGGCGCCAAGACCGTGGACGCCGCGGTCAGTGATGCAGAGAGCGAGCTGAAGAGCACGCTCGGCGACAAGATCGTCATCCGTTAAGATTGAAGCACTCATCCGGGCGGCGGCAGCGCCGCCCGGTCGGTCCGCGACGAGGGGGCTTCCATGAAATCGTCCAGAACGCTCGGACTGGTGATGATCGCGCCTGCCGCGATCATGATCATCCTGTTCTTCCTGATGCCGGTCGTTCTGACGGCGGTCTTCTCGATGACCAGCATGACGACGGCGACCGGCATATCCGGCGGTGTCTACCAGATCGCACCCAATTCCCTGATCGCGCTGAAATCGGCGATACCAGACATTGCCGCCGAGATGGCCGAACCGCGCTACACGATCGACGAGGCGGGCCTCAAGGCCGTCGAAGGTCTCGGGCTTGCGCCGGGGATTGCTGGGGAATTGCGCGCCAAACATGCAGGTGAGGTGTTCACGGCACGCCGCGACGTCGAGCGCATGCTCAAGGATCTTGCCGACCGGCCTTCGACGCGCGACGTCAAGCAGATTTCCGAACAGTTCAACCGCTCCGTCCTCAACACCCGCTTCGACAGCAAGGAACAACTCTTTTCGGCGCTGGATGGTCTGGGTTTCAAACTGACACCTGAGCAGAAGGAAACGGTCGCCAAGGCCACTTATACCGGCTGGGTTTGGACGACCGACAATTTCTCGCGCATGACCACCTCACCCGACATGGCGCGCGTGCTCTTGAATACCGTGCTCTACGTCGCGCTGGTGCTGATGCTGTTCAATGTCGGCTATGCGCTGCTGCTTGCCATCTGGACGCATTACATGCCGCCGACGCCAGCCTCGATCTTCCGCGGCATCTGGCTCCTGCCGCGCATTACCCCCGTCGTCATCTACGTCATGCTATGGAAGTGGCTTGCCTGGGATACCGGCTTCATTTCGATCCTGATGGGCAAGTTCGGCTATCCGCCGAAGAACTATCTTCTCGACAACGCCTATAACGCCTGGTTCTTCGTCGTGCTGATCAACGGCTTCATCGGCGCCTCGATGGGCATGCTGGTCTTCTCCTCGGCGATGAAAGCCATTCCGAAGAGCCAGTTCTATGCGAGCGAGGTCGACGGCGCCTCGCGCTGGCAGCAGATCCGCTACATCATCCTGCCGCAGATGCGTTGGCCGATCCTCTTCGTTACCTGCTACCAGACCTTGTCGCTGCTTGCCTCCTTCAATGAAATCCTGCTTGCCACCAATGGCGGACCGGGCAACGCGACCGAGGTCTGGGCGCTCTCCGCCTATCACACTGCGCTCAGAAACTATGCCGGCAATCTCGAATACGGGTTGGGTGCCGCCATGGCGCTGGTGCTCGTCGTCATCGGCGTGATGCTGTCGCTCCTTTATCTGCGCGTCTTCAACTACGGCACGCTTGTCGCCAAGCCTTTGATCGAGGATTGACCATGGCCGAACGATCGCAGCCCTCGGCAAATTATCGCAGCTGGCCTGTCATATCGGCGCTGACCATCGTCAGCCTGCCGCTGCTCCTGATGTATGTCTATCTCTTCCTCGACACGGTGACCGTCAAGCAGGCGGACGCTCTGCTGCCCTCCGGCTTGACGCTTAGTCACTGGCGATTCCTCTGGCAGACGACGGAGGGCAAGGCAAACATCTGGCAGGTGACGCTGAATACATTGCTCTTTTCGGCCTGCACCACCAGCCTGGTGCTCATCGTCTCATCGATGGCGGGCTATGTGCTATCGCGGCTGAACGTCCCGGCGCGCGGCTTCTTCCTTGCCGGCGTCATGGTGCTGCATGCCTTCCCGTCGGTGACGTTGATCATCGCCATCTTCATCGTGCTGCAGATGATCGGTCTCTACAATTCGCTGATCGGTGTCATCCTGGTGAAGGCGGCGATTGACCTGCCGCTCGGCATCTGGCTGATGAAGGGCTTCTACGACACCGTGCCGTGGGAAATCGAAATGGCCGGCGTCGTCGACGGCGCCTCGCGCTTCCGGGTCTGGCGCAGCCTCGTGCTGCCGCAGGTCAAGCCCGGCATCATGGCGCTCGGCCTGTTCTCTTTCCTCTCCGGCTGGGGCGAGTTCATCCTGCCGCAGGTGCTGGCGCCTGGTAATCAGGTGCAGGTGCTTTCGGTCTATCTCGCGGCCTTCCTCGCCGACGACAACAACTATGATTTCAACATGTTCAAGGCGGTCGGCGTCTTCTACCTCGTTCCGGTGCTGATCGTTTATGCGCTCTTCAACAAATATCTCATGAACATCTACGGCGGCGGGAGCAAAGGCTGATGCGCATCCTCCTCGACAATTTTTCGAAGAGCTTCGGCTCCACCAAGGTCATCGAGAACATGCGGCTCGAAGTCGGCAGCGGCGAGATGCTGGCGCTGCTCGGCCCTTCCGGCTGCGGCAAATCGACGACGCTCTTTTCCGTCTGCGGCATCCACCGGCCGAGCGGCGGACGCATCCTCTTCGGCGACCGCGACGTCACCGACCTGCCGAGCCAGGCTCGCAATGTCGGCGTCGTTTTCCAGTCCTATGCGCTCTATCCGCACATGACGGTTACCGAGAACATCGGTTTTCCGCTGAAGGTGAAGGGCATGCCCGCCGCCGAGATCCGCAAGGAGGTCGACCGTATCGCCGCCCTCGTGCAGATCGGCAACCTGATGGGCCGCAGGCCGGCCGAGCTTTCCGGTGGCCAGCAGCAGCGCGTGGCGCTGGCGCGCGCGCTGATCCGCAAGCCAGATGTGCTGCTGCTCGATGAACCGCTCGCCAATCTCGACGCCAAGCTGCGCCTCGAAATGCGATCGGAAATCCGCCGCCTGCAGCGCGAGACCGGCATCACCGCCATTCTCGTCACCCATGACCAGGTGGAGGCGATGAGCATGTGTGACCGCATCGCCATCATGAAGGAAGGCGAGATCGTCCAGATCGCTACGCCGGCCGAGATGTACAATGATCCGAAGACCGCCTTCGTTGCCGGCTTCCTTGGTAATCCGCCGATCACCTTCCTGCGCGGCGTTGTGGACAACGGCGCCTTCACAATCCCGCAAAGCGAGATCCGCGTGCCGCTGCCTGATAACGTCGCCGCCGCCGAGGGCACGAAGCTGATGCTCGGCGTCCGGCCGGAGCATTTTACGCCGGCAGGCGACATCACCGTGCCCGGCAAGATCACCTTCGCCGAAACGCAAGGTCGCGAGAACCTCTACGACGTGGCTCTTGCCGGCGGACCACTGCTGCGCTCCATCCAGCCGGTGCGCAGCGATGTTCACGTCGGCGACGACGTCCGGTGGGCGATCGACAGCCGCGGCATATTCGTCTTCGACGAAAATGGCAGGAGGCTCTGATGCCCCGCGATTTCTCGGCATTTTTCCAGCGTTACGGCTGGCCGTCAGGCAAGGGTCGGCTTCCCTTTTGCATCGGCCATCGTGGCGCAAGCGGCCATGAACGCGAGAACACCCTTGCCGCCTTCCGCCGCGCTGCCGAACTCGGCGCTGAGATGTGGGAGCTCGACACGCAACTGACCAAGGACGGCGTGGTCGTCGTCTCGCATGACGACCATCTCGAGCGTGTCTTCGGCATCGACCGCCGCATTTCCGAAATGACGGCGGCGGAGCTTGGCGCACTTGACGGCGTCGACGTGCCGAGTTTTTCGCAGGTCGCCGCACTCGGCCGCGAGACCGGGACCGGTCTCTATGTCGAGCTGAAGGCGCCTGGAACCGGCATGCGCTGCTGGCGGCACCTTGTCGAGATGAACCAGCGTTTCGCCTGCCTCGGCTCCTTCGACACGGCGCAGGTGCGCGAACTCAGCGACGCCGCCTGCGATTTTCCGCTCTCGGTGCTGATCCGTGTCGGCCACGATCCGCATGCGCTCGGCGACGAGGCCGGCGCCGATATCCTGCACCTCTGCTGGGAGAGGGCAGGCGAGCGTCCGCAGGATCTGGTGACCGACGCGCTGATGCGCCGCGCTTTCGATGCCGGCCGCGAGATCGTGCTCTGGCACGAGGAGCGGCGGGCCATTCTCGATGACATCATGAAGCTTCCGGTTCTCGGCATCTGCACGGATCTGCCCGATCTGATGCGGCCGCCTGCGGTTAAGGAAAATGCAGTTGGCAGACAGGGATAAGGGACCACGCAAGGCAACTTCCTTCGACGTGGCGCGTGTGGCCGGCGTCTCGCGCGCTGCCGTCTCGCGCGCCTTCACCCCGGATGCCAGCGTCTCGCCGAAGACGCGCGAGAAGGTCTATCAGGCCGCCAAGGAACTTGGCTACCGGGTCAACTATCTTGCCCGAAGCCTGACCAACAAACGCTCCGATCTCGTCGGCGTCGTCGCCGCCGGCCTCGACAATCCGTTTCGCACGTTGCAGATCGAGAATCTGGCGAGAGTGCTGATCGCCCGCAATTTCCGTCCCATCCTGCTGCCGACCTCGCAAGAGGCGGACACCTCGACCGTCATCGGCCAGCTGCTCCATTACGCCGTGTCGGGCGTCATCGTCACCTCGGACGCCCCGCCGACCGAGATCTGCGAGCAATGCGCGGCCGAAGGCGTGCCGATCGTGCTGATCAACAAGGGCAACGACATCCCCTTCGTCGACCGCATCATCTCGGACGACCGCATGGCCGGCCATCTCGCCGCCACCCACCTGATCGACAGCGGCGTGCGAAAGCCCGCTGTAATGGCCGCCCCCGCCATATCCTATACGGCGCGGCGGCGCAGCGAGGCCTTCATCGCACGCTGCAAGCAGCTCGGCGTCGAGGCGCAGTTCCTGCAGATCAGGATCAATGATTACCGGAGCGGCTATGATGCGGCAGCCGAACTTGCCGCATCCGGCATCGACGGGCTGTTCTGCGCCAACGATTACATGGCCTGCGGCGTGATCGACCGCGTCTTGCAGGGCCGCGGCCGTGATGATGCGCCGCCGCTGCGCATCATCGGCCATGACGACATTCCTCAGGCGAGCTGGACCGCCTACGATCTGACGACCATCCGCCAACCCTGCGACGTCCAGGCCGAAAAGACGGTCGACCTGCTGATGAGCCGGATGGCCGAGCCGGACCTGACGGCGCGTGTCGAATTCACGCCGGTGACACTGATCAGAAGAAGGACTGCCTGATGAATTCCGCATTCGACGCCGCTGCCATCCGCGCACGGGCGGAGGTCGCCATCACCGTTGCCCTCGAGGTCGGACGGGAGACGGCCCGGTTTCGGCGCGACTCTGACCCCGGAACCCTCACCGTCGAGAACAAGGGATTGCAGGATTTCGTCACCATCGCCGACAGGAGGGCCGAGCAGGCGATCCACGACGGGCTGCTCTCGCGCTTTCCGGATGATAGTTTCATGGGCGAAGAGAGCGGCGGACGATCGGGTAAGGGCGGCACCTGGGTCGTCGATCCGATCGACGGCACGACCAACTATATCAGGGGCTTCCGGCACTGGGGTGTCTCGATCGCCTTTGTCGTCGGCGGAAAGGTGGAGGTCGGCGTGGTCTACGACGCCGCCGGAGACAAAGTCTTTCACGCCGTCCGCGGCGGTGGCGCCTTCAAGGACGGGATTCCGGTCCATGCGGCGGCGACCGCCGATCCAGCCAATGCGCTTGTCATTCTCGGCCATTCCCGCAAGACGAGCTTCGACGACCATCTCGCGCTCTCGCGGCGGCTCC
>Ga0102593_1002726_pt1 | contig 12841 bp, 8 predicted proteins | sample AraplaCol_mMS_r2_2_FD_76862 | JGI IMG/M metagenome (GOLD analysis project Ga0102593, IMG submission 76862) | Arabidopsis root microbial communities from North Carolina, USA - plate scrape MF_Col_mMS_r2 (SPADES assembly) (version 2) | ecosystem: Host-associated > Plants > Roots > Endosphere...
TAGGCGTAATTTTCTTCTCTGCGGCGTACTTGCCGGACGATTCATCCACCAGTTTGCGCAGCAGGACTTTGTCGCCCACCACCCAGTTCGGCGTGACGGCCTTCCAGGCCTTGCCGTCCCATTGCTGGACTTTCACGGCGCCCGAGCCTTCGTGGTCATCGCAGGAGGTCTTCACGGTCGGGAACATGTTGTGGACACCCAATACCTTCTGGCGCGCTTCGTCGATATTCAGGTTCTCCAGCCCCCAGCGCAGTTGCTCGCCGTTGACCGGTTTGCCTTTGCCGAATTTTTCCTGCGCGGCGCGCATTGCTTCCACATACATTACGCCGGCGGTCAGGCCGCGCATGTGATAGACGGAGCCGATGCGCGACTGGTCGGCCAGGTTGCCTTTGCCGCCGGCGTAGACCTTCTTGCGCAGTTCATCCAGCAGCGGGTAGTTACCCGGGGTGTTGAAGGTCATCGAGGTATAACCCTTGGCTGCATCGCCCGATGGCACGGTGTCCTCTTCGGAGCCGGCCCACCATACGCCCAGCATCTTCTCGCGCGGGAAGCCGTTGCGCTGCGCAGTCTTGATCGCCACGGAGTTCATCACGCCCCAGCCCCACAGGATCACGTAATCCGGCTTGGCCTGGCGGATCTGCAGCCATTGCGATTGTTGTTCGCTGCCGGGCGGCGCGACCGGGATCTTGATCAGCTCAAAGCCGTATTGCGCGGACATGGCTTCCAGCACCGGCAACGGTTCCTTGCCAAAGGCGGAGTCGTGGTACAGGTGGACGATCTTCTTGCCTTTCAGCTTGTCCATGCCGCCGCTCTTGTCGCCCAGGTACTTCACCATTGCGGCGGCCTGGCTCCAGTAGTTGGAGATCAGCGGGAAGACATAAGGGAAGACCTTGCCGTTGGCCGCATCGGAGCGGCCATAGCCCAGGGTCGTCATCGGGATCTTGTCCTGCGGGATGCGGTCCAGGATGCCGTAGGCAATGCCGGTGGACAGCGGCTCGACGACGGTGGCACCGCCGTTCTTGGTTTTCAGGCGTTCATAGCATTCCACGCCGCGAGAAGGGTTGTATTCGGTCTCGCATTCTTCCCAGCTGATTTTCACGCCATTGACGCCGCCGTTGGCATTGACCAGGTTGAAGTAGTCGATGATGCCACCATAAAAGCCGGAGCCGCCCGCCGCATAAGGACCGACGCGGTAGGAGGGCAGGGCGACGAATTGCTCGGCTGCTTGCGCCCATGCGCTGCTGGCGACGATGCTGCTTGCTACGGCAATGCCAAGTACGAACGATTTCATGTGTTGTCTCCAGTTTTATAGTTGCCGCTCAGTGCGGGAAAGGCCACAGGCGGAGTTTCTCTTTACCGATTTGCCACAAACGCGCCAGACCGTGGGGTTCCACGATCAGGAAGAAAATGATCAGGGCGCCGAACACCATCAGTTCCAGGTTCGACGCCACGGTGGTTGGCAGCGCCAGGCCGTGCGCCACGATGTTCAGCACCACCGGAAGCAGCACGATGAAGGCGGCTCCGAGGAATGAGCCGAGCACGGAGCCGACGCCGCCGATGATGATCATGAACAGGATGCGGAAGGACAGGTCCAGGTTGTAGGCTTCCGGCTCCACGGTGCCGAGGTAGGCATAGGCATATAGCGCGCCGGCCACGCCGCAGTAGAACGAACTGACCGCGAACGCCAGCAGCTTGGTGCGCATCAGGCGGATGCCGATCACTTCCGCCGCCATGTCCATGTCGCGCACTGCCATCCAGGAGCGGCCGACATTGGAGCGGATCATGTTCTTGGCCAGCAGGGCCATCACCGCCACCACGCCAAGCACCAGCACATAAACACGCGCTGCGGAATCGAAGCGGTAGCCGAGGATTTCCATGCTCTGTGCCGTGATTACGCCGGACGAGCTGTAGTTGGTGAGCCAGCCGATCTTGGTCAGGCACCACACCACGAAGAACTGCGTTGCCAACGTGGAAGCGGCCAGGTAGAAGCCGCGGATGCGCAGCGACGGCAGGCCGAAGGCGATGCCGACCATGGCGGCGCACAGGCCACCCAGCACGAACGCCAGCAGCAGCGGTATGCCGGGAATGCGCAGCATGAAATTGTATGCCGCAAACGCCCCTACCGCCATGAAGGCCGCAGTGCCCAGCGATAGCTGGCCTGCATAGCCGGTCAGGATGTTCAGTCCCAGGGCCGCCAGGGCAAAGATCAGGAAGGGCGTGAAGATTGCCTTCAGCATGTAAGGCGATGCGACGAAAGGCAGCACCAGCAGCGCCACAGCCAGCGTGGCGAACAGCGCAATGCGGTCCTGGCGGATCGGCAGGATCTGGCCGTCCGCCTCGTAGCTGGTCTTGAATTGTCCTGCTTCGCGGTAGAACATCGCTCAAATCCTCCGGATGATTTTTTCGCCGAACAGCCCTTCCGGCCGCACCAGCAGGAACATCAGCGCCAACACATAAGGGAACCAGCCTTCGATACCGCCGCCGACGTGCGGGCCGATATAGACTTCGGCCAGTTTTTCAGATGCGCCGATAATCAGGCCGCCGACGATCGCGCCCGGCACCGAGGTGAAGCCGCCCAGGATCAGCACAGGCAGCGCTTTAAGTGCGATGAAGGTCAGCGCGAACTGCACGCCGTTGCGCGCGCCCCACAGCAGGCCAGCCACCAGGGCGACCATGCCGGCAACTGCCCACAGGATGCCCCAGATACGTTGCAGCGGAATACCGACCGCCTGCGCGGCCTGGTGGTCGTCGGCCACGGCGCGCAGCGCGCGCCCGACCTTTGTCTTGGCAAACATGACGGCCAGCACAGCCACCATCACGCCGCAAATTGCGGCTGCGGTCAGGTCGAACTTGGAAACGATGATATTGAACTTCTCCATCAGGAACTCGCTCGGCACGTCCTCAATTGGAATGTCCAGCTTATGCACCTGCGAGCCCCAGATGAGCTGGGCCAGTCCTTCGATGAAGAAGGCCAGGCCGATGGTGGCCATGAACAGCGCTATCTCCGGCTGGTTGACCAGCGGCCGCAGCACCACGCGCTCGATCGCCAGGCCGAGGATGACCATGGCAACGATCGTGGCGGGAATCGCCAGCCACAGCGAAAAACCGAATTTGTCCATGAAGCCGACGCAGGTCAGCGCGGCGAAGAACACCATCGCTCCCTGGGCGAAATTGAACACGCCGGAGGCTTTGTAGATCAGCACGAAGCCGATGGCTACCAGGGCATACATCACGCCCGACAGCAGGCCGCCGATCAGCACTTCGGCAAAGAAATTGATATCCATTTAGTGGGCCACTCCGAGGTAAGCGTCGATCACGTCCTGGTTGGTGCGGACTTCGTCCGGCGTGCCATCGCCGATCTTCTTGCCATAGTCCAGCACCACCACGCGGTCCGAGATATCCATCACCACGCCCATATCGTGCTCGATCAGGACGATGGTGGTGCCGAATTGCTCGTTCACGTCGAGGATGAAGCGGCACATGTCCTGCTTTTCTTCCACATTCATGCCGGCCATCGGTTCGTCCAGCAGCAGGATTTGCGGCTCGGCGGCCAGCGCCCGGCCCAGTTCAACGCGCTTCTGCAGGCCATAGGGCAGGCGGCCGACCGGCGTCTTGCGGATATGCTGGATCTCGAGGAAGTCGATCACTTCCTCGCATTTGCGGCGATGCTCGATCTCCTCGCGGCGCGCCGGGCCCCAGTACAGGGCCTGCAACAGGAAGTTCGATTTCATCTTCAGGTTGCGGCCGGTCATGATGTTGTCCAGCACCGTCATGCCCTTGAACAGCGCAATGTTCTGGAAAGTGCGCGCGATGCCCGATTTGGCGGCAGCGTAGCAGTCCATATTCTTGCGATGCTGGCCGCGGTAGATGATTTCGCCCTGCTGTGGGCGGTAGACGCCGTTGATCACGTTCAGCATCGAGCTCTTGCCCGCGCCGTTCGGGCCGATAATGGCGCGGATTTCGTGCTCGCGCACGTCGAAGGAGATATTGGTCAGCGCCTTCACCCCGCCGAATGACAGCGAGATATTGCGCAAGTCCAGGATCACGTCGCCGATCTTGCGGCCAGCCGTGATGGCTTCCGGTTCATTCATTTGCATGGTGGCTTCCCCGCTTATGCTGCCTTGAGGTCCATGATCCGAAGGTCGGCTGCCACCATGCCGGTGCGCCCATCCTCGAATTTGACCTGGGTTTCGATGTATTGCGAAGCTTTGCCGCCGTACAGCGCCTCGATCAGCACCGCATATTTCTCGGCGATGAACTTGCGGCGCACTTTGCGGGTGCGGGTCAGTTCATCATCGTCAGGGTCGAGCTCCTTGTGCAACACCAGGAACCGGTGGACCTGGGTGTCCGCCATCAATGCCTCCTGTGCCAGGTCGGCATTCACCTTTTCCACGCATTCCTTGACCAGCGCGTAGGTCTGTTCGTGGGCAGCCAGGTCGGTATAGCCCGAGTAGGCGATGCCGCGCCGTTCGGCCCAGTTGCCGACCGCCTCCATGTCGATGTTGATAAAGGCGGTGACCTTGTCGCGTTCATGGCCAAAAGCCACGGCCTCCTTAATGAAGGGGAAGAACTTCAGTTTGTTTTCGATGTAGTTTGGCGCAAAGATGGCGCCGTTGTTCATCTTGCCCACGTCCGCTGCGCGGTCGATGATGCGCAGATGGCCGTCGTTGTCGAAGATGCCGGCGTCGCCGGTGTGGAAGTAGCCTTCGCCGTCGATGGCTTCGGCTGTCGCGTCAGGGCGCTTGTAATAGCAGTGCATCAACGTCGGCGACTTGACCAGCACTTCGCCGTTCTGTGCCAGTTTCACTTCCACGCCCGGCGCCGGCTTGCCGACGGAATCGAACTTGATTTCGCCGTCCGGCTGCAGGCAGATGTAAGCGCAAGTCTCGGTGGAGCCGTAGAACTGCTTCAGGTTGACGCCAATCGAGCGATAGAAGCGGAACAGGTCGGGCCCGATTGCGGCACCCGCCGTGTAGGCGACACGGATGCGCGACATGCCCAGCACATTGCGCAGCGGCCCATACACCAGAGCATTGCCGATGGCATAGCTGATACGGTCGCCCAGCGGCACCTGTTTGCCGTCCAGGATGTCCGAGCCGACGCGGCGTGCGACGTCCATGAAGTGATGGAACATCTTGCGCTTGATGGTGCCCGCATCTTCCATGCGGATCATCACTTGCGTCAGCATGTTCTCGAAAATGCGCGGCGGCGCGAAGTAGTAGGATGGACCGATTTCGCGCAGGTCGGTGGTCACGGTGTCCGACGATTCGGGGCAATTGACGGTAAAGCCGGCGGTCAGCGCCTGCGCGAACGAGAACAGGCAGTCGCCCACCCAGGCCATCGGCAGGTAGGACAACACGTTCTCTTCGTCGGTCAGCTTGTCGAAGCCGATGCCGCCAACGGCAGCCGACAGCAGGGCCTTGTGGGTCTGGCACACGCCCTTCGGCTTGCCCGTGGTGCCGGAGGTGTACAGGATGATGGCGTTATCGCTTTCCTTGCCTTCAGCGATCGACGCTTCATAAAAGCCGGGATGCGCCTTGTCGTACTCGCGCCCCAGCTCCTGCAGGCGGGCATAGGACATCAGCTGCTGGTGCGTGTAATTGCGCATGCCCCGTTCATCTTCGTAGGCAATGTGCTTGATGTTCGGGCACTGGTCGCACAGGTCGAGCAGCTTGTCGACCTGCTCCTGGTCTTCCACGATGGCGTACGCGATTTCGGCGTTCTCCAGCACGAAGGACATGTCGGCCGCCGGCGCGTCCTGGTACATCGGCACCGGCACGCCGCCCAGGCACTGCGCCGCCAGCATCGACCAGTACAGGCGCGGCCTGTTGTCGCCGATGATGGCCAGGTTCATGCCGCGCTGGAAGCCGATTGCAGCCAGCCCGCAAGCCAGCGCGCGCACTTCGGCATTCACCTGCTGCCAGTCCCAGGTCTGCCAGATGCCCAGGTCCTTTTCGCGGAACGCAGGCTTGTGCGGCCGCTCCTTGCCATGCTGAAGCAGCCTGCGAGGGAAGGTCGTCAGATTATCCTGCACGGTGTCTCCTTGGTTTTTTAGCTGCGCTTTTTTAGATGTGATGCGCTTTTTGTGTGATGATATTAGCGTGAGCTATGTCGCAAAGTTGTCATTTCAAAGACAATTCGACGACTTTTGATGGTGCGACGCAACAACATGAAAACAGAACCGAGCCTGATTGAAGCCATACGCAGTTCCACTTGGGCGCCTGTGCTCACTGCGGAGCAACTGGCGCGCGTAGAGGCTACCTGCTATGAGGAGTTCATCCCCAAAGGCGGCTTCGTTTGCCATAAAGGCGAAATTGTCGATAATTGGATCGGCATTATTTCGGGCATGGTGAAAATGAATAATTTTTCCCCAAACGGAAAAAGCGTCACATTTACTGGCGTGCCGCCTGGCGGCTGGTTTGGCGAAGGTTCATTACTCAAAGATGAACGCCGCCGATATGACGCTATGACACTGCGTGATAGCCGCATCGCGCGCATGCCGGCCGTCACATTTCACTATCTGCTCGAGAATAGCCTACCCTTCACCCGCTTCCTCTTGATGCAGCTCAACGAACGTTTGGGTCAGTTCATCGGCATGGTGGAAAACGAACGCTTGCTGGACCCCGATACGCGCGTTGCACGCTGCCTTGCGTCACTATTTAATTCCCACCTGTATCCCGGCATCGAGCGGCTGGTGCAGATTTCGCAGGAAGAAGTCGGCCTGCTGTCGGGTTCTTCACGCCAACGCGCCAACCAGGCCCTGCAGCTGCTGGAAAAGCAGGGCCTGTTGCGCGTGGACTACGGCGGCATCCGCATCCTCGACCTGGACGGCTTGCGGCGTTTCGAAGCCTGAATATTGTGCAGCATGCGCTGCCACTGATGAGTAGAATGAATTTTCATATTCATCACTTCAGTGGAGTTTGCCATGCGTTCGCTGCCTGCCCTCTTGCTGTTGGTATTGTCCTTCTGCGTCTCGGCTTCGGCGCAAGCTGCAAAGCCATATGAGTTCTATGTGGTGGGAGACCCCACCAATGTGACGCGGCCGCAGCCGGCGCAGCCTTCGCTGGTGCTGATGGGCGGGGGAACGGATGTGGACGACGCATTCCGCTGGATGATCCAGAAAGCAGGTGGCGGCAATTTCGTGGTGATCCGCGCCACGGGAACGGATGCCTATAATCCCTACATCTACGCATTTGGCAATGGCGTCACTTCGGTTGAAACCCTGATCATCCCGAACCGCGCAGCAGCCAACGATCCGTTTGTGCTTGAGCGCGTGCGCAACGCCGAAGCATTGTGGATCGCCGGTGGCGACCAGGCCAATTACTGGCAGTATTGGAAAGATACCCCGCTGCAGGCAGCCATCCAGGGGCTGGCCAACAAGAACATACCGATTGGCGGCACCAGTGCAGGCCTGGCTGTGCTGAGTCAGTATGTGTTCACTGCCCTGAACGGTTCGATCACTTCGCCGCAGGCGCTCGCCAACCCTTACGACAAGGCGGTATCCCTCGGGCGCGACTTCCTTGCGCTGTCCGGCATGGGCAATATGATCACGGACATGCACCTGGACTCGCGCGATCGCATGGGGCGGCTGGTAACTTTCATGGCGCGCATCGTGAACGATGGCTGGACGCCGATGACGCACGGCATTGGTGTCGACGTGGAAACTGCGCTGCTGGTGGAAAACGGCAACGCAACCCGGGTCGGCAATGGCTCAGCATATTTCCTGAACACCGTGGGGGTGCCTGAAGTCTGCAAGCCCAAGTCGCCACTGACGTATCGCAACATCGGCGTACAGCGCCTGTCCGGTGGCGGCAGCTTCAGCCTGACCAATTGGGCAAGCTATGGGAACTCTACCGTGAACTACAACATCTCGGCCATCAAGGGCGTGCTGAGCTCGACCCAGCCAGGAGGTTCAGTTTACTAAGTAACGAGTGTTCCCGAACAGACCAGCCCATATTGCCGGGAGCATGCTGGGCGCACCTGATCTGTTTCGGAGGACATCATGAACTTTCCAATCAGAACTGCGCTGGCGGCGTTGATTGCCCTCATCAGCGCACAAGCGTTTGCCCAGATTACGCTGTATCCGCGCGAAGGCTGGCGCGGCCGCCCGATGAGCGTCTCGAGTTCCGTCCGCGACCTGAGCACCACTGGATTCGACAATCGCGCTTCGTCGGTCGTGGTCGAACGTGGCCGCTGGGAAGTGTGCTCGCAGCCTTACTTCCAGGGTGAGTGCAGGGTTTTGCGGCGCGGCAGCTATGAATCGCTGGAAGGCATGGGCTTGAATGACAATATCTCGTCGATTCGTGCCGTACCGCCACGCAGGCGTGTCGATGAAATGGCTTATGCCCCGGAACCGGTAGCCCAGCCAAGCTACGAATACCGGATGCGGCCGAGCGAGCGTGTGTACGAAGCCCCTATCACGTCCGCCCGCGCCGTAGTGGGGCCGCCAGAACAACGATGCTGGGTTGAGCGGCAGCAGGTTGAAGCCTCGGGCGGCAGCGGTACCGCCGGCGCCATTGCCGGCGCCCTGATCGGCGGCGTGCTGGGGCACCAGGTAGGCGGCGGCTCCGGCCGCGACCTCGCCACGGTCGGCGGCGCGATTGCAGGTGCGGCGGTCGGCTCCAATGTTGGCCGCAACGCCGGCAACCAGTACGCCCAAAACGTTCAGCGCTGCGAAGCTATTCCCAGCCGCACCCCGCAATATTGGGACGTGACCTATGAGTTCCGCGGCACTGAACACCGTGCCCAGCTTTCGTCGGAACCAGGCCGCACCATCACGGTCAACCGCGATGGGGTGCCACGCATGTAAATAATGTCAGCAGCCGCAGGAGCTTAAATAACTGGGGCAATTCCTTTCAACTCTTTTGTCAAAAATTGCATGTACGGCACAAAGTTATAAGGGGTGGAAAGCCGGTAATCTTCTTTTTTGTACTTTGGAATCTGGACTTCGCGTATAAAACGAAATCGATGAATATGGTATCGATAATCGCATTTCGTTGCTACGCGAAGCCCCTCTTCGTAAATTTCTTCGAATCGTGTCTTAATACCTTGCTCAAAGAGATATTTGGCGAAGAAATACAGCGCTTCCACATAATAATACTTGATATGGGTAAGCTGAGCGCAAGCTTGTTCAAAGAGCAAAACCTTCTCTTCTCTGCTATCATTAGAAAAAGCCAACATCAAGCATTTGAGCCCGGAAGTATACGGATTCACTGCGATTAGCTCTTTAACTTCGCTAGTTTTTAGTGGCGAAATTTTGGACAAGATATAATGAGTTTGTGTAATCTCCAAATGAGTCTTTTCGTAAATGGTTGTAAGGTATTTTTTAACAAACTCTGAATCTAACGTTCCCGTTGCTAACTTGTACTCAAGCGTTACAAAACTCGAAGGAGCAGCATTCATCAAGTTGTCCGAGTACTCGCCTAGTTGAAATAGTTCGCTTGGATAGCTTCCCATTGGCACCATTTTTTCCGCCAAAAATTTCGCAACCGGCAAAGGATTCCCTTCCATATTGTATATATTGCAAGCCGTTAGCGCCATTGAACGTTCAATCTGGTTTTTCCAGTCAATATTGTCTAGGTCCGAAAGTTTGATGAGTTCGTTTAAGTCTTGATACGACTCTTCAAACGTCCCGCCGTAATAACGGCAGGCAATAATGGTTGCTTCAATTGCCTTTCTTGCAGGATTGCTTATCGCAAATTGATCGGCAATTGCTATAAGTCGAGCAGTAATTACTTTATTCACCGGACCAGTACATGTAAGCTTATGCAGTTGGCGCAAATAGATCACTAAGGATTTTTCATCGACCTCAAAATTGGCAGCGTAATCAATGCTCCTCGCTAGGTTATTTTGATAGGAGTTAACAATCTTCGCCATATTATACTGATCCGTCGGTTTTAAATCTTCCAGAAAGTCGACGAGACTACAGCTATATTCATACGCAGATTTATAATATCTTTGTTTTTCAGCTTTATTTCTTTTCCCAAACTGATATTCAGCAAACCTTCCAACGATGGATTGAAGCTTTATTATTCCATTATCTACTTGGATCATGGACTTGTTTTCTAAGGCGCGGATTACAGAATCTGTTAAAAGTGTATCCGCGGCGACTCGTGATTTGCTGTGCTTACTGGCGGAGTTTGCAACACTCTTCAAGTTTTCAATGTTTATTCCGTCTGGAAATAGGGAAAGTACTTCGAAGGCATTTTTTTCTTTGGGCGTCAGATATTGATATGAGTAATTTATTGATGCAAAAATCGATCGTTTTCGTTGAATGTTGATATCCGAAGAGCTATCGAATGCTTTGAGCTCGCCATCTGATATTTTATCGAAAAGATCTCGCTCCAAGTCATCTTTTAATGCGGCTAAACTCTTACCTTTGGGCACGTTTCTTGTAACCAGTTTGATAGCAAGGGGATTGTTATCAAGCAAATTTTCTATTATTTGTTCTCGCAGAAATCTGACATCATGCTCAGAAACTGGAGTTCCAAATTGTCGAGCGAAGAGTTCGAGCGCCTCATCTGTTGTAAATTGCCGTAGCTCGTAGTACTGCTCAAAGTCGATATCGAGCAATTCCCGGGACGTAACTAATACCGAGAAATGATCCGTTAAAGTGCTTATCAATCCAAGAATCTGCTTAGCTTCCTGTCGATGTAATAACGTTTCAACGTTATCCAGAATGAGCAAGCAATCACTTCGACCGGAGGTTGTGAGTAGATGTTCACGAATGTCAACTGAGTCTACGAATCCAAAGCAAGAGGCGATACCAATTTCGAAGCTTTTGTAATCGCCAATAAACTCGCAGTCTAAGAACTTTATTCCGGCCTTGAAGAAGTTTCGGGCAGCTACTTCAACAGCAAGTTTTTTGGCTATTGTAGTCTTACCAATTCCACCTGATCCTTTAATTGTTAGAAGCTCGCTCTTCCCTTGCATCTCGATCAGCTTCCTCGCCAAGTTCGAAAGGTCAGTTCTACGTCCAACAAAGGTTTGGACCGTTTTTATATCGATTTCAATCGGTAACGGGGTTGCTGATTTATCGATAATATTCTTTGGGCCTAGGCTTGCCAATTTAAATTTGTCTTTATTTAGGAAAATTGCGCCAGGAATTTCCAAAACGTGCTTTTTGAAAAGCTTGAACGACAAACTTGCCAATTGTTTCTTATCGATCCTTGGAATGATTGCGGTTGGATAGACGATCCTTGTCATATCTCCCCAAACTGACTCAGATTGCTCTAGATTTTCCGCGTCAATGAAGTAAAAAATACCCTTTAACGTCGAATCTGCAATGTGCTCTTCAATTTCAGAAACTGTATGTCGGTCAGAACTAAGATGTTCGTTCTCGATAACTATGCGACCGCGAGAAATATTTGATAGAACAAACAAGTAGTCCGCGTCCTCGATTTGCTGCAGACTCTTAAAATTAAGAAAACCAATCTCAATTCGGCAAGAAAGGCCCTTGAGCTCTCTTAGTAGGTTGTCATAAGAGTAATTTTTATCGATCGGCTCAGCAATTAGTATGACCGCTTTCATTACTCTCGCTGAACTTTCCGCGATTGGGCTTATGCTGCTCTCGGTTCTAGCTGTTGCATCAATGCCACTAATTCTCTCAATTGTGTGTAGTAGTGGTGGGCCAAAGTCATCGAAAGTGATAAGACGAAAATTTAGCCCCTTTAGTTTGTCTTGAATTTCGTTCTTATGCGATGCTTTAACTAAAGCGAAATGGGGACCGATATTCTCGTTAAAAAGATCATTGGCCATTGCGATCTTTTGAAGGAATTCAGCATCATCCAAGCTACAGCCGACAAAAATAAAACTTCCTTCACTTGCCAAAGCCTTTAAGGTCGTAATTGCCGTCTCGTAAGCGGAATGACTTGGAGCATATAATTTGTTATAGCTTTGGCTCGTGAAGACAATATGCTCAGTTGCATCGACCCTTCCATGAATATGCCAAATAGCTGGGCTTGAAACTTCATTTCGTAGAAATGTGGCTAATTCTGACCTTGATGAGTTATCAAGCTCGCTCACAGTGCCGCTATTTGAGGACGCAAATCTCATTACTTTATCGTAATTGAGCGAGATAACTCGTGAACCTAAGGTCCAGACTGCTTTTGGAAGAGCTAAAGAGTTAGGACAAATCCCGGAAAGGTCAGTATTGAAGTTTTCACGAAAGAATTCGCTCCAAAGTGGTCCTTTGAGTCCTTCGCTAGCCAGATCAGCCGCTGCTTGATACTTTCCTAGTTTGGCCATCATATCGATGCCATCAGCTAGATCAGCCCGACCTTCCCCCCGTAGTTTTTCCGCAGCCCTTTTCAACAATTCGGTCCAGCTAGGAAATAGGCGTACGCCTGCCTTGTTAGTCAATGACATTGAAACGCCAGCGCCAACAATCGGGATCAGGCGCTTGTTCTGAAATGCTAGTTGTAGAGACTTAGGAATGGCTTCCATTTGACCTTTGCGTGAGCAGAATCTATCAGAGGGACGGGCTAAATTTGACGATATACAATGTTAGTTGGTTTATAAAAAATTGCAATCTTTGGTCGTTGATTGATCAGCCTTGGGTTCGCAATTGACGAATGTGTCATGGCTCAGACTTTGTTTAGACGGTGTTGGAGCATCGTTCACAACCTTTTAAAGTGATCGCGGTATGATGAGGGCATGAAAGATTCGATATGCAACAAGCTCGAGGCGGCTCGTGAGGCAATGCGCCGCCATCAGGTTGACGCCTGCATGGTTCCTTCCTCCGATCCCCACTTGTCCGAGTACTTGCCGGCGCGCTGGCAGGGGCGGGAATGGCTGTCGGGATTCACCGGTTCGGTCGGCACCTTCATCATTACCCAGGACT
>Ga0102593_1002728_pt1 | contig 12835 bp, 10 predicted proteins | sample AraplaCol_mMS_r2_2_FD_76862 | JGI IMG/M metagenome (GOLD analysis project Ga0102593, IMG submission 76862) | Arabidopsis root microbial communities from North Carolina, USA - plate scrape MF_Col_mMS_r2 (SPADES assembly) (version 2) | ecosystem: Host-associated > Plants > Roots > Endosphere...
TAGATCGCCGAAGGCAGTGCCAGCGACGTGTTCGAGGTGAATTTCGAGCTCGGCATCATCTTGCCGCGCGCAACGCCGGCAAGGTCCGGCGTGATGCATTCGATGTCTTCGATGCCTCTGTCCCTCAGCCACCGCGCTGCTTCCTTCCAGTTCGCAACGCCACGCAGGGATCCGGGTTCCGGGGGAGTTTTCTTCGAGGCGGGTACGTTTCTGGCAGGTTTCAGCGTCGTCTTTTTTGGGGACATGACACACCGGTTTGTGTTGATCGTGGCACCATCATAACCAGACTTTGCCAATTGGCGAGGGGTGGCAAACGTTGACTTTCGCCCTTTGATGGAAAAAGAAGACGTGATTTTGATCGGGGAAACGGATTTGCAGCGCAAAAGCGACGTCATCGTCATCGGCGCCGGGGCGGCAGGCATGATGGCGGCCATTGGCGCGGGAAAACGCGGTCGCTCCGTCGTGGTCCTCGACCATGCCAGGGCGCCTGGCGAGAAGATCCGCATATCGGGCGGCGGCCGCTGCAATTTTACCAATATCCATGCCGGACCGAAGAATTTCCTCTCCGCCAACCCGCATTTCTGCAAATCGGCGCTCGCCCGTTTCACACCTGCCGATTTCATCGCCATGGTCGACCGGCATGGCATTGCCTGGCACGAGAAGACGCTCGGCCAGCTTTTCTGCGACGATAGCGCCAAAGACATCATCCGCATGCTGCTGGCGGAGATGCGCATGGCCGGTGCGGTGCTGCATCTCGGCACCGAGATATCAGGTGTCGAAAAGACCGAAGTCGGCTTCCGGGTATCGACGAGCGAAGGTCATTATGAAGCGGTATCGCTGATCGTCGCCGCCGGCGGCAAGTCGATCCCGAAGATGGGTGCCACCGGCTTTGCCTATCGCCTCGCCGAGCAGTTCGGCTTGGCCGTGCTCGAAACCCGGCCCGGCCTCGTGCCGTTGACGCTCGATCCCGGCCTGCTGGAAAGCATCGCCCCGCTCGCCGGCATCGCCGCCCCGGCCGAAATTCGCCATGGCAGGACCGGCTTCCGCGAAGCGCTGCTCTTCACCCATCGCGGCCTGAGCGGCCCCGCCATCCTGCAGATCTCTTCCTATTGGCGCGAGGGCGACGAGGTCGTGGTCGCCATCGAACCGGATATCGACATCGCGGCCCATTTGAAGACGGCAAAGCAGCTCAATGGCCGCCAGTCGCCGCAGACAGCCCTTGGCGACATCCTGCCGAAGCGGCTGGCACAATTTCTCGTCGAACGCGAAAAGATTTCCGGCAAGATGGCCGATCTGCCAGACAAGGCGCTGCTGCGTCTTGCCGCCGGCGCCCAGAATTGGGCGGTCAAACCGTCCGGCTCGGAAGGTTATCGCACCGCCGAAGTGACGCTCGGCGGCATCGACACGGCAGCACTCGATTCACGCAGCATGGAAGCAAAAGCTGTGCCCGGCCTTTATTTCATCGGTGAATGCGTCGACGTCACCGGCTGGCTTGGCGGCTATAATTTCCAGTGGGCCTGGGCCTCCGGTTTTGCCGCCGGTGAATGGGCCTGATGCATGTCCGCCCAAAAGTGCGCAGCGGTTTAGGGAGAACGACCTGCATGAGGCCGAGGAGCACAGCGCTGATCAGAAAGCAAAGACTTAAAGCGCGTCGCATGATTCCGATTCAACGCGACGTGCTTTAGAAAAGCCGATTCAAGACTTTTTAATAGAGGTGCGCCATCCTGTCTCAATTGGCGGTTTGTAAGGTCGTTCCTAAATTAAGCTTTACCGGCAAGCCGATTTGTTGGATTGTTGTTGTGTCAGAGAGAAGTGAGGTTTCGACCATGACCAGAAACACACGACGCGCCCGCGCCATCGCAATTGCCGAGGCAAAGCCGAACGCTCGAATGGTCGCCCTGCGTTATCTGATGCTGGCAGTCGGCGCCACCGCCGCCAGCATCGCGCTGCTGCTCTCGCACTTCATCTAATCCTGTCCGCAGACCTGGAACGAGTGTTGCGACGTGGCTATTGTCGCACCGCGGCGTCGCGGCCCATAATTTGCAACTATTTCACTGCCTTGGCTTAACCCGCCATAACAGCTTATCCGAAAATTAATATCTAATCTGACACAATTGCTCGCGAATATTTGGGCATCTCCAAGTTGCTTGGACATGAACTGGCAATGACTGCCGCCTGGCCTCCGGGTTCCCCAATGTAACTAAGAATAGCTCGATGTGCACCCGGCTGGCGCCATGTGGCTGCCTGCGGGAGGAGTGGTGTATGAAAGGCCCGGAACGCCATGTTGATTGACAAGATTCTTTCCCGTTTCAGGATCAAGACGAAAGTCCTGATCTTCGTTCTGCCTTTCGTCGTCACCATTTCGGCGGTGGGCCTGACGGGCCTCTACGCTTCGGGGCTGCTGCAGGGCCGCATGGAAATATCCAACAGCGTGCTGCAGTCGCTCAGCGGCTTCAAAGATCTCTATGGTTCGATGGACGATTTCCTGCGCGTCACCAGCCCTGAGGCGCGCGACAAGCTGCTCGCGGATCTGAAGACCCAGCAAGGCGTGCTCGACCAGACGCTGAACCAGGTCGGTGATGAGGCCGCCGGTCGCGACAGCCTTGCGGAGGCATCGCGCCGCACCAAGGACATTTCGGGCGTCGTCGACAAGCTCTGGGCGCTGCACGAGCAGGAGCGGGCATTGCATGAGCAGATCGATGCAGCGCAGAAGAGCGTGATCAGCACCCGCTTCACCGTGTCCTACCAGGCCGAGGAATTGCAGAGCACAGTCCAGAGCGACGAGAGCGCCGCCACCAGCACCCTTCGCACGGCCGACCGCCTGTTGAAGGGCGGCGATTTTCTCGGCACCGTCGCCAGCGGCTTCAGCAAGCCGCAGACACCGCAGGACAAGATCGCCTTCATCAACGAACAGATGCCGGAGATCATCAAATCGCAGCGTCTGATCGCCATCTCGGTTCCGAGCAATCAGAAGAATGTCATCGACGCGCTGGCTGCGACCATCGACGGAATCAAGGCGATCGTCCAGACGCCCAATCCGACCGACGAGACCGCCACCGAACTCGGCCGCCTGGTTTCGCGCTTCCGCCAGACCTCGACCTATACGCAGCTGACCGCCACGCAGAAAATGCGTGACGCGACCCAGGAATTCGCCGCGCTCGACGGCCGGATTGCCCAGGCCAACTCGGTCCTGCAGGATACGAGGCGTCTCGAAAATTCCGTCTATTCGCTGCAGATCGTTCTTTCCGACTTTCTCGCCGACTCCAGCAAGGAAAATCTCGTGCGTCTGCAGCAGCAGGCCGGCACGCTCGGCAAGGACATGCAGGTACTGATCACCAGCGCCAAGGGCATGGGTTTTGCCGAAGGCATATCAGGCGCGATCCAGCCGGCGCTCGACATCATCTCCGGCGGCGGCTCGAAGATCGTCGACACGATCGGCGAGCGCGTCACCGCCTATGCCGCCGCCCGCCAGGAGCTCGACCAGATCTGGAAAAAGCTGACTGATTTCGCCGAGCTGCAGAAGCAGACGGCCGGCACCGAGCGCACCCAGGCAAACAGCATCTCCGTCATGACCACCGGTCTCGGCATCCTGTTGTCGATCCTCGGCGGCATTGCCCTGGTGCTGACGCTGCAGCGCCCGATCAGCCATATCACCGCCGCCATGCGCCGCATCGCCGAAGGCGCGCTGGATACCAGCATCTCCGGCGAGCAGCGCCACGATGAAATCGGCGACATGGCCCGCGCGCTCGGCATCTTCAAGGAAAACGCCATCTCGAAGATCCGCATCGAGGAGCAGAGCGACGAGGAACGCGCCGCGGCCGAACATGAGCGCCAGCGCAACGACGCCGAAAAGCGCGAGATGGATCGTCAGATCGAATTTGCGGTCAACGCACTCGCCGCCGGCCTCGAACGCATGTCGCAGGGCGATATCTCGACGACGATCGAAACGCCCTTCATCGGCCGTCTCGAACAGCTGCGCCAGGATTTCAATGGTTCGATGATGCGCCTGCAGGCGACGATGAGCCAGATCCGCGACAATGTCGAACTGATCCAGGGCAACGGCAACCAGATGGCCCAGTCCGCCGAGGACCTCTCCAAGCGCACCGAACAGCAGGCTGCCTCGCTCGAAGAGACCGCGGCCGCCGTCGATGAAATCACCGTCACGGTCCGTTCGTCGGCTGAACGCGCCAAGGATGCCGACCAGATCGTCCGCCAGGCCAAGCGCAGCGCCGATGATTCCGCCGTCGTCGTCAGCAATGCGATCGACGCGATGGGCCGCATCGAGGATGCCTCGCGCCAGATCGAGCAGATCATTGGCGTCATCGACGAGATCGCCTTCCAGACCAACCTCCTGGCGCTCAACGCCGGCATCGAGGCAGCGCGCGCCGGTGAAGCCGGCAAGGGCTTCGCGGTGGTCGCGATGGAGGTCCGCGAACTGGCCCAGCGCTCCGCCGCTGCGGCGCAGGAGATCAAGGGGCTGATCAACAAGTCGACCAACGAGGTCAATTCCGGCTCGCAATTCGTGCAGGAGACCGGCACGGTGCTCGCCAAGATCAGCGCCCAGATCGTCACGATCAGCCAGCATGTCGAGATGATTGCCCGCGCCAGCCACGACCAGTCCAACGCGCTGCAGAGCGTCAACGCGACCGTCAACCAGATGGATCAGATGACGCAGCAGAACGCCGCCATGGTGGAGGAAACAACCGCCGCCAGCCGCGAACTGGCCGACGAGGCCGATTCGCTGCGCCGGCTCATCCAGCAGTTCAAGATCGACGGTGAGGCGGCCGCCGCGCCGGTCTACCGCGCCGCCTGATCATCGATCGATCCGTCTTCATGCGAACGGCCCCGGACTTTCCGGGGCCGTTTCTATTTATTCTGCAAAACAGTGCCTCTATTGAGAAGATTTGAACGATGGAAGAATAGCTCGAATGCCGGGGCAGCCTATCACGCCGGGATAATCGAAAAACGCCTGGAAACGAGGCGATGAATATCTCCGACAGCCATGATTTGCGGAGAATCTTCCTTAACGCTTTTAGTCTAATTTAACCTTGGTTTATCTCCCGGGGGTCTCGATGCTGCGCCTTTTCTCTACGTCGATCGTACGCCAGATCGTTGCGATCACGCTGTTTCTGCTGGCCATCAGCACGGCCGCCATTGTCGGCGTGACCTATTACAATCTGAGCCATCAGGTCATGGACGGGGCCGTCTCCGACGCCAAGGACGCCGCCCGTGCGATGGCTGTCCTCTACGGCGCGGCTGATCAGGCTGCAAAGATCGAATTGAAAGACAATCAGCTCTCCGCCGTCACCGAAGACGCCATTCCCGCCCTTGCCGATCATTCGCTGGTTGACCGCACCGCGCAGTCGATCGCCGGCGTTGCGACCATCTTCCAAAAGCAGGGTGGCGACTACGTCCGCATCTCCACAAACGTCAAGAAGGAAAACGGCGACCGCGCCGTCGGCACCAAGCTGGTCGCCGAGCACCCGGCCCAGCCGGTTCTCGCCAGGGGTGAAGCCTATTACGGACCGGCGGAGCTTTTCGGCCGCAAGTTCATGACCGGTTATTTCCCCATCAAGAACGCCTCGAACGCCAATGTCGGCATTCTCTTCATCGGTATTCCGATGGAGCTTTATTACCAGCGCATGTATGAGCTGCAGATGCTGGTTCTCGGCGTCGGCGCCATCGTCATGCTCATCGTCGGCGTTCTCGCCTATTATGCAATCCGCCTGTCGGTGAAGCCTTTGCAGACGCTGACGACGAGCGTCCACTCGATTTCTGCGGGCGATCTCGAGGGAGCGATCCCCTGTATCGAAAAGAAGAACGAGTTCGGCGACATCGGCCGGGCCCTGGCGCTTTTCCGCGACAGCGCCCGCGCAAGGCGCGATCTGGAAACCCAGGCCGCCGAACAGCGCGCCTTGAGCGATGCCGAACGCGCCAGGAACGATGCCGACAAGCGCTCGCTCGACGGCCAGATCGACTTTGCCGTCAACCAGCTTGCCGCCGGCCTCGGGCGCCTGTCGCAGGGCGATGTCTCGCAGACGATCGGCACGCCCTTCGTCGGCCGGCTGGAGCAGTTGCGCGTTGATTTCAACGCTTCCCTTCTGCGGCTCCAGGATACGCTGTCCGGCATCCGCGACAGCGCCTCGAGCATCCAGCGCAGCAGCGGCGCCGTCTCCGCCTCTGCCGGCGAACTTTCGAAGCGCACCGAGGCGCAGGCGGCGAGCCTTGAGGAGACCGCGGCCGCGGTGGAGGAGATCACCGTGACGGTTCGTTCTTCCGCCGAGCGGGCCCGGGAAGCCAACAATGTCGTGGCCGCGACCAAGAAGACCGCCGACAATTCCGGCGCCGTCGTCGGCGATGCCGTCTCCGCCATGGAGCGCATCGAGCAGGCCTCGCAGCGCATCGAGCAGATCATCGAGGTGATCGACGACATCGCCTTCCAGACCAATCTTCTGGCGCTGAACGCCGGCATCGAGGCGGCACGCGCCGGCGAGGCAGGCAAGGGGTTTGCCGTTGTCGCCCAGGAAGTCCGCGAACTCGCCCAGCGTTCGGCCGATGCGGCGCGCGAGATCAAGTCGCTGATCGAGACATCGAGCCGGGAAGTGACGGCAGGTTCCGAACTGGTCCAGAAGACCGGCAGTGTCCTTGCTTCCATCAGCCAGGAGATCATCGCAATCAGCGGCCATGTCGAGACCATCGCCACGGCCAGCCGCGATCAGTCGGCCGCGCTGCAGGAGGTCAACGGTTCGGTCAACGCCATGGACCAGATGACCCAGAAGAACGCGTCGATGGTTGCCGAGACAACGCAGGCAAGCCGCTTGCTCGCCGGCGAGGCCGACACGCTGATGGCGCTGATCGAGCGTTTCCGCATCGTCGCAGAATCCGCACCGGCTCATCTCGGGGCAAGAAAAGTCGCCTGAACCGCGCAGCCGCAGCTGCCACGGGAATGCGCCGCGGCCTTGCGGCGCCTTCCCAGGTTGAGATCGAGCGACGTCAGCCAGGCGGCGAAGCCAATGAGGCTGCTGTTTCCGAACTCGGCGTAGAATCTATCCTCGTCCGCCTTGCAACCGCATCGCTTGGGAGAGTGCCGATAGCCGATGGTGCCTGCGATGGTGATCATGTCGATCATGACGATGTCCTTTCCTGTGTAAGACATCAGCTGATCTAGGCATCGAATTTCTCTTTATAAACAGGGAAAATCCCGCTATGTTTTTCATTAATGAAAAACGCAAATTGGGATTCCTATCAGCTTTTCCTGCAGGTCGCCCGGCTCGGCGGGTTGACGGGAGCAAGCACCGCAAGCGGGCTTAGTCCTGCGACCGTCGGCCGGCGCATGCTCGATCTCGAACAGGAGATCGGCCGTGCATTGTTTGTCCGCAGCCAGACCGGATACCGTCTGACCCCGGATGGTCAGGCGCTGCTCGATCACCTTCAGGAAATGGAAGCCGCCGCCCGCAAGGTCGAGGCGTGGCGGCAATCCGGCGAGGGCGGCACGACCGTCAGGATTGCCGCCGGCACCTGGGTCGCCTGGCTGTTGACGGAGAATTTCGCCGCAATCCGCATGCCGGGCGATGCCTTCGCCATTTCGCTCACCATCGGCGAGGCGCGGGCAAGCCTTGCCTATCGCGAGAGCGATATCGGCATTCGCGCCTTCGAGCCTGAAGAGGCCAATCTCGCCGCACGTCAGCTTGGGGAGGTGGCCTATGCCGTCTATATCAGGCGCAACACCGCCGAGACCGACGAGCGCTGGATTGCAGTCGCCGCGGATGAGGCGATATCGGCCTATCTGCGCTGGCCGCACGCCCATGCCGCGACGGGGATCGTTGCCACCGTCAATCGGCCGCGTTCGCTGCCGGATCTGGTGCGCGCCGGCGCCGGCAAGACCGTGCTTCCCTGTTTCGTCGGCGATCTCCATCCCGAATTGCAGCGGCAGGGCGGCGAGTTGCCGGAATTGCGCCACCGGCAATGGATCGTCATGAATGCCGAGGATCGTCATCGCCCGGAGATCCGCACGGTCGCCGACCGCATGACCAAGCTCATCAAAAGTTATGCCGATCTCTTCGCCGGAAAACGACCGAGTCGAGGCTAATGCATGTCACCCAGAACTGTGCAGCGGTTTTGGCGCTACGACATGCATCAAATAGAGACGTAAAGCGCCGCGCACCCGATCGGTCGCGCGGCGATCGAAGAAGCGGGCCGACTTCGCCGGCCCGCCAACGGTCGGCTTTTCGTCAATGCCGGTTGGTGACGACGATGGGGATCAGCAGGTCACCCCAGTGACCGTCGCCGCCGTGATGACGGGCCGAGCGCACCAGTTCGACCGAGACGCCGGCCTCGACAGCTTTCATGACCGATTGGTTCAGCCGATGCAGATCGTTGGCGAGCATGCGGATCGTCGTCTGCTGATCCTCGCTCATGCTGCTTGCCTGCTCCTCGGCCCGTTCCCTGACGCGTGTGATGGATGCCATGATCATCTCCTCCTCTTCGAGTTATTCTGCAGCCGGTTTGAACTGCGCATGTTCGGTCGAGCCGTGCATTGCTGTCGTCGAAGACCGGCCGCCGGTGATGGCGAGCGACACGGCGTCGAAATAGCCGGTGCCGACCTCGCGCTGGTGTTTGGTCGCGGTATAGCCATTGACCTCGGCGGCGAATTCCGCCTGCTGCAGCTCGGAATAGGCCGACATCTGCCGTTGCCGGTAGCCGCGCGCCAGTTCGTACATGCCGTAGTTCAGCTGGTGGAAGCCGGCGAGCGTGATGAACTGGAACTTGTAGCCCATCGCGCCGAGTTCGCGCTGGAACCGCGCAATCGTCGCCTCGTCGAGATTCTTCTTCCAGTTGAAGGAAGGCGAGCAATTATAGGCGAGCAGCTTGCCGGGATGCACCTTGTGCACGCCTTCGGCAAAGCGCCGCGCCTGATCGAGGTCCGGCTTCGAGGTCTCGCACCAGATGAGATCGCAATGCGGCGCATAAGCGACGGCACGCGCGATGCAGGGCTCGATGCCGTTTCGCACCTGATAGAAACCTTCGACCGTGCGGCCGGCATCATAGTCGACGAAGGGCTGGTCGCGTTCGTCGATGTCTGACGTCAGCAGCTTTGCCGCTTCCGCGTCGGTGCGGGCGATGACGAGCGTCGCAACGCCCATGACGTCGGCGGCAAGCCGCGCGGCGTCGAGATTGCGGATATGGGCGGCCGTCGGGATCAGCACTTTGCCGCCGAGATGGCCGCATTTCTTCTCCGAAGCGAGCTGGTCCTCGAAGTGAACGCCCGCGGCACCCGCCTCGATATAGGCCTTCATGATTTCGAAGGCGTTGAGTGGTCCGCCGAAGCCTGCTTCCGCATCGGCAACAATCGGTGCGAACCAGGTCTCGACGGAAAGTCCCTGGGCTTCCGAGGTCTCGATCTGATCGGCGCGCTGCAGCGTGCGGTTGATGCGTTTGGCAAGCTCCGGACCGGCATTGGCCGGATAGAGAGACTGGTCGGGATACATCGCCGATGCCGTATTGGCGTCGGCCGCCACCTGCCAGCCGGAGAGATAGATCGCCTTCAACCCGGCGCGCACCATCTGCATGGCCTGGTTGCCGGAAAGTGCGCCGAGCGCATTGACGAAATCCTCCTGGTGCAGAAGCTGCCACAACCGGTCCGCCCCCATTTCGGCCAGCGAATGGCGCAGCGCTACCGAGCCTCTGAGCCGCCGCACGTCATCGGTCGAGTACGGTCTCTCGATGCCGTCGAAACGATCAGCTGTTGCGTTTGGAACAAGCTTGTAAAAATCCGTCATGCTGCTCTCCTTACTAAAAAGCCCGACAAAGGTGCTGCATGACAAGATTGACAATATCAGCCGATATGGCCAGAAAAACCTTTGATTTCTTGCTTGGAAAGAGGTTAAGATGACGAGGATTGACAGAGCGGCGCTGTGAATTTGTAAAATTTTGTAAATATGGCGCTCCTTCCTTGTCAAAGGGTGTGACATGGCGGAACGAAAGATATTCGCAGGCCCGAAAGTCAGGCGCATCCGCAATGCGCTGGCGCTGACGCAGACCGCCATGGCCGAAGCGCTTGAAATATCACCGTCCTACCTGAACCTGATCGAGCGCAACCAGCGTCCGTTGACGGTGCAGCTCCTTCTCAAGCTTGCAAGCGTCTATAGGGTCGATCTCGAGGAATTGCGGGGGCAGACCGGCGGCAGTCTCGATCAGCTCAAGGAGATCTTTGTCGATCCGCTGCTGTCGGGCGAGTTGCCGGGCGATCAGGAATTGGTGGAGGTGGCCGAGGCAGCACCCAATGCCGCGAGCGGCATGATCAAGCTCTATCGCGCCTATCGCGAGCAGGCGGCAAGGCTGTCCGATCTGACGGCGCTGATGGCCGCCGAAGGACATGCACCGGTCGCCGCCGGCCGGTTGCCGCTGGACGAGGTGCGCGAGACGCTGGAGCGCAGGTCTGGATATTTCGGACGGATCGAGACGGCGGCGGAAGCCTTTGCCGCGACGCTCCCCGGCGGCCTCGATCTTGCTGCCGGGCTAAAGGATTGGCTGCGTTCCGAGCGCGGCATCGCGGTGCGTGTCCTGCCCGTCCACGTGATGCCGGATCTGCGCCGCCGTTTCGATCGCCATTCGATGCGGCTTTTCATCTCGGAGCGCCTGTCACAGGCCGACCGCGCGCATGAGATATCAATCGAGGCTGCGACCCTTGCTTTGCTGCCGGCAATCGATGCCGAGCTCGCCGATCTCTCGCTCTCCTCCGCCGAGGCACGCCGCATCGCCCGTTTCGAGCTTGCCCGCATCGCCGCACTGGCGCTTGCAATGCCCTACGAGGCCTTTCTTTCGGCCGCCAAGGCAACGCGCTACGATATCGACATTCTGCGTGCACGCTTCGGCGTCTCCTTCGGCCATGCCGCCGCGCGCCTTGCCATGCTGCACCGTCCCGGAGCGGCGGCCATTCCCTTCTTCCTGATCGAGATCGATGCCGCTGGCCACCGGCTGCGCAGGGCAGGCGCCCAGGGCTTTCCGCAGGCCCGTTTCGGCGGCGGCTGTCCGAAGCTCAATATCCATGCCGCCTTCCTGCAGCCGGGCCAGATCCTTGCCGAAACGGTGGTCATGCCGGACGGGGCATCCTTCCTGACGGTCGCCCGCACCCTGGAGGGACCGAGCGTCGAATTCGGCGAAAGGGTCAGGCGCACCGCGATCCTGATCGGCTGCGACGCTGCCCTTGGCGAGGGTGTGGTCTATGGGCAGGCGATGGCGCTCGATCCGGTCACGATCGGTCCGGCATGTCGCCTTTGCGAGCGACGCGGCTGCCTTTCCCGGGCCGAGCCGCCGGTGACGAGACCGCTCGGGCTCGATGAGATGGTGGCGGGGCTCAGCGCCTTTGATTTCCAGTGATTGTGAAATCATTGAGGGCGCAGGATTTTGCGCTTGTGGGCTGTGAAATTCCTTCTTAGTCTGCGTGGAAAACCAGAGGGAAAAGATGTCCGGGGGTGCGGAATCTTTGAACAAACAGGAGAAGTCATGAGGTCAACCATTCTATGCGTGACGGCCGCCGCCGTTACCGCACTCCTTGCTGCCGCTCCGGCCTTTGCCCAGGAACGCGTGGTCAACGTCTACAACTGGTCGGATTATATCGACAGTTCCATCCTCGAGGATTTCACCAAGGAAACCGGCATCAAGGTCGTCTACGACACTTTCGATTCCAACGAGACGCTGGAAACCAAGCTTTTGGCCGGTGGCTCGGGGTATGACGTCGTCGTCCCCACCGTATCCTTCATGCAGCGGCAGATCGCCGCCGGCGTCTACCAGAAGCTCGACAAATCGAAGCTGCCGAACCTGGTCAATATGTGGGACGTCATCATGAAGGGCGTGGCGTCCTTCGACCCCGGCAATGAATACAGCGTCGACTACATGTGGGGCACGACGGGCATCGGCTATAATGTCGACAAGGTCAAGGCTGCCCTCGGCACCGACGACAAGCCCAATTGGGACGCGTTGTTCGATCCGGCGAAAGCGGCGAAACTCAAGGATTGCGGCATCTATATGCTGGATTCCCCGACCGACGTCGTGCCCTCGGTGCTCGCCTATCTCGGGCTCAACCCCAACAGCACCGATCCAGCCGATCTTAAGAAGGCGCAAGAGGTTCTCACGGCCGTCCGTCCCTTCGTCCGCAAGTTCCATTCATCCGAATATATCAGCGCGCTGGCGAACGGCGATATCTGCATCGCGCTCGGTTATTCCGGCGACATGTTCCAGGCCCGCGACCGTGCCGCGGAAGCCAATGCCGGCGTCAAGGTCGATTATTCGGTGCCGTCGCAGGGAGCCCAGATCTTCTTCGACGTCTTCGGCATTCCGAAGGATGCGCCGCATGTCGCAGAAGCCCATGAATTCATCAACTACATGATGAAGCCGGAAGTGATCGCCAAGGCCTCGAACTTCGTCTTCTACGCCAACGGCAACAAGGCGTCGCAGCAGTTCCTCGACAAGGAGGTCCTCGACGATACGGCGATCTACCCGACGCCCGAGGTGATGGCGAAACTCTTCACCGTTCCGCCGCTCGATCCGAAGACGCAGCGGATCGTGACGCGGCTATGGACCACCGTGGTCACCGGCCAATGATAGCATAACGGCCCGGACGGAAACGTCCGGGTCTTTTTTTGACGATTCCGGCCGGGTGAAGCCGGGAGCAAAAGAATGTATTTTCGGGGAACAATATGAAGTCTCTAGGCAATATTCGCCGCTCTTTCGCACCTTGGACCGATCCGTCCGCCAAGCCCTTCATATCCATAAAGAACGTCACCAAGCGTTTCGGTGATTTCACCGCCGTCGATAACCTGTCGCTCGACATCTA
>Ga0102593_1002730_pt1 | contig 12819 bp, 12 predicted proteins | sample AraplaCol_mMS_r2_2_FD_76862 | JGI IMG/M metagenome (GOLD analysis project Ga0102593, IMG submission 76862) | Arabidopsis root microbial communities from North Carolina, USA - plate scrape MF_Col_mMS_r2 (SPADES assembly) (version 2) | ecosystem: Host-associated > Plants > Roots > Endosphere...
ACGGCTCGGGCAGCTATGCGGGCGCGGTGGTCGAATCGAACGAGACCGCGGTGCGCTTCGACTTCAACCATCCGCTGGCCGGGCAACCCGTGACCTTCGAGGTCCGCCTGATCGGAGTTCTATGAATCGGAGCCTTGAAGAAGTCCTCCTTGCCGAGCCGCGCGGCTTCTGCGCCGGCGTGGACCGCGCCATCGAGATCGTCGAGCGCGCGCTTGCCAAGTTCGGTGCGCCCATCTATGTGCGCCACGAGATCGTGCACAACACCTATGTCGTGAACGAGCTCAAGGCCAAGGGCGCGATCTTCATCGAAGACCTGGCCGACGTGCCGCCCGGCGCCACGCTGGTGTTCAGCGCGCACGGCGTGAGCAAGGCGGTGCAGCAGGAGGCGCGCGACCGCGGTTTCGACGTTTTCGACGCCACCTGCCCGCTGGTGACCAAGGTGCACGTCGAGGTCGCCAAGCTCGCCAAGGACGGCTACGAGTTCATCATGATCGGCCACAAGGGACACCCCGAGGTCGAAGGCACCATGGGCCAGCTTTCGAGCGGCATCCACCTGGTGGAAGACGTGGAAGACGTGGCCAGGGTTTCGCCGGCGCAGACCGACAAGCTCGCTGTGGTCACGCAGACCACGCTCAGCGTGGACGACGCCGCCGAAATTGCGGCCGCGGTGCGCGCGCGTTTTCCGAAGGTGCGCGAGCCCAAGCAGCAGGACATCTGCTACGCCACGCAGAACCGCCAGGACGCAGTCAAGATCATGAGCCCGCAAGTCGACCTGGTGATCGTGGTCGGCAGCCCCACCAGCTCCAACAGCAACCGGCTGCGTGAACTGGCGCAGCGCCTGGGCACCGAAAGCTACATGGTCGATTCGGCCGACGAGCTCAAGCCCGAGTGGTTCGAAGGCAAGGGCCGCATCGGCCTCACGGCCGGAGCCTCGGCGCCCGAAGTGCTGGTGCGCGAGGTGATCGAGCGGGTGAGGGCGCTCGGCGCGGTGTCGGTCCGCAAGATGGACGGCATCGAGGAAACCATCAAGTTCCCGCTCCCCAAAGGCCTCAAGCTCGACGACATTCCTCCTCCGGGACACATCTCTTGATTCACGAAAACACCGACTGGCGCTCTGAGATTGACAGCGCCGCCCGCAGGCTGCGCGAACGCTCCGGCGGTTTCCTGCGCCAGACGCCGCTCTGGAAATTGCCGGCTTCCGCTTTCGGCATCGAGGTGCCCGGCGTGGAGTTGTGGCTCAAGCTCGAGCACATGCAGGTGAGCGGCAGCTTCAAGGCGCGAGGCATGATGAACCGCCTGCTGGCCAACGACATTCCCGAGAGCGGCGTGGTCGTGGCCTCTGGCGGCAACGCCGGCATTGCCACCGCGGCGGCCGCCAAGGCGCTGGGCGTGCGCTGCCAGGTGTTCCTGCCCGGCGTTTCGCCCGAAGCCAAGCGCGCCAGGCTGAGGGCGCTGGGCGCCGAGGTGATCGTGGTCGGCGAGCTGTACCCCGACGCGCTGGCCGCCTGCCTCACGCGCCAGAAGGAAACCGGTGCCTTGCTGACCCATGCCTACGACCAGCCCGAAGTCGTGGCCGGCGCGGGCACGCTCGGCGTCGAGATCGAAGCCGAGGGCAGCTTGCCCGATTCGGTGCTCGTGAGCGTCGGCGGGGGCGGCCTGATCGGCGGCCTCGCCGGCTGGTTCCAAAAGCGCGCTCGCGTGGTGGCGCTCGAGCCCGAGAAGGCGCCCACGCTGTTCCGCGCCCGCGAGGCCGGCGAGCCGGTCGATGTCGACGTGGGCGGCATCGCGGCCGATTCGCTCGGCGCGCGCCGCATCGGCGCGATCTCCTGGGACATTACCCAGCAGTACGTGCAGGACGCACTGCTGCTGTCCGACGAGTCAATCCGCGCCGCGCAGCAGTGGCTGTGGAAGGAACTCAAGCTTGCCGTAGAGCCCGCCGCCGCGCTGCCGCTGGCGGCGCTGCAGACCGGCGCCTATGCGCCGCGCGAAGGCGAGAAGGTGTGCCTGATCGTGTGCGGCGCGAACGTCGATCCGGCCACCGTCGCCTGAAGTCCTTCTATTTCTCGCAGTTCACCATCCACGGCACGCCGAACTTGTCGGTCAGCATGCCGAAACCGACGGCCCAGAACTGCGGGCCGTAGGGCATCGTGACCTGGCCGCCCTGAGCCAGCGCGTCGAAGAGCTTTTTCCCTTCCTCCACGCTGTTGGCCTGCACCGACAGAGAGAAGCCTTTGTGGCCCTCAAAGGGCATGCCCGGCGGCATGTCGGAGGCCATCAGCTTGTGGCCCCTGGCTTCGAGCGCGGCGTGCATGATCTTGTTCTTGTGTTCGGCCGGCGTTTGGGCACCCATGGGGCTTTCGCCGAAGGTCATGCTGAAGATGACCTGGCCGTCCAGCGCCTTGGCGTAGAAGGCCATGGCCTCGGCCGCATTGCCGTTGAATGTCAAATAGGCTTGCATCGCTTTTTCCCTTCGGTTGAGGTGTGGGAAGCAAGATGCTACGCCCACCTAAAATCCCCCCATGCTTGACATCACCCTGCTCCGCAAAGACCTGGCCTCCGCCGTCGCCGGCCTCGAAAAACGCAAGAAGAACCAGCCCTATCTCGACGTGGCGGCGTTCACCGCGCTCGAGGCCGAGCGCAAGACGCTGCAAACCCGCACCGAAGAAATCCAGGCCCGGCGCAACACGCTGAACAAGCAGATCGGCCCGCTCAAGGCCAAGGGCGAATCGACCGATGCCCTCATGGCCGAGGTCAATACACTCAAGGCCGAGCAGGAGTCGCAATCCAGCCGCCTGGAGCAAATCCAGCCCGAGCTGCAGGCCCTGCTGCTGGCCGTTCCCAACCTGCCGCATGCCAGCGTGCCGGTCGGCGAGGACGAATCTGGCAACGTCGAAATGCGCCGCTGGAGCCCGCAGGGCGGTACCGGCGCCAACGCCACGCCGCTGGCCTTCACGGCCAAGGACCATGTGGACCTGGGCGCACCGCTGGGGCTCGACTTCGAAATGGGCGCCAAGCTCTCCGGCTCGCGTTTCACCGTCATGAAGGGGCCGATCGCGCGCCTGCACCGCGCGCTCGCGCAGTTCATGCTCGACGTCCAGACCGAGAAGCACGGCTACACCGAGTGTTACGTACCCTACATCGTCAACGCCGCCACCCTCAGCGGCACGGGCCAGCTGCCCAAGTTCGAAGGCGACCTGTTTGCCGCCAAAAAGGGTGGGCAGGACGGCGAGCCCGCGCCTGACCATTCGGCGCTCTACCTCATCCCGACCAGCGAGGTACCGCTGACCAACTTCGTGCGCGACGAGGTCGTGGCCGAGGCGCAACTGCCGATCAGGCTCACGGCCCACACGCCGTGCTTCCGCTCCGAAGCCGGCAGCGCCGGCCGAGACACGCGCGGCATGATCCGCCAGCACCAGTTCGACAAGGTCGAGATGGTCCAGATCGTCCACCCCGAGAAGAGCTACGAAGCGCTCGAACAGATGACCGGCCACGCCGAGGCGGTGCTGCAGGCGCTGGAGCTGCCGTATCGCGTGGTGCTGCTGTGCACCGGCGACATGGGCTTCGGGTCGACCAAGACCTACGACCTCGAAGTGTGGCTGCCGGCGCAGAACACCTACCGCGAGATCAGCTCGGTGTCCAACTGCGAAGCCTTCCAGGCGCGCCGCCTGCAGGCGAGATTCAAGAACGCGCAAGGCAAGAACGAACTCGTCCATACGCTCAACGGCTCCGGCCTGGCGGTCGGCCGCACCCTCGTCGCGGTGCTCGAAAACCACCAGAACGAAGACGGCTCGATCAACGTCCCCGCCGCGCTGCGGCCCTACCTGGGCGGGCTGGAGCTGCTGCGCGGCTGATCGGGCAGGGCTGAAGGGGCTTCAAAACCCCCGTTTTTGTCTGCTAGAATCAGAGGCTCGACAGCACCGGAGAGGTGGCAGAGTGGTCGAATGTACCTGACTCGAAATCAGGCGTACTAGCGATAGTACCGAGGGTTCGAATCCCTCCCTCTCCTCCAAGAATGGCCCCGCAAAGGGGCTATTTTTTTGCCTGTTTCGCGCTGCTTCTCCTTTTTGATGGCCCCCGCGACGGCGAAACGGGACCTTTCGTTTCCCTGCCCTGGCGCTTCGTTCGTGGTGCCGCATCACGGCGCTGCGCATCGTCCAAAGAGTCCGCAACCGCCCGTTAAGATCGCCACCTCTTCATTCCCGCAACCTGCGGGCGGTTTCTGTAGTCGAAAACTAAAAAGAGGGCTCAACGCCACATGGCCAATGCGTCGATCGCAAGCGTGACACCGGTCCCGGCTTCGGCCGATGAAGCCGAATCGTGGGTACGCGGCGAGCTGATCCGCAGCCTCATGCGCTCCGCGCGAGGGTCCTACATGGTCTCGGCAGCGCTGATGCCGTTGATGGTCGGCCTGAACTGGAGCTACATCCCGCACTGGGAACTGCTCACGTGGCTGGCAGCCGGGTTCATTGCCACCGCCTGCCGTGCCTGGGGCGCCAAGGTCTATGCGGTGCGCTATGCCGGCCGGAGCGCCGCTGCGCAGCAGCAGTTCACCGAACGCTACGGCTTCGTCTGGAGCACCAGCGCGGTCGTGTGGGGCACGTCGATCTTGCTGTTCTTCGAGCGCACACCGCAGGTCAACCAGTTCATGAGCTGGCTTATCGTGGCAGGGGTGGGCACCTTTCCGCTCAACGGGCTGGCGCTGCATCCGCCGCTGCTCAAGCGCTACGTCAATACGCTGTTCATCACGATGCTCGGGGCAGTGCTGATACGGCTCGTGAGCATCAACATCGCGGAGCCGCATTTCCAGTACGGCTTCCTGATGCCGATCCTGCCCATCCTCCATTGGTTCTTGCTGCTGCGCGCCGGGCGCAACATCCATGAGACGGCGCGCAACAGCCTGGAACTGCTGTTCCACAACCACATCCTGATCAAGTCGCTCACGCAGCAGCGGCAGGCCGCCGTGGCGGCCGTGGCCATGAAGAACCGCTTCCTGGCCAGCGCCGCGCATGACATGCGCCAACCGGTGCTAGCCTTGTCGCTGTACGCAGACTGGCTGCGCAACGAGCCCGAGCTGGTGCTGGAACTCGCGCCCAAGATCGTTCGCGCGACGCACGCGGTGAACGCGCTGTTCGACTCCATGTTCGACCTGGCGCGCATCGACTCGGGCCAGGTGCGCCTGCACATAGAGCGCGTCGACGTGGCCGAGCTGCTCCATGACCTCGAACTGCAGTATCGCCCGGTGGCCGAAAGCCGGGGCCTGGACTTCCGCGTTCACGTGACCGAGGGCAGCTTTTTGACGGACCCGATCCGCGTGCGCCGCATGATCGGCAACCTGCTTGCCAATGCCATCAAGTACACCGCAGACGGCGGCGTGCTGCTGGCCTCGCGGCAATCGCGCGAAGGCCTGCGCATCGAGGTGTGGGACACCGGCATCGGCATTGCGCCCGAAAACCTGCGCGACGTGTTCCTGGAGTTCTACAAGGTGGCCGACCACGCCGGCACCTCCGACGGCTTCGGCCTCGGCCTGGCCATCGTCGCCCGCCTCTCGCACGTGCTCGGCCACCCCGTCAGCGTGCGCTCCCGCCTCGGCAGCGGCAGCGTCTTCCGCGTCGCACTGCACGACGCCGACGAAGCCGTAGCCCAAGCCCGTGTCAGCGCCTCCGGCGGCTGAGACCCGTCCAATAAAAAACCGCGCACAAGGCGCGGTTCAACTCGGGGCGAGATTAATTACTTGAGATCAAGCCGTTCGTACGCGCATAGTGCAGCGCCTGCGTGCGGCTCTTCACGCCCAGCCGGCGGAACAGGCGCCACAGGTGCACCTTCACCGTGTGCTCGCTGATCTCCAGGTCGGTGGCGATGTCGCGGTTGCTCATGCCCTTGTCGAGCATGGCAATCAGCTGCGTCTGGCGCTTGGAAAGCTTGCTGTTGCTGGCCAGCGCGGGCTCGTCCGCCTCTTCGGAGCCAGCCATCAACAGGCCGCGCAGTGCTGCGGCCAGTTCGGCCGAGCTGGCCGACTTCTCGATGTAGGTGTCGGCGCCCGCTTCGATGCAGGCGTCTTCCATGTCCCCAGCTGGTGCCGCTGAATAAACGGCGATCGGCACGTTGGGATACACCTGCTTGACCGCGACCACGCCCGATACGCCGTTGGTGTCGGGCAGCTTCAGGTCCAGGCAGAAAAGGGTGGGCGCACCGCGCTGCTGGACCGAACTCGCGAGCTTGTCGAGGCGCTCGAGCTCGACGATGTTCTCGGCCGGCCGGAGGCGCCGCAGCACCATCACGATCGCGTCGCGCATCAGGGGGTGGTCGTCGATGACATAAATGCTCATGTTTTCTTCCTTAGTGTTCGCACCGTCTTCTCTCGTCTTTCCTCGGCGGGTAAGCCGACGGATGTTGTTGCCGGATCAACTCCCGTTGGTAGGGGCCGTTGCTTCCGCCAGTGCCTCCAGCGCCTCGTTCGCGGCGCGCAATTCTTCCGGGCCCGCGGGCTCCAGCTGGTCGGCCAGCGCGGCCAATGCCGCGCCGCGCTGCTGCTGCAGGGCGGCAATGGCACGGCCGGCTTCCTGCGGCGAGGCAAAGCCGCGGCTCTGCAGCAGGGCGGCACCGCTCGCATCGAGCAGCTTGAAATAGAACAGGCCGTCGCGCTCGCGGTACTGCTTGAAGCTCGGCTTGGCCACCTTGACCTTGCGGGCGCCGCCCTTGCCGGCGCCTGCGGCCAGGTTGCGAAGGCCCACGGCGTGGCGCAGTTCGGTCATGAAGGGGCGCGCCAGCTTGCGGGCCTTTTCAGCGCCGATGAGCAGAATGCGCTCGATCTCCGCCGGGTCGTTCATCAGCGCTTCGTAGCGCGCGCGCAGCGGCGCCACTTCCAAGTCGATGCGCTCGAACAGCATCTGCTTCGCGTCGCCCCAGCCGATGCCTTCGGCATAGGCTTTGCGCAGCGCCTCGGTTTCTTCGGCGGTGGCAAAGGCCTGGTAGATCTGGAACAGCGCAGAGCCTTCGGTGTCCTTGGGCTCGCCGGGCGCGCGCGAGTCGGTCACGATGCTGGCAATCTGCTTTTGCAGCTGCGCGCGCGGCGCGAACATGGCAATGGTGTTGCCGTAGCTCTTGCTCATCTTGCGGCCGTCCAGGCCGGGCAGGGTGGCCACCGCATCGTCGATATCGGCTTCAGGCAGCGTGAAGTGCTCGCCGTACTGGTGGTTGAAGCGCTGCGCCATGTCGCGCGCCATTTCAATGTGCTGCACCTGGTCGCGCCCCACGGGCACCTTGTGCGCGTTGAACATCAGGATGTCCGCGCCCATCAGCACCGGGTACATGAAGAGGCCGGCCGTCACATCGGCGTCCGGGTCTTCGCCCTTGGCGACGTTCTTGTCGAGCTGCGCCTTGTAGGCATGGGCGCGGTTGAGCACGCCCTTGCCGGTCACGCAGGTGAGAAACCAGGTCAGCTCGGGGATCTCGACGACGTCCGACTGGCGGTAGAAGGTGACGCGTTCCGGATCGAGTCCGCAGGCCAGCCAGCTGGCGGCAATCTCGAGCGTGGAGCGCTGGATGAGCGCCGGCTCCTGCACCTTGATGAGCGCGTGATAGTCGGCCAGGAAGAAAAAGCTCTCCACGCCCGGCGCGACGCTCTGCCGCACCGAATGGCGGATCGAGCCGACGTAATTGCCGAGGTGAGGCGTGCCCGACGGCGTGATGCCGGTCAGGACGCGCAGGGGAGCGGAGGGAGACGTAGCCATGGGAGAAGAGAACTTAACGCAGCAAAGCCGTGAGCGGTGAGATGAGCAGGTTGATGACCGTGTAGCCAAAGTCCATCAGCGGACGCAGCCAGAAGGTGCTGACGACGCCCGCGAGCACCAGGGCCATCACGATGAAAAAGCCGAAGGGCTCTATGCGCGCGAGGAAATTCTGCGCCGCACCGTTTGGAAGCAGGCCCGCGAGCACGCGGCCGCCGTCCAGCGGAGGCAGCGGAAATAAGTTGAAAGCCCACATCACTAGGTTGACCAGCACGCCACCTTGCGCCATCTTGATGAAAAAGGTTTCATTCACGCCGGCCGCAATGAGCCCGACCAGCACCAGCGCCCAAAGAATCGCCTGCATGAAGTTCGACGCAGGCCCTGCCAGCGCCACCCAGATCATGTCGCGCTTTGGATGGCGCAGGCGCCCGAAGTTCACCGGCACCGGCTTGGCATAGCCGAAGAGAAAGGCTCCAGAAGTGGCAAAGTACAGCATCAGCGGCATCAGGATGGTCCCGATGGGGTCGATGTGCTTCATGGGATTGAGCGTGACGCGGCCCATCACCTCGGCCGTGTTGTCGCCGAAATGGCGCGCCACATAGCCGTGCGCCGCCTCATGCACCGTGATCGCAAAGATCACGGGCAGTGCGTAAATAAGCACTGTCTGTATCAGGTTGGAAATATCCACCGTGCGATTGTGTCAGACAGAGTTAAAACGCCGGTGCCGCTTGTCAGAGACCCAGCACCGCCAGCGCGCCGCGGCCTTGCCGCACCACGACCGGATCGTCGCCCGTGCCCATCGGCGTCAGGTCGACCACGGTGGTGGGTTGCGATGGGCACGCGCCCGCATCGATGACCGCGCCAATCTGTTTTTCGAAGCGCTCGCGGATGGTGGCCGCGTCGGTCAATGCCTCAGTTTCGCCGGGCGCAATCAGCGTGGTGGCCAAAAGTGGCGCACCGTGCAGCATCAGGAGTTCGAGCAGCACCTTATGGTCGGGCACGCGCAGGCCAATGGTCTTGCGCTGCGGATGGCTCACGCGCCGCGGCACTTCCTTGGTGGCTTCGAGCAGGAAGGTGTAGGGCCCGGGCGTGGCGGCCTTCAGCAGACGATATTGCTTGTTGTCCACGCGCGCGTAGTTGGCCAATTCGCTCAGATCGCGGCAGATCAGCGTGAGGTGGTGCTTCTCGTCGACCTGGCGGATGCGGCGCAACTGGTCGACCGCGTCCTTGTCGTCGAGATGGCAGGCCAGCGCGTAGCTCGAATCGGTGGGCACGGCCACGATCTCTCCGCGCTGCAGCAGCGCCGCGGCCTGCTTCAGGAGGCGCTGCTGCGGGTTGTCGGGATGGACTTCGAAGTATTGGGCCATGAAGAAAAAAGCTCCTGATCAGGATTCCGCCGGTTCGATGGGCACGCGGCGCTCCCGCACGGTGAGCCAGGCCCCGGCCGCGCCGCAAACCGCGATCATCGCCATTCCGATGAGCGAGAAGCGGTCCGGCACGTGCGAAAAGACAAGCCAGCCGCCCAGCATGGCAAAGGCGATCTGCGCGTAGAGGTACGGCGTGAGCGTCGAGGCCGGCGCGCGCTGGTAGGCCAGGATGAGAATGAAGTGTCCCACGGTGCCCATGAATCCCATCAGGCACAGCAAGGCCCACCAGTGCCACGAGGGCAGGGCCGTCCACACGAAGGGCAGCGTGAGCGAGGCGATCAGCGCGCCGACCCAGCCGGTATAGAAATGCATGGTCAGCGGATTCTCGGTTTGCGCCAGCTTGCTCGTGAGCACCTGGAACCATGCATTGGTCAGCACCAGCCCCACGGGCAGCAGCACGGCCCAGCTGAATGCACCGCCGCCTGGCCGCAGGATGACCAGCGTGCCGATGAAGCCGCCCGCCACCAGCACCCAGCGCAGCGGCGAGACATGCTCCTTGAGCGTGGTGGCTGCAAGCAGCGTGATGACGAGCGGCGCCACCAGCACGATCGACGTGAACTCGGCCAGCGGCATGTAGCGCAGGCTCAGGAAGGCCAGCGTGCTCGACACCAGCAAGAGCGCGCCGCGCAGCAGCTGGTAGCGCGGATGCTGCGTGCGCAGCAGCGCCGTGCCGTGCCGCGGCAGCAGCACCGCCGTGGTGGCCACCGCCTGGAACGCGTAGCGAACCCACACGCCCATGAGAATGGGAACGGCGGCGGTAGAGGTCTTGGTGGCAGTGTCGAGCGTGGCAAAGCAGGCGACCGCCACCAGCACCAGGCCGATGCCCGCGAGGATGCGTTCGGATTCGGTTTCGCGCGCCCGGCGCGCCGCGGCGCGGGCGTTCGCCAGTGCCGCCGTTGCCGCGCTGTCGGTGCCGGGCCCGTGGCGCTGGCTCACTGCTGGATGCGGTCGCTGAGCAGTTCCCACACCGGCGTGAGTGCACCGGGCAACGGTGGCAGCTTGCCGAGATCGCAGTGGCTTTCGTCGGGACTGTGGAAATCGCTGCCGCGCGAGGCGGCGAAATCGAACTCGAGCGCCTTGTCGGCGTACTCGACGTATTCGGCTGACGTATGGCTGCCGGTGACGACCTCGATCGCCTGTCCGCCATGCGCCTTGAATTCGAGGAACAGCGCGTATTCCTCGTTCGCGGTGAACTTGTAGCGCCCCGGGTGCGCGATGACGGCCATGCCCTTGGCGGCGGTGATCCACTGCACCGCATCCTTGAGCGAGGCCCAGCGGTGCGGCACGTAGCCGGGCTTGCCTTCGGTCAGGTACTTGCGGAACACCTCGGACGTGTCGCGGCAATGGCCCTGCTCGACCAGGAAGCGTGCGAAGTGGGTGCGCGAGATCAGCTCCGGGTTGCCGACGAACTTGAGCGCACCTTCATAGGCCCCGTGGATGCCGACCTTGGCCAGCCCCTCGGACATTTCCTGCGCGCGCTTGCCGCGGCCGCCGCGCGTGTCGTAGAGGCCCTGCGTCATTGCGGCGTCGTCGGGATCGAAGCCCAGGCCGACGATGTGCACGGTTTCCCCGGCAAAGGTCACGGAGATCTCGGTGCCGGTCAGGTAGCGGATGCCGTTGGCGCGCGCAGCGGCGGCCGCGCAGTGCTGCCCGCCCACCTCGTCGTGATCGGTGAGCGCCCACAGCTCGACCCCGTTCGCCGCTGCGCGCGCGGCCAGTTCTTCGGGCGTCAGGGTGCCGTCGGAGACCACGGAATGGCAGTGCAGATCGGCGTTGAGGATGGTGGACACATCGTCATTCTATTGGGTCTGGAAATCGATGCAGGCGCATGGTTGCTATTGCCGTTGCTATTAAATAAATAGCATTACTGCAATTGCCGATGCGGTTCAGCGCTTCTTGCGGAAAGCCGCCCAGGCCGCCACCGCGGTAAAGCTGGCGACGATTGCCACGACGATCCAGAACCCGTGCTTGTGCTCGGCCAGCGGAATGCCGCCCACGTTCATTCCGAACAGGCCCGCGAGGATGTTGATCGGCAGTGCAAGCACGGTCACCACCGTCAGCACGAACAGGCTGCGGTTGTTGTCCTCGTTCACGTTGGCCGCAATTTCTTCCTGCAGCAGCTTGATGCGCTCCTGCAGTGCCTGCATGTCGCGCAGCACCACCGAGAACTCCTCGGTCGAACCGCGCAGCTCCTGCACGTCGGGCTCCGCCATCCAGCCTGGCGGCCCTTGCAGCAGGCGGAAGAGGGCGGCGGGTTCGGGCGCCAGCAAGCGCTGCAGGCGCACCAGCAGCCGGCGCAGCACGCCGAGCCGCGCGCGCTTGTGGTCGAGTCGGCCGGCCAGCAACTCGTCCTCGATGCGGTCGATGCGCGAAGTGACGCCGCGCACGATCTTCACCAGCACGTCGGCCTGCGCGCGCAGCAGGTGCTCGAGCAGCTCGGTGCTCGAGCGCGGCGCGTCCCCGGCCTTGACCGCCGTGCGCAGCGCATCGACCGAACGCAGCGGCTTGGCGCGCGCCGTGACCACCAGCCGCGGACCTACGCTGATCCAGAGCGTGGAGATGTCGGACGGCTCGAAGCTGAACTCGAAATGCACGTCGTTGATGACGGCGATCAGCGAATCGTCGGCGCGCTCGATGCGCGTCGAAGGCAGGCCTTCGTGCAGCGCTTCGTAGAAGGTGTCGGACAACTGCGCATGGCGCAACAGCCAGCGCTCGGCGTGCGCGTGGCTCAGATTGAAATGGAGCCAAAGGAACGCGGAACCCTGCGATGCGGGCGCGCCGGTGCCCAGCCAGGCCGCGGCCTGCACCGAATCGATCGCCCGCACGGGCTCCGGCGCATTGGCGTGGAACAGGTAGCCGCAGATCAGTCCGGCTTCGTCGCCGCCGTACGAGTTGGCGGCCAGGTCATGGAGTGCCGGCAAGGTGCGTGTGGATCAGGGAAGACGAGCAAAAGGTTGGCCCGATGGTGTTCGCGCCAGATGACAACTTCGTGTCCATGCCATGCAACCCGTCACGGAACGGTCATATGCGGCGGGCAGCATGCCTTGTCCCACCCCTCTTTCTCTTCCTTGCCATGATGCTGACGAGCGCACTTCCAGACCACGAAGACCTGATGCAACGCATCGCCCGCGACCTGATCGACAGCTACGACGAAGAGCTCGAGCTGGAAATCGAGGACCGCAACATCGACGGGCTCGACCCCGCGGCGCAGCACCCGACCGACAAGGCCGCCCGCCAGGCCTATTTCAAGGAACTGTTCCGCCTGCAGGGCGAACTCGTGAAGCTGCAGGACTGGGTGCAGCACCACAAGCAGAAGGTGGTCATTCTTTTCGAAGGCCGTGACGCGGCGGGCAAGGGCGGCGTCATCAAGCGCATCACCCAGCGGCTCAACCCACGTGTGGCCCGCGTGGCCGCGCTGCCCGCGCCCAACGACCGCGAGCGCACGCAGTGGTACTTCCAGCGCTATGCCGCGCACCTGCCGGCCGCCGGCGAGATGGTGCTGTTCGATCGCAGCTGGTACAACCGCGCCGGCGTTGAGCGCGTGATGGGCTTCTGCACCGACGACGAGTACGAGGAGTTCTTTCGCACCGTGCCGGAGTTCGAGAAGATGCTGGTGCGCTCGGGCATCAAGCTCATCAAGTACTGGTTCTCCATCACCGACGACG
>Ga0102593_1002731_pt1 | contig 12819 bp, 16 predicted proteins | sample AraplaCol_mMS_r2_2_FD_76862 | JGI IMG/M metagenome (GOLD analysis project Ga0102593, IMG submission 76862) | Arabidopsis root microbial communities from North Carolina, USA - plate scrape MF_Col_mMS_r2 (SPADES assembly) (version 2) | ecosystem: Host-associated > Plants > Roots > Endosphere...
GGCGTCGCGCAGCGCGACGGCTCCGGCGGCCAGGATCAGGAGCGCGAGGAGCGCGCCGACGTAACCGGCGGCCGGTGCGGCCACGGGCGGGCGCCCCGGCGCGGGCCGGGCGGTGACAGCGTGTTCTTGGGCGGTGGTCATTGCACGGTCCTCGAGGGTTCGGTCAGGGGTAGGACTGCGTCGACGGCGACGTCGACGCGGTCGACGGTCAGGGCGGCATAGTCCTTGAGCGCGGCGACGACGTTGCGTTGCACGGCGGCGCCGACGGCGACGGCGGGCTGGGGCCACGCCACGGCGATGTTGACCTGGACGCTAGCCCGGTCACCGGCGACGGCGACGGTGGCGCGGGGCAACTCACGGCCGGTGATCTTGTCCAGCCCCGCGGCGTGCGGGTGCACGCCCTCGGTCAGCCGGGCGGCGTGCACGGCCAGACGCTGGGCGACCTTGTCGCGCACGACGAGGCCGCCGCGCGCACCGGGGTCCCCGGCCGGGTCGACGCCGGTGTCGTCGTCAGCCACGACGGCTCCCGGGGAACAATGCGGACAGATCGAATTCGCCGTCGCGCTGGCCGCCGACGAGGTACCCGGCGACGCCCAGGATGAGGGCGATCACGAAGCCGGTCAGTCCGCCTGCGGCCGCGGCGATTCCGAGCAGCAACCCGGCGATCAAGCCCAAACTGGATGTGGTCATGTCAACCTCCGAAAGATGGTGCAGCGCGGCGTTTCCGGACTGCGGGGGTGAGTCAGAGTTGGATGTAGCGACGCCGTCGGCGGCGCAGACGACGGGGGTGCAGGAGTGGGAGTCGCCGTGTGCGGCGGACGGTGAGACGTACCGGTGGCGGTGCGAAGTGAGCGTCGATCTCGAGCAGCGCGGCTGCGAAGTCGACCGCGCTGCCGCCGCGGTCGGGATGCAACTCGCGGGCGGCGGCGCGGCGGGCGCTGGCCCGGTCCGGGTAGCGGCCCCACCGCGCCGCGGTCACGGCGCCTCGGTGACGACGTCCTCCACCGTGACGTCCACGACGCCTCCGGTGACGGCTGAGGCCGCGTCGCGGACCATCGCCGCGGTCTCCCGCACCGGGCTGCCGTAGCGCAGGGTGACGTGCACCTCGGTCACGTCGTCCGGGCCGGTGCGGATGCCCGCCACCCGGTGACCGGGGAGGTAGGTCGCCACTTCGCCGAACATGCCGGCGTGCAACCCGACCACACCCGGCACCGAGGTGACGGCGGCGGCGACGAGGTCGGCCTGATCGGGCTCGCTCGTCGGCGCCGTCGCGTCGCCCATGTCGGTGCCGGTCACTGCACCCGGGTGACGGCGTCGTCGGCGTCGTCGTCGTCACCGGCGAGGTGGATGTCGTGGACGGTGACGTTGACCTCGGTGACCTCGAGGCCGGTCATCCGCTCGATGGCCGTGATGACGTTGCGGCGCAGTCCGGTGGCCAGGTCGGCGATCGAGACGCCGTACTCGGCGACCACGTCGAGGTCGACGGCGGCCTGCTTCTCGCCGACCTCCACCGAGACTCCCTGGGAGTGGTTGACGTTGGCGCCGGGGATGCGCTCGCGCAGGGCGCCGACGACGCGCGAGGCGCCCCCGCCGAGGGCGTAGACGCCGTTGACCTCACGAGCGGCGATGCCGGCGATCTTGGAGACGACGGTGTCGGCGATGGTGGTCTTGCCCTGCGAGCTCACCAGGGTCGAGCTGGTGGCGGACGTGATGTCCTTGCCGGAGGTCGCGGTGGCGGTGGTGACGGGCTGGGTGCTGGTCATCGTTCAGAACTCCTTGTCGGGTGGTGGGTGGTGGTGGTGGTGAACTTCGCGCTTCGTTGAAGTCGTACAAGGTGTAGTCGATGCCGGAGCCTCGATCCGAACGTGCGATGTGGGTGAGCTGCCTCACATCGTCCTCGCCGGGAGACGACGAGGGCCGCGCCCCACCGCTGGTGCGGTGTGACGCGGCCCCGTGGCTGGCTACTTGAAGGTGTCCTTGATGTTCTCGCCGACCTTCTTCGCGCCGGACACACCCTGGTCCTTCTTGCCCTCGGCCTTGAGGTCGTCGTTGTTGGTGACGTCACCGACGACTTCCTTGGCCTTGCCGATGGCGTCTTCGGCGGCGTTCTTGGCCTTGTCCACGATGCCCATGGTGATTCCCTTCGTTTGGTTGTGTCGATCTTCCTTGCCTTCGAGGGGCTCTCGAAGGAGTCTCTTCACTCAGCGCGACAGCGCTCGCCCGATGCCTGCCTTCGCCGCGCGCTTGGCGGCCCGGCGGCCGCGATGCGTCGGCTGGCGGCGCCGGCGCACGACGATCAGGAGCACCACCGCTGCGGCGATGGCGCTGATGACGACGCGGCTGTCACTGAGCGCGCCGGCTGGGTCGTCGGCGATCTCGGACATCTGATGCTTGGCGCCGTCGACGGCCTGTCCAACGGACTGCTTGACGTCCTCGGCCTTCTCCGACGCCGTGTCCAGCGCCGACGAACTCGCGTCGGTCACCGCGTCCACGACGTCGCCAGCCTTCTCGGCCACCGCGTCGACGCCCTGCTTGACCTTGGCCTCGGCGGTGTCGGCCGCGCCTTCGGCCTTGAGGTCCTCGTTACCCGTCAGGTCGCCCGCGGCCTCCTTGGCCCGTCCGACGGCCTCCTGAGCCTTGTCCGTGAAATCTGCCATCAGCCTCGTCCTTCCTGAGAGGTCGTCGCCCCGCCGAATGCCGGTCGGGGCCAACTCGTTTCGAGATGTCGGAAGTTGAGTCGGGTGCGATCGCCGAAACCGAACGTCGTCTCGACGTGAACCGGCTCACACTCTGCGAGATCTCGGCAACCGCGCCCAACCGGGCGGCTGCCGGCCGGTGTGCCATTACTATTTGCTCGAACACCATCCCGACCCCCTCCGAGATCGGGTGCGGACGTGTTGGGAGCGTGCGTGACGACAGGCACCGGCGGACGGATCGCCGATGCGGGCGACGCCGCCCTGCTCCACGCCGCGGCGCTCGGTGACCGCGAGGCGTTCGAGGTGGTCGTCCACCGGTACGGCCCGCCGCTGCACCGCTACGCACGGAGGCTGCTCGCCAACGAGGCCGACGCCGCCGACGTCGTGCAGGCCACGTTCATCGCCGCGTGGCGGCAGCTCGAGACCTTCCAGGGCCGGTCGTCGCTCAAGACGTGGTTGTTCTCGATTTGCTCCCACAAGATCACCGACAACTATCGGCTCAAGCGCGCCCAGCCGATCGACGACCAGCTCATGGAGGCGATCCCTGCTCCGCAGCGCAATTCCGACCCGTTCACCGAGGCGTCGAACTCGGCATTCCTGGCCGCCTTGGAGGCGGCGCTCACCGAGCTGCCGTATCGTCAGCGCGCATCCTGGGTACTCCGCGAAATAGAGTCCATGACGTTCCCCGAGATCGGGACGGCTCTGGACATGAGTCCCGACGCGGCGCGCGGCCACCACTTTCGCGCCACCGCGACACTGCGCGCCCGATTGGAAAGGTGGCAATGAGTTCTTCGCCCCCGCCTCCGGACCCGCTCTTTCGCGCGATCGAATTCCTTCGCGCGGCACCCGAGCCTGGGTGGGATGCCATCGCCGGGCGCGTGATCTCCTCGATCCGGACCACGGCCCGGCTCGGAGGTCATCCCTTGGCCGCGCAGACACCGCCCGGCATGGGAGGTCCTGGTCGGCTCTTCGTCAGCGACCACGTGCTGCGCAGTACCTTGGCCGTCGAGCTGCGGCAGCGCTACCTCTGCGCTCCGACGCGCATCACCTTCGACATGGACGACCGGACCAACACCCTGCTGGGGGTGACCATCGAGCTCACCGGCAGTTACGGGACCGATCTTCGTCAGCTCGCCGACCACATCCGGGTGACCACCCTCGAGGTCGTCGCCGACCTCCTCGGGCAGACCGCCGGGCAAGGGCCGGTCGACGTGACCGTCACCGACGTCGTCACCGGAGATCCGCTCGGCGCCTGATCGTCGCAGGTGAGGGCGTCATCACGCGGTGACGCTTGAAACGATCCGCCTCCCGGCGGAAAATTGACGACGTTGCCCGACATCCTGGCGACGACGGAATACGCCTGCCTCGTCCCCATGTTGGGCAGCACGTAGGAGTCGTTCGCACGGGAGGATCAATGAGTACCGCGACCGACGGCCACCGGTCGTCCGGCGCGCCGCGGCCAGAGGACGAGGCGCGAATCTCCGAGGCGGTGCGCGACATCGCCGAGCAGCGCGCGTTCATCGAACAAGCCAAGGGCATGTTGATGTACATCTACGGCCTGGACGAGCACGGTGCGTTCGACCTGCTTCGGTGGCAGTCCCAGCAACACAACGTCAAACTCCGTGCACTCGCCGAACAGGTCGTCAAGGACATCTCCGAGCTCGGGAGGCGCAACCCCGTTCCCGATCGGATCGAACACGACCGGCTGTTGCTCACCGCCCACCTGCGGGTGCCGTCCTCGAACCCCGAAACCCGGCCGGATGCGTAGCTGCCCAGCCAGTTGGGTAGCAACACATGCGGAGGGGTCGCATCCCGGGGTGTGATCGTCTCAAGCCCTTGGTGGTTCCGACCAGAGCCACCAAGGGCGTCCCCCTCTCTCACCTGGAACCTGCCGCGCGTCACTGCACGCTCTCGACTATGTTTAATGATTGTCATTGTCACTAAGCGTGGTCGGAGGATGTGTGGTCGTGCACGGAATGATTGCCAAGGCGGCGACGACGGTGGTCACCGGAGCCGTCGGCGTTGCCGCCTACGAGCTAATCCGCAGGGCCGTCGCCAAGGCGCCGGTGCACGAGGCGTCGGTGGCAGCCACCGCGTGGGGGTTGCGAGGTACCCGCAGGGCCGAGGAGGCCGCCGAACGCGCCAGGCTCAGGGTGGCCGACGTGGTCGCCGAGGCCCGCGAACGCGTCGGCGAGGAGGCGCCGCCACCGGCAGTGCACGAGGCCTCCGACGGTCACGTGCACTAAGCCGTGACGGCGCCGACGGTCCTGTCCGACGCTGCGGGGCGACTGCGGGTTCACGCCCCGTGGTTTCGCGGCAGCATGGCGCTGGCCGTGTCATTGGAAGACGAGATCGCCAAGATTCCCGGTGTCCGCGCCGTGCACGCGTACCCGCGAACTGCCTCGGTCGTGGTGTGGTACTCCCCCAAGCGGTGCGACTCCGCGACGGTTCTGGAGGTCGTCGCCGCCCGCCGCGACCACCCCGCGACCGCCGTGACGCCCTACCGCGCACCACATTCGGCCGACGTGGGCAACGCCGACGTGGCCCGGATGGTCCTCGGCGGAATTGCCTTGCTGCTGCTGGGTTCTCGGCGATACGTGTTCGGCAGGCCAGCTCTGTTGGGGCCGACCAGTCGCGTCGTCGCCACCGGCGCGACCATCGTCACCGGGTATCCATTCCTGCGCGGGGCGTTGCGGGCAGTGCGCGGCGGTGAATCCGCGGGCACCGACCTCCTGGTCTCGGCCGCGACGGTGGCGAGCCTGGTGTTGCGGGAGAACGTCGTCGCCCTTACGGTGCTGTGGCTGCTCAACATCGGCGAGTACCTACAGGATCTGACGCTGCGGCGGACACGCCGGTTGATCTCGAATCTGTTGCAGGGCAACCAAGACACCGCGTGGGTGCGGGTAGCCGACGGCACCGAGGTCGAGGTCGAGATCGGCTCGCTGACGATCGGCGATCTGGTGGTCGTCCACGATCAGGTCGCGATCCCGGTCGACGGCGACGTGGTCGACGGGCAGGCCGTGGTCGACCAATCCGCCATCACCGGCGAGACGCTGCCCGTCACGGTGTCCGACGGCACGCGCGTGCATGCCGGATCGGTGGTCGTGCGGGGCCGGATCGTCGTGCGTGCCGACGCCGTGGGCAGCCAGACCGCCATCGGGCGGATCATCCAGCGCGTGGAGGAGGCTCAGCGGGACCGAGCCCCCATACAGACCGTGGGCGAGAACTTCTCGCGGCGTTTCGTGCCGGCGTCGTTCCTGGTGTCCGCCATGAGTCTGGTCGTGACCGGTGACGTGCGCCGGGCGATGACCGTGCTGCTGGTGGCCTGCCCGTGCGCGGTCGGCCTGGCCACGCCCACGGCGATCAGCGCGGCGATCGGCAACGGAGCGCGTCGCGGCATTCTGATCAAGGGCGGATCGCACCTCGAGGAAGCCGGCCGCGTCGACGCGGTGGTGTTCGACAAGACCGGCACACTCACCGTCGGCCGGCCCGTGGTGACCAACGTCGTGGCCTTCGACGCGGGCTGGGAGCCCGAGCAGGTGCTGGCGTACGCGGCGAGTTCGGAGATTCACTCACGACATCCGTTGGCCGAGGCGCTGATTCGCTCGACCGAGGAACGCCACATCGCGATCCCGCCGCACGAGGAGTGCGAGGTGCTCGTCGGGCTGGGCATGCGCACCAAGTCCGACGGACGCACACTGCTGCTGGGCAGTCCGTCGCTGCTGCACCAGGAGAAGGTGCGAGTGACGGAGAAGGCTGCCGAGTGGGTGACGTTGCTGCAGCAGCGGGCGGAGACGCCACTGCTACTGGCCGTGGACGGCATCCTGATCGGGTTGATCAGCCTGCGCGACGAGGTGCGACCCGAGGCGCTGTCGGTACTGACGGCGTTGCGCGCCAGCGGTGTTCGGCGCGTCGTCATGCTGACCGGTGACCACCCCGAGACCGCTCGCGCGGTCGCGACGGAGTTGGGCATCGAGGAGTGGCGCGCCGAAGTATTGCCGGAGGACAAGCTGGAGGTGGTCCGGGCGCTACGCGCCGACGGGCACGTGGTGGCCATGGTCGGCGACGGGGTCAACGACGCCCCGGCCCTGGCCGCCGCCGACATCGGCATCGCGATGGGGTTGGGCGGCACGGACGTCGCGGTGGAGACCGCCGACGTCGCGTTGGCCAGTGACGACCTGAGGCGTCTGCTCGACGTCCGGATGCTCGGCAACCGGGCGGTGACGGTGATCCGCCAGAACTACGCAATGTCGATCGCGGTCAACGCGATTGGGTTGCTGGTGGGAGCCGGCGGCGCCCTGTCTCCCGTTCTCGCCGCCATCATGCACAACGCGTCGTCGGTGGCGGTCGTGGCCAACAGTTCCCGGTTGATCCGTGACCCGTTGAACGACGGACCCGGTCACTGACGTCGCTCAGCAGCGCAGGTCGGCCGGCGGTTGCGCGAGGTCGACGAAGAACGCCTCCAACGGCGCGTCGACGCAGCGGTTGCCGCTGAAGGCGACCGTGTGCTGGTTGCCGTCGAACGTGATCAGGGGTGCGTCGAGTTGGCGGGCCACGTCGACGCCGACCTGATAGGGCGTCGCGGGATCGCCGGTGCTCGACACGACGACCACCTTCCCCGGGCCCGGCGAGGTCAGCGGATGCGGCTCGGTCGCCGGCCGCGCCGGCCAGAAGACGCACAGTGGGCGGGGCGCGTAACCGGTGAACTCGCCATAGCTGTTGAAGGGGGACATTTCTCGCGTGCGACGGTCGACGTCGGCGTAGACCGCGGGGTCGCTGGGGTAGACGTCGTCGGCGCAGTGGACGGCGTTGAACGCGTCCTCGGAGTTGGTGTAGTGCCCGTCCTCGTCGCGCTCCAGGTATTCGTCGGCGAGCTCCAGCAGATCGTCGGCGTCGGTTCCGCGAGCCAGTGCCGTCAGACCCTCGGTCAGCCGGGGCCAGTCCTCGTCGCTGTACAGCGCATCTTCGATGCCGGTGAAAGCGTCTGAGTAGCTGGTCCCCCGCGGATCCGCCGTGCGAGCGGGCTTGTCCGTCAAGGGGTCCACCAGCTGGTGCAGGCGGTCGACGAACGCAGCCGAGTCGGTACCGAGGGGGCAGTCGGGCCGGGATGCGCAGTCCGCGGCGTAGGCGTCGAATGCCTGTTGGAATCCTGCGGCCTGCTCGACGGCACCGGCGAGTGGATCGGTGAACTGATCCACCACGCCGTCGAGCATCATCGCGCGCACCCGGTCGGGAAACTGTTCGGCATAGGCAGTTCCCAGCCGGGTGCCATAGGAGTAGCCGAAGAAGTTGAGCTGCTCCTCGCCGAGGGCCGCCCGTACCGCGTCCATGTCCCGCGCGGAGTTCTCGGTGCTCATCCCGGCGAGGAACGCCAACCCGACCCTGTCGGCGCACCTTTGCGCGCGCTCCCGATCGAGGTCCTCTATGTGGGCGACGCCGGCCGGGCTGTAGTCGACCTGTGGATCGGCGCGGTATTCGTCGAGCTCGGCGTCGGTCTCGCACCGAATCTCGGGGGTGGACAGTCCGACGCCGCGCGGATCGAACGCCACCAGATCGAATCGGCGTCCGATCTCGGTGTTCTCGAGCTTCGGCGCAAACCGGGACATGACCTCGACTGCCGAGACGCCTGGTCCACCCGGGTTGGAGATGATCGTGCCCAGCTTCTTGCCGGTGGCCGGTATCCGCATCACCGCCAGCTGGGCTTGCGGCGCTTGAGGATTCGCCGCGTCACTCCAGTCGACGGGCACCGCGACGGAGGTGCATCGGGCGGTGGGCACCTTGGCGGTGTCGACCCAGTCACCGCAACCGTGCCATTGCAGCGTCGGCGCGGCGTCGGGCACCGCGGCAGCGGGCGGCACGGTAGTGGTGAGCGCGAGCGTCACCACGCAGACGACCCCGGACACGACGACACGCGCAACGCTCCCCCACCGCAGCATGGCGACATACTCGCACGACCCAGGCCGTCGTGGCAGCGGTCGTCAGGGAACGAGTTCCTCGATGTCGTCGAGTGAGGCGTCACGCGTCTCGCGCATCACCAACAGGGCGACACCGGTCAGCACGGCGGCGCACATCAGGTAGACGCCGACCCACGCCACGCCGTATGAGGTGGCCAGCCACGTCGCGACGAACGGTGCGATCGCCGCGCCCAGGATGCTGGCGACGTTGTAGGCGACGCCAGATCCGGTGTACCGCACGTTGGTCGGAAAGAGTTCGGGCAGAACGGCACTCATCGGCCCGAAGGTGAGTCCCATCAGCGTCATGCCGACGATCAGGAACACCAGGGTCGAGGTGGTCGTCGCCGACGCCGGGTTGAGCAACAGTCCAAAAGTGGTGCCGTAGATCATGATCGCCACCGTGATCACCAGCAGCGTCACCCGGCGGCCGAACTTGTCGGCGAGCAGCCCGGTGACCGGGAGCATCGCCGCGAAGAAGAGCACCGAGATCAGCTGCAGCTGCAGGAATTCGAGGTACGGAATGCCCAATCCCCCACCGGTGGGGGTCTTCTTGCCGGTGCCGAAGCTCAACGCCCACGTCGTGACGACGTAGAACAGCGTGTAGGTGGCCAACATGACGAACGTGCCGATGATCAGTTGACGCCAGTGGTTGCGGAACACCTCGGCCAGCGGTGCGCGCACCCGCTCGCCGCGGGCGATCGCGCGGGCGAAGACGGGGGTCTCGGTCAGTCTCAGGCGCACGTAGAGCCCGATGGCCACCATCACCGCGCTGAGCAGAAAGGGGATGCGCCAACCCCAGGTGAGGAATGCGCCGTCCAGGTCGGGGCTGGCGGTGTTGAAGCCCAGCCACAGCACCAGAATCAGGAAGACGCCGTTGGCCAGCAGGAAGCCGAACGGGGCACCGAGCTGCGGCCACATCGCCGCCCACGCGCGCTTGCCGGGTTTGGCGGTCTCGGTCGCCAGCAGGGCCGCGCCGCTCCATTCACCACCTAGCGCCAGGCCCTGGCTGAATCGCATGATCGCGAGCAACGCGGGAGCGAGCAGCCCCACCTGATGGTAGGTGGGCAGCACGCCGATCAGGAACGTCGCGATGCCCATCACCAGCAGGGAGGCCACCAGCGTCGTCTTGCGCCCAATCCGATCACCGAAGTGTCCGAACAAGATCGACCCGAGGGGACGCGCCACGAACGCGAGGCCGAAGGTCGCCAGCGATGCGAGCAGCGCCGTCGTCGGGTCGCCCTTGGGGAAGAAGAGGTGTGGGAAGACCACGACGGCGGCGGTGGCGTAGGCGTAGAAGTCGTAGAACTCGATGGTGGTGCCGACCATCGAGGCCACGACGATCCGCCCGCGGGGCACGCCGTCGACCAGGTCCGGTTCGCGTGTGGTCATGGGTGAACATCCTTGCACTCGCCGCGTGACCGGGGCGTGTCCGACCCCGTGGCTACCCTCGAGGAGGTGGAGTCGTTTGCGGTGTCACGCCAGGACGTGCTGGACCGGGTGTCGGCGATCGATGCCGGGCGGTATGCCAGGACGCGCAACTTCACCGACGGCGGCACGCAGATCTCGCCGTATCTCACCCGCGGGTTGGTGACGTTGCCCGAGGTGCGCGACGTGGTGCTCGAGCAGTACACGCCGAGCCAGGCCTACAAGTTCGTGTTCGAACTGGCGTGGCGTGAGTACTGGCAGCGGGAGTGGACGTTCCTCGGTGACCGCATCTTCGACGACGTGAAACGCCCGCAGCACCCCGTGAGCTCGCGACGCATGCCGCGGGCCGTGCTCGACGCCGAGATCGGGGTCGACGCGCTCGACGCCGCCGTGCGTGGGCTCTACGACACCGGCTACATGCACAACCACGAACGAATGTGGTTGGCGGGCTTGACGTGCAACATCGGACGCACCCACTGGTGGGAGCCCGCGCAGTGGTTGTACTACCACCTGCTCGACGGCGACCCCGCCAGCAACAGCCTGTCCTGGCAATGGGTGGCGGGCACCAACAGCCCCAAGAAGTACGTCCCTGCCCAGCAGAACGTCAACAAGTACTCACCGCTGCGGCAGCAGGGCACCATCATCGACCACGGCTACGGTGTACTCGCCGACATGGCGGTGCCCGACATCCTCACCGAGCGCGCCGACCTCGACCTGTCGTGGTCACCGCCGCCAAGCGACGAGGTGGTCGTGGATTCGGCCAAGCCGACGCTGCTCTACCACTCGTTCTGGCTGAACGCGGCGTGGCGCGAGGACGTCGACGCCAACCGCGTCGTCCTGCTGGAGCCCAGCTGGTTCGCCCGGTTCCCCGTGTCGCCGATGGTCACCGACTACCTGCTGCGCTGCGCGCGAGAGATTCCGGGCGCCCAGGTGGTGGTCGCCGAATTCGACGACCTCGACCTCGGGGACGACGTGACCTTCATGGGGCACCCCTCGGTGCCGCACTGGCGAGGCACCGCTGATCAGATGCCGCGGATGTTCCCCAGGGTGCCGGAGAAGTCGTATGCGTCGTTCACGAGCTTCTGGAAGCAGTGCGAGCGGACGGGATGAGCCGACCGTGCTTGGTTGGGGGGTCAGCCCACCAAGCCTGCGCTCGTCAGCACGACAGCTGCCTCGTCATAGGGAAGGGCTCGGTAGAGCAGACGGGCACGCGGTAGGACGAGAGCCGCGGCCTCGGCCTTGCTCATCACCCGTGGGTTGACGAGCGTGACTGCCCGCCCACGCTCGTGCAGTACCGCCGAGCCGCCGGCCAGAACGTTCTTCACCCAGTCCGTCTCCAGGCCGTAGCCGACGACGAAGGCGTAACCATCGACGGTCTTGAACACCAGGAGGGGCGTTCGGTAACGCCGATTCGGCGAGGCATCCGCGCACTCGGAGTGTAGGTATTCGTCGGGCTTCGCGGCGAACGAGTGGCTCGCCGACGGATCGACCGGCGACGCTTGGGCCGACGCGCACCCGGCGAACCCCACCGACACCCCGCCCTACCGAATGGAGTCGTCGCTCCGTTGGCACCGTGGCACCGCGGCACCTCGCGCGAGCGGCGCGTCGTCCCTCTCACCGCGACCACGGGTGAATTTTCGCGTCGTGCGGCGACGCCACCCCTTCGCATATCGGTGCGTCCAAGAATCGTTTGCTGGTGGCAACCGATGGCAACGTTACGAGTACGTCAAATAATAGGGCGGGAACAAAGGCTCGTGGCAATTCGCGGCACATCCGGCGGCAAACGCAGCTCCGCACCGGCGGGCGCCGCCAAGGGACGGACTGGCGGCGCGGATCGACCATCCTTCGCCCAGGTAAGTAGGTGGCGAGTCGCCACGAAGGTCCACGGTCGCCTGAATATGGCCCTGAACAGGCACTAGAGACTCCTCCGGATGGCGCGGAGTCGCACGGCCCCCAAAGCAAGGGTGTTAACACGATTCGCGCGTACGTGCATTTTGGCGGATCACGCGTCCGCCGGTTCGCTGGCAGCAAATGCCCGCAGCTCGCCGAGACGCAAAAGAAACCAAAAGTTTTTATCGGCCGATATGTTTGATCGTGGGACGCAGTGGTAACTTCTCCCTACACAACAACACCGTTGCTGAAAGGGAGAAGTTCTCATGAGTGGAACCATCGGACGCAGGATCATGTCGGGCGTTGCAGTGGCCGGCGGAACCGCAGCAATCGCCACCGGCTTGGCTCTGGCGGGCGCGGGTGCCGCATCCGCAGACAACACCCAGAACACCGTGACGAGCAACGGCAGCAAGTTCAGCCCGGGCAGCACCACGGCCGCCGTCACCACGCCAGTGGGCAACGCGGGCACCAACTTCCTCGACCAGCTCGGTACGGCGATCTCCAACGCCCAGATCCAGCTCGGCACCGCGGGCACCAACGCCATCTCGCAGACCGGCACCGCCGTCCAGAACGGACAGATCCAGGGCGGCACCGCAGGCACCAACGCCATCTCGCAGACCGGCACCGCCGTCCAGAACGGACAGGTTCAGGTCGGCACCGCGGGAACCAACGCCATCAGCCAACTGGGCCAGGCTGGCAACGGCCTCCTGAACGGCATCGGCAACCTGTTCAACCGGGGATAGTCACACCTAACTAGCGACGAGAGACGGCCGTGCCACGTGCACGGCCGTTTTTCGTTGCCGTCGACCGTACGTCAACGTCGGTGACACTGGAGCGAGCGGTTTGCACGATCG
>Ga0102593_1002324_pt1 | contig 12811 bp, 15 predicted proteins | sample AraplaCol_mMS_r2_2_FD_76862 | JGI IMG/M metagenome (GOLD analysis project Ga0102593, IMG submission 76862) | Arabidopsis root microbial communities from North Carolina, USA - plate scrape MF_Col_mMS_r2 (SPADES assembly) (version 2) | ecosystem: Host-associated > Plants > Roots > Endosphere...
CTGAATGGCGGCGGCGCCGGCGGCAGCAAACCGCACGCGCACGACCACTGAGGCATCCACGCTTCGCTCGCGGCCGAAGTGTGGCCGCGCCGGTGAGGGAATGATCGGCGCACCATGCACGCATCCATACCCTCCTCCATCGACACGCCCCGCGCCAACCTCGCCTTCGAATGGGTGCTGCTCGCGGTGCTCGCCACCTGCTGGGGCGCCTCGTACACCTTCATCAAGATCGGCGTGGCGACGATCCCGCCGGTCACGCTGATCGCGGCGCGCACGTTCGTCGCCGGCCTGCTGCTGCTTGCGGTGCTTCACATGCGCGGCGTGAGGCTGCCGACGGAGCCCGCGACGTGGGGCCGCTTCGTGCTGCAGGCCTGCCTGAACAGCGTGCTGCCTTTCACGCTCATCGCATGGGCGGAGCGCAGCGTCGACGCGGGGCTGGCGACCATCCTCAACTCGACCTCGCCGATCTTCATCTTCCTGCTGGGGCTGGGCCTCGGCGGCGCCGACAGGCCCACGCTGCGCCGCCTGTTCGGCGTGGGCGCGGGCCTCGCGGGCATCTGCCTCATCGTGGGCTTCGAGGCGCTGAACGGGCTCGGGCATTCGCTGCTCGCGCAGCTCGCCCTGGTGGCCGCCGCCGTCTGCTACGGCTGCGCCGCGATGTTCGGCCGCGTGTTCAAGGGGCTGGACCCGATGGTGCCGGCGGCTGGATCGCTGGTCAGCGGCGCGGCGATGGTGCTGCCAGCGAGCATCCTCATCGACAGGCCTTGGACGCTCGCGCCGTCGGCCGCGTCGATGTCGGCGGTGCTCGCGCTCGCGGTGCTCTCCACGGCGCTTGCCTTCACGATCTACTTCCGGCTCATCAAGACGCTCGGGCCGATGTCCACCGCCGCCCAGGCCTACCTGCGCGTACCCATCGGCGTGACGATCGGCGTGGTGTTCCTGGGCGAGCGGCTGGCGCCGACGGCGTGGATCGGGCTGGCCTGCGTGGTGACGGGCGTGGTGGCGATGACGATGCCCGCCACGAAGCGCGTGCGAGGCGGCTGAGGACCTCCGCTCAGCTTCTCGGCCCCTCCGGATCGATGTTCAACGCATGCGGCCCGTTGGCGAGCTGCTTCTTCAGGAACTCCACGCACACGCGGACCTTCGCCGAGCCGGCTGAGCGGGTGCTGGTCATGGCCCAGATGTCGGCCGGCTCGTGATAGGCGGGCAGCACCCGCGTCACGCGGCCGTCGATCAGCGGCTGCGCGACGTCCCAGATCGACAGCAGGCAGATGCCCTTGCCGTCGATGCTCCAGCCTCGCACGACATCGCTGTGGTTGGAGCTGAACCGGCTCGTCACCTTGACGGCTTCCATGCCCCGGGGACCCATCAACCGCCAGTTGCCGAAGGGCTGGTCGCGCTCGCGGAACAGCAGGCACTCGTGCTCCGCGAGTTCGGCCACCGTCTTCGGGTGGCCGTGCTGCGCGAGGTAGTCGGGCGAGGCGCAGAGGATGCGCCGGCTCTCGACCATGCGCTGCGCGATGAGCCGCGGCTGGGTGGGGTCGCCCACGCGGATGTCGAGATCGAAGTTCTCGGTGATCAGGTCGACGCGCCGGTCCATCAGCTCCAGCCAGACCTCGATGCGCGGATAGCGCTTGCCGAGCGCGGACAGGATGGGCGCCACATGCTCGCGCCCCAGCCGCTGGCTGGTTGCGATCCGCAGCGGCCCCGAGGGCTCCTTTTTGGCGCTGCTGAAGGCTTCCGACATGGCGTTGGCGTCGTCGAGGATGCGCTGCGCCCACTGGTAGGCGCGCTCGCCGTCCTCGGTGATCACCACGCGCCGCGTGGTGCGGTGGAACAGGCGCACGCCGAGCTGGGATTCGAGGATGGCGATGCGCTTGCTGATGTGCGCCGAGGTGGTTCCGATCTCCAGGGAGGCGCCGACGAAGCTGGAGCGGCGGGCGGCCTCGCAGAACACTTCCAGGTCTTTCAGGTCCATGGCTTTTTATCAACGATCTGTTGATATCGGGTCAACAGAAGGCGGATTGTAGTTTCTATCGTTGTTACTAGACTCCGCGGCAGTTCCCACAGCCAACGAGACGAGACAAAGGACCATGAGCAAACTCCCCATCGCGGTCATCGGCGCAGGCCTGATCGGCAAGACCCACATCGATCGCGTGCTGGGCAGCGCCGACGCCGAACTGGTCGGCATCGCCGATCCCACGCCTACGGCGGCCGAGCTGGCGCGTGCGGTGGGCGTGCCCTGCTTCGCCGACCATCGCGCGCTGCTCGCCGAGACCAGGCCCAGGGGCGTGGTGGTCGCCACGCCGAACGCGACCCATGCGCGGATCACGATCGAATGCCTGGAGCACGGTGCGGCTGTGCTGGTCGAAAAGCCCATCGCCGACACGCTCGAGGACGGGCGGCGCATCTGCGAGGCGTCGAGAGCCACGGGGTTGCCCGTGCTGGTGGGACACCAGCGCCGCCACAACCCGATCATGCGCAGGGCCCGTGCCATCGTCGCCGATGGCGCGCTCGGCCGCCCCGTGAGCGCGACGGTGATGTGCACCTGGCTCAAGCCGCGCGACTACTTCGACGTGACGTGGCGGCGCCAGCAGGGCGGCGGGCCGATCCTGATCAACCTGATCCACGACATTGACCTGATGCGCCATCTGTACGGGGAGATCGAGAGCGTGCAAGCACTGGCCTCGAACGCGGTGCGCGGCTTCGAGGTCGAGGACACGGCCGTGGTGGCGCTGCGCTTTCGCAACGGCGCGCTGGGCACGGTCACGGTATCGGACACCGCGGCCGCGCCGTGGAACTGGGACCTGGGTGTGGGCGAGGCGGAGCGCTTTCCGCGCCAGGACATCAACGCGCACTACTACTCGGGCACCGAGGGCTCGCTGACGCTGCCGCGCCTGGAGCTCTGGCACTACCGCGAGGACCAGGGGCCCGCCCAGGGCTGGCACGACCCGCTGACGCAGGAGCGCACCGCCGTGCACACCGGCTGCCCCTACAGCGAGCAGATCCGTCATTTCGCCGCACTCATCGAAGGCCGCGAGGAGCCGGTGTGCTCCGCGCTCGACGGCTTCCGCACGCTGGAAGCGACGCTGGCGGTGACGCAGGCCGCCTCTAGCGGAGGCAGCGTGACGCTGCCTTCGTAGCGCAGGCACGCGCATCCCGCCCGACGCGGGCGCCGGGGGCCGCGCAGGCCGCCGCAAGGCACGGAGACAGACAAGAGATCCAACAACAACCGCTCCACGAGACAAGAGCAAACAGCCATGAGCTACACATTCGACTTCGCGGTGCTGATGCCGCATTGGGAAGCCTTCGCCGAAGGCTGCTGGTTGACACTGCGGCTTTCCGCGGTGTCGGTGGCCATCGGCCTGGCCGCCGGACTGCTGACCGTGCTGGCCAGACGGTCGCCGCTGGCAGGGCTTCGCTGGTTCGCCGAGGCCTACATCGAGCTGATCCGCAACACGCCGTTCCTGGTGCAGGTGCTGTTCGTCTTCTTCGGGCTGCCATCGCTCGGGGTGAGCCTCACGCCGAACGCGGCGGCGGTGCTGGCGCTGAGCCTGAACCTGGGGGCCTTCTGCGCGGAGATCCTGCGCACGGGCATCGAGTCGGTGCCGCGCGGACAGTTCGAGGCCGGCGCGGCCCTCGGCCTGAGCCCCCTGCAGACGCTGCGCCACGTCGTCCTCAAGCCCGCGCTGCGGACCATCTATCCGGCGCTGACGGGGCAGTTCGTGATGCTGCTGCTGACGACCAGCATCGTCTCGTCGATCTCGGCCGAAGAGCTGACGTCGGTCGCGCAGAACATCGACTCGGCCACCTTCCGCAGCTTCGAGGTCTACATCGTCGCGGCGCTGCTCTACCTGGCGATGTCGACGATCTTCTCGACGCTCTTCAAGGCGATCGACCGGCTGTACTTCTCCTATCCCGCGCGGTGAGGAGGCAAGCATGATCCGCGACTTCACGCTGACCGAGTTCTGGCTCGTCGCCGCCGGCATGGGCGCCACGCTGATGCTGTCCGCCATCGCCTTCATGGGCGGTGGCCTGGCGGGGCTGCTGGTGGCGCTGGCGCGCACCTCGCCCTGGAAAGGGCTGCGCATCGCCGCGGGCGCCTTCATCGACTTTTTCCAGGGCACGCCGATGCTGCTTCAGCTGTTCCTGGTGTTCTACGGATTGCCGGTGCTCGGGTGGAAGGTGAACGTCTGGGTGGCCGCGGCCGCGGGGCTGACGCTGCATGCCGGCGCCTTCCTCGGCGAGATCTGGCGCGGCGGCATTCAGGCGGTGCCGCGCGGGCAGACCGAGGCCGCCGCCGCGCTGGGGCTCGGCTACGGCACGCGCATGCGCCACGTGGTGCTGCCGCAGGCGCTTCGCATGTCGTTCGCACCGACGGTAGGCTTCCTGGTGCAGCTCATCAAGGGGACCTCGCTGGCGGCCATCATCGGTTTCGTCGAGCTCTCGCGCTCGGGCCAGCTGGTTTCCAGCATCACGTACAAGCCGCTGCTCGCCTTCGGGCTGGTGGGAGCCTGCTACTTCGCCATCTGCTTTCCGCTGTCGCGCTACAGCGCGCGACTGGAGCGGCGCTTCGCCTCCACCCACTGATTCCGTTTCCGACAGACAAGAAACCGCGGACCTCTCCGCATCCACCCGAGGAGCAAACCATGTCTCGACAATTCATCCGCCGCGCCGCGCTCACGCTGCTGCTGGGCCTGGCGGTGCAAGGCCTCGCGCAGGCGCAGAAAGTGGCCGACATCAAGAAGGCCGGCGTGCTGAAGATCGGCGCGCAGGTGGCCCAGGTGCCCTGGGGGTTCAGCGACAAGAGCGGCAAGCTGACGGGCTACGACATCGAGTTCGCGGAAATGCTCGCGAAGGACTTGGGCGTCAGGCCCGAGTTCACGCCGGTGACGGTGGCCAACCGCACGGCGGCGCTGCTGACCGGGCAGGTCGACGTGCTCGCGGCGGTGGTCACGATCCTTGCCGACCGGCAGAAGGTCGTGCTGTTCTCCCGGCCTTACTCGTACCTGGAGACCGTTCTGATCGGCAAGGCGGGCACGCCGCCGATGAAGAGCTACGCCGACCTGAAGGGCCTGCGCATCGGCGTGCCGCGCGGCAGCGTGCAGGACTCGTCGGTGACGCAGGCGCGCACCGGCGCCACTATCCAGCGCTTCGACGACGACGCCGCCGCCGTGCAGGCCCTGCTGTCGGGCCAGGTGGATCTGGCCGGCGCCGCGAACTCGCAACTGGGCCCCATCGCGCAGGTCGCGGGCGCGGGCAAGTACGAGGTCAAGCTGGTGGTAGCCCGTGGTTTCCAAGGCGCCACGGTGCGGCCGGGCGAGCGCGAATGGGTCGGCTACATCAACGACTTCATCGCGCGCAAGCTCGCCAGCGGCGAGCTGCCCGCGCTCTACAGGAAGTGGATCGGACAGGACATGGACAAGGACCTGCCCGCCACCGGCGAGACCGAGTCCGCCCTGCCCCGCGTGGTGGCGAAGTGACGGCGCAAGCCCCTGGGAGCCGGCACACCATGATTTCCAACGACTGCGGCATCGCGCCGGACCACGCCATGCCGCATGCGGTCGGCGCGGAAACCGTGATCACGATGGAAAAGGTCAGCAAGTGGTTCGGCACGATGCAGGTGCTGACCGACGTCGACCTGAAAGTGCGCAAGGGCGAGCGCATCGTCATCTGCGGGCCATCGGGCTCCGGCAAGTCGACGACCATCCGCTGCATCAACCGGCTGGAGCCCTACCAGAAGGGCCGCATCGTCGTCGGCGGCATCGACCTGGGCGCCGACGCGAGGAACGTCAAGGCGGTGCGCGCCGAGGTCGGCATGGTGTTCCAGCAGTTCAACCTGTTTCCGCATCTCACGGTTCTGGAGAACTGCATGCTCGCGCCGATGAAGGTGCGCGGCACGGGCAGGGCCGAAGCCGAGGCCACGGCGATGAAGTACCTGTCGCGCGTGCGAATTCCCGAACACGCGAGGAAGTACCCGGCACAACTCTCGGGCGGACAGCAGCAGCGCGTTGCCATCGCCAGGGCGCTGTGCATGACGCCGCGGATCATGCTGTTCGACGAGCCGACCTCCGCGCTCGACCCCGAGATGGTGAAGGAAGTGCTCGACACCATGACCGGCCTTGCCGAGGAAGGCATGACGATGCTGTGCGTGACGCACGAGATGGGCTTCGCGCGCGCCGTGGCCGACCGGGTGCTCTTCATGGACCGCGGCGAGATCGTCGAGCAAGCCTCGCCCGAGGAGTTCTTCGGGGCCCCGAAGCACGCGAGGCTGCGCGATTTCCTGGGACAGGTGCTGCACAAATGACACCCTTGTCGCTTGCCCATCTCACGGTGCTCGAGGTGGCGCCTCCCGCGCTGTTCGACCTGGCCGCCGAAGCCGGTTTCCAGAGCGTCGGCATCCGTATCCTTCCTGCCGCGCCCGGTGCGGTCTCGTATCCGCCGAGTGTTGCCACGGTGCCGGTGTGGCGCCGTCGGATGGCCGATGCCGGCGTGGGCATTCACGACGTCGAGTTCATTCCGCTGACACCCGGGGTCCGCATCGGCGAGTTCGCTGCGGTGGTGGCGCTGGCCGCGGAGCTGGGCGCCAGCCGCATCAATGTGTCGGGCGACGATGCCGACACGTATCGCCTCGTCGATCGCTTCGGCGAGCTGTGCGACCTCGCGGCGGGGGCCGGCCTCGGGGTGGACCTGGAGTTCATGCGCTTTCGCGTCATCGGCACGCTGCAGCAGGCGCTCTCGATCGTCGAGCGCGCGGGACGGGCCAACGGGCGCCTGCTGATCGACGTACTGCATTTGTTCCGCTGCGGCGGCACCGCCGCGATGCTGCGGGAGGTACCGGCTGGCGCGCTGGGCTCGGTGCAGCTCTGTGATGCGCCGCGGCAGGACCCGACGGATGCAGGCCTCGTGGCCGAGGCGCGCGAAGGACGACTGTTCCCCGGCGAAGGCGAGTTGCCGCTGAAGGCCTTCATGGATGCACTGCCGCGGGACATTCCCGTCGGCGTGGAAGTGCCGACCGGCAGTACCCATCCGGCACTCGCAGCCGCGGAGCGTGCCGCGAGGGCGTGCAACGCGGCGCGCAAGCTCCTGGCCTCATGGCAGTCCTCGCGCTGACCGTGAGGCCACAGCCGACCGAATCATCAACACCAGGAAAGGAAACCGCGATGAACGTGCTCATGCTTCACGGCATCAACCACAACATGTTCGGCAAGCGCGACCCGGAGCAGTACGGAACCACCACGCTGGCGCAGATCGACACTGCGCTGCAGGCGCTCGGCCGCGAACTCGGCGCGGAGGTGGAGAGCTACCAGACGAACAGCGAAGGTGCCATGTGCGAGCGCATCCACCAGGCCTTCGAACAGGGCAAGGACGCGGTGCTGATCAACGCCGGCGCGTGGACCCACTACAGCTACGGCATACGCGATGCGCTCGCGATACTGACCTGCCCGGTGGTGGAGCTGCACATGTCGAACATCCACGCGCGCGAGGAGTTCCGGCACAAGTCGGTCTTTGCCGAGATCGTGAAGGGGCAGATCTGCGGCTTCGGGGTGGACAGCTATCTGCTGGCACTGCGCGCCGCGGTGTCGGCGGCCAGGCAAGAGGCTTCGTAGCTCCATCTCGGCCAGCGCTGCGATGAAACTTTTGCGCAGCGGGCTTCGATTTTTACGTGGCGTTTAGACGCCCGCCCCTACGCTGCCGGCTCCTCCATTCGTCAGCGATTTCTTCGATGAAAAACCTTCTGCGCATCGCACTGCCGATGCTCGTTCTTCCCACCCTGGGCGCCCTGCCGGTGCTCGCGAGCGCACAGCTCAGCGGCAATGTGTCGCTCACCACCGACTACAAGTTCCGCGGCCAGGACCAGGACATGCTCGGCAAGAACGACTACGCCAAGACCAGCGCCTTCAAACCCGCCATCCAGGGCGGCTTCGACTACGCCTTCGGCGACAGCGGCTTCTACCTGGGCAACTGGAATTCGAGCGTCAACTGGCTCAAGGGCAACAGCATCGAAAGCGACATCTACGGCGGCTACAAGTTCAAGGCCGGCCCCTTCGACATGGACGTGGGCGCGCTCACGTACATCTACCCGGGCAACTCCTCGGGCAACACCACCGAGCTCTACGGAAGCGCGGGCTACACCGACGAGACCATCGGCTCGTTCACGCTGAAGTACTCGCACACGGTGTCGAAGGACTACTTCGGCTATGCGGGCAACAAGGCCGGCTCGGGCCTCAAGGGCACCAACACCGGCTACCTGAACCTCGCCTACAGCAAGGAGATCGCGCCCAAGCTCACGCTGAAGGCGGCCGTGGGCTACACGAACATGTCGAGCGACATCCGCAGCCTGGGCTACAAGAGCTACGTCGACTACAACGTGGGCGCGAGCTACGACTTCGGCAACGGGCTCTCGCTGGCAGGCTCGGTGCAGGGAGCCAACAGGCAGAGCGCGTATCTGTCCGTGAGCAATCCGGGCATCGACCTGGGCTTCGGGCCGTTGGGCAGGCAGACCTACTCGCCGAACAAGGCGCGCTTCATCCTCACGCTGACGAAGACGCTCTGAGCACCAGCATCAGTCGATGCTGATGTTCGCCGCCTTCGCGACCTCGGCCCACTTCACCCGGTTGTCGTGCACGGTCTTCTTGAACTGTGCCGGCGACTCGATGCGCACGGTGTTGCCCTGGCTCTCGAAGCGCTCGCGGATCTCGGGCGTATCGAGCACCGCCTTCACCGCCGCGTTGAGCTTGTCGACGATCTGCGGGTCGGTGCCCTTGGGCGCGAAGATGCCGAACCAAATCGAGCTGTCGAAGCCCTTGGTGCCGGGCAGGCCGCTCGATGCGATGGTGGGCACCTCCTTCACCGCGGGCACGGCCGCCGCGGTGGTCACGCCCAGCAGGCGCACCTTGCCGGCCTTGTAGTGCGGCAGCACGGTCTGCACCTGGTTCATGATGCAGCAGGTCTCGCCGCGCACCACCGACGTGATGGCCTCGGGGCCGCCCTTGTAGGGCACGTGCACCATGTTCAGGCCCAGGCGCGAATTGAACTCGGCAAAGGCCATGTGCGTGCCGGCGCCGTTGCCTGTAGACGCATAGTTGTACTTGCCGGGGTTGGCCTTGACCAGCTCGACGAATTCCTTCAAGGTCTTGACGTTGATCACGTCGGGATTGATGGTGAGCACGTTCGACACGTCGAGCACCGGCGCCACCGGCACGAAGTCGGCCTCCACGTCGAAGGGCAGCTTCTTGTAGAGCGCGGCGTTGCTGCCGTGCGTGGCGGCGGTGCCGAAGGAGAGCGTGTAGCCGTCGGGCTTCGAATGCGCCACGTAGTCGCTGGCGATGTTGCCCGCGGCGCCCGACTTGTAGTCGATGATGACCGGCTTGCCCAGCTGCTTCGCCAGCGGCTCCTGGATGGTGCGGGCCACCACGTCCACGCCCGAGCCGGCCGGGAATCCCATGATCAGCGTGACGGGTTGCTGCGGCCAGTCGTGCGCCGCTTGCTGGGCGAAGGCGGCGGTTGTCGCCAGCGAGGCGGCGGCCAGCAGCATGGTGCGACGGGCGGGCAGGGCGAATCTGGCAAGACGGGTGAATGGAGAATGAGCCATGGCAGTCTTTCGGTCGTTCAGTCTTTTGTCTTCAATACAGACGGTGCACGCGCATTGTGGCGCGCGGCTGATGCCCGATTCCATATGAGCTTATGCGCGACATGCAGGTATCGCGCCTGCTCCCGATAATCGCCCCATGGTCCGCTCCACCCAACAACTACACGCCCCACGCGAGCCCGCGCCCCTGCGCCCGGCCGCCACGGTGCTGCTGCTGCGCGACAGCGCCGCCGGCATCGAAGTGCTCATGACCCGCCGTTCCGCCACCGCCAGCTTCGCGCCCGGTGCCTACGTGTTTCCCGGCGGCCACATCGACGAGGCCGACGAGGCCGCCAAGCGCATCGCCACGCGCCGCCCCACGCAAAGCCGTGTACAGCGCACGCAGGCCATCGCGGCCATCCGCGAGGCCTTCGAGGAGCTGGGCATCCTGCTCGCTCACCGCCAGGCCGACGGCCAGCCGGTGAGCGCAGACGAGGTCGCCTCGATGGACCGCGGCAACACGGCCGGCACTGCCTTCGCCGACCAGTGCGCCGCGCGCGGCCTGGTGCTCGATTCCGACCGCGTCTTCACCTTCGCGCACTGGATGACCGACCGCGACCTGCCGCGCCGCTTCGACGTGCCCTTCCTGGTGGCGCGCATGCCCGAGGGCCAGGTGCCCACCGCCGACGAGAGCGAGCAGTTCGAGCCCTGCTGGGTACGCCCCGCCGATGCGCTCGCGCGCCACGAGGCCGGCAGCTTCTTCATGATCTTCCCGACCGTGCGCACGCTGCAGCGCATGGCCACCTACGCCACGGTCGACGGACTGCTCGCCGCCTGCGCAGGCGAGGTGCCGCTGTGGACCAGCTGCCCGCGCGCCGGCCTGCTCAAGGGCGAGGACGCGCGCTACATGGAGCACGAATCGCCCTACGGCGAACTCGCGATGGTGTGCCCAGACGGCCAGATCGCGCATGCGCTCGACTGGCAAAGCGAAACCCCGGTGCCGCTGCTGAAGAACGTGACGCGCCTGACCGCGCCCAACGCCAGCATCATGACCGGCCCTGGCACCAACAGCTACATCGTGGGCGACGCGGCCACCGGCTACATCGTGATCGACCCGGGCCCGAACGACTTCGACCACATCGGCCGCCTGTGGCGCGCCACGCATGGCGACATCCGCATGATCGTCTGCACTCACTCGCATGCCGACCACTCGCCGGGCGCGGCGCCGCTGCAGGCGCTGTGCAAGAACGCAAGCAAGCCGCCGATCCTCGGGCTGGCCTCGAAGCCGACGGCACGCTCCACCGCGCGCTTCACGCCCGAGCGCGAACTGGCCGACGGCGAGCGCCTGGTGCTCTCGGGCACCACCGAAGCGGGCGAGGCCGTCTCGCACACGCTGCGCGTGATCCACACGCCCGGCCACGCGGCCAACCACCTGTGCCTGGTGCTGGAGGAAGACGGCCTGCTGTTCTCGGGCGACCACATCCTCAATGGCAGCACCACGGTGATCGATCCGCCCGACGGAGACATGGGCGCGTACCTCGATTCGCTGGACACGCTCGACAAGGCCTGCGGGGCGGGCGGCATCGACTTCATCCTGCCCGCGCACGGCTACGTGATCGGCTTCGCCCGCACCGCCATCGGCATGCTGAAGGCGCACCGGCTCAAGCGCGAGGCCAAGATCGCGGCGGCCATGCAGAAGCTGCCCGAGGGCACGCCCGACGACTGGCTGCCGCTGGCTTACGACGACGTGCCCGAACGCATGTGGCCGGTGGCCGCGCGCTCGCTGGCTGCGCATGTGGCGCACATCCGGCAACTGGCCGCGCATCGATGAGCGGCATGGCGACTACCTCGCCCGTCGACGGCGAAGGCATCCGCCTTGCCAAGCGCGTGGCCGCGCAGGCCGGCGTGTCGCGGCGCGATGCGGAGCTGCTGATAGAGAACGGCGCGGTGCGCGTCGACGGCGTGCAGCAGACGCTGCCGCAGTCGCGCGTGCTGCCGCACCAGCGGGTGGAGATCGAGGCCGGCGTGAAGCCGCAGCCCGTGGAGCCCGTCACATTGCTCCTGTACAAGCCTGCCGGCATGCCCACCGACGCCGCGCACCAGCTGCTTGTTGCCGCCAACCACCACGAGCCCGAGCGCGCCGGCCTGCGCTTCCTGCCGGCGCATGCAAGGGCGCAGCGCTGCATGACGCCGCTGGAGACCGGCGCGAGCGGGCTGGTGGCGTTCACGCAGGAATGGCGCGTGGAGCGCAAGCTGCACGAGGATGCCGCCTTCCTCGAACACGAAGTGATGGTGGACGTGGCCGGCCCGGTGAGCCCCGAGGTGCTCGCGCGGCTCGAACGCTCGCCGGCGCGAGTGAGCATCGGCCGGCAGGCCGAGGAGCAGACAGGCCTGCGCTTCGCGCTCAAGGGCGCGCGGCCGGGGCAGATCGCCCACATCTGCGACGGGGTGAACCTGCGGATACTGGCGATGCGGCGCATCCGCATCGGCCGCGTGCCGCTGGCGGGGCTGCAGCCAGGCCAGTGGCGCTACCTTGCACCCCACGAACGCTTCTGACAACAACAGCAAGAACAAAAAAAGAAGAAAAACCGTCGAGAAGAGAAGACAGAGGACGACAACGACGATGCACCGCATTCGCGCGGCCCGCAATTTTCAGCCCGCGGCCTCCAGGGGCCGCCCTCAGGGAGAGACTGAGTCATGAAGTTCGCTACACCGGGCGCCGCCCTCGCCTGCACCGTGCCGCTGGCACTGGTGGCGGGGTGCTCCTACCTCACGCCCGCGCCGCCGCCCCCGCCGCCGGCACCGCCGCCGCCCGTGGTGTCGAAGGACGGCCTCGCGCCCATCACCGAGCAGCAGGTCGAGCGCATCCGCGAGGCCATCGCCAGCAAGCCGCCGAGCCCGGCCGTGGGCAAGGTGGTGCGCAGCGCCTCGCCGACCATCGAGTCCTTCGTTCGCACCGAGGGCTGCATCACGGCGCGCAACGGCGCGGTGCTCAACCCCTTCGCCGCGCCCGGGCGCCTGTTCGACGGCACCGGCTTCCAGGGCGGCCCGATGGCCGAGATGCAGTACCACGACAAGACCGCCTGCGTGACGGTGAAGCGCATCCAGAACTGGAAGATGGTCTCGCCCAAGCTGCTGCGCTTCGAGGTGGTCTACGTGGGCGACGACGGCGAAGAGCGCGCCGTCAAGCGCCACGAACTGGTGCGCCAGCCCAAGGGCGGGTGGCTGTTCACGCGCTGA
>Ga0102593_1002733_pt1 | contig 12806 bp, 11 predicted proteins | sample AraplaCol_mMS_r2_2_FD_76862 | JGI IMG/M metagenome (GOLD analysis project Ga0102593, IMG submission 76862) | Arabidopsis root microbial communities from North Carolina, USA - plate scrape MF_Col_mMS_r2 (SPADES assembly) (version 2) | ecosystem: Host-associated > Plants > Roots > Endosphere...
ATCCTGCTGCTGGACGAGGCCACGGCCAACATCGACAGCGCGACCGAGGCGCAGGTCGGCGAGGCGCTGCGCGCGCTGCGAGGCCAGGTGACGGTGATCGCGATCGCGCACCGGCTGTCGACGATCCGCGAGGCCGATCAGATCGTGGTGCTGAACCACGGACATCTGGACGAGCGCGGCACCCACGAGGAGCTGATGACGATCGAGGGCGGGATCTATCAGCGGCTGGTGCAGTTGCAGGCGCTGGAGGAGTGAGCGGGTCTCCGGAAAACCGGCGCTGAAACGACAGAAGCCCGGTCTCTCGACCGGGCTTCCAAAGGCCTCGAAGGGCGGGTTTCCAGAAGGTTCCCCGAAGGGCTGGAAGCTGGGAATGGCCTCAAAGGGCAGGACGGATTCTGCTCGTGGCGCGCGTCGGCATCAAGACGTTGGTTGGAGTGGCTTACCCACATCGATGTGCAGCGCATGTTCACTTATCGGAACAAGCAGCGCGCTGGCATTCAGCGCCATGATCGCGGCACGCTGGATGCGCCCGACCAGCGCCGAATCCACCACCCACTTCACCGCGCCTTTGGCGTGCGTTGGCAAATGCAGCCGGCGATTGCTCACAGTGTGAATGCAATCGGCCTTTGCCCATCGGCGGCACGGCGCGAAATAGTCGAGCGAGCAGATCGCATCGGAAGCGACTTCGATGTGAACCCCCGCGCACGTCTTCGACGGATCCTGTGAGCGCGAGAGCGGAACCACGATGCAGGACTGGCGGCTCAATCGGCCATTCAAGACGATGACCAGCCTGTTCTTCACCATCTCCGGTGGGATGCGTCGATTGAAGTCCGAATGTCCCGACGATTGATCACCAGATCCACCGAACTGCCCGAAATGGCATTGGAGAACTTGACCGACTGTCGGCGAGAAGTTGATCGCCATGAAACCCTCTTGGAGCATTGCAGTGGCGAGGCAGTGTTGCCAACGCCGCCGCGGTCGGGAATCGGCGAGAAGAGGGATGTGGCAGGAGATTCACAACCCTTTAGAGTGGTGATGTTCGCCTGCGACCTGCCGCACCACGAGCTGGGAATCGTCTGATCTCCGGCTTGTTCATTCGTCATAACGACAGAAGCCCGGTCTCTCGACCGGGCTTCCAAAGGCCTCGAAGGGCGGGTTTCCAGATGAATCCCCGAAGGGCTGGAAGATTTGAATGGCCACAAAGGGCAGGACGGATTCTGCTTGTCGACACCGCCTTCATCAAGACATTTGTTCTTGTGGCCATCCCGCTTCGATGAGTAGGGCTCGTTCGTCGAGTGGAATGAGCAACGAGCTAGCGTTCATCGCGGTCACGGCTGCCCGCTGAATGCGCCTCAGGAGATCGGATTCCACGACCCGCTCCGCTGGAATGCCATTTGTCGCAGGCACGCGCAGTCGGAGCTTGCTCACCGTGTGCACGCAGTCGGCTTTGGCCCAACGCTTGGAGCGCTCGAAGTAGTCGAACGTCGGAATCAAGTCCGCAGCAACTTCGACATGCACGCCTGCGCCGGCCTTCGCCCGATCAAGCGACGTTGAGAGCGGCACCACGATGCATGACTGTCGACTGAGACGGCCATTCAGAACGATCACGAGCCTGTTCTTCACCATCTCTGGGGGAAGCCGTCGATTGACATCCGGACGAGCTAACGGCCGGGTACCTGATTCACCAAACTGCCCGAAGTCGCATTCGAGGACCTGACCGGTCTTCGGCGTGAAGTTGATCGCCATGAATTTCCCCCTGACATCGCGCCGGCCAGCCAGTGTTGGCCGGTACCTTGCGATACCGGAAGCATGACTACGGGGGACGTTGCGAGGGCTTCACAGCTCTCTTGGGGGAACTGCCGCGCCAGTCCACGGGAAAAGCAAGGGCCCTCGCAGGCCTTTGCAACTTCTCAATCACGGCATCGGCGGTGCGGACTCACACCAGCAGAATCAACCGCTCAAGGATCAGCACCGCGAAGAACCCGATGCCGGCGATGACGGTCCACTTGATCAGCAGAATCCCGCGTCGGCGCCAGATCGGCTGCTTCGTGCCGATGTAGACGGCGAAGCACAAAAGACCTGCCACCAGCAGCAGCGCGAAGACGAGTCGGAAAACAAGCACCTCGATCCGCCCTCGCCGCTCACCACGCCGGCGCCAGCTCGGCGAACCCCGCCGGCGCGTCGCGCTCATCCTCGAAGGTCACGATCTCGTAAGCCTCCGCGTCCGCCAGCAGCTCGCGCAGCAGCAGGTTGTTCAGCGCATGCCCGCCCTTGAACGACGTGTACGCCGCCAGCAGCGGATGCCCCACCACCTGCATGTCCCCGATCGCGTCCAGGATCTTGTGCTTCACGAACTCGTCGTCGTAGCGCAGCCCTTCGGCGTTCAGTACCCGGTAGTCGTCCACCACGATCGCGTTGTCCATGCTGCCGCCCAGCGTCAGCCCGCGCGAGCGCATCAGCTCGATGTCCTTGGTCATGCCGAAGGTGCGCGCCCGCGCGATCTCGCGCTTGTACTGGCCGCTGCCCATGTCGAACACGTAATGCTGCCCCGTCGCCGACACCGCCGGATTGTCGAACTCGATCTGGAAGCTCAGCGTGTAGCCGTGATGCGGCACCAGCTTCGCCCACATCAGGCTCTTGCCCTCGCCGCGGCGCACCTCCACCGGCTTCTTCACCCGCAGGAACTGCTTGGGCGCGTTCTGCAGCTCGATGCCCGCGCTCTGCAGCAGGAACACATAGCTCGCCGCCGAGCCATCCAGCACCGGCACCTCGTCCGCGTTGATGTCGATCAGCAGGTTGTCGATGCCCAGCCCCGCGCAGGCCGACAGCAGATGCTCGATCGTCTGCACCTTGGGCTGGCCCGGATCGCCATTCGGGCTGATCGTCGTGGCCATGCGCGTGTCGCAGACGCTGTGCGTGTTCACCGGAATGTCGACCGGCTGCGCCAGGTCGACCCGCCGAAACACGATGCCGGTGCCCGGCGCGGCCGGGCGCAGCGTGATCTCCACCTTCTGGCCGCTGTGGATGCCGACCCCGACCGCGCGGGTCAGCGATTTGATGGTGCGTTGCTTGAGCATGGGCGGCATTCTCCCAAATCGGACTCAACCCTGCTGCAGCACGGCCTCCCGGTCCGCCCGCGCCACCGGCAGCCGCAGCGTCACCACCGTGCCATGCCCCGGGCTGCTATCCACCCGCAGCAGCCCGCCCAGCACCTTGGCCCGCCGCTGCAGCCCGCGCAGCCCCCGCCCCTGCGAGATCGCCCCGACGTCGAAGCCCTCACCATCGTCCTCCACCCGGATCTCCACCCGCCGGCCCAGATCGCGCGTGACCACCCGCACCCGCGTCGCCCGCGCATGCTTCAGGGCGTTGGTCAGCGCCTCCTGCATCAGCCGCAGCACATGCAGCGCATCCGGCGGCTCCAGCCAGTCCAGCGGCGGCAGGTCGTGCACGTCCCACTCCAGCTTGAGCCCGCCCAGCTGCAGCCGCTTGCCCAGCCGGTAGCGCATCGTCGCCAACAGCGACACCAGGTCGTGGCCGACCGGCTCCAGCGAATCGATCACCAGCCGCAGGTCGTCGACGCACTCCCGCAGCACGCCCACCACCTGCTCCTGCGGCATCGAGCCCTGCTCCACCGCCACCATCGCCGACAGCAGCGACGAGCCCAGCCCGTCGTGCATGTCCTGCATGATCCGCTGCCGCTCCAGCAGCAGCGCCTGCTGGCGCTCGGCCTCGCGCAGCTTGTCGTGCTGCGCGCGCAGCTCCACGCTCTGCTCATCCAGCCGCTGCGCCAGCTCCTCGTTGGCGCGCTCGACGCCGCGTAGCGCCTCGATGTAGCGGTACTGCACCGCATACAGGAAGCTCGCCAGGATCACCAGCGTCGCGAACGGCATCAGGTAGACATGCTCCGGCCACCACCAGCCCGCCAGCAGCCCCAGGTCGTGCACGCCCAGCACGACGCCGATCACCAGCGCCGCGGCCATCACGCGCAGCTCGCGCGTGCCCTGGCGCCAGGCCACGCTGGCGACGAAACCGGTACCCGCCAGGCCGACGACCGCGTTGCAGAGGTGCAGCAGCACCAGCGCGTCGAAGCCGTTGCCCCACATCGGCATGGACGACAGGCTGGACACCAGCACGAAGAGCGCGATGCCCTTCTCGAAGCGGGCGAAGCGCTGCCGCGCGAAACGCAGCGCGAAGAGGAAGGTCAGCAACATCACCCACGCCATCGACGCATGCGTGACCCACCAGAACCACTCCAGCGCATCCCGCGTGCGCGGCAGGTCCAGGTGGTAATGCAGGTTGCGCACCAGCCAGGCCACCGTCGCCAGCGAGAACAGCAGGTAGGCCGGATCCTCGCGCCGCTTGAGCCACAGCACCAGCGCGAACAGCCCCAGCGTCACCAGCGTCAGCCCGGTCGCCTGCGGCACGCCGATCTGCAGCACCCAGCGGCGGTCATGCTTCGGCTCCAGGTCCTCGCGCGCGCCCAGCCAGACGCTGGACACCGAGTAGTAGCCCGCCTGCATCACCGGCACCGCGATGACGACCTCGATCTCACGCGCCTGCTGGATCTCCGTCAGCGCCGAGGGCAGCACCACCCACAGCGGCCGCACCCATTGCTCGCGCGCGCCGGACTGGTTGTCGAAGACCGGCCGCCAGCCGTCGTCCGTCTTCACCAGCACCGCCGCCGCCAGCGCCACCAGGCGCGGCATGTAGAGCGCGACGCTGGTCGGCCAGCGGCCGTTCGGCGCGGCATAGCGCACCCGGTACCAGCGCATCTGGAAACGCGCGTCGCCCGCCGTGCCCGTCGCCTCGCGCTGCTGCACCTCGGGCAAGCTCACGCGGTGCCAGGCCGCATCGTCCGACGGCGGCAGCAGCGCCTGCGGCAACGCGCCATCGCGCCCATCCATGACGCGCAGCGCGCGCCACCAGGCCTTGAGCTGATCCTGCGTCCAGTCGCTGGTGGCGACCTCCGCCTCGGTCGCGCGTTGCGCGCCACCGCCCGGGCCGGCATCGGGCACCGGCCGCGCCGGGCCCAGCGGCGACGCGCGCGAGACCTGCGCCTGCGGCGCCGGCTGGGTGGCGGCCTGCGTGGCCTGAACCGGCTGAACCGCTTGCCCCGCCGCCAGCGGCAGCAGCCCCAGCGTCAGGAGCAGCGCCAGCAGCGCCCTCAGCAGTGTCGCCACCGGCACCGAGGCACGCCGCGGCGCCGGCACACAGGTCTCCCCTGCCTGCCGCGCGCACGCGGCCGGCCGACTCGACGCCGACATCCCGACCTCACCCTGGACCATGCATCCGCTCTGTCTTGTGATGGGGCGCCAGTGTGCCGAACTTCACAGACACGCACGAGCGTTCATTTGCAACAGCGACACCCCCGGATGGGGGCGCTCCCCCCCAGGGCCAATGAAAAAAGGCCATGCCCCCCGCACGGGGGCATGGCCTTGAAGCTGATGGCGTTCGAGTGAGCGTTCGGTCTCAGTCCGCCTGCTTGCGCAGGAAGGCCGGGATCTCGATCTCGTCCATGCCGTTGGACGACAGCGCCTCGACCTTCGCCGCGGCCGTGCGGCCGTGGCGCCAGACGCTGGGCACGCTCATGCCACCGAAGTCGGACGCGGTCATCGGCGCGGCGGCAGGCGAGCCCTGCGCGGCGGCAGAACCCGGCATCACCACCGGCTGCGTCAGCACCGGCATGTTGTCGGTGCCGGTGCGCAGCTGCGGCTGCTGCACCACCAACTGCGGCTGCTGGCGCGCCGCGGCGCGCTGGCTCAGGCCGGTCGCGATCACGGTGACGCGCAACTGGTCGCCCAGCGATTCGTCGTAGGCGGTGCCGTAGATGATGTGCGCGTCCTCAGCGGCGTAGCGCTTGATCGCGGTCATCGCGTTGCGGCTCTCGGCCAGCTTGAAGTTGTTGCGGCTCGCCGCGATCAACACCAGCACGCCACGCGCGCCGGACAGATCGATGCCTTCCAGCAGCGGGCAGGCGACGGCGCCTTCCGCGGCCTTGGACGCGCGGTCCGGACCCGTGGCCACGGCCGTGCCCATCATCGCCTTGCCCGGCTCGCTCATCACGGTCTTCACGTCTTCGAAGTCGACGTTGACCAGGCCCGGCATGTGGATGATGTCGGAGATGCCGCCCACGGCGTTCTTCAGCACGTCGTTGGCGTGCGCGAAGGCCTGGTCCTGCGTGACGTCGTCACCCAGCACTTCCAGCAGCTTGTCGTTGAGCACGACGATCAGCGAGTCCACATTGGCCTCGAGTTCCTGCAGGCCCAGGTCCGCGGCCTTGCCACGGCGGTTGCCTTCGAACTCGAACGGCTTCGTGACGACGCCGACGGTCAGGATGCCCATCTCCTTGGCCACGCGCGCGATCACGGGGGCCGCGCCGGTGCCGGTGCCGCCGCCCATGCCGGCGGTGATGAACAGCATGTGCGCGCCGGTGATGGATTCGCGGATGCGTGCCTCGGCTTCCTCGGCGGCGGTTTTGCCGACCTCGGGTTTCGCGCCGGCGCCCAGGCCGGTATGGCCCAGTTGCAGGAGTTGATCGGCCTTGGAGCGATTCAGGGCTTGGGCATCCGTGTTGGCCACGATGAATTCCACGCCCTGGACACCTTGGCTGATCATGTGCTCGACCGCGTTGCCGCCGCCGCCGCCCACGCCGATCACCTTGATCTGGGTGCCTTGATCAAACTCTTCGATCATCTCGATCGCCATATCAAACCTCCTGTCCATATTGTGCAGTTGCCATCAGCAAAATAGAAGTGGATCCGGCCCTTTTTTAGGGGGCAAAACCCTCAAACGTCGTAAAGAAAGCGTCAACCCACCGGTCGGTGCCGGCTTCTCAGAAATTCCCCAGGAACCAATCCTTGGCGCGACCGAACAAGGTCTTCACAGACCCCGCCTGCTGCGCCGCCTTGAATCCCCGGGTGCGCGACAGCCGCGCTTCCTCCAACAATCCCATCACGGTGGCCGAACGGGGATTGGCCACCATGTCAAAAAGCGCGCCGTTGTAGGTGGGATTTCCCCGCCGTACCGGTTTCAGGAAAATATCCTCGGCCAGTTCCACCATCCCGGGCATCACCGAGGAGCCGCCCGACAGGACGATTCCGGAAGACAGCAGCTCTTCGTAGCCGGATTCCCGGATGACCTGGTGGACGAGCGAGAAGATTTCCTCGACCCGAGGTTCGATGACCCCGGCCAAAGCCTGCTTGGAGAGCATGCGGGGTGCCCGGTCGCCCAAACCCGGAACCTCCACCTGATCGGCGGGATCGGCCAGCAATTGCTTGGCCACGCCGTGCTCGACCTTGATTTCCTCCGCATCCTTGGTCGGGGTGCGCAGCGCCATGGCGATATCGCTGGTAATCAGGTCGCCGGCGATCGGAATCACCGCGGTATGGCGGATGGATCCGCCGGTGAAAATGGCCACGTCGGTCGTGCCGGCGCCGATGTCGACCAGCGCCACGCCCAGGTCGCGTTCGTCCGAAGTTAGTGCCGCCAAACTGGAAGCGCTTGGATTCAGAACGAGTTGCTCCACCTCCAGCCCGCAGCGACGCACGCACTTGACGATGTTTTCCGCCGCGCTCTGCGCGCCGGTCACGATATGGACCTTGACCTCCAGCCGGCCGCCGCTCATGCCGATCGGCTCTTTCACCTCGTGGCCGTCGATCACGAATTCCTGCGGTTCGACCAGCAGCAGGCGCTGGTCGTTCGGGATATTGATGGCCTTGGCGGTTTCCACCACCCGGGCGACATCCACCGGCGTGACTTCCTTGTCCCGCACGATGACCATCCCGGTCGAGTTCTGGCCGCGGATATGGCTGCCGGTAATCCCGGTATAAACCCTCGAAATCCGGCAGTCGGCCATCATTTCGGCCTCTTTCAGGGCCTGCTGGATGGACTGGACGGTGGCATCGATATTGACCACGACACCGCGCTTGAGCCCATGGCTGGGCGCAACACCCAGACCGGCGATGCGCAATTGGCCGTCCCCCATCACCTCGGCCACCACCGCCATGATCTTGGCGGTGCCGATGTCCAACCCGACGACCAAATCCTTGTATTCCTTGGCCATGCCTGTCCTCAATTCTTCTTGGCGCCCTTGGGCGCAGTGGTAACCGTCGTCACGCCCGCCAGCCGGACCGCATATCCGGACTCATGGCGGAGGTCCGCCGATACCAGCGACGTGCGGTACCGGGCGGTGATCTGGGGAATGCTGGCGATGAATTGGCCATACCGGGCCACGACTTCCGCCTGGCTGCCGCGGCCCAGCTCCACGACCGCGCCCTTTTCCAGCGTGGCCTTCCAGGAGCCGCGGCCCGACAAATCCAGCCGGGTGACGCCCTCGTCCAATTTGCCGTGGGTCATCGGGTCGAGCTGGCGCCACATGGCCAACATCGCACTCGAGGATTTCGCCGGACCGGCCAGCGTGGGCAGGTCCTCGTCCTCGACGTCGCCCAGATTCGCCTCGAAAACCTCGCCGAAACTGTTGACCAGCCGGGTATCGACGACCGCGTCGCTGTCCGCGTCGGCGTTCTCGACCTTGGTTTCCCAATAGGCGGCGGGGCGGTGTTCCTCCAGCGCGACCACCAGGTGCAGCGGCCAGACCCGGCGCACCGTCGCATGACGCACCCAGGGCACGGCCTCGAAGGCGGCGCGCGCCTGCTGCAGGTTCATCGTCAGGAAATTGCCCGACAGCCGCGGCAGCGCGTTCGCCCGCAGCGACGCGCTGCTGTTGCGGCTGACGTCACCCTCGACCGTGATCGAGCGGATCGAGAACGCCGGCTGCCGCGCCAGCCAGTGCAGCCCCACCGCCGCCGCGGCCAGCGCGAACGCGGCCAGCAGCAAGCCCGCGACGCCGTTCATCACGCGGATGTCCGGCGGCAGCGGTGCGGCGGTGTGGGTGAAGGTGGCGCCCATGGCGGTGGCTCGAGGTCCTGTCGGCGGCGGCTCAGGCCTGGCTGTCCAGCCGCGCCTGCGACAGCAGGTACAGGCACAGCTTGGGATAGGAGATGCCGGCGGCGGCCGCCGCCTTGGGCACCAGCGAATGGGAGGTCATGCCCGGCGAGGTGTTGATTTCCAGCAGGAACAGCCGGCCGTCGCTCTTGCGGCGCATCAGGTCGACGCGGCCCCAGCCGCGCGCGCCCAGCGAGCGGTAGGCCGCCAGCACCAGGTCCTGCACCCGCGTCTGCTCGTCAGGCGGCAGCTGACCGACGAGGTACTGCGTGGTGTCGGTGAAGTACTTGTTCTGATAGTCGTAATTGCCGCCCTCGGCGCGGATCTCGATGACCGGCAGCGCGATCGCGTCGGCGCCCTCGCCCAGCACCGGGCAGGTCAGCTCGGCACCGTCGACGAATTCCTCGCACAGCACTTCGGCGTCGTACTTGGCGGCGAGTTCGACGGCCTTCTGCATGTCGGAGTAGCCCATCACCTTGCTCGCCCCGATGGACGAGCCCTCGTGCGGCGGCTTGACGAAGATCGGCAGGCCGAGCTCGTCCGGCACGGCGCGCACGCGCTCGCGCTGCAGCTCGCCGCGCTTGAGGCTGACCCATCGCGGCGTCGACAGCCGGTCGGCCAGCCAGACACGCTTGGTCGTGATCTTGTCCATCGCGATGGCCGAGGCCATCACGCCGGAGCCGGTGTAGGGAATGCCCATCAGCTCGAGCGCGCCCTGCACCGTGCCGTCCTCGCCGTGCCGGCCGTGCAGCGCGATGAACGCGCGCTGGAATCCCTGGGCCTTGAGCTCGAGCAGGTTGCGCTGACCCGGGTCGAAGGCATGCGCGTCCACGCCTTCGGCGCGCAGCGCGTCCAGCACGCCGCTGCCCGACATCAGCGAGACCTCGCGCTCGGCGGAGTCGCCGCCGAAGAGCACGGCGACCTTGCCCATCGCCCTGGCGTCGATGCCGGCGATGGCCAGGTGCTGGTAGAGCGCGGAGTCAGACGCGGGCGCGGAGGAAGTCGTGGTGTTGAGGTCCGTGGTCATGCGCGGCCTCCCTTCGTCATGAGTTCAACGGTGCGCGCGGGAACAGCGGCGATCGAGCCGGCCCCCATCACGATCACCACATCGCCGGCGCGCGCCTGGTGGGCGATCGCCTGCGGCAGTCCCTGCCAATCGCCGACGAAGCCGGCCGCGGTGCCGCGGTCCGACACCGCTCGCGCCAGGCTCTCGCCGCTGATGCCGGGCAGCGGGGACTCGCTGGCGGCATAGATCTCGGTCAGCAACACGCCGTCGGCCTGCGCCAGCACCTCGGCGAATTCCTCGAAGCAATCGCGGGTGCGCGTGTAGCGATGCGGCTGGAAGGCCAGCAGCAGCCGGCGGCCCGGGTACGCGCCGCGCGCGGCGTTCAGCACGGCCTGCATCTCCACCGGGTGATGGCCATAGTCGTCGATCAGCAGCGCGGTGCCCGCCGTGGCGCCCTCGCCCGCGGCGTCTTCGGCGGTCACCGGCAACTCACCGTAGGACTGGAAGCGGCGGCCCACGCCACCGAAGTTGGCCAGGCCCTGCAGCAGCGCGGCGTCGTCGATGCCGAGCTCCATCGCCATAGCGATCACCGACAAGGCATTGAGCACGTTGTGCTGCCCGTTCAGGCGCAGCAGCACGTCCAGCGCCGGCAGCGCGCGGCCGTGACGGTCACGGCGCAGCGCGGTGAAACGCATGCCGCCGCCGGCCTGCGCCGCGACCTCGCTCGCGCGCACCGCGTTCGTCTCGCCCAGCCCGTACAGGATCACCGGACGCGACACCATCGGCACGATGCTGCGCACGCCCTCGTCGTCGCCGCACAGCACGGCGGCGCCCCAGAACGGCATCAGGTGTAGGAAGTCGACGAAGGCCTGACGCAGACGGGCCATGTCGTGCCCGTAGGTGTCCATGTGGTCGGCGTCGATGTTGGTGACGATCGCCAGTTGCGGCAGCAGGTGCAGGAAGGACGCATCCGACTCGTCGGCCTCGACCACCATGTGCGGCCCGCCGCCGAGCGCGGCGTTGGCGCCCGCGGCCAGCAGCTGGCCGCCGATCGCGTAGCTCGGGTCCAGCCCGGCCTGCAGCATCACCGTCGTCAGCAGCGAGGTCGTCGTCGTCTTGCCGTGCGTGCCGGCCACCGCGATGCCCAGGCGCGGACGCATCAGCTCGGCGAGCATCTGCGCGCGCAGCAGCACCGGGATGCCGTGTTGATGCGCGGCCATCAGCTCGGGGTTGTCGGCCTTGATCGCGCTGGACTTGACCAGCACCTGCGCCGCGCCGACGTGCTCCGCAGCGTGGCCGATCATCACGTCGACGCCCAGCGTGCGCAGGCGGCGTGTGGTGTCGCTCTCGCCCTGGTCGGAGCCGCTGACGCGGTAACCCTGCGCGGCCAGCAGCTCGGCGATGCCGCTCATGCCGGCGCCGCCGATGCCGGTGAAGTGGATGCGTTGGAGGGCGTGCTTCATGCGCGCGCTCCGTTCTCGGACTTGGCGTCGCGGGCGTTCACGAGTGCTTCGAGCTCATCGGCGACGCGCCCCGCCGCGCGCGGACGCGCCAGCGAGCGCGCCTTGGACGCCATCGCCAGCCAATGCTCGCGCGGCTGCTGCAGCAGGTCGAACAGCGCCTGCGCGCTGAGCTCGCCTTGCGGCAGGTGCGTGCCGGCGTTGTGCTGCGCCATGTATTGCGCGTTGTCGCGCTGGTGCGAGGTCGTGCTGACGACCAGCGGCACCAGGATGCTGGCGACGCCGGCGGCGCACAGCTCGGACACCGTCACCGCGCCGGCGCGGCAGATCACCACGTCGGCCTCGGCCAGACGCTGCGCCATGTCGTTGATGAAGGGCACGACCTCGGCCTGCACGCCGACCTTGGCATAGGCGGCCTGCACGAGCGGGAAGTTGGCCTCGCCCGTCTGGTGCGTGACCAGCGGACGCTGGTGCTCGTCCCACAACGCGAGCGTCTGCGGCAGCACGTCGTTGATCGCGCGCGCGCCCAGCGAGCCGCCCACCACCAGCACCTTCAGGGGACCGTTGCGATCGGCGAAACGCAGCTCGGGCGCGGGCAGGTCCTCGATCTCGACGCGGACCGGATTGCCGGTGACCACGCTCTTCTTCTGCTGCGCGGCGGCGAGGCCGTCGAAGCCGAAGGCGATCTTCTTCGCGACCGGCGCCAGCGCCTTGTTGGACAGCAGCAGCGCAGCATCGGCGTTCACCAGCATGAGCGGACGGCGCATCACCCAGGCCATCAGGCCGCCGGGGAAGCAGACGTAGCCGCCCATGCCGAGCACCGCGTCGGCCTTGCGCGCGCTGAACACATGCGCGCTCTGGCCGAGCGCCTTGAACATGCGCACGACGCCCAGCAGCGAATGCTTGAGACCCTTGCCGCGCAGGCCGGCGAAGGACAGCCGGTCCATCGGCAGGCCGGACGGCGGCACGAGCTTGTTCTCCATGCCGGCTTCGGTGCCGAGCCAGGACACGGTCCAGCCGCGACGCTGCATCTCCGCGGCGACGGCCAGTCCGGGAATCACGTGGCCGCCCGTACCGGCGGCCATCACGACGAGGTGACGCGTGCTCATGTGCGCCCTCCCCGCATCAGTTGTCTGTTCTCGATGTCGATTCGCAAGCAGATCGCCAATGCCACGCAGTTGAGGACGGTGGCCGAGCCGCCATAGCTCATCAGCGGCAGCGTCAGGCCCTTGGTCGGCAGCGCGCCGAGGTTCACGCCCATGTTGATGAAGGCCTGGCCGCCCATCCAGATGCCGATGCCCTGCGCGTAGAGGCCGGCGAACACGCGGTCCAGCGCCACGGCCTGACGGCCGATGTGGAACAGCCGGCGCGACAGCCAGAAGAACGCGAAGATGACG
>Ga0102593_1002736_pt1 | contig 12795 bp, 10 predicted proteins | sample AraplaCol_mMS_r2_2_FD_76862 | JGI IMG/M metagenome (GOLD analysis project Ga0102593, IMG submission 76862) | Arabidopsis root microbial communities from North Carolina, USA - plate scrape MF_Col_mMS_r2 (SPADES assembly) (version 2) | ecosystem: Host-associated > Plants > Roots > Endosphere...
ATCAAGTCCGCGAAGGGTGGTCTCGCAGGCTCGATCACCACCCACCACCTGATCATCAACCGCAACGCCATCCTCGTCGGCGGCATTCGCCCGCATTACTATTGCCTGCCGGTGGCCAAGCGCGAAAACCATCGTCTTGCGCTGCGTGCCGCTGCAACAAGCGGCGATCCGCGCTTCTTCCTCGGTACGGATTCGGCGCCGCATGTCGATCCCTTGAAGGAATGTGCCTGCGGCTGCGCCGGCATCTATACTTCGATCAATACGATGAGTTGCCTTGCGCATGTCTTCGAGCAGGAGAATGCGCTCGACAAGCTCGAAGCCTTCGCGTCGCTGAACGGCCCTGCCTGGTATGACCTGCCGGTCAATGAAGAGAAAATAACGCTGGTCAAGCGTAACGAACCCGTCAGTTTTCCCGCCAAGATCGAAACCGGCGCTGGCTCCGTTACGGTTTTCGATCCGATGTTCCCGCTCCATTGGGATGTCGAACGCTAAAGCTTTCCATTGGCAATTTTGCGCGGACTGCAGTCCCTCCCGCTTAGATGAGCATCAAGGCGCGGACGAAGGCCATGGATGCGAGCAGCGAGGCGATTGTCCTCACATGGTTCCACCACGTCCAATCCTTGAGATAGCTCGCCCAGAGCGCGGTCGCCTCGGCGCCGCCACCACCGACTTTCGCCAGCGCGTCGTTCATCGGCACGTTGAAGACGATCGTCGAGAGGAACGATGCAAAGATATAGAGCACCGCTCCGGCCAGCATCCAGACGCTGATGCCTTCGCGCCAGTTGAAGAATGCGAAGGCAGCGATCACAAGGCAGAGGACCGCGGTCGGCACGAAAAGCAGCATGAAGGGCGAGCGCACGATCGTGACGTTGATGGAGTTCATGGCCGCTATGCCCTGTTCGGCGGGAATGCGGGCGAACGACGTCATGATGAAGGTCGAAAAGGCAAAGAAGATGCCGGCGACGAGGCCGCTACCGATCGCAGCAGCCGCCAGAACGATCCAGAGAACCAGTGTCATGTTCATATCCTCCACGGGCCATTGGCGGCAGCATCACGCAGATGGGGCCGAAAATCCTTGGCGGGGCGGTCGAAAAATTACTGGGTCCCGCGCGTCGATGAGAATGGAATGCCGCATAAGAATACTCCTCCGGCAAAAACAAGAGAAAGTCTCTCATTTGTAAAATGAGATAAGCTCTCTTATTTTCATCGTCAAGAAAAAAACGGAGAGTGGAATGGGCGAAGAGGTTTCCGTGAGCCGTAGAAGACAGCCGGAATCAACCGGCCAACCGCGCAGGATTCCGCAGCAGAAGCGCGGGCGGGAGCGCTTCGAGAAGATCCTTTCGGTGGCGCTCGAGCTCATCGAAAAGAATGGCAGCGATGCGCTGAAGGTGAGCGAGATCGTTGAAAAGGCAGAGCTATCCTTCGGGGCGCTCTACCAGTATTTCCCGGACAAAAGCTCGATCATCCGCACACTGGCCGAACGCTTCAACGAGCAGGGCAGGGCCTGCGTCGAAGCCGAGCTTGCGGCGGTAAGGGACGCGGCGACACTGCGGCAGGCACTTTGTAACATCGCCGACCAGTATTACGACTTCTTCCGGCAAGAGCCGGTGATGCGCGATATCTGGGTCGCCACCCAGGCCGATCGGCTACTGCAACAGATCGATGCCGAGGACATGGAGTTTCATGCCCAGGCGTTGCTTTCGGTTCTCGCCACGCTGGAACCAGGGCGGAGCAAGGGCGAACTTGTCGCCATTGCCAGGCTGACCATGCAGCTGCTGGCAGCCGCCGTCCGCTATGCGATCTCGCTGGATGATACCGAGGGACGGGCTGCGATTGCGCTTTATCAGCGAATGCTCCCGATCGATATCGGCCGGTTGTCGTAGTCACGGCGACTGGTGGAACTGGTCACGCCGGTCCAATTGCTTCAGGCCGGCAAAAAGCTGCGCGCCGCGAAATAGCCGATGGCTCCGAGCGCGACCGCCACGACCGAAGCCAGCCCGAGCGCCATCGCGTACTCCCGCCGGCCGGCGGTGAAGGCAAGCACCACCTTTGTCACCGCGTTGACCGCGACGGCGATCAGAATGACGTCAGCCGCCTTAATCACGTCGATCGTCGAGCCGGCGAGGCGCGCGGTGGATAGCGTGATGGCATCGACGTCGACGAGGCCGGAGATCGCCGCCACGACGAAGAGCGCGGACGGGCCGACATATTCGATCGCGATCTTCGACACGAGACTGATCAGGCCGAGCAGCAGAGCAAAGGAAATGACCGTGGTGAGCTCGAAGGGGTTCTTGAGGTCGATCTCCGGCGCCTTTGTCGCGGTCTCCGAACGCCAGACCGAAAACAGCGCCGCTGCCAGGAAACCGATGATTGCAGGGACCAGCGCGGCGGCGAGGGGCGCCAGCAAGGTGAAGGAAAGCGCGCTGGCGATGACGAGAACGCGGGCGAAGGAGAGGGCGCCGGCAATGCCTGCCCCTGCCGCAAGGTGGCGTGCGCCCTCCGGCGCCTGCGCCGAATAGCGGGCGAAGGAAAGCGTCAAGGCGGTGGACGAGACAAGCCCGCCCGCGGCACCTGCCAGCAGAACGCCACGGCCCGGGCCCATCAATCGAATGGCGGCATAGCCGGCGAAGGACAGGGCTGCGATGGTGATCGTCAGCAGCCAGAGCGAGTAGGGGTTGAGCGCGCCCCAGGGATCCAACGCCCTGTTAGGCAACAGCGGCAAGGCGATGACGGTCATTGCAAGCAGCACCAGCGCCGAGCGGAGCTCCACCCACGTCAATCCTCTGAGGAAGCCATGCAGGCTATGGCGAGCCGCAAGAATGACCGTCGTTGCGACACCGCCGGCTGCCGCGGTAACGATGTCGCCGACAGCTGCCAGAAAGCCGAGCCCGAACACCACCAGGGCGGCCACGACCGAGGTGATGCTGTAGTCTTCGTTTTCCTTCGTCTCCTGCCACTTGCCGGCAATGTAAATGGCCCCCAGAAGCATGGCGATCGTCGCAGGCAAAAATGGGCCGGTCATCGCTTGAAGCGTTCCGGCTATTCCGCCGAGAAAACCGGTAAGGCCGAACGTCCGGATGCCCGCCGCTCTGCCGCCAGCGCGAATGTCGCGCTCCTGCCATCCCCGCTCGACCCCGACGAGCAGGCCAATAGCAAGGGCGACGCCGAGCCGCTGAAAAACCTCAATATGCTCCATGACGTGACGATATCGCCGCCGCGCCGGCGCGCAAGCGCAAATAACTGAAAGAATTGATGCATTGCTGGCTCAGCGCAACGAAGGCGGTGCCTTCAGGCACCTCTGGACGGATGCCCGGCCGACGTCTTCAAGCGCTGTCGCGTTTTTTGCCCTCATCGACGGCGTGGAATCGCTCGCCGTTCTGGAAAACTGCCGCGCTTGCTGCTATTGGCCCATAAATTTGACCAAAGGAGAGAGCGATGATCCAGACGACATTCACCGACCGCGCCGTGATGGCGGAACTCGTGGCGAAGATGCTCTGGGAGATCAAGGCGGTGCACTTTAATGCAGTGCAGCCCTACAAATTCGCCTCCGGCATGGCGAGCCCGGTCTATATCGATTGCCGCAAGCTGCTCTCCTTTCCGCGCGTGCGCTCGACCGTGATGGATTTCGCCGCCAGCGTCGTTCTGCGCGAAGCCGGTTTCGAGCAGTTCGATTGCGTGGCGGGTGGCGAGACTGCGGGCATCCCATTTGCAGCCCTTCTCGCCGATCGCCTCAGCCTGCCGATGATCTATGTCCGCAAGCAGCCGAAGGGTCATGGCCGCAACGCGCAGATTGAAGGCAACATGCCGGAGGGCTCACGCGTCCTCGTCATCGAGGACCTGACGACGGCAGGCGGCAGCATGTTCAAGTTCATCGATGCCGTCAGGGCTGCTGGCGGCGTGGTCGATCATGGTATCGCCCTGTTCTATTACGGTATTTTCGATGAAGGCGCGCTGCGCTTTGCCGATGGCAAGGTGAAGCTGCACTACATCGCCACCTGGCGCGATGTGCTTGCGGTTGCCAAGGCGCAGAAGCTGTTCGACGAGAAAACCTTGAGCGAAGTCGAAGCCTTCCTCGATGCGCCGCTCGCCTGGTCGGGACGCAATGGCGGCATTTCATCACTTTGAATGAAGAATTGCGTCGCGGCGCTTTGCTTTTGCCACGAAATTATCTAATCGATTTGAGCATCGATGGATCGTAATGCTTGGGAGGCCGGAATGATTTTGTGCTGTGGCGAAGCGCTGATTGACATGCTGCCGCGGGAGACGACTCTGGGCGAGAAGGGCTTTGCCCCATACGCAGGGGGCGCGATCTTCAACACGGCGATCGCACTCGGACGCCTCGGCATTCCGACAGCCTTCTTCACCGGCCTCGCCGACGACATGATGGGCGAAATCCTGCGCGATACGCTGCAGGCGAGCAATGTCGACTTCAGCCTCTGCGCCATCACCCCACGCCCGTCGACGGTCGCCTTCGTCAAGCTGGTCAACGGCCAGGCAACCTATGCCTTCTACGACGAAGGCACGGCCGGGCGCATGATCACGACCGACGATCTGCCTGTCCTCGGCGACGATTGCGAGGCGTTGCATTTCGGCGCGATCAGTCTCATCCCGAGCCCCTGCGGCGAGACCTATGAGGCGCTGCTCGACCGCGAATGCGACAAGCGGGTGATTTCGCTCGATCCGAACATCCGCCCGGGCTTCATCAAGAACAAGGACGCCCATATGGAGCGCATCAAGCGCATGGCGGCGAAGTCCGACATCCTGAAATTCTCTGACGAGGATCTGGAATGGTTCGGCCTCGAAGGCAGCCATGACGACCTGGCGGCCTACTGGCTGAAGCAGGGCGCCAAGCTCGTGGTCATCACCAAGGGTGCCGAGGGCGCGTCGGGCTACACCAACGAGCGCAAGGTCACCGTGCCGAGCGAGCGCGTCACTGTCGTCGATACCGTCGGCGCTGGCGACACCTTCGATGCCGGCGTGCTTGCCTCGCTGAAGATCGACGATCTCCTGACCAAGGAAAAGGTCGCTTCGCTCAGCGAAAAGGCGCTGCAGAACGCGCTTTCGCTTGGTGCCAAGGCCGCTGCCGTCACCGTCTCGCGCGCCGGCGCCAATCCGCCCTGGGCGAAAGAAATCGGCCTCTGAGACAGGCTATAGCCGATCGAGAAAGGCGAGCACTTCGCGGTTGAAGTGCTCTGGCCGCTGCAGCGGCGCGAAATGGCTGACCTCCGGAAGCAGGATGAGTTCGGCATCGGGAATGCTGCGGACCAGATAATCGGCGTGCTCGCGCTTGATGAACTCGTCATTGTCTCCGAGCACGACCGCGACCGGCACCTTGATGCCAGCGAGATCGGTAGCCGTATAGTTTGGCTCGCTTGCCATCATCTTCGACACATCGCCCACGAAGCTCTCGAAGGCATCGGGCGTGGCGGATAGCGCCTGATAATCCTTCCGATGACGACTGAAGCAGCGATCGATGACCGGTGTCGGCTTGAATTCAAGCGTGCCACTGGGATCCATGTTGCAGGCGAAGAAAAACACACCGGGTACCCGCTCTGGCCGCTGGTCGGCGAGGATCAGCGCCGTACAGGCCCCGTCGCTCCAGCCGACAAGGGCGGACTTCGTAAGCTCAAGGCAATCCATCACCGCAAGAACGTCGCCTGCCATCTGGGCATAGTGATAGGGGCGCATGTCGCGCGTGCTGCGGCCGTGGCCGCGACTGTCGATAACGACGACCTGTCGGCCCGCGGCGACCAGTGCCGGCACCTGATAGCCCCAGTTCCCCGCATTGCCGAGCCCGCCATGCAGCAGGATCACGGCTGGGCCGGAACCGTAGGTCGCATACCAGATGCGAGCGCCGTCGTTCTCGACGAAGCCTTCGCGCTGCGGCCTTGGCAGGGGCGCTGCGCCATGTGCCTCGAAATTCAGAAGCTCGTCGTCCGTCACATCCATTCAACCTCTCCTCATAGCGATGTACCTAAGACGCATCGTGAAGCCGAATTTCGACATTGACCAAGCGCTACCACAAGACAAATGCCGGCGCATGTCATACTTAATAGACTGCTAATATTACGGCCTGTAGCTTCAGCGTTTAACGTTGGAGGAGAAGAAATGGTTCTACGCGTTGATGGTCAAGGCTGGTCGCTCAGCAGCGTCGAAGCCGGACATTGTTCGGCGGCGACCAAAGCCGCGGTCAAGTGCGCACTGGAAGCGTCATCGGAGTTCGACAGCACGCAGATCGTTGTTTCAATGCTTGGCGATTTCGTGGTGCTTGAAGGCTTCGTCCGCTGTCGCGGAGATGACGAACTAGCCGCGGATGTCGCCGCTGCCATCGTCGGATCGACTCAGGTTCACAATCGACTGATATGTCGAGGCTTCCCGAAGAGGTCGAACTAGAGGACGGGCTTTTAAGCCCTCAAGCCAATTTCCAGACTGTGTAAAGCTCCCGCGGCCAGCCGCGGGAGCTTTCTGATCTCAATGCTCTGTTTTGGCAAGTTTTGCCAGTGCGGCAACGAGGCCCTGCGTCGAGGAGTCGTGGCCGGCAGCGCTTTCCTTGCCTTCCACGACAGGCAGCAGACCAGTCGCCAGTTCCTTGCCGAGTTCGACGCCCCACTGGTCGAAAGAGTTGATGCGGAACAGCACGCCTTCGACGAAGACTCGGTGCTCATAGAGCGCGATCAGGCGACCGAGCGCGTAGGGCGTCAGCTTGTCGTAGACGAAGGTGATCGACGGGCGGTTGCCGGTGAAGACACGATGCGGTGCGATGAAGTCGGCCTTCTTGTCGTCCATGCCCTTGTCGGTCAGCTGCTTCTTCGCCTCGTCGAAGGTACGGCCCTTCATCAGCGCTTCGGACTGCGCAAGCACATTCGATATCAGAAGCTCGTGCTGGTGGCGCAGATTTGGCTCGAAGGCGTTCGCCGCGATCATGAATTCGGCCGGGATGACGCTCGTGCCCTGGTGGATCAGCTGGTAGAAGGCGTGCTGGCCATTGGTGCCGGGCTCGCCCCAGACAACAGGACCGGAATTACCCTCGACGGGCGTGCCGTCGATCGTGACACCCTTGCCGTTCGATTCCATGTCGAGCTGCTGCAGATAGGCCGGGAAGCGCGACAGGCGCTGGTCGTAGGGCAGGACGGCACGGGTCGGATAGCCGAGTACATTGCGGTGATAGAAGCCGATCAGGCCGAGCAGCATGGGCAAGTTCTTGGTGATCGGCGCGGTGCGGAAGTGGTTGTCGACGGCATGGGCGCCCTCGAGAAACTTGATGAAATTTTCCGGGCCGATGGCGATCATGATCGGCAGGCCGATCGCCGACCAGAGGGAGTAGCGGCCACCCACCCAGTCCCAGAAGCCGAAGACGCGTTCGCTCTCGATGCCGAAGGCCGCGACCTTGTCGAGTGCGGTCGAAACGGCAGCGAAATGATGCTGGACGGCGGCGTCGCCGAGCGCGTCGGCGATGAACTTGCGCGCCGTTTGCGCGTTCGTCATCGTCTCTACGGTCGTGAAGGTCTTGGAGGCGACGATGAACAGTGTCGTCTCGGGCTGAACGAGCTTCAACGTGTCGGCGATATTGGCGCCGTCGATGTTGGAAACGAAATGCGCGCGCGGTCCATCATGGAAGGGCGCCAGCGCCAGCGTTGCCATCACGGGGCCGAGGTCAGAGCCGCCGATGCCGATGTTGATGACGTCGGTGATGGCCTTGCCGGTCGCGCCCTTAAGACTGCCGGAGCGGATGCCATCGGCGAATTTGCCCATGGCGGCAAGCACGGCGTTGACATCAGGCATGACATCCTTGCCGTCGACAAGCACCGGCGTATTGGAGCGGTTGCGTAGCGCCGTGTGCAGAACGGCTCGGTTTTCGGTGAAGTTGATCGCCTTGCCGGCGAACATTTCGTCACGCTTGACTTCAACGCCGCCCGTCTCCGCGAGCTTGACCAGGAGAGCCAGGATCTCGTCGTTCACGGCCGTCTTGGAATAATCCATCAGGAGGTCGTCGAGCGACACGCTGAAGCGCGAGAAACGCTGCGGGTCGGCGGCAAAGGCGGCGCGCAGATCGGTTGCCTTGGTGGCGGCTGCAGTGCTCTTCAATTGTTCGACGATGGCATTCATGGGAGGCTCCTTTGCAGGGCGAGAGGGTCGCGGAAACTATTCGCTTTGTAGGGCGCAAATCAAGTTCGGCGACCTCTCGGAACGCAAAAAAGCCATCTGAACAAACGGATGGCTCATAATTTCACGCGACCGTCAAACTTAGCCGCGCAGATCCTTGCGCAGGATTTTTCCGACTGGCGTTTTCGGCAGTTCGGTGCGGAATTCCACGAAGCGCGGCCGCTTGTAGTTGGTGAGGTTTGCCGCGCAATGCGCCTTGACGTCTGCCTCCGTCAACGCCGGGTCCTTGCGAACCACGAAGAGCTTCACGGCTTCGCCGGAATGCCCGTCGGGGATGCCGACAGCCGCCGCCTCGAGGATGCCGGGATGCATCGCCGCCACTTCCTCGATCTCGTTCGGATAGACGTTGAAGCCGGAGACAAGGATCATATCCTTCTTCCGGTCGACGATCTTGGTGTAGCCGCGCGCATCCATGAAGCCCATGTCGCCGCTGCGGAAATAGCCGTCCGGCGTCATCACGCGGGCGGTCTCCTCCGGTTTGTTCCAGTAACCAGCCATCACCTGCGGGCCGCGGATACAAATCTCGCCGATCTCACCAAGCGGCAGCGAATTGCCGTCCTCGTCGCGAATGTCGAGATCGGTGGATGGAATCGGTAGCCCGATGGAACCGGTGAACTCTGCCGAATCGAAACGGTTGGCGGTGGCGACCGGCGATGTCTCGGAGAGACCATAGCCTTCGGTGATATGGGAGCCGGTGATCTTCATCCAGCGCTCGGCGACCGGTCGCTGCACCGCCATGCCGCCACCGAGCGACATCACGATGGAGGAAAAGTCGAGCTTGGCGAAATCGGCGTTGTTCATCAGCGCGTTGAAGAGTGTGTTGAGGCCGGGGAAGATGTGGACCTTCACCCTGCCGAATTCCTTGACCAGCGCCGGAATATCGCGCGGGTTGGCGATGAGGATATTGTGGGCGCCGAGCGACATGCCCATCAGCGAATTCACCGTCAGTGCGAAGATATGATAGAGCGGCAGGGCACACAGGAAGTTCAGAACCTCTGGGCGCGGCTTCTTGTCGAAAGCCGATCGCAGCCACAGTTCGAGCTGCAGCTTGTTGGAGAGCAGGTTCCGGTGCGTCAGCACCGCGCCCTTGGCAATGCCGGTCGTGCCACCGGTATATTGCAGAAAGGCGATGTCGCCCCCCGTCAGGCTTACAAGTTTGAAAGGTTGGCCGGCACCTTCCGCGAGCACCTGCTTGAAGGTCTTGTGCTGCGGAATAGACCATGAAGGAACGAGCTTCTTGACCCTGCGCACGAGCAGATTGACGATCAGCCCCTTGGCGCCCAGCATCTCGCCGAGCGACGTGACGACGACATGGCGCACATCGGTTTTGACCAGTACCTGCTCGACCGTTCGCGCGAAGTTTTCGAGCACGAAGATGGCCTTGGCGCCCGAGTCGCGCAGCTGATGTTCCAGTTCGCGGGGTGTGTAGAGCGGATTGACATTCACGACCACGAAGCCGGCCCGCAGGATCCCGTAAACGGCGACCGGATTCTGCAGAACGTTCGGCATCATGACGGCAACGCGGTCACCCTTCTCGAGGCCGATGCTCTGCAGCCACGCTGCAATCTTGCGGGTCTGGCTCTCAAGCTCGCCATAGGTCAGCGTCTTGCCCATGCTGGAAAAGGCGATGCGATTGGCATAGCGCGCGCAGGATTTCTCGAGCAGTTCCGCAAGCGATTCGTATTCCAGCGGTGGAAGCTCTGCCGGCACGCTGTTGGGATAGGTCGCAAGCCAGGGCTTTTCGGGCTTCGCACCGCCTGGATGGACGGAAATGCTGTTCATATGGTCTCTCTCCCTGTCGCTGCCGGCCGGTCCCACCGGCAAGCCGATTGGACGATCCTCCATCTTCCAACGCGGCAGCTTATGTCATCGCCTGAATGGTTCAAGCTGAGAATAGAGCTACACTAACCTTAACGTAAACGTCAATAATCATGTATTGGCGGTTGCTGTGAGTAAATTGGGAACATCGAGTGCGGGGCAGCGTTTTTTCTCCGTGGGCCAACCACGAGGAAACAAAAGGAGGTGCACCATGCTGCATCAGGACGCTGACAAAACCCGCCGTGACCCAAATGTGAAGGACACACCGACACTGATTGCCAGCGACCGCGTGGAAGGCACCCGCGTCTATGGAGCCGATGGCAAGCATATTGGCTCTATTGAACGATTGATCCTCGGCAAGCAGGATGGCCGCGTTGCCTATGCCGTACTCGAGTTCGGCGGCTTCTTGGGCATCGGCCACGATCACTATCCGCTGCCGTGGGAAAAGTTGACCTACGATACCCAGCTGGACGGCTATCGCATCGATCTGACGAAGGATCAGATCGAGGGCGCGCCGAGCTATGCGGACGATGACGACACCTGGTACAACGATAATGGCCGCCGAGTTTACGACTACTACGGCGTGCCTCCCTACTGGATGTAACGTCGTCCGCACACGCGCGGTCCCTTGATCGCGCGTAGATGCGCTGCGCCGCACTCTGCCCACTTGGCGCGCGGCGTGGTAAAACGACCTGGATGGGCCCCGTCGCAGACGGGGCCTTTTCAGTGTGTGGCGACGAGATCGTTGGCGGAGCGCAACACGGTGCCAATGCTGATGTCGCTTACCGACATCGCTTTTGCAGTCCGTAGCGCGAATATGTGACTTTCCCCTGGCAGCAGCGTTACCAGCATCGAATCGACGACGCCATCAGGATCGAGCCGGTCGGCCATCAGGCAAAGGTCCTTCAGCAGGGTCTCCGCTGTCACCTTCACCGCATATCCATCCGTCGTGGCAGTCAGCTCGATTGACGCCCGCGGTGCCGGGAGCTTCAAATCGATGTCCTCGACAAAATAATGGAATGCGCGCCGGTCGAGCATCTGCACGACGATCAGCTCGTCACCGGCATTGTCCGGCGTTGCGATATCCGCCGGCAGCGGAAACTCCTTCGCTTCGAAGCGGTCGCAGAGCAGCCGCCAGAACTCGAATTCGGCGAGCACCGTACCATCAAGCCGCAGGCGCTTGCCCGATATCTTCGCCCGCCAGAACAGCGTGCGCTCGTTGACGGCGACGGCTGCCAGCCCGCCATTGCGTGGCTGGATGGTCAGCAGTCTGGGATCGAATGCCTGTTGCATCGCATACCAGAGCGGTTTGCGCCGTCCTGCCGAGTCGAGCGCCGCCCATGAGGTCACTGGCCAGCAGTCGTTGAACTGCCAGACGACGGCGCCCTTGCAGATGGCGCGGTGCGAGCGCATGTGCTCGATCGCGAAGCGGATGGCGCGTGCCTGGTTGAGCTGCGTCGCGAAATGCCAGTCGTCCATCGTCCGTGGCACCGGCAGATGCCCGGCGAGACCGCGGATCAGCTTGTCGTTGCCCTGTGTCGCCTTCTGATGATGGAATACGCCGTTCGAAACAGGTGTCAGCGGCGTGTCATGGACGCTTTCCTCGATCGTCGCCCAGTTCGGAGGCGCCTGCCAGCCGAATTCCGAGCAGAAGCGAGGGATGTAGTTGCGATAGACCTCGTAGCCGACATCGTTCCAGACATCCCAGATATGCTTGCAGCCGTGCTCGTCCGCGTTCGGCTCGATCTCCATTGTCCCGGAGTAGGGGCTGCCCGGATAATACGGCCGATCTGGGTCCAGCTCGGCGCAGAGCTTTGGCAGAACATCGAGATAGTAGCCGAGCCCCCAGCTTACGCCCTCCTTGATGATCGGGCGCCAGCCCCATTCGTCGAAGCCCCAGATGTTCTCGTTGTTGCCGTTCCAGACAATCAGCGACGGATGTGGCATCAGGCGCACCACATTGTCGCGCACCTCCGCCTCGATCTCGCTGTGCAACGGTTCTTCTTCCGGATAGGAGGCGCAGGCAAACAGGAAGTCCTGCCAAACGAGCATCCCCGCGCGGTCGCAGGTCTCGTAGAACTCGTCTCGCTCGAAGATGCCGCCGCCCCAGACGCGCAGCAGATTGATGTTTGCAGCCTTCGCCTCCTCGATCTGGGAAGCATAACGCTCGGCGGTTACCCGTGGCGGAAAGCAGTCGTCCGGAATCCAGTTGGCGCCGCAGAGGAAAAGCGGCACGTCGTTGATGACGAAGGTAAAGGCGGAGCCGTGTTCATCGGGTGCTGTGTCGAGTCTGACGGAGCGGAAGCCGATCTGCTTAGAGTAGCTGTCGAGTAAGTCGTCGCTTACGCTATTCCGCAATTCGACCTGAAGCGGGTAGAGTGGCTGTGCGCCAAGATGATGCGGCCACCAGATCTGCGGCGCTGGAACAGTCAGCTGGAACTCGACCGCATCGGCTCCTTCCGCCAACTCGGCGACGTGGCTGACGCCGGCAATGCTCGCGACGATCTTCGCGCCAGCGCCGTCGCGGCGCTCGATACGAGCGCGAACCGTCACGAGCCCCTCGCCGCCTGCAAGCGTCGCCGAAACCCGCGTCTCCGCAAGCCGCGCCCGCTCCCAGCTTTCCAGCCGCACCGGGTTCCAGATCCCCGAGGTCACCAGCGTCGGACCCCAGTCCCAGCCGAAGTTGCAGGCCATCTTGCGCATCAGGTTGCCAGGGCCGGGATAGTTATTCGGCCGGTAACCGTAATGCGCCTCCATCTCGGCGCCGTAGGCATAAGGGGAGCGGAAGGTCACAACGAGTTCATTCGCGCCCTG
>Ga0102593_1002706_pt1 | contig 12710 bp, 13 predicted proteins | sample AraplaCol_mMS_r2_2_FD_76862 | JGI IMG/M metagenome (GOLD analysis project Ga0102593, IMG submission 76862) | Arabidopsis root microbial communities from North Carolina, USA - plate scrape MF_Col_mMS_r2 (SPADES assembly) (version 2) | ecosystem: Host-associated > Plants > Roots > Endosphere...
ATATACTATAGTATAATATACTATAGTATAGTATAGAGTATAGTATAGTATAGTATAATATTCGGATTTTTTTATTTCAGTAGTCTCGTACTATATAATCTGGTTTTCTATAATTATAATACAATTGTTTTTTCTTATACTGTTTTTTCTTTTCTGTTGATAACTGTACTGTATCAAATTCTATCAGCTGCAGTCTATAGAAATTGTTGTTTTTCTTTGACTGCTGTTGATTTTCTCGCTGTTTTTCTCGGCGGCGGAATCTATTCGATAATTTCTGATCGGATTTTTGACAGATTTCTCGTCGCTGAAACTTTTGTTTATAAAATCGATTGTCGAATTTGACTGCTATTTCAATTATTTTGGCTAGTTCAGTAGATCTATCGATCTGTATAAATTTGTTTTTGATATTTTTCTTGAATTTTTGCTTGAATAGCTAGATATAGATATTGTTATTATAGTCGAAATACAAAATAATTTACTGAAATTCGGTAATATAAATACTGACCGAACTGATTTGTCTGATTTGTCTGATTTGTTCAAAATATTTTTCCGTAGTATACTGTATTGTTACGCGTTGCTAACTGGTCACGGTTAGTGGTTCAACAGTTGGTGGACGTACCTTGTTGTCTCAGGGTAGTTTGCTGAATTACCAAACGACGGCTGGAATCGGCGTCGCTGTGGTACCACAGATAATCCTCAAGTATCGACTCGCAATCGTACCGTTGCTGTGCTAAGCCTTACACGGACTCGGATCCTGTTGAGTAACTTCGAAGGATATGCCAGGTAGAGCGCCAAGTAGGTCAGTCCGAAGAGCTTCCCTACTTGTAGTATGTTTGTCACAAGAGATGAAACTGAATGAAGAATAGTCCTAAGGTATACTGTAGTAACTTAGATTGATTGATCGCGAAGAACTAAATACATATACGCAAAGAAGTATCCTTATATATCTAATCCTCCGTGGTGTGGTATATTAGAAGGTACATCTGGTGGTATACCAGATCGTGTCCTTCCATCTACCTGTTAGTATACCCTCTGGTATACCCGTGGTCACGTACAAGTTCACAGATTCCCATATTCTAGGCGTAATCCGTGGACGTGTGAAAGCGTGGCCGTTTCCTGCGTCGCGCTAGCCGTCGCGTGGCTTAGTGCAGCATAGTTTGAGACGGCGAATCAGAGACTGATTCCGGCCGTTGGTCTCGTGGCCTGATCCTGCGTTCCTTTCCCAGGAACGGTTGGCTCTCGGTGGCCCATCTGTAGGTCGCGGCCCCTCATGTCGCAGGGTCCGTAACATGTATATCGATATCTCCGAAAATCTGTTCAAATTTCTCTTTGAAAACTGTATAGAAAACAAAAATTTCTTTTGTAGTATTGTTCCAGTTATCTGTAGATTTTTTGTTGAATTTCCGGATATAGAATTCGAATCAGTTAAAAATTTATCTATATAAATAGATAAAAATATAGATAATTTTGTTGATTTTTTTATTGCAGTTAATAATATATAACTGTATATCTATCTGTATAAAAAAACTACAAAACTGGATTTGTTTTTCTTCGAAGAATTCCGGTTTAGAAGATTTGATTTTTGTTGTTTGTTTTTCCGCAATCTGTAACTATTTCTGGAATTGACTAATTATTTCTATAAATTGTATATTGATTAACGATACAGAAATATAGTTTTTTTTCTATCTGAAATACTATTGGACTGTTGTTCGGTACTATAATATCTCTACTTTACAGTATAAACAACAGAACAATCAATATATTATACAGTACAAACTGGTTACTGTAAACTGATTCTCCGTAGTTCTAATACGTATCTCAAATCTACTGTCTTGTTGCCGTACCGTTGCTGTACTAAATTTTATACGAATTCGGATCTGTAGAACAAATCTTGTAGATATACCAGTTGATATACACCAAGTAGATCAGTCCGAAAAATTTCTCTATTTGCAGAATATAGTTGTAGTAATACTGTATAGAAACAAAGATATATTCAAGTAATTTAGATAGATTGATCGCGAAAAACTAAATATATATATACAAAGCTATTTCTATATATCTAGTTCTTCTGTTCTGGTATTGCTGGTAGATAGTATAATGGTAGATAGTATTTGGCAGTATCTATCCGTATATCCAAATACCCGTCTACCAGTTGGTAGTTATATAGATTCCTTACTGTCACTTAGTATTGTGGTGTAATATTGGTACGGATAAGATAAATGTTTATACAGACGTTTGCGCTAACCGTCATATCGTCAAATACGGTATATAATATAACGGTTCGTAGAAAACTGTTTTCCACTCCCTTTGTTCCGTCTTGTTCACGTGATTTCAACCCTGGTCAGGTTGGTTGGCTCTCGGTGGCCCATCAGTAAGTTGCGGTCCCTCGTCGCAGGGTCCGTAACAACAGAGAATATAACTATATTGATAAATTCGATTTTTTGGAAGACTATCAATATATACGACTAGAAATTTTTCAATTAAATACTATTCGGAATAGTTTTACAGCTAGTAATATAGTACTAGTTGATACAGAAAAAATATTTTCAAAATTCAATATCTCTTTACGAATATCTATACCACCAAACAGTCGGCCAGATAGTAGATCTAGCCAATTTATACTACAACTGTCTAAAACTATTATTCAGCTATTCAAACAAACTTCTATACTGAAGAATCTATTAAAACAGCAATCTAATAGTTCTCCAAATCCGTCAAAAACCGTATTAGATCAGATTATCAAAGATTACTGTATAGTATTACACAATACTGCAATACTGGAACAAGAAAACACAGTTTTACGTACAGCAAATGAAAAAAACGCCAGAAACGCAATCGATCTAATAGACAGATATCCTGTGATAGCAGTTTTACAGTTGAGGAGAGTCTACAGCTTGCTCAGCAACTAGATTTGCTAGATAAAGCTATTCAGGTAGATTCGCATACACAGAGCGAACAGCCTAATCAGGCAGCTGAACCGGCCACTAGGGCTCCGCCTAGGTGTAGTGGATATAGGGAGATTGGCCACAAGATCAATGTATGTAAAAAACGTTATGTTTAGCTGAATTAATGGGTGTTGGTTGAAATACTCGATTTTGAATTTTTCTAATAGGGCCAGGTGGCCAGGGTGGCCGGGAATTACGTTAGAGTTGGAGTTTAGTCAACCACCACACTGTCCTAGGTTCTGCAGCCACAAGTTCACCATGTCAACCCACCACCTTTCCACATCCTCAGACATAATCATGCCGACCACAAGAAGTCAAACGAAGCGGTCCGATACCAACCGAATATCAGATATCGATCTATCTCGCAGCCAGGGAATTCCTGGTCCCATAATCGAATGGCTGGACTTGGACTTTTCTGAGACGTCACCGGTAAAGCAAATGAACTGGAGAAATTCTCTGAATGAGATTCTAAAGCTCGAGGGATGTCACAACATCACTTTCACATGCCCCTTCGAGCTACCCCACAGGCTATGGATTATCATTCGTAAGGACTCGAATGAAGATAAATAGAAGAGAGGCTGACAAATGCATACACAAGAGTGGTTGTCAGAAACACACCGAAAAAACTTCCACGGAACAGACAGAATTGCTGGCAACGCCAAAACGACTCTTTACCAATATAGCGATAATGTCTATTCCATTTATCGAGTTGACTACTGTATTGGCAAGATGATACACGCGGGCTTCCCCATGTATCCCGATCCAAGACAAATCCACGAAGTCTGGATGGTCTACTTTCCCATCTCCACATTGGACGCTGAAAAGAAGCAAGAGCGTCAACTGCCCACCCTGTTGAATTTCTATTCGAGGGGTGAAGAGCCTTCCAATCCGATGTCCGGAGTCCTCAGTCAAAACGTCGCCTGGCTATCCGGGGAGATCATTTACCAAGGGGTGCCATGTCAACGCCTCGCGTGGTTCATGGAGTGGAAATCCAAGGAGGCGGAAGAGCTCTACAAGACGACCGTACGATGGGTGAGAGAGAATGAGGTCAAATCTAGAAAACCAGACTTGACACTAAATATATTCATTGATGACCTGAAGAGTCTTGGAATGGTCGGGCATGAGACGTGGCATGCTCACTTTGAGGACATCCGAGACGCGCTCGATACGTAGTGCTAGATAGCGTACCGTACTGCCCGAATAAACTCACTTATCCCACGGTAACGCAGAGCCATCATCTCCGTCCATGTTTATGCCGTCCGTATCAATCGTTTCATTTCCAGTCTTGCCCCGCAGGAAGGTGCGCCATGACCTATCCCCATCCCCTAGCAGAACCGACCGTCGAGCAGGGGGTCCGGAGACCCTTTTACCCGCTATTACTCGAGACCAATCAACTCCATTGAGGTACATCGCCGTGGCGAACCAGGCATAGTTATCAGCGTTGGTAACGGTCTTTTGCCCCCCATTGGTGTGTGCCAGATGACCCGTCAAAACCGGTCCATACGCTTTCTTGGTGACACCGTCCGTCGGGTCAGTGACTAACTCATCTTTGATCGCTGTAGCGTGTCAGTGTTTTTATCAGAGTGGTCCAATGTTCAGGTGCTACTTTACTGTTTCGTGTGGTCATGTGCATCAGTTCGTGGAGGAATGTAGCTGGCGACGACAGAGCCACCGCCATGTTTGTTCCGGCGGCAATCGTTTTCTGCCCACTTCTCCAGGGTTGCAAGGTATCCTTGCGTCTTTTCAAACTGAAGGACAGAGGACAAAAGGTAATTGAGAGTTTCTTCTCACTGGATACTGTGAAAGCCAGAGTATTACCTTGACACATGATGGTGTCGGCGCCATACTCTCTGAATCGAGGGGACCAGGTCAACCATTCAGCGTTTGCTTAGGAAATCAGTAGAAGCCTTTGGTTATGTGGTTCTCGGCTGCTACGTACGATTGACAGACTTTAAAAGCGTTCCGGTCGGTTTTCCGGTCCGTGTATCATGCACATATCGAGTCCGCCAACGCCATTTCTCCGAGCAGAAAAGGGAAGGGACAAGATCACTGAATTGCTTCTGCGAGTCAGCAATGACATCTTGCAGGTACGCTGCATATCCTCATTAGCTCTCTGGCTCCCATAAATCTCCAGCTATCGCAGTAACATACTCCTCACCCGGAAGAATCGAGCAGCGCTCTCGGCAGAAACGGTGTGTGTCGATTCGTCCTCCAGGATACCAAAGAAAGTGAACAGGCTCGCTCTGACAGTCGCATCGGAGGTATAACCATCCATCGCAGCGACTGCAACACGAGCCATATCAATCGCCTCGCGATAGACTGCGTCCAGGTCCATGTCGATTTCTTCACAAGACCCGCCCAGGTTACCCGTGCGAGTGATCACTCCAGTACCCTGTTCGATTCTGAAGCGCGTATTCACATTCTGAGAGACTGCAGTGTTCGCCAGGGCCAGGCAAGCGACCAACACAAGTAGCGCATAACGTATGAACCCCTGTGTAGAGACCATCGTTTTGAAGGATAGGGGTCGCCTGTAGCAAAAGACAAATCGGTTTGAACTTCCTAGACTGTCCCTTGGTATTTATTCGTTTCCAACAAAGATGCCCGCGCTAAAGTATTAGCCACCCTCTCTGCTTTGCTTCCATATGGTCGATCATGCTGCCGGTCTCCAATTTCCGCTCTCCGATCTTTGGCGGACACTTTTGCTTCAGGAGAGTGTTGGAAAGGACGGTTCCATTGTCACCAGACCCGGCACCAAATCCCGAAAGAGGTTTCTAGTCCGACAATCTCTGCTGCGCTACTCGTTTGTTTCTCTTCTCCTTCAATCGGTGTCCTCTTCCGGCACATTCTGCACATGGGGCTAATAGCATGCCCAGGAATTCAGGGTCCGACTCGTTTTTGGTGACCATGCGGGGCCAGTAAGAGTGTACAAGCCCACTAGAGTGGATTTCATTAATTCATTTGCCCTTCGTCGCCGTTGACTTCCCGTACATCCGCTCGATGTGGGCTGCTCCATCCACCGCCCGAAGTCTCTCGTCTTCAGCGTGATTTTACCCAGAGGGCAACCCTTGATAGACCATTCTGGCGTCCTTTTATGTACATGGCTCCGTGGAAATTTCTCGCGGTCAGTAGAGACCGATTCCACCAGGCTCATTAGGGCATTTAGAGTGGAATGCCAACTACCGCATGGAGCCCAGCATTACGCGTGAAATTCCACTGTTCTTTGTTGGCGGTGCCTATTCCTGCAAAACATCTCAGCCGGCTCCAGCTTCGGTTGATGCGAGACGCCACCCCTAGTACATGATGACGGTTATCCTCGGCACTAAGGGGGTATCGACCTCGCGTGAAGAAAAGTGGTCTAGGACCTGGAGAATGCTCGAGGCGAGTTTCCCAAATGACCCCGATCTAATAAGTCCCTATGTCTTAGGTTCCCAGAACTGCATTTCACCAGCCGTCACCAACACGGTTTCTAGAAGCAATGCCAAGAGGCAAACGGAGACCCACACCTTGGCGTTCCACCTGGCGCAGGAGCAAGAGATTCTCAATTATGACAACGGGGTGTCATTGTGAATGATCCGTTCCCCCAGACACAAAGAGCAGATCAACAATACTCTGCGCATTGTCTGGGATGTAAAACGATGTCGATCACGATGATCCAGATTCGTTTAGATAGTGGTTTGCTGTGAGATCTGTGTTTCATTTCCGCCCCCACTGCATCCACAGCTCGGCCCCACTACTGCGAACCATGGAACCAAAAGGTGCTAAGCTAGCTCGAAGCTTAGCTCAAACACTAAAACAGAGACGGACATCGCGCATTGTCCTTGTGCCAAGATGTACCTCCCCGGTCTGACGTTGATTACTTTGGGATTGTCGCTGTTATGTCCAGTACCCGGTGATGATGTTCCTTGCGATGTCAGCAACCCTTGCGTTGAGGGATGTTGCTCTAAGGCCAACAAGATCTGCGGCTATGGGCCAAACTACTGTGCCGGTGACAAATGTCTTGCGGCTGGAAGTGTCAATGGAACTTGTGCTCAGAAGTCCGAATGTGATCCAGGCGTATACCCAGGACGGGGTGATAAGTGGGGTACGTGCTCTTGTTGTACTAATGAACCTGCCAGCCAGGATCTGACTTTGTTCCCATGCAGGATTGGACTATGTCGAGTCCGAGAATTGCCCACTGAATGTCTGCTGCAGTGAGTTTGGCTTCTGTGGCACGACCAGAGATTTCTGCGGCGATGTCACAGTTACTCAGCCCTCGTGCAGTGGAACCTCGAGCAGCAAACGAACAATCGGCTACTATGAGGGCTGGAACTTGGAGAGACCCTGCGATACTATGCAGCCGGAGGATATTCCTGTTGGCGGGTACACTCATATCAACTTCGCCTTTCTCTATATAGATCCTAAGTCTTTCGAGATCGTGCCTATGAAGGATGACCAGCAAGGTCTTTACTCTCGTGTTGTCGCCCTGAAGAAACGCAAGCCGGAATTAAAGGTCTGGATATCTATTGGAGGCTGGGACTTCAACGATCCAGGAGCTACAGCAACCACCTTTTCTGACCTCGCAGAGTCTTCTTCTAACCAGATGGCCTTTTTTGGATCATTGCTCTCCTTCTTGGAGAAGTATGGATTTGACGGCGTCGATCTTGATTGGTACGACATCTCCTTTCGGTCTCTCGAGTCCAAGTGTGAATATTAATGATCTCAGGGAATACCCAGTGGCATCGGAACGTGGAGGCCGTGAGGCCGATTTTGAAAACTATGTTAGCTTCCTGGCCAAGTTGCGCGAGGCGCTTGATGGCTCGGACAAGACATACGGCTTGACCATCACCCTCCCTAGCAGTTATTGGTATATGCAGCATTTTGATATCAAGAACATGGACAAGAGTGTCGATTGGGTAAGGCTCCAGGAAATTCCTTCCTCCCTACGCAAAAAGTCTAATCCATGTCTGTAGTTCAACATCATGACGTACGATCTTCGTGAGTGCATTCAGCTTCCCACATCAAGCTCGTACACCGGTCCTAACCAAATTAGACGGAACTTGGGATGCTAACAATGAATGGATCGGCTCAATCGTCAATGCTCACACCAATTTGACTGAGATCAAGCTGACTATGGACCTCCTATGGCGAAATGATATCAATCCAGATAAGGTGGTCATGGGGTTGGGCTTCTACGGGCGAAGTATCACAACTGATGACCATTCTTCTTAGTAAAAAACTGACAAATATCCATAGGTTTCACTCTTAAGGACACTAGCTGCACCACGGCTGGCTGTCCGTTCTCCACTGCCGGTTCGTCCGATAACTCCAATGTTACCGTTTTTTTCCCCTTGGCTAACAATTCGAACCTTTTATCGTCGAGCAGGAATTGCAGGTAAATGTACAAATAGTGCCGGGACTCTCTCGTTCACTGAGATCAAGGCGATCCTAGACGATCCAAGCTCTAAGGCCTCCAAGGTGTTCGATAAGGAATCCGCGGTTCAAATTGTCACGTTCGACAGTAATCAGTGGGTGAGCTACGATGACCACGAGTCGTTCACAGCCAAGATTGACTACGCCAATTCTCATTGTATCGGCGGGTATGATGATTCTTTAATAATTTCATCCGAGTCTCAAAGCAACTGGCTAACGTCGATCTCCATATACTAGGACTATGGTCTGGGCTGTGAGTCTCGACGTCAGTGGAAGTGCCGCCAGTAAGTCTCAATGATGATGTGATTGAATTGATTGATCGGAACCTAAAGAGGTAAGGCTAATGCGATGATATTTAGATGGACTAACGGGAGCAACCAATCTTTTCCCGGGGGATGATGGCTCGAATGGGGGTGAGGACGACGTTTACATTGGACCGGACCTTTGGACGAATGCTACTGCTTCTGTCGCCTGCAATGCTCCTTGCACCCTCGTGTTGCCCCCATACCCTCTGGCAACCCCAGCCACCATCACTTGGCCCCCGTACAAAACTTCCTTGTTGTCTAGTTCAGCCGGATCCATCTATACGAAAACAACCACATTCCAGTTTCCCCCATTTACAATCTCCGAAATTCCCCTGTGGGCTAAGACCATTGCCACATCGGATGACGTGACTGCTTACTTCACCCCTATGCAGAGCATCACGCCCCCATCGATGGTCATCGGTCTGCCAGGTACCGAGGCGCCATTTCCTGTCACGAAGATTGATTATACTGGGAGGATAACTGGTGGGAGCTCCGACACTCAGACTACGTCCGACATTCCTAGTATTTCTACTCCAGCTGCAGTCCAGTCAGGGATCGCCAGCAATTGTGTCAAGTTCTACAAAACCATTCTCGGTGACGGATGTTATAATATTGCCGTTGCGAATGGAATCACTCCCGCTAAGTTCCTGGTACATAACCCCACAAACTTGATATAATTAATGCTAACGGCGGACATGAAGGAATGGAATCCGGCTGTCCAAGCCGATTGCTCTGGTTTGTGGGTGGATGAATATTATTGTAAGTAAACAATTGTCATAGTTCTGTCCGTCCCTCAACCTAACGGCCTTTTCAGGCGTTGCTGTCGCCCCAAAGAGCACGACGAGCTCGACTAAAACACCAGTACCGGTCTTCTACTCTACCTCCCACTCAATCACTGTGGCTGCCCAGCCTACCGCAACGTCCATTGAACCAAAAAATAGTCCTATTCCCCCAATCATATATCAAAAGGGCGATCCGCCTTCCAGTGGCGGCTGTAGTGCCGGGAAGCCGTTATCTCACTGTGGCATCCACGACTGTAGCGCCTGGGGCTGTGGTGGACACTGTGGTACGATGGGATGCGATGGGGGCTGTGGCCTGCGCTTCTGTGGAGGAGGGTGTGGCCCGGGGGGCTGTGGCCCCGGATGTGGTACTCTTGGTAAGCCCCAGTGCTCCCTCTTACATTGTCAACACGCTTCGTTTCATTATGGGCTAACGAACAATCATAGGAGGCTGTGTCATTGAAGGCGGCGGCGGCGGACAAGCACCTGGCGAAGGCGGCGACAACGACGATGACAAGACAAGCACCTCATCTTGTTCTGAGACTGCCACCGCAACGACGACAACTGCTTGTGATACGGCGTGCAGTGAAGCCACCGATTCCGCCTGTGCCACTATCTGCGACACCATCACCGTGGCTCCGTGCACGACGACTCCAGCGGGTGCCTTTCAAATTATCGGAGATGGTGACGGTGATAACTTCGATTGGATCACCGAAAGCGATGATGAGCTGAATGCCGAAGGATCTGTCTTCGCCTCCTATATCAATCCCTACCTCACAAAGATGGATCCCATCATGATTGGCAGCGTGACCTTTACAGCCTCTGGCTCCGCCATTGCTACTCCGACGAGCACCGCCCTTCCTAAATACGGTACCTCCTCAGCGTGGGCTCTTTTTTTCCACCAAGCCAACGCAAATAATTACTATCAGGGCCTGGACTACAACATAGATGAGTACACGGTAGAGCACTGTGCAACAGATGCAACCTGGAAACGGAGTGTAGGCGTCCAAGCGGACCCACAGCCGACCAGCCTGACAGACATTACAGTATTTGGGGATACGTGTTCGCTGACTCTGTCATGGCCAAGGCTGCCTGTGTCGTGGCAATCGGTGCCCGCTTACGAGAAGACGGTCGGGAAGCTCAAGTGCGAAAAGTACGGGGACGCAACATGCAGAAACGGAGATCTCAACGGTACGCATTGCGAAACACAGTCAGATTTTCAATTTTGGGTCGTTTCATGCGTTTGGTGAAATTTATAGCTTTCACAAGTAAGTAAAGTATCTTTCATATTAGTGTCGCTGAGACTGGTTTGATGTGTCACTGTGGATGTAGCTACTGAAATGGATTCAGTCACATGGTCATCTGTAGTCTCTACGTACCTCTTCGTCTTGTCCATGCCTCTACTGTGGGACCTGGAAGGACGATTCCTGGCACGCGAGGTTGGCCGGGAATCTTGACTTCTGAAGTTAGGCAGGGCTGTTCTGCAGTTCACAGAGGATCGACCGAAGGGAAAGAGGCTAGTTGAGTGCCATGCGAAATTGGTCGGGGAGGTTTTTCTCAATTTAACTATTTCGGGGAGACCGAGAGTTCCGCCTAAAAGTGCTCAAATCTTAAACGTATTCATTGTATAGACATGGGTGTGTCGATCACTATGCTGTAGGGTGAATTGCCAAGATGGACTTGCTCGAGCTCTCACAAGGCTTTGCTAGACTTTTGATATTATCGTACTGCCAAAAGGACAGCATTTCATATATTAAAGGGGTATAAATGTGTCGAGGATGGTGAATCCCATCATTTCCGACTTCGAAGCCGGCGAATATTCAACCCCTGGCTCTTTTGGCCCCCAATTACACGGTTCTACAGCCGATGGTTAAAGATTATGCTCCGCCCAACCACGACCAATGAAGAGAGGTGCGCAGCAACCGGTCCCACCAAAAGTACGTGCATGGGAGATATCGCCAAAGATTCCTTCAGTGGATAAACCTCGAACTTTCCAGTGATTATAATATACATTCTCCATATCTCAAGGACGCTGGGTGTAGTTGTATTATCTTCTTGGCCTTGTTGCCAATGTCGCTGTTCTTGTCAACATTATCGACTCTCGTGATATCTACAAAAGTGCGAATAAGTCAGATATCAGAGCCGAATAGAACCTCCAAAATCCGGCGAGCTGCTCCTCTTCGATCATGGGCCTAGGAACTAAGAAAAATTCTATTGGAAAGAGCAATGCTTGAGAAGATCAGTGAAGAGTAGATGAGATACTTGTCTGCCGCCTCCTAAAGTCGGGTTGCTCTGATAAGACGTAGTATATTTGTTTATTCTTTGGCACTTGGCCGGTCTCTATCTTCTAAATCCAAATATCTTCTTATCTTTCGGAAAATAGAATATTCGCTTTCATTGAGACCGATATAGAATACCAGGTCCTTTAAAACAATTTCTAGTATACATCGTATATTTTCTTTCTTTGGATTTATATTCGCTTCCCGCGAGAATATATTGCTATCCTCGAATAGCCGTAGAGCGATTTTTTCTGGTATATAACAGCGATTACGGAGTTACATTTTATCGATTGCAGTTTTGGATTTGGCAAAACCAGACTCCGACGAGTGATCTTTGTTGAGATAGTCGATAGCCGGGTTCTGACAAAAGATCTGAGAATAATTCTTTTTGTACAGAATCTTCGAAATAGTACTATATATCTGATCAGTCTAATTTGATAAATTTGTATATAGTACTATAATATATTATCTTCTATTGCAATTAAATATATCTATATAAACTAATATTAGTTTATTTCGAAAATTTAGATTATATATACTTCAGTTTCTTTTATTCGCAATCTACTGCTGTTTAAATTCTCTATATTCCAAATAATATATACGAATCTCGGTTTTTTCTGTTGTACCAATCTTTTTTTTTGTCTGATAGTATTTTGGTAAATAGGTTTGTATATTGTATTGTAACAGCTGGATATCTGGAAAAACAAGATAGTATAGACAAAATTATTATAGAACAGTACAAACTGCAGCTGAAAGATTTTATATATATATATTCTCAAAAATAGTACAGCAACCAAATTTGACTGTACTGAACTACTGTAATTATTTTCTATTATAAAAAACAAAAATCTCTATTGGTTTATAGTTTCTTGTTCCGTAAAAGAATACAAAAAATGATATAATAATTCTAGTCTATTGATAAATATTTCTGATTTTTTGTCAATCAGTATCCAGAATAGATTATCTATTTCTGAATATTATACTATACTATAC
>Ga0102593_1002758_pt1 | contig 12655 bp, 11 predicted proteins | sample AraplaCol_mMS_r2_2_FD_76862 | JGI IMG/M metagenome (GOLD analysis project Ga0102593, IMG submission 76862) | Arabidopsis root microbial communities from North Carolina, USA - plate scrape MF_Col_mMS_r2 (SPADES assembly) (version 2) | ecosystem: Host-associated > Plants > Roots > Endosphere...
GGCGCTTGCTCGTGTGGCGAAAGCCCGTCGCCGAGATCCACAGCTGCCCGCACAAGCTGTCGTTCGTTTTCCAGTCGGCCACGCTGATGCCGTGGGCCAGCGTGCGCACCAACGTGCGGCTGCCGCTGGACCTGGCCGGTGTGCCGCGCAAGGAGGCCGACGCGCGGGTGATGGAGTCGCTCGCGCTGGTGGGGCTGGAGAAGTTTGCAGATGCGCTGCCGCGTGCATTGTCTGGCGGCATGCAGATGCGCGTGTCGATCGCGCGCGGGCTGGTCACGCAGCCCGACCTGCTCCTGATGGACGAGCCCTTTGGCGCGCTCGACGAGATCACGCGCCACAAGCTCGACGCGGATCTGCTCGACCTGTGGCGCAAGAAGAAGCTCACGGTGATCTTCGTGACGCACTCGATCCATGAGGCGGTGTTTCTCTCGACCCGCGTCGTGATGATGGCCGCGCGGCCGGGGCGTGTGGTGGAGCAGTTCCACATCGACGAGCCCTATCCGCGCACGCCCGATTTCATGGTGACGCCGGAGTTCGCGCGCCATGCCAGGCGCTTGCAGGACAGCTTGCTGCGTGCGAGCCAGGGCGACGAGGAGCATGCGCGATGAAGAAGAGCTTGCCCCTTCTGAGCCAGCCGCGCGTGCAGCGCGTGCTCTATCCCGTGCTCATCGGCTTGGTGCTGGTGGCGCTGTGGCAGTGGATGGTGGTCGCAATGGAGCTGCCGCCCTATCTGGTGCCGTCGCCTTTCCTCATGGTGCAGACGCTCGTCACCGACTGGGTGCCGCTTGGCAATGCCCTCTTGGTCACGCTCAAGATCACGGTGCTGTCGTTCGCGCTGGCCACGGTCGCGGGGGTGCTGATCTCGTTCCTGTTCGTGCAGAGCAAGCGCATCGAGACCGCGCTCTTTCCGTATGCGGTGCTGCTGCAGGTCACGCCGATCGTCGCGGTGGCGCCGCTCATCATCATCTGGGTGAAGAACCCGATGGCCGCTATGACGGTGTGCGCCGCGCTGGTGGCGCTGTTCCCGATCATCAGCAACACCACACTGGGCCTGCGCAGCATCGACCCCGATCTGCAGAGCTACTTCAAGCTCAACCGTGCCACGCGCTGGCAGCAGCTGGTGCGGCTGCGCATCCCGAGCGCGCTGCCGTACTTCTTTGGCGGGCTGCGCATCTCAAGCGGCCTGGCGCTGATCGGCGCGGTGGTGGCCGAGTTCGTGGCCGGCACCGGCGGCTCCGGCGCGGGGCTGGCTTACCAGATCCTGCAGGCCGGCTTTCAGCTGAACATCCCGCGCATGTTCGCGGCCCTGCTGCTCATTTCACTGACCGGTGTCGCGCTGTTCGTGCTGATGGCCTGGCTCACCAAGGTGGCGCTGGGCTCATGGCACGCGAGCGAACTTTCCCAGGATTGAAAACCTTGACCATGAACGCTTCCATTTCCGCCATAGAGCAACTGCTGCTCGAACTGCCCGATCTCGACTGGATCACCGATGAAAGCCGCGTGACGCGGCTGTCGCAAGACTTCTCATGGTTCAGCCCGGTGCTGACCCGCCAGCTGAAGGACAAGCGCGCCGACGTGGTCGTGCGTCCGCGCACCGAGGACGAGATTCGTGCGGTGGTCGGCGCCTGCGCACGGCACCATGTGCCGATCACCCTCCGCGGCAGCGGCACCGGCAACTACGGCCAGACCACGCCGCTCGCGGGCGGCGTGGTGCTGGACATGACGGGCTACAACGCCTTCCTTTGGTTGAAACCGGGTGTCGCGCGCGCGCAGGCCGGCATTCGCCTGGGCGAACTCGAGAAGCAAACCAAACCCTCGGGACAGGAGATGCGCTGCCTGCCCTCCACCTACCGCAGCGCCACGCTTGGCGGACTGTTTGGCGGCGGTTTCGGCGGCGTGGGCTCCATCAACTACGGGCCGCTGGGTTCGCCCGGCAATGTGCTGGGCATCCGCGCCATGACCATCGAAGCGGAGCCGCAAGTGATCGAGCTGCGTGGGCCTGAAGCGATGCGCATGCATCACCTCTGGGGCACCAACGGGCTCGTGCTGGAGATCGAGGTCGCGCTCGCACCGTCACATCCCTGGCTCGAAACGCTGGTGACCTTCGACAAGTTCGAAGATGCGCTGCATTTCGCCGACAAGCTGGCGAATTCGCCGGGCATCGTGAAGCGGGAAATCGCGTTCTTCGGAGCGCCGATTTCGGACCACCTGGCACAGCTTGCCGCGCATCTGCCCAAGGGTTGCCACACGGTGCTGTCGCTGGTGGCCGAGTATTGCGAACCGGCCATGCTGCAGCTGGCCGAAGCGTACGGCGGCACCGTGAGCTACCGCAAGACGGCGGCCGAAGTCCAGAAGAGCAACCGCACGCTGATGGAGTTCACCTGGAACCACACCACGCTGCATGCGCTCAAGGTCGACCCGACGTTGACCTACCTGCAAAGCGGCTTCGTGCCGGGCCGGCATGTGGAGCAGATCATCGAGATGGAGCAACTGCTCGGCGGCGAAGTGCTGATGCATATCGAGTTCCTGCGCAACGTGGCCGGGCTCATGACCTGCAGCGGTTTGCAGCTGGTGCGTTTCAGCACCGAGGAGCGGCTGTCGGAGATCATCGACATCCACCGTGCGCACGGCGTGCACATCAACAACCCGCACGTGAACATCGTGGAAGACGGCAAGGCAGGCGGGGCACTGCCGCCGGAGGTCATCGAGACGAAGAAGCGCTTCGACCCGATGGGCCTTTTGAACCCGGGCAAGCTGCGCGATTGGCCAGTGAAAGCCGGGGCGTCAACGGCCTGACGAGGATCGCCCCGGTCAGCCTTGGCGGCGGCGCAGCACGAAAGCGATGGCGACAACGGCCATCGCCAGGATCCAGAGCGGCCACAGTCCGAACGGCGCCACCCAGCGCGCAAAAGGCGTGAGCCCCGTGCGGCCTTCGACCGATGCCTCGAGCACGCCGCGCGTGAGACGCGGCAGCTGGTGCGTGACGCGGCCTTCCGCGTCGATGACCACGGTCGCGCCGGTATTGGTGGCCCGCACCATCGGCCGCGCGAATTCGAGTGAGCGCATGCGCGAGATGGCGAGGTGCTGGTCGATGGCCACGGAGTTGCCGAACCAGGCGATGTTGCTCACGTTGAGCAGGATGGTCGGGGCCGTGGCCCCGTTCTTGAAGTTGGCGCCGATCTCGTCGCCGAACAGGTCTTCGTAGCAGATGTTCGGCGCGATGCGCTGGCCCTGCCAGGCAAAAGGCGCCTGCGCCAGGCCGCCGCGGGCGAAGTCACCAAGCGGAATGTTCATCATCCGGATGAACCAGCGAAAGCCCGGCGGAATGAATTCACCGAACGGTACGAGGTGGTGCTTGCTGTAGCTGTAGGGCTGGGCTGCGCCGGGCTGGAAGCCGAGCACCGCGTTGCTGTAGGTCCCCTGGCCTCCCATCGGCAAGCCGACGATGGCGGCCTGCGCGCCTTGGCTGTAGCGCGCCTGGATGGCCTCCAGGTACCCGGCAGGCAGTTGCTGCGGCAGCAGCGGCAGCGCGGTTTCCGGCGTCACGACCAGCGACGCCTTGGCATCGCGCAGCTGTTCGCCGTACCAGCGCAATGCAAGGTCGATGCCGCCGCCGGGAATGAATTTTTCGTCTTGCGGGATATTGCCTTGGAGCAGCGCCATCTGCAGCTGGCCGCTCGAACCCTTGGCGCCCTGCGCATCGGAGGGCAGCGGGTTGGCCAAGTGCGGCACGGCGAACAAAGCGGCGACAAGGACCGCGGCCTGCGCCAAACCCAAAGTGCGGGCAGGCCGCGTCAGCGCGACGAGGGCCGCCGCAAGCGCGGCGACTGCACCGATGCCGTACACGCCGATCCACGGTGCCCAGGCGGCCAGCGGCCCCTCGACGTGCGCGTAGCCGCCAGCGCCCCAGGGAAAGCCGGTGAACCAGCTGCCGCGCACGAGTTCAGCCAGCGTCCACAGCGCTGCGAAAACCAACGCACCTGCCATCGGGCCTCTGGGACCCCGCGCCACGAACCATGCACAGGCCGCAGCGTAATAGAGCCCGAGCGCCGCCGCGAGCGAAAGCACCGCGATGGCCGCAAGCGGCGCCGGAAGCCCGCCGTAGGTGTGCATCGAGATGAAGAGCCACCAGAAGCTGCCGGTGAGCCAGGCGGTCGAAAAGAGCCAGCCATGCAGGCCGGCGCGGCGCCAGCCCGCCCCTTCGGCGCGCAGCCAGTCGAGCAGGCCGACCAGTGCCGCCAGTGAAACAAGCTGCAGCCACCACAGCGGACGTCCATTCGAGGGCCAGGCGATGGCGGCGGCCTGTGCGAGGCCGGCCAGCGCGAAGCCGAGAATTCGCAGCAGGCCCACGGCGGAAAAGGTCGACTGTGTGCGGAGCGTTGCCGCTGCGGGCAACGGCATCAGTCGGCCGCGTCGCTGCCGCGGGCCGGGGACACCTTGAACCAGCGCACGGCCCCGCCCTTGGTGTGCAGCACCACGAAGTCGAAACCGCCGATGGCGTGATGCTCGCCGCGCTTGGGCACGTGGCCCATCTCGTGCGCGATGAGGCCGCCGATGGTGTCGAAATCTTCGCTCAGCTGTTCTTCGTCGAAAGTGATGCCAAAGGCTTCGGCCACGCGTTCGATGGGCGTGTCGCCCGAGACCCGGTAGGTGTGGTCGGCCAGGCCGAAGATGTCGCCTTCGTCCTCGGCAATGTCGAACTCGTCTTCGATTTCGCCGACGATCTGCTCGAGCACGTCCTCGATGGTGATGAGGCCGGCCACTCGGCCGAATTCGTCGATGACGATGGCCAGGTGGTTGCGGTTGCCGCGGAATTCGCGCAGCAGGTCGTTCAGGCCCTTGCTCTCGGGAACGAAGGTGGCAGGGCGCAGCAGCGCGCGGATGTTGAGCCCCGGCGCGCGCTGCAGCTTGAGCAGGTCCTTCGCGAGCAGGATGCCGATGATGTTTTCTTTTTCGCCCTCGTACACCGGAAAGCGCGAGTGCGCGGTGTCGATGACCACGTGCAGCAGCGCGTCATAGGGCGCGTCGATGTTCACCAGGTCCATGCGCGGCGCGGCAACCATGACGTCGCCGGCGGTCATGTCGGCCATGCGCAGCACGCCCTCGAGCATCACGCGCGACTCGGCGCCGATCACCTCGTTGTCCTCGGCGTCGGCGAGGGTTTCGATCAGCTCGTCGCGCGAGTCAGGACCGGGGTGAATGAATTCGGCCAGCTTCTGGAGAAAGCCGCGCTTGTCTTCCCGTTCGACGGGAGCGCGTTCAGAGTGAGGTTCGGCCACTGCGGGAGGCGTAGTTGAAGAGCTGCAAGGATACCGGATGCGCGCGACAGTCTCCACCGCCTGGCCCTCATGTCCCCTTCTCAGGGGCGTTCAGGGCGCGGATTTGCTGCGCGCATCGCGCATGCCACTGCGCACTTCCTGCAGGCTGGCAAGAAAGGCCCAGAACTGCTTGGCGCGGGTCTTGAGCTGGTAATCGACGGCCGCGTAGTGCTCGAGCGCGATTTCGCTCATGCGGCTGTCGAAGGTGGCGCTCGGCAGTTGCAGGTGCGCCTCGGACTCGGAACCGCTGCGCACCACGCTGGCGCCGGCATTGCGGGCGATCTTCAGCATGGCAGCGTTTTCGCTCAGCGCGTGGATGAAGAGCATGCCCACGCCTTCATTGCGCGCCACGACCACGGCACGCTCGAACAGCCGAGCCCCATAGCCGCGGCCGCGCGCATGCGCCGACACCGAGACGCCGAATTCGGCGCAGTCGCTGTGCTGGTCGTCCGGGGCGAACGCCAGGTGCGCCATGGCAATGAGGTCGAGCCGGCGGTTGTAGATGCCGAAAAGCTCGTCGCGATCGAAGTCGAGCCCGTCGACGTAGCGCTGCACCTGCTCGTCAGCCGCCGCATAGCCGAAGCGCAGGTAGCGGTCGTGCGGGCTCAGCGCCAGCAGGTGCTGCGCGATGCGGCCGCGTTCACGAGGCCCGATCGAACGGATCGGCACCATGACAGGCGGTGGCGCGAAGCTCTCGCGCGGTTGCGCCTCAACCATGGGCGCTCTCAGGAAAGAGCCGAGGCCGAGAGACGCCTTCAGAAGGGTCTTGGCGGTAAGCATGGCTCAAATATAAGGGTTTTCCCTTAATCATCAAGCCTGTGTGGGTACTTTCGGGCTTCATAGGGGGCCGGTTAACGGAGCGCGTGTCGTTCTCGCAACCAATTCGGGGCTAGACCGGCACGGCCGTGGTGGCCTTGACCCGGTCGAGCACGAAGCTGGTCTTGCAGTCTTCGACGCTGGGGTGCTTGAGGAGGGTGTCCATGATGAAGCGGCTGTAGTGCCCCATGTCGGCGACCACCACGCGCAAAAGGTAGTCCATGTCGCCGGTAAGCGCCGCGCACTCGACGACTTCGGGCCAAGTCTGCACGCTCGCCCGGAACAAGTCCATGGGGTTGCGCTTGTGGGTTTCGGTGTGCTTTTCGAGCCGGACGTTGAGATAGGCGGTGAGGCCGAGGCCAATGACCTCGGGCCGGACGAGCGCGACATAACGGTCGATGACGCCGCTCTCTTCGAGCCGCTTGACCCGCCGGAGCACGGCACTGGGCGACAGGCTCACCTGTTCCGCGATCTGGTCGTAGGTGGCTCGCCCGTCTGCTTGCAGCGTGCGCAAAATCAATCTATCAATCTTGTCGAGTGCTTCCATGCTTGGATTTTCGCAGGTTTATTGCGTGCCGCCTATTTTTCACGCCCAACAACGCTGAAAACATGAGCGGCATCCGCCCTACAGTGCATCACTGGTCGTTCTCGGCCCCTTCGCCGGCTATTTCATTCATTCGAACCCCACTTCTGGAGACCCCACATGAGCCACACCGACGCCCCGCCTTTCACGCCCTGGGAGAACCCGATGGGAACCGATGGTTTCGAATTCATCGAGTACGCGGCGCCGGACCCGGTGGCCATGGGCAAGGTGTTCGAGCGCATGGGCTTCACCGCAGTGGCCAAGCACCGCCACAAGAACGTGCTGCTGTACCGCCAGGGCACCATCAACTTCATCGTGAATGCAGAGCCCGATTCGTTCGCGCAGCGCTTTGCGCGCGAGCACGGCCCGAGCGTGTGCGCCATCGCTTTCCGCGTGCAGGATGCCAAGCAGGCCTACGAACGCGCCATCTCGCTGGGTGCCTGGGGCTTTGCCGACAAGGCCGGGCCTGGCGAACTGAACATCCCGGCCATCAAGGGCATCGGCGACAGCCTGATCTATCTGGTCGACCGCTGGCCCGGCAAGAACGGCGCCAAGCCGGGCGACATCGGCAACATCGGCTTCTATGACGTCGATTTCGAGCCGCTCCCTGGTGTGGCTTCGCAAGATGCGCTGGCACCCAAGGGCAATGGCCTGACCTACATCGACCACTTGACGCACAACGTGTACCGCGGCCGCATGAACGTGTGGGCCGCCTTTTACGAGAAGCTCTTCAACTTCCGCGAGATCAAGTACTTCGACATCGAAGGCCAGGTGACGGGCGTGAAGAGCAAGGCCATGACCAGCCCCTGCGGCAAGATCCGCATCCCGATCAACGAAGAAGGCAAGGAGCAGGCTGGCCAGATCCAGGAGTACCTGGACATGTACCGCGGCGAAGGCATCCAGCACATTGCGATGGGCTCGGACAACCTGTATGAAACCGTCGACGCGCTGCGCGCCAACGGCGTCACGCTGCTCGACACCATCGACACGTATTACGAACTGGTCGACAAGCGCATTCCCGGACACGGCGAAGACGTGGCTGAACTGAAGAAGCGCAAGATCCTGATCGACGGCAAGAAGGACGCGCTGCTGCTGCAGATCTTCAGCGAAAACCAGCTCGGTCCGATCTTCTTCGAGTTCATCCAGCGCAAGGGCGACGACGGCTTCGGCAACGGCAACTTCAAGGCGCTGTTCGAAAGCATAGAGCTCGACCAGATGCGCCGCGGCGTGTTGTCGGCCTCAAAATAATCGCTTCTTTCACTGGCCAGGAGCCCCCATGCGCAGCACGTTTTCGACCGGCTTGACCCTCATCGCGGCCGCGGCCGTTCTTTCCGGCTGCGCCATGGCCCCCGCCGCGCCGACCGCGTCAGCAGCCGGTTCCTCGCACCTGGACGCAGTGCAGAAGGCCGCGACGCTGCGCATCTGCACGCCGGGCGACTACAAGCCCTTCAGCTTCCAGAAGGCCGACGGCTCGTTCGAGGGCATCGACGTGGACCTCATGTCGGGCTTCAGCGCCAGCCTTGGCGCCAAGCCGGAATGGGTGAAGACCACCTGGGCCAACTTGCTGCCGGACCTGGCTGCCGGCAAGTGCGACATGGCTGTGGGCGGTGTCTCCGTGACCACCGAACGGCAAAAGCGCGCCTTCTTCAGTGCGCCCTACATGGTGAACGGCAAAGCGCCCATCGCTCGCTGCGCCGACGTCGCCAAGTACCGGACCGTGGCCGACATCGACAAGCCTTCGACGCGAGTCATCTTCAATCCGGGCGGCAGCAACGAGCGTTTTGCGCGCGCCAACTTCAAGCAGGCCAAGCTCACGATGCATGGCGAGAACGTGACGATCTTCGACGAGCTCCTGGCGAACCGCGCCGACGTGTTCGTGACCGAGTCCGCCGAAGCCATCACGCAGCAGAAGCTCAAGCCCGGGCTCTGCGCCATCAACCCCGACAAGCCGCTGCAATACGGCGAGATGGCCTGGATGCTGCCGCGCGATGACGTGGCTTTCAAGGCCTATGTCGACCAATGGCTGCACCTGCAGCAAGCCGGCGGCGACTTCCAGCGCGTGATGGACCGCTGGCTCAAGTAACAACCAACAACGCTTCCCAATGGACACTCCCGCCGCCGCTTCCCCTGCCGCCGTCACGCCCGTCGTTTACGGCGCTTCCGATCGCCCGCCGCGCGGCGACTATTCGCGCGGCGGCGTGGTGCAGGCCGACTACACCTGTCCGCAGGACTGGGCCAGCTACACGGCGGCGGACCACGACACCTACAAACGGCTTTACGAGCGGCAGGCCGCGCAGCTGCCGGGCCTGGCCTGCGATGCGTTCATCGATGCGCTGCCTTTGCTGGGCGTGAAGGACCGCATTCCTCGATTCGAGGAAATCAACGAGCGGCTGCATCGCGCCACCGGCTGGGAGATCGTGGCGGTGCCGGGGCTGATTCCCGAATTGCCCTTCTTCACCCTGCTGGCGAACCGCAAGTTTCCGGTCACCGACTGGATCCGCAAGCCCGAAGAGTTCAACTACATCGTCGAGCCCGATGTCTTCCACGATCTTTTCGGCCATGTGCCAATGCTGTTCGATCCAACCTTTGCCGACTACGTGCAGCGCTATGGCCAGGGCGGCATCAAGGCGCACGAACTGGGCGCGGGCGAGAAGCTGGCACGGCTGTATTGGTACACGGTGGAGTTCGGGCTGATCCGCCAACCGGACGGGCTGCGCGCCTATGGCGCCGGCATCTTGAGCTCGGTGGGCGAGCTGCAGCATGCGGTTCGCAGCAACGAGCCGCGCCGGCTGCCGCTCGATCTGCTGCGCACCATGCGCACGCTCTACAAAATCGATACTTACCAAGCCAACTATTTCGTGATCGAGAGCTTCGCGCAGCTGTTCGAGCTCACGGCGCCCGACTTCACGCCGCTCTACCGCGCGCTCGAGGTCGAGTCGGACATCCCCGCCGGGGTGCTGCTGCCGGGCGAGACCGGCAAGGCCTGAGATCGCGCCTCTCGATCTGAGCGCCGAGGCGTTCGCGTGTGCCGCGCTGCTATCGCGCGCGCGACAGCGCGCACCCCGCTCCTAGGACAAGCCCGCTGGCGGCGGGATGCATCTGGCTCCCACAATCCGCGCAAAAGGAGCTTGCATGCAGACATCCGCGCAAAAAAACTATCCGGCCGACGTGCCGCACGAGATTCATCCGGAGCAGTACCGGTCCCTGCCGCACATGTTCGAGGAGGCCTTCGGACGCTATGGCGAGCGGCCGTTCTCGGTCTGCATGGAGCGTTGGATGTCGTACGGCGAGCTCGACACGCTCTCCAAGGCGCTGGGTGCATGGCTGCAGTCGCTCGGCCTCGAGCCGGGCGCGCGGGTGGCAATCATGCTGCCGAACGTGCCGCAGTTCGCGGTCACCATGTGCGGCGTGTTGCGGGGGGGATATACCTGCGTCAACGTCAATCCGCTCTACACGGCGCGCGAGCTGGAACACCAGCTCAAGGACTCGGGGGCAACGGCCATCGTCATCCTGGAGAACTTTGCGGCGACGCTGGAACAGGTGATCGAGCGCACGCCGGTCAAGCACGTGGTCGTCACGTCGATGGGCGATCTGCTGGGCGGTCTTTACGGCGCCTGGATCACTGTCGCGGTTCGCCATCTGGCAAAGATGGTTCCGCCGTTCAAGCTGCCGCTAGGCAACGGACGCACCGTGACGCCTTTTTCCAAAGTCATCGAAGAAGGGCGCGGCCGCACGCTGGCACAGGATCAAAGCACGCTCGATTCGATCGCGTTCCTGCAATACACGGGCGGCACCACAGGGCTGTCAAAGGGTGCGGTGCTGACGCATCGCAACATCGTTGCGGCCACCTTGCAAGCGGAGGCGTGGTTCACGCCCGCGCTTTCGAAGGCGGGAGACCTGTCGAAGGTCAACAGCATTGCAGCGTTGCCGCTGTATCACATCTTTGCGCTCACGCTTTGCCTGCTCGTGATCCGGCAAGGGTCGCACATGACGCTGATCCCCAATCCGCGCGACTTCGACAAGTTCATCGCGGTGCTCAAGAAGCGGCCATTCCACATGCTGCCCGCGGTGAATACTTTGTTCAATGCGCTGCTGATGCATCCCGAATTCAAGTCGATCGACTTCTCGACGCTGTTCGTGTCACAGGCGGGCGGCATGGCGGCGTCGGAGGGTACGGCACGCCGATGGTTCGAAGCGACAGGCTGTCCGATGATCGAAGGCTGGGGCATGAGCGAGACCTGCGCAATCGGCACCAACAACCCCGTATCGAACACCGAGTTCACGGGCACCATCGGCTTGCCGTTGCCGAGCATCGAGATTGCCATCAAGGACGATGAGGGCAATTCATTGCCGGTCGGAACGCCGGGCGAACTGTGCATCAAGGGCCCGAACGTGATGAGGGGCTATTACAACCAGCCGGCCGAGACGGCCGCCGCTTTCACGGCCGACGGATTCATGCGCACCGGCGACATCGCCGTCATGCAGGAGGACGGCTACAGCCGCATCGTCGATCGCAAGAAGGACATGATTCTGGTCAGCGGCTTCAACGTGTTTCCGAACGAGCTGGAGAATGTGATCTCGCTGTGTCCCGGCGTCGTCGAGTGCGCCGCTGTCGGGGTGCCGGACGAAAAGCAGGGCGAGGCGATCAAGGTTTTTGTGGTCCGAAGGGACGCGGCACTCACCGAAGACGCCGTGTTGCAGTACTGCAATGGACAGCTCACAGGCTACAAGCGGCCGAAGCACATCGAGTTTCGCGATTCGTTGCCAAAGACCAATGTCGGGAAAATCCTGCGGCGCGAGTTGCGCACCAGCGCGGGCGCCTGAATGAGCCACCAAGCCGCGGCCGGGCTGCCGGCGAATCTCGTCGTCTTCGAACGCGGCTGGCTCTCCTCGAACAACATCCTGTTTGTCGGCCGCGATGAGGCCGCACTGGTGGACACCGGGTACGCCACGCATGCCGAGCAGACTCTGGCGCTGGTGGAATCGGTCCTCGGCACACGGCCACTCGATCGGATCTTGAACACGCATCTGCACAGCGACCACTGTGGCGGCAACGCAGCCTTGCAACAGCGCTACCCGACGCTCCGAACGGACATTCCACCAGGCGAGGCGGCGCTGGTGGAACAGTGGGACGAACGGGGCTTGAGCTTTCTAGCGACAGGGCAAATCTGCCCGCAGTTTCAGTTCACCGGTTTGCTTCAGCCGGGGACGGAATGCGTGCTGGGCGACGAGCCATGGCAAGTGCACAGCGCGCCAGGCCACGATCCCCATTCGATCATCCTGTTCGACCCTGTTTCCCGCACCCTGATATCGGCAGACGCCTTGTGGGAGAACGGCTTTGGCATTGCCTTTCCCGAGCTTGCGGGCGAACCGTCGTTCGAGGACGTCGCGGCCACGCTGGACCGGATCGAGGCGCTGGCACCGCTGCAGGTGATTCCGGGGCATGGCCGCGTCTTCAATGATGTGGGCGGCGCGTTGGCCACAGCGCGACGTCGGCTGGAAGGCCTTCAGCGCGATCCCGTGAAGCATGCGCGGCATGCGATCAAGGTCTTGATGAAGTTCAAGCTATTGGAAGTGCAATCCATTGCGCTAAACGACTGGGAAGCCTGGCTTCAGGGCGCATCGTACCTGGGCGTGATTCGCTCACGCTTCTTTCCCGACCTGGAGTTGCGTCAATTGGCCGACGACATCCTGGCTGAATTGGTCGGGGCAGGTGCAGCCGCAATCGATGCGTCTGGCATTCGCAATATCTAGCCCTGCTTTGCGGCAATAAAAAAGCGCGTCACCGAGTTGATGACGCGCTTTTTAAAACACCAAAAGAAAAAGCCCAACACGCTGTGTTGGGCTTTTCCAGGCTGTAAGAGCCTGACGATGACCTACTTTCACACGGGAACCCGCACTATCATCGGCGCTGACGCGTTTCACTGTCCTGTTCGGG